>Ga0208714_1000340_pt1 | contig 13587 bp, 9 predicted proteins | sample NGESurshal072012_3_FD_184461 | JGI IMG/M metagenome (GOLD analysis project Ga0208714, IMG submission 184461) | Arctic peat soil microbial communities from Barrow, Alaska - NGEE Surface sample 415-1 shallow-072012 (SPAdes) | ecosystem: Environmental > Terrestrial > Soil > Wetlands > Peat ... | reverse complement strand
TCATCGACCCGGTGGGCTGCCCGGACCTGCGGGCGCTGGGTAGAGCCCTGGCCGACGCCGAATGGGTGGTGCACGCCGCCAGTCAGGACCTGCCGTGCCTGTCCGAGCTCGGGATGGTGCCCCGACGGCTGTTCGACACCGAGCTTGCCGGGCGGCTCGTCGGATTCGAGCGGGTGGGCCTGGGAGCCATAGTCGAGCGCGTGCTGGGACTTCGGCTGGAGAAAGGCCACTCGGCCGCCGACTGGTCCACCCGGCCGCTGCCGGAGCCCTGGCTGCGGTACGCCGCGCTCGACGTCGAGGTGCTGATCGAGCTGCGTGACGCGATGGCCGAGGAGCTGGCGCGCCAGGGCAAGCTGGCCTGGGCGGCCGAGGAGTTCGCGGCCCTGGTGGCGGCCTCGCCACCGCCGCCCCGGATCGACCCGTGGCGCCGCACGGCCGGCGTCCACCGGCTGCGCAGCCGTCGACAGCTGGCGGCGGTGCGTGAGCTCTGGCACGCCCGCGACGAGCTGGCCCGGGCTCGCGACGTCGCTCCGGGTCGGATCCTGCCGGACGCCGCCATCATCAACGCTACCCTGGCTGCGCCGGCATCCGCCGACGAGCTCATCCGACTGCCGGTGTTCGGCGGTCGGAGCACCCGCCGGCACGCCGCCCGATGGTTTCGAGCGCTGACTCGTGCCCGCACCATGACCGACAGCGACCTGCCCGCGGTGGCACCGACGTACGACGGTCCGCCGCCCGCTAACCGCTGGGCAGAGCGCGAGCCGGCCGCGGCCGCTCGGCTCGCGCGCGCCCGGGCCAGCCTGGGTGAGCTGGCAGCCGAGCTGGGCATACCGGTAGAGAACTTGGTGCAACCCGATGCCGTCCGGCGACTGGCTTGGACGCCACCGGCTGGGCCGACGCCCGGGGCGGTTGCGGACGCGCTGCGGGCGTTGGGTGCCCGCGACTGGCAGATCGGACTGGCCGCAGCCCGGCTTGCGGTCGCCCTGACCGCAGTTGGGGAACCCACCGGCGAACCCCACCGGCGAACCCACCGGCGGACCAGTGCCGCGGCGGTCCACCTCCCGGCCGGAGACGTTTGACGCTGTTTCGTCCCCTAGTTAGGGTGCCCTAAGTAGCCTTCGGTACGCCTACCGCGGCGCTTGCGGACGTCGACCCGGGAGATCCGTTGTTCGCGAACTTCCTGATCGGCGTGCGGGAAGGTCTCGAGGCGTCCCTGGTCGTCGGCATACTGGTCGCCGAGCTCAAGACCGGGCAACGCAGTAGCCTTCCCGCGGTCTGGGCCGGGTGGCGGCTGCGGTCGCCGTGAGCATCGGTTTCGGCGCGGTTCTCACCTATACCTCTACCTCGACGTCGTTGCTGCCGGCCGGCGGTCAGCAGGAAGCCTTCGCCGGGCTCGTGTCGATGGTCGCCGTCGCCTTCGTCACCTGGATGATCTTCTGGATGCGTCGGACGGCGCGCCACCTCAAAGCGCAGCTGCACGGGCGCCTCGACGCCGCACTGGCGCTCGGTGGCGTGGCGCTGGTGCTCACCGCGTTCCTCGCGGTCGGCCGGGAGGGCCTGGAGACAGCGCTGTTCTTGTGGAGCGCGGTCCAGGCGACCGGGCAGAGCAATGCGCCGCTGGTCGGCATCGTGGCTGGCCTCGGCGTTGCGGTCGTGCTGGGCTACCTGCTCCACCGGCGCGCGGTGGCGCTCAATCTGGCCAAGTTCTTCACCTACACCGGCGCGGGGCTGGTGGTCGTGGCCGCCGGCGTGCTGGCCTACGGGGTGCACGACCTGCAGGAAGGCGGCCTGCTGCACGGCACGATCGGCTTCACGCCGGACACCACCTGGCTGCAGCTGGTCGCCTTCGTGGGCTACCTGGTGCCCGTTCTGGTGCTCTTCTTCCGCTCCCCGACACAGCCGCCCGTCCGCGCCGGCGCCTCGGCCACGGGCGCTGCGCCGACCAGGGGGGCTGCACCGGTCACGGGGCCGCACCGGTCACGGGGGCTGCACCGGTCACGGGGCCGCACCGGCCGGCCGCGTCAGCTGACCACCACACCCCGCCCGTCCACACTCAGCCCGCCCCGGAGACGATCACTCATGCCCCGCGTCCGCGCGCTGCTCGTCGTACCCGCCGGGTGCCTCGTCGCTACCTGCACGTCGGCGGGCAGCGCGGTCGGGCCGAAGGTCGCCACCACGGCGACGGACTCCAACTGCGAGGTGGCCACCACGTCGCTGGCGGTGGACCGCACTACCTTCGCCGTCACCAACAAGGGCCTGAAGTCACCGAGGTTTACGTCCACGCGGCCGGGGACAGGGGCGAGCGGGAGAACTTCGGTCCCGGTACGACGCGCGACCTCGCGATCACGCTGGACGCCGGCAACTATGACGTCGCCTGCAAGCCCAAGACGACCGGCGACGGCATCCGCACGAAGATCACAGTGACCAAGTAGGTCGCCGCCCCGTCGGACCCTTTGTTACTGGCCAGTAGTATCCTGGGCGTCGTCCCCGTCAGAGCACTGTGCGAGGAGTTGCCGTGCCCACTACCCGCGCGGTGCGCGACGTCGTCTTCGTCGACGGCGTGCGCACCCCCTTCGGCAAAGCCGGTCCGAAGGGCATCTACGCCGAGACCCGCGCTGACGACCTGATCATCAAGGTCATCCGCGAGCTGCTGCGCCGCAACCCTTCGCTGCCCCCGGAGCGCGTGGACGAGGTGGCGATCGCCGCCACCACGCAAATCGGTGACCAGGGGTTGACCATCGGGCGCACGGCCGCACTGCTCGCCGGGCTGCCCAAGACCGTGCCTGGCTTCGCCATCGACCGGATGTGCGCCGGCGCCATGACGGCGACCACGACGGTGGCCAGCGGCATTGCCTTTGGTGCCTACGACGTAGCCATCGCCGGCGGGGTCGAACACATGGGTCACCACCCGATGGGCGAAGGCGTCGACCCCAACCCGCGGTTCGTCGCCGAGAAGATCGTCGACACCTCCGCGCTGGTTATGGGGATGACGGCGGAGAACCTGCACGACCGCTTCCCCGAGATCACCAAAGAGCGCTGCGACGCCTTCGCCGCGGCCTCTCAGCGCAAGTACGGCGAGGCCCTGGCCGCCGGCAAGATCTCGCCGGACCTGGTCAGCGTCGCCACCCGCAGCGCCGAGCAGGGTTGGGGGCTGGCCACCGCCGACGAGCCACCGCGACCCGGCACCACGGCGGAGAGCCTGGCCGGGCTGAAGACCCCGTTTCGACCGCACGGCCGGATCACCGCGGGCAACGCCGCCGGGCTCAACGACGGTGCCACCGGCTGCATCCTCGCCGCCGAGGACGTCGCCATCTCACTCGGGCTGCCGGTCAAGATGCGGCTGGTGAGCTTTGGCTTCGTCGGCGTCGAGCCGGAGGTGATGGGCTATGGACCGGTGCCCTCCACCGAGAAGGCGCTGGCCAAGGCCGGCCTGAGCATCGACGACATCGGTCTGTTCGAGCTGAACGAGGCCTTCGCCAACCAGGTGCTGGCCTTCCTCGACCACTTCGGCATCAAAGATGACGACCCCCGGGTCAATCCCTACGGCGGGGCCATCGCCATCGGCCACCCGCTGGCGTCATCCGGCGTCCGGTTGATGACCCAGCTGGCGCGCCAGTTCGCCGAGCACCCCGAGGTGCGCTACGGCGTTACCGCCATGTGCATCGGCATCGGGATGGGCGGGACCGTCATCTGGGAGAACCCGCACTGGGTCGGAGAGGCGAGCAAGTGAACGCGCTAACCAAGCCGGAGAAGGCGCCGTCGTTCGACGGCGAGGTCGTCACCGACGTCAAGGTTCGCTTCGTCGAGCTGCCGCTCAGTGCCGGTACGGCGGCCCTGCTGACCATGGACAACGGCTTCGACCACACCAAGCCGAACGTGTTCGGACCGGGCAGCCTGCGGGCGCTGGACGACGCGCTGGACGCGGCCTACGGCCACGACGGTGTGGTCGCGGTCGCGCTGACCGGCAAGCCGTTCATCTTCAACGTCGGCGCCGACCTCAAGGGCGCCCAGCGGCTGAGCTCTCGCGAGCAGGCGGTGGACCTCGGCCGCTACGGTCACCAGGTCTTTCGCCGGCTCGGCGAAGGCCCGGTGCCCACCTTCGCGCTGGTGAACGGCGCGGCCATGGGCGGCGGCCTGGAGGTCGCGCTGCACTGCACCTACCGAACCATCTCGGCCGGCGTGCCGGCACTGGCTCTGCCGGAGTGCTTCCTCGGCCTGGTGCCGGGTTGGGGTGGCACCCAGTTGCTGCCCAACCTGCTCGGCGCGGACAAGGCCGTCACGGTCATCGTCGAGAACGCGCTCAACCAGAACCGGATGCTCAGGGGACCGCAGGCGGCCAAGCTCGGCTTGGCCGACGCGATGTTCGAGCCGGCCGACTTCCTGGAGCAGTCGCTGCGCTGGGTGGCCCAGGTGGTCCGCGACGAGGTCCAGGTGGAGCGGGCAAAGGTCGACCGCGGTACGGCCTGGGACGAGGCCGTGGCTCGTGGTCGCACACTGGCGGATGCCAAGACCTCGGGCGCGGCCCCCGCGCCGTACCGGGCGCTGGACCTGATCTCGCTGGCCAAGACAGCCAGCCGGGACGAGGGGTTCGCGGCTGAGGACGCGGCGCTGGCCGACCTGCTGTTGAGTGAGGAGTTCCGGGCCGGCGTCTACAGCTTCGACCTGGTACAGCGGCGGGCCAAGCGCCCAGCCGGTGCACCAGACAAGTCGCTGGCCCGCCCGGTGGGCAAGGTGGGGATCGTCGGCGCCGGACTGATGGCCAGCCAGATGGCGCTGCTGTTCACCCAGCGCCTCGAGGTGCCGGTCGTGATGACCGACATCGACCAGGGCCGGATCGACATGGGCGTGGACTACGTCCGGGCCGAGATCGACAAGCTGGCGGCCAAGGGCCGGGTGTCGCGGGACAAGGCGAACCGGCTCAAGGCCCTGGTCTCCGGCTCGCTGTCGAAGGAGGTGTTCGCCGACGCCGACTTCGTCATCGAGGCGGTGTTCGAGCGGATGCACGTCAAGCAGGAGGTGTTCGCCGAGGTCGAAGCGGTCGTCAAGCCGGACTGCGTGCTGGCCACGAACACCTCTTCCCTGTCGATCACCGAGATGGCATCGCAGCTGGCGAACCCGCAGCGCGTGGTCGGCTTCCACTTCTTCAACCCGGTGGCGATCATGCCGCTGCTGGAGATCGTCAAGGCCGAGCGCACCGACGACCCGACGCTGGCGACCGCGTTCGCGGTGGCCAGGTCGCTGAAGAAGACGGCGATCCTGGTCAAGGACTCCCCCGCCTTCGTCGTCAACCGGCTACTGGGCCGGTGGATGGGCGAAGTAAGCCGGATCGTCGACGAGGGCACGCCGATCGAGGTCGCCGACCAGGCGTTCCGACCGCTGGGGCTGCCGATGTCGCCGTTCGTGCTGCTCGGGCTGGTCGGCCCGGCGGTCGCGCTGCACACCGCCGAGACGCTACACGGCGCCTTCCCGGACCGGTTCTACGTCTCGGCCAACCTGGCCCGGGTGGTCGACGCCGGCAAGCCTGGCATCTACGCCTGGGTGGATGGCAAGCCGGTGGTCGACCCGCACGTCGCGGACCTGTTCGAGACGCCGGCCACGCCGGTGGTCCGGTCGAGTGATGATGTGCTAGAGCAGGTCCTCGGCGCCCTCGCCGAGGAGATCCGGTTGATGCTGGACGAGGGCGTGGTGGCCGAGCCGCACGACATCGACCTCGCCATGCTCATGGGCGCCGGCTGGCCGTTCTGGAACGGCGGCATCACCCCGGTGCTCGACCGCCGCGGAGTCAGCGAGCGGGTCACGTCGCAGCGGTTCCTGCCCAAGGGCGTCGCCTCGCTGCCGTAAGCCGGTCAGCGGCCCAAGCCGGTCAGCGGCCCAAGCCGGTCAGCGGCCGTAACTCGGTCAACGACGCAACACAGATGGCCCGGGACAGCCCCGCCCGGACCATCTGTGTTGCGGCCGGCCGCTCACCGCGCCGTTCCACGCGTGATCGTGGTGCGCCAGCGCCCGCGACACGCCGCAGAACCGAGCGCCCGCCGCACCACGATCCCGACTCGCTTAGGCAGATTCCCGCGCTGCGTCCGCTGGCGAACGCGCGGCGATGATCGCGCACACTTGGCGGCGTACCCCATCGGGATCCCCGCGCAGCCGCGCCGCCGTGAACCGGACGGTGAGCCAGCCGGCGGCGGCCAGCTGGGCGTCTCGACGAAGGTCGCGGTCGCGTTGCTCCCGACCACCGTGGAACTGCCAGCCATCCAGCTCGACCGCCGTCTTGGACGCAAACGTGGGCCAGGTCGATATACCGCACACTGCCTCCCAACGTGACCCGAAACTGCCGTGCGAACGGCGGCATGCCTGCTCCGGTGACTCCGGTGAAGACGTGGAGATGCCCCCAGATCTCCAGCTCGCTCGCACAACCCGCGGCCAGCAGCTCGAGCAGCTGCTCCAACTCGGCCCGGTCGGGGATGGCAACACCGGCGAGCTCGGCACGGACGCGCTCCATGCTGGTCCGCCGCCCACGGACCGCGGTGATCAGCTCGGCCCGGCGGCGCTCCGGCGAACGCAGCTGCCACGTGTCGATGAGGCAACGCTCGATCGACAGCATGGCCAGCCCATCGCGCCGTACGACGTCGGCATCGTCGGAGTCGAAGTGCGCCCGGCGGTGCACGACCACGCGGGCGTCGCCCCTGAGCCCGACTGCGCGACTGGTGACCACGTGCACCGGGTCGTCGATGAGTGCCGGCGTCACCCCGTGTGCTGCCAGGCCGCTAACGTAGCCAAGGGCACCGCGGTTGCCCGTGTACGCGAGAGCCGCCCGCCAGCGGACGGTTAGGTCGTCCGCGCCCGGACCGCAGGCGTAGACGTCGGGGTGCACGCGCACCAAGGCGCCGGTCCGCAGGGCGGCGGCGCGCTGTCGACGGGACAGCGCATTGTTCACCTGCGCCGCGATGAGCACTCGTCCATGAGCGGCGAGCAGCGGCTCGATATCCACGCTTCACCATGGCGAATGCCGGGTTGCGCAAACAACCTCCGCTCGCCATCTGTGGGCGCGCCCGCTGTAACTGGACCAGTTGTGCACAGGAGGTGTCCGCGGCCGCCCGCGGCCTCCTCCAGCCACCGGGAGGTGGCGAGCCCGGGCCGGTTCGCGATCGTGGTGCGGCCGGCGTCCGCCGCTACGGCGTGTCGCGGGCAGTGGGCGCCGGCGACCCGCCCCCCGATCGTGGGAGACGGGCCGCCAATGCCACTCAGGCTGCGTCGGCCGTCGACGGATCAGCCGTCGTACGACTTCGCGTTGTCGCTGGCCTGCAAACCCTGCACGACCGCGAGGCCGCCCTCGTCCGTGGAAGACGGCTTGACGATGTAGACCTGCTTCGTCGGCGACTTGCCCGGCTTGGACAGGTCCAGAGTGGCGACCAGTCCCTTGGTGTCCAGGTTGGTGATCTGCTTGTGCGCGTTCTGCACGCCGTCGGGGGTCAAGTCACCGGCCTTGCACGCCTTGTCCAGGGTCTGGAAGTAGCTGTCGGCCACCGCGTAGCCATAGGGCACGCCGGAGCTGGAAGTCTCGTTCGGGAACTTCTGCTTGAACAGCGCCGCCACGTCTTTGGCCGCGGGCGCGGAGAACGGCACGCCGGACTGCACCTGGTAGAACAGCTCTTCCAGCGCGCCCTTCGACTGCGTGGTCAGCAGCGACGGGGCGAAGTCCGGGTTGTTGCCGATGATCGGCACGTTCAGCCCGTTCGCCTTGTCCAACGAGGCGACCGACGCCGTCTGCGTCGGGGCCGACGTCAGCGCGATCGCCTTGACCCCCGCGGCTTGTAGCGCTGTGATCGGGGCCGTCATGTCGGTGTCGCTGGCCTTGATCTTCTGCTCGACGACGGTGAGCCCGTTCTTCTGGGCAGCGTACTTGGCGCCGTTGGCGCCGTCGGCGCCGTACTCGCTGTCCTGGTAGATGACGCCGAGCTTGTCACCGGACTTCAGGCCCTTGTTCTTCACCAGGTAGTCCACCCCGTTGATCATCTCGACGGCGTAGGTCGCCCCGGTGATCTGCACGAAGGGGTTCTGCAGCAGGCTCGTCGCCCAGGCCGCCGGTGCGGTCAGCATCTTGTCCTGGAGGATCTGCGGGGACAGTGCCGTGACGATCGGCGAGCCGATCAGCTGCTCAATCGCGAGCACCTGGTCGTGGACCTGCCCGTACAGCGACACAGCGGTCTGCACGTTGTAGCCGTGGTCCTTGACGATCAGGTTGACCTTGCGGCCGCAGACGCCACCGGCGGCGTTCTTCTGGTCCCAGTACATCTGGTTGGCCTGGGTGATGTTCTTGCCCAGCGCCGCGAAGATGCCGGTCAGGTCGGTGAGCTTGGCGATAGTGATGGTGTCCGCGGTGACCCCCCGGCCGGTCTTGACGCTGCCGGCTGCCGTCCCCCCGCTACTGGTGCCGCTGCCGGTGTCGTTCTTCGCCTTGGTGCTGCAGCCGGTCGCCGCCGCGGCTACGGCTAGTGCCGCCAGCCCCGCGACGGCCGACCTTCGTCCGATCTTCATGCATTTCTCCCTTGTCGGTCAGTCCGCGGATGCGGATTGTGGGTGGTGGGTTCAGCGACTGGCTCGTTGGTCGACGTACGGGTCGACGTACTGACAGTGCTGCCGGGAGCCGGTGCGCCGGGCGGCCGCCGGCCGAACCGCCGGAACAGCGACACGACTCCTCCCGGCATGAACAAGATGACTCCCACGATCGCCACGCCGTAGAGGTACCGGGCGGCTTCGGACGGGCCGACGCCGCCCTGACCGGGCGCCGACAGAAACGGGATCGCGCTGCTGTACGTCTGCAGGACCAGGGGTAGCGCCGTGATGAAGAACGCCCCGATGATGGAGCCGGCGACCGAGCCGAGCCCCCCGAGGACGATCATCGCCAGGTAGTCGGCAGACAGGTCCAGGCCGAAGGTGTCCGGTACGACGTGCCGAAAACCCAGCGCCAGCAGTACGCCGGCCAGCCCGACGTACATCGAGGAGACGAGGAACGCGCGCGCCTTGTACTGGATGACGTGCACGCCCATGACCGCCGAGGCCACCTCGCTGTCCCGCAGCGTCTGCATGGCCCGGCCCGGGCGGCTGCGCAACAGGTTGCGGTAGTACAGCCCGGCCAGAACGGTCAGGGTCAGGCCGAGGTACCACAGCCGCTCGACGGCACCGAACTTGACGTTGAGCACGAATAGGTCGGGGTTGCTGTCGGCGAAGCTGAACCCGAACAGGCTGAATGGCTGGGCGTCGCGCCCGTTGAAGCCGCCGGTTTCCGGGCGCAGCACGTTGATCAACAAGTGCTGGCCGAGGAAGATCAGCCCGATGGAGGCGACGCCCAGGTAGATGCCGCGGAGTCGGCCGGCGATCGGGCTGAACAGCAGCCCGGCCAGCCCGGCGAGCAGTACGGCGAGCACCGCCGCGACCGCCGACGGCAGACCGAGGCCGTACAGCTTCAACAGTCCCGTGGTCGTGCGGGCACCGGCGAAGTAGCAGTAGCCGTACGCACCGACGGCGAGGAAGAAGCCGTTGGCCAACGACAGCTGTCCCGTCGTACCGACTAACCTCGATCCTCGGGACGGGTTGTTCCAGTAGTTGGGTTGAGGTTCAGCGTGGTGGGAACCCGAAGCGGAGGCTTCGTCCGCCCCACCAGGGGATGGGGATGTCGAGTTCGGGGAAGCCGGCGTCGATGAGCACTGGGGTGTAGGTGCGGAGCGCGAGGTCGATGCGGACGTGGTCGTCGGCGACGGTGACGGTGCCGGTGTTGTCCAGGAAGTGTCGCCAGAGCCGGTCGGGGGTGGCGAGTTCGTAGCGGGGCAGTTTGCGGGCGAGCAGCCGGTAGCAGTTGCCGGCGAGCACGGTGAGGGTGGTGTCGAGGTCGACGTTGAGGGGCAGTCCGGAGCTCAGGGCGTTGAGGTGGAAGCCGCTGATGTCGGCGTCGAGTTCGTTCTCGATGATCATCCGTTCGGCGTAGCGGGTGAACAGGTCCTTGGCGGGGGTGGTGAGGTCGTTGGTGATCAGCAGGGTGGGCTGGTCGTGGCCGATGTTGCGGATCGCGATCTGACGTAGCGGCGCTTCGATGCCTTTGAGGTGCACGATCGCCTCGTGGATCTGGGGGTGCCGGTAACGGCCGGCGCGTTTGACGTTGTGGGTCCGCCAGGCTGAGGCGGGTAGCGCGGCCAGGGCTTCGAGGACTTTGGGGCCGCGTTGGCGCAGGGTGAGGAAGGTGATGCCGCGGGCGGCGAGCTCGTCGAGCACGGGGTAGGTGGTGAGTTTGGAGTCGAAGACCAGCAGCCCGGGATCGGCGCCGGCGACGCGCTTCCAGTACTCGGCGAAGGCGATGACTTCGCCGGCTTGTTCGGCTTTGGTGATGTCGGCGTTGGCGTAGACCATCTCGGTGGAGGCGTGGTCCTGGGCGAAGAAGGTGAGCACCGAGCGGGTCCGTTGGGAGCGTGAGACGACGTAGTGCTCCTCGAGCGGGACCTGTTCGCCGTGGTGCCGGATGGTGTGGAAGTCCAGGTTGAACCCGCCTTGGCCGTTGTAGAGCCCGACCTGGCGGCATTGCCGGCCCAGTCCTTCCAGCAGGGCCAGGTTGCTGGCGCGCCGGACCCGGTAGGAGTAGCTGGTCAGGTGGGTGGCCTTGGGCAGCGCGAGAAGTCCCAGCGCGAGGCCGAGCCCCGGGTCGGCGCCGAGCGGGAACGCGTTGCCGGCCCGGCCCCGCCGGCTGCACTTGAGCATCAGCAACGAGGCCATGGAGTGGAACGAACTGAGCACCTTGGTGCCCGGGTAGTTGGCCGCGCCGATGAGCTGATCGAGGCCGAGCTCGACCATCGCCGGGAGCAGCAGGTACAGCCCGGCGTGGTCGCAGTCGTAGCGGGCCCCGGTCGGCCAGGCACCGAGGGCCTTGGCCGTGACCGGTTCCAGCCGCGGCGCCGGGCCGGCCGGGCCGCGTCGTTCTAGCCGTTCCAGGCCCTCGGACTTCAAAATCGCCCACACCGTCTGGACCGACACCGCGTCTCCTTGGGCAGTGAGCGCTTGGGCGATCTCGGTCACCGAACGGTCTGCGGCGCGCAACACCAGCACCCGGTCCCGGATGGTGTGGGTCTTGCGTGGCCCCTTCGGACCGGGCTTGGAGGAACGGAAGAAGCTGCTCCGACCGGCGCGTAGCTCGGCGGCGAGCTGGTGAACGGTCGCGGGTGAGTAACCGAAGCGGGCACCGACGCTCTCGGCGCTGGCGTCCTCCACGAAGTAGCAACGCAGCGCCTCATAGCGGCGTTGGACCGCCTCAGCGGGTTCCAGGAAGTACTCGCCACCTGCCCGCATATCTCAACTGGTCTTTCCGAACGCCATGCGATGATCATAGAGTCAAATCCGATTGAGGATGGGGACCGACACTCCCGCGCACGGGCATGACCCCTGCAAATGAAGGGATGCGCTGCGGAGGGCACTCGCGGGCTGGCAGCTGAACGTTGATAACCACGACAGTCGCAGGTTGATCTTGGTTCAAGAAGTTCACCTACAACCCGAGATGAACGCCGCCAGAACCCAATGGTTGCAGGGGTTCTGGCGGCCGCGGCCGCCAGCCCACCTACGGACTACACCCGCCGAGGATCGAGGCTAAGAGGTTGAGCCCCATCGCGCCGATGCTGGCGGCGAAGCAGAACAGCCCCGTCTGCAGCCAGAAACTCGACAGGTAGAAGGGCATGGCGGCCGCAACCAGGCACAGGACGACGGCCACCGTGGCCGTCGGCGACAGTCCGAAGCGTCGCCCACGCGCTCGCAGCGGGACGGCGTGGGCACCCGCGGCGGCCGGTGGGGCCGGCGTCGGCGTCTGCACTTCAGACCCGGGTCAGCTCTTTGGTACCGAACAGGCCGGACGGTCGCACCAAGAGAACGATGATCATCACGACGTACGGCACGACGGCGCCGAAACCACGGCCGAGGAAAAGCAGTTGGTTCTCGTAGCCGGAAACCAGGGACTCGGCCACTCCGATGACCAGGCCGCCGACCAAGGCGCCACCGGTGGAGTCCAGGCCGCCGAGGATGGCGGCCGGGAACGCGCGCAACGCGATCGGGGCGGCCGAGGCGTCCAGTCCGGGGCTCGGGAACGCGGTCAGGAACAGCCCCGCCACCGCCGCCAGCGCGCCGGCGACCACCCAGGAGACCGCCGTGACTCGACCGAGCCGGATGCCCATCAGGGAGGCCGCCTCCTCGTCCTCGGCAGTCGCCCGCATGGCGACCCCCCAGTTGGAGTACTTGAACGCGGCGAAGAAAGCGGCAATGAGCACCAGCGCGACCACGACGGCCGCCACCCGGCTCTCGGCAATGCGGACGGCGCCGATCTTGACGGTGTGGTCCCGCCAGGGATCGCCGAGGCTGTAGACGTTGGTGCCGATGCGGCGCGTGAGCTCTGTGATGATCACGATGTTGACGCCGATGGTCACGATGGCCAGCGAGATCACCGGCGCCCCGCGAAGCCGACGGATGATCAGGCGCTCGACCAGGAGACCGACCAGCGCGGCCGCGGCGATGCCGATCAGCAGCGCCGGCAGGAAGCCGAGCCGGTCGTGCAGCTTGGCCGTCACGAAGGCCCCGGCGAGCAAGAACGCGCCGTGGGCGAAGTTCACCACCTCGGTGGCCTTGAAGATGATGACGAACCCGAGGGCGATCAGCGCATAGATGAAGCCGAGCGAGAGCCCAGAGAACAGCAGTTGCAGAAACAGCGTCATGAAAGCTTCTCCGGGTGGCTGGCAGCGGGCGGCAACGCGGGCAACGGGGTGGCGCCCGGCGACACAGCCCGGGACGGTGCCGGTGCCGGTGCCGGGCCAGACGGGGTCGCGCCCGGTTCGGTGGGCACCTCGGCGGCCTCACCGAGGTAGGCCCGGATGACTTCGGCGTCGGCTTGCACCTGGGCCGGGGTGCCGTCGGCGATGAGCCGACCAAAGTCCAGCACGGTCACCCGGTCGGCGATCCCCATCACCAAGCCCATGTCATGCTCGACCAGGACAACGGTGATGCCCAGAGCGGCCCGAATTTCGATGATCAGTACGGCCATCCGCCGGATCTCGTCGGCATTCATGCCGGCGACGGGCTCGTCCAGCAGGAGAAGGCGAGGTTCGGTGCACAGTGCCCGGGCAACCTCGACCCGCTTCTGGTCGCCGTAGGACAGCACGCCGACCGGGATGTCGAGCTTGTCCGTCAGGTCGAGGAACTCGGCAATCTCCCGCGCCCGCGCCCGGTGTCGCCGGTCCTCGCGGCGCGCCTGGGGCAGCTGCAACCCACCGGCGAGGAAGCCGGTCTTGGTCAGGTGGTGTCGGCCGAGCATCAAGTTCTCCTCGACCGACTGCACTGCGGACAGGGCGATGTTCTGGAATGCCCGGGCCACCCCCAGCCCGGCGATCTGGTGCGGCCGCAGCCCGGTGAGCTCTTGGTCACCGAATTGCACACTGCCTTCGGTCGCCCGGTAAACCCCGGACAGGACGTTGAAACAGGTCGACTTCCCGGCGCCGTTGGGACCGATGATGGCGTGAATGGCCCCGGGGGCGACGGTGAAGCTCACCCTGTCCAGCGCCTTGATGC
>Ga0208714_1000339_pt1 | contig 13606 bp, 9 predicted proteins | sample NGESurshal072012_3_FD_184461 | JGI IMG/M metagenome (GOLD analysis project Ga0208714, IMG submission 184461) | Arctic peat soil microbial communities from Barrow, Alaska - NGEE Surface sample 415-1 shallow-072012 (SPAdes) | ecosystem: Environmental > Terrestrial > Soil > Wetlands > Peat ... | reverse complement strand
CCTAGCCGGTCGGCCAGCTTGCGCCGATCCTGGATCGTTACCGAGCCGTTGGAACTGCCGATGCCAGCCGGGCACTTGTCGACCCGGTCGTAAAGGGCGCGGACCCGATCGAGGTCGCGCAGCATCGGCCAAGCAAAGGACTGAATGTAATGGCCAAATGTGGTCGGTTGGGCCGCCTGCAGATAGGTATAGTCGGGCATCATAGTGTCTCGGTGCCGTAAGGAGACTGCATTGAAGGCCTCGGTCGCCTTGGTCAGGGTCTCGCCGAGTCCAAGCAGTTCGTCGCAGAGAGTCAGATGATAGGCCGTTGTCAGCGCCTCGCGCCGGGCCCGTGCAACGCCCAGCCAGCCGACCGCCTCGGTGCGTTCGGCGAGCCATGCCTCCCGATTCGTGTACAGGTCGCCGTAACCGCCGATCGGCGAGAAGGAGGATGGCGCCTTGTCGAGCGCAAGAAGAGCTGCGATCAAGGCGCGGGCGCTATCGCGCGGGATGGTGCCTCGCTCGGCAAGGGTCATCGTATGCGCGAGATCGACCCACCCCATTGCCCGGGTTAGGACCTGTTGCGCTTGCAGCTCGCGACTGAACGCAATGTCGGTGAGGCACCTCGACGGCGCCTCCATCAACCGTTCCCCGACCTCCAGAACGGCGGCGCCGGGGATTTCTTGGAAGGGGACGGTCGGCCTCATTTTTCCACCCGCGCCGGATCCCAGCGGCCAGACTCGATGGATTGATTGGCGACCGTCGAAAACGTTTCGAAACGCAGGCCGCAGCGCAGGGCCTCCAGAGCAAGGCATTCTTGCGGTCGGATATTGCCCAGGCTAACGTTGGCGCCGAAGCGGCAAACCAAATAGGCCTGCTGGGTGCCGAGGGGGGCCTCCCAAATCAGGCGAGGCGTGGAATCGCCGACCAATCCGATGATCTCGTCAAGGAAACTGGTGCGGATTTCGCCCTTCTGGTCGTAAATGCCGATGCCTTGGCCGCACTCCCTGCCTTCGATGATCACCCAGGAGGCGCCCCAGGTCAGATCCTTCAAGACCTGCTCGGCCAGTTCCTCAGCCGTCGGCTGCCGCTTAGGATCTTTGCGGCCAACCTCGGTGATGGCGACAAGCCCCGCGTCGCGCGCGCAGTCTATGACCCGTCGACGACGGTCTCCGGGCAGGTCGATCGTCCCCTCGGAGATCTCGATCGCCCCGAACCCCAGCTCCTTCGCGTGTCGCATGAAGACGCGGCAATGTTGCTGAACGATGGCCGCTTCGAGCAATGTGCCGCCGGGATAAGTCAAGACGTCGCGCTCACGGAGTAGTGCCAGCTTCTCCTCAAGAATTGCCAGTGGCATCAAGGCTGAGGTGCCGAAACCGAACTTCCAATGGTCGATATGCTCGCCCGCCAGCGCCAAGATGTCCCGCAAGGCGGTGGCGCCGAGGCCGGTGTCGATGATCATCGTGACACCGGTCGTCCGCGGCCGGCGGATCCTGCGGTTTACGATCACGTCGAGGGACCACACGCCCTGCCAGGGCGATCTAAACCCGGTCGATGTCACGCGACAGCTCCCTCAAGGCCTGTTCAATCATCGCCAGGTTTGCTCCCCACGGGACCACCATGACCTCACCTTCACGTTCGATGTCGAATTCCCAAAGACAGCATTTCAGGATAGTCGGCTCGTGCCGGCGGCCGGCAATAATGCGCGGGCACATTTCTACTCGCCGCGGCTCATCGCCATAGAAGTGGCGGTGGAACTGCAGGCTGCGTTCGCAGCCTATCAGGGTCCAGTCTTGGCGTTTGGCGGGCCGCTCGTCGAGGTAGTGAACCGGGGCGCCGAGGTCGTCGAGGCCCCCTGATCTGCAAGGGACCAGGAAGGCCGGCACCGAGATGTCCCGCACAAGATCTTTTAGTTCTATGCGCTCAAGGATCGGGATGATCGGAGGTAGGTCGGCGTAACTGAGAACGTGGCAAACGAGATCGAAGAGCTTCGGAGGCTCGGGAGGAGCTACTTCGACGACTTTAAGAACGAAGGGACTCGGATGATGGATGAAGTTGACGTGGTCGTATTTCCCTTCACATATCAACGTCCGGTCTTTGCCGATGCCGTGGCGCCTCGCCAGTGCGGCTAGGGCCGACCGATTTGCGCAGTCGGTTTGGGGCTCGCGCACGTAATCGCAGGAATCCGGTAAAGCCAAGACCTCCACATGCACGATCGGCGCGAAAAGAGGCTCACGGTCGGTGGCATCGACGGCGATTATCGCGTGTCTTCCGTCCGGCGCGCAAAGCACGATAAACTCGGTGCGGCGGTACGTCTCCCGGCCGAGGAAGAAGCTCGCAATGCCGTGCTGCGTCATTGGGCCGTCATAGCCCTGGACGCTGACCCCGCGGTATGGCAGCGGAACGACGTTGAGCTTGTCCTTGAACAGGGGGCGGACAGGCTTGGCGGTGGAGCGGAGCGGGCCGGCTGATGCGGGCATAAGACATTCCTCCCTGGCCCCTAGGCGATTGCATATCCGCGCCGCATATCCTCTGCGCGGATCTCCTTCTCGTGGACCTTGAGCGGATCGAGCCGCCGAATGAGTTCGACCACGGAGCGCTCCGGCGCCGGAATTGTCTCGACCTGGGCGGCGAGCCCGGGCGTGAAGCCCGTGTTCTCTAGAACCTCGTCGATTGAGGTGTCGGGGTACACCGCAATTAGACGAGCCTTTCCCTCAGCATCGAAGTCGAACAAGCCGAGTTCGGTCACAAGCCATTGGGGGCCATTGCCGCGATGGCCGAGCTCCTTTGCCGTCCGTCCGTCTCGAGTGCGATGGCCGAGATTGGTGATGAAATCGCAGTCCTCGACCAGACGGAATCGGCGCTGGCCCTTGGCGTCTTCCGGGGAACGATGGGCCGTGGTCCAAAGGGTGACGTAGGCGGCGTCGCAGGACAGATTGCAGCCACCACCGCCGCCTGGCAATTTGAGCGTAATATTCGGATAACCCAGCGCAGTAACGTTGCAGTTGCCCCATCTGTCGATCTGTAGGCCGGAGAGAAACATCCGTCCCATGCGCCCTGCCGCTGCGAGGTCGAACAGCTCACCAATAGCGAGCGATGATGATGCACCGCGGTCCATCACCCAGTCATTAGTCGTTGGGGCTAAGAAGGGCGGTTCGGGGTTGACGCCATAGGTGGCACCGGCCACCAAGACCATGCGGGGCGCATGGGTCCGCTTAGCCACATGCATGGCGAGCTGGATCAGCGGCGATCCGAATCCGTGGAAGACCAGCGTTCCATCCTCTATCGTGCGGGCGAGCGTTGCAATCATCATCTCGCCCAGGGTGCAGCCTGTCGTCATGCCACCGCCTCATCCAGGTAGAGCCGTTTCCAGGCTTCGGGACCGTCGCACCAGGAGGAAAGACGGGCGCGGGTCTTTTCGCCGCCGATCCGCGCCAGATAATCGGCGTGGTCTGGCACGCCGTGGACGAAAACAGAGAGATACTCGACCGAGAAGGTGCCGGCGCCTTTGCGGGCGGCCTCGTAGTACAGGGCGGTATGGCGCCGGTCGTAGGCATAGAGGGGATAGCAGGCGGTGGGATGCGCGCCAAACGGGACCTCGCTCACAGCAGTCACATAGAAATACGGGATGGTGACACCGCCAAGTTCGCTGAGCCGCTCCGTCGGGACGATCTCTTCGACGGTCGCCAGCACAGCGCGGGACGCCTTCGCGAACATAATGTCGGCAACCGGAGGTCCCTGGATCAGTAGGTTGCCCTGAGCGTCCCCATACTGGGCGTGAACGAGGGCAACGTCGGGCTCGATTGCCGGCACCAGAAGCAGCTCTTCGCCGGTAAAGGGGCAAACCATTTGCCTATACTCCGGGTGAAGCGAGAGAAAGCTGGTGCCTCGGACCGACCGCACAGGCATGAAAGGTAAGCCTTGGATCGCGGCTCGCAACTGCTGCACCAGAGTGTAGCAGCAGCTGTCATCAACGCTGACGATTCCGGATTCCAGCGCGCGCCGGTAATTCGGCGCCATGCCAAAATCCTGCTCGAAACCGACATAGCTCTCGGAAGACCGCGAAATGGCGCCGCCGCCGCTCAGCAGGTCGATATCAATGCCATGCGCCGAGCCCACTACGGTGAGACCCTTGACGCCATGGCGCAGCATGGCCCGCAACAAGGCCATGGGCTCACGCGAGGACAAGCCGCCGCCGACCGCGACAAGGGCGCCATCGGCGACCCGTGCTGCGAGATCATCAAGCGTCGTCCGCTTGTCGTGGTTGGTATATACGGGGCGTGGGGTCCGAGCCATCTTGCCGCCTTCTGTCAAATCGCCGCCATGCCGCTATCGACCGCCATGACAAAAACAGCATCGGTGATCCGTGCTGTTCTCCTATCCTCCCATCGCTTCGACATTCTCAGACCTCTCTCGGAAAATCACGATTACCCACCGTAACGGGCGGCAACTCATTAAGTTGCCGAATGGCGAGACGACGAGACCCGGGCTCAGACCGGCCGAAAAAAGAAGATAGTACGCCCTACCGGGAGGGGTTGCGAATCAGATCCGCCGCCTTCTCGGCTATCATGATCGTTGGCGCGTGCGTGTTGCCGCTCACGATCCTCGGCATGATCGACGCGTCCACGACCCGCAATCCTTCAGTTCCGCGCACTTTCAGACGGGGATCGACGACCGCCATCTCGTCATTGCCCATCTTGCATGTGCCAGCCGGGTGCCAAGTGGTGGAGGCGGTGCGCCTAATGAAGGACTCGATATCTGTGTCGCTCCTCACATTCACTCCCGGCGCTATCTCCTCGCCACGGATGTCATCGAATGGCTTGGCGTACAGAATTCTGAGGTTCCAACGCACACCTGAAACGGCGCATCTCATGTCGTCGGATACGCTCAAGTAGTTGAAGTTGATCATCGGCCGATCAAGAGGATCGGACGAAGCGAGTGTGATCTCGCCGCGGCTAAGCGGCCGATTGATATAGGAGGTGAAGGTTATACCATGCCGGTTTGGCGGCCCGGCTTCGGGGTAATCGGGAGAGAGAGTCATCAGGAAGAATAGTTGCAGTGCGGGATTCGTCTCTTTTGGTTCGCTTTTGACAAAAGCTCCTGCCTCCAGGAAGTTCGAGCCGAGCGCACCGCCTCGATGCGCTTCGTACTTCTGAAGTTCGGCCGCCTTCATTTCATTGGGAAGCGGGGCGAAGGTGAGCGGTTGCATGATCTCGCAACGCACTCTCGTGTGAAGGTGATCCTGCAGATTCTTTCCCACACCCGGGAGATCCAGGCGAACATCGATCCCCTGCCGCTTGAGTTCGCCCTTTGGTCCGATTCCGGAAAGCATCAGCAACTGCGGTGAACGCAAAGCGCCTGCGGAAACGATGACCTCACAGGCCGCGCGCGCGCGCTCGGAGGCTCCGAAGTGGAGATATTCGACTCCCACTGCGCGCACTCCGGTGAACATCAGCTTGGTCGCCTGGGCGTGGGTCAGGATGGTCAGGTTCGGACGCGAGCGCGCGGGGTGAAGATATGCATCAGCAGCGCTGCAGCGGGCGCGGTTGGCGAGCGTGGCCTGCAAAGGACCGCAACCTTCCTGAAACTCTCCATTGAAGTCTGGGTTGAACGGGATGCCCACCTCCTGCGCGGCGGCGAGATAGCGTTCGACGAGAGGGTTCGAAGGCGAATGGCTTTCGACCCTAAGGGGACCGTCCGCGCCGTGATAGCGGTCGGAAAGGGTCTTATTGCCCTCGGCTTTCACGAAGTAAGGCAAGACGTCGTCGTAGCTCCAGCCCTCATTGCCGCAACGACGCCATTCGTCGTAGTCACCGCGATTTCCGCGGATGTAGATCATGTAATTGATGGAGCTCGATCCGCCGAGCACCCGGCCTTGAGGGACAAAGATTCGGCGCCCATTCAAATGCGCCTGGGGAAGAGTTCTGTAAGCCCAGTCATAGGGGCTGTCCTGGAGACGTCCATAGAATGCCGGTATCCGGATCGAGGGTTCGGCATCCTCGCCGCCGGCTTCGAGCAACAATACCCGGCAGGCAAGATCCCCCGTCAATCGGCTTGCCAAGACGCACCCCGCTGATCCGCCACCGACAATGATGTAGTCGAACATGACTCCTTCCATCATGGGCCGATCCCAGGGCCGGAGCCAGTGGTCATCATCCTCTTGCCTTCCACTCGCTTCGACATTCTTGAACCTCCGATGGAAGACCACGTGCTTGTGTCGATCAGATCGCTAAGTAGCCGCCGTCAATGGGGATGGCGGCGCCGTTGCAGTACTTGGCCTCGTCGCTGGCGAAAAAGGCCGCCGCGCTGACGACATCTGATACCGTGCCAATGGTCCTTTGGGGAATGCGGGCCAGCACCTCCTCCCGCAATGCGGGCTGGGCGAGCCGCCAATGAGTCATCGGCGTGTCGATCATTCCCGGGCACAAGGCAACGGACCGGATGCCCTGGTGGCCGTAGTCCACGGCAATGGCCCGGGTGACCTGAATGACTGCGGCCTTGGTGATTGAGTAGGCGGCCCTGGCCGGGAACGCTACCAGTCCGGCCACCGAGGCAATGTTCACGATGACGCCGCGGCGCCGTTCCAGCATGGCCGGCAGCACGGCGGCGGTGAGCCGGATGACGGCCCGCAGATTCACATCGATGACGCGATCGACTACTTCGGGCGGGGTTTCGTGCAGAGTTGTCGCTTGCGGGCCACCGGTCGTGCCGGCGTTGTTGACGAGGACCTCCGGGTGGCCGAAGTGCGCGGTAGACTCGGCCAACGCCCTTTCCAGCTGCGCATCATCTGTGACGTCGGCGACAGCCGGCAAAAGATTCGGACTGGCAAGCTGATCGGCCAGCGACGCGAGCCCTCCCCTGTCCATGTCGAGGGCGATCACGCGGTCTCCCAGGCTGACGAAGTGCGAGGCCAGCCCAGCTCCAATTCCCGACGCCGCTCCGGTCACCATCACCACCCGACTCATAGGCTTCGCAACTCCCGATGGCCAGCCCGCAGTCGCGACAGCTGGATGAAGTGCGTCGGGTTAAGAAAAAGCTCGTCCATCTCGGCCAGCTCATCGATGGTCAAGCCCTTTTTGACCATCACGTTGAGGTATTGGAAGGCGTCCTTGGCGCCGTAGCCGACATGGTGGGCTCCAAGCACCCGCCGGGTCTTGCCATCGAGGACCAGTTTCTGGAAGCCTGACATGTGGGGATGCGCCATGGCGTAGAGCATCGTCCGGTCGCTCGCTGGCAGGCCGATGTCCAGGCCATTGGGGTTATCGGGAGGCATCTTCAGGATGACGACGCTCCGATAGCGCGCACGCGCCTCCTCCTCGCCGAGGCCAAGCCAGCTCACCTCGTAGTGAGTGTGCAGAAAGTCCGGCCAGTCGGACGGCCGATAGCTGACTTTCTCGCCCATTATGGCGCGCGCGGCATAAGCACCGCTCTTGCGCGCCTTGAACATCTCCATGGGCGCGCCAATGAGATCGCCTACCGCATAAACATCGGGGATGGACGTCCGCAGCTGCTCGTCGACGACCACGGCGCCGCTGTCGTCGATGGCGACGCCGAGCGCCTCGACCGCCAGCCGCGACCGCGGCCGTTCGCCAAGCGCCTGAAACACGAAGTCCGTCGCGATTTCGAGCTCACCCGAGGGGGTATCGGCGACAACCCGGGCGACTCGGCCCTCAGCATCCCCGAGGATGGCGGACACCGTCGCGCCTTCGAGAATCTTTATTCCTTGCTCTCGCATCCGGTCGATGGCGTAGGTGCGGGTTTCGCCATCGTTAATCAACTTAAGAAGGCGATCGCGGACCAGCATGATCACGCGACGACCAGTGGCATTGAAAAAACAACCATATTCAACTGCTGTCTTGCTGCCTCCGACGACCACTATGGCCTCGCCCGGCTCGCGGTCGAGCGTCTCGACCAGAGTCGCGTAATCGTGGATGCCATGGAGATCGCGGCCGAGCGTATTGAGGCGAATCGGCTTGGAGCCAAGGGCCAGGACCAGGGTGCGCGCCCGAAAAATCTCGCCGGCCGCCTCGATGGTGTGAGCGTCGAGGATTCGGGCCGATGCGTTCAGCACAAACTCGATGTCGAGTTGCTCCTTGCTCTGGTAGTTCATGACGGCATGCGGCCCAGTTCGGCCACGCCGGAACAGGTCGACCACCTCCTTGATCGAGGTCGTTCGTCCCGTCATGTCCGGAAACCAGAGGGTTCCAGAGAACGTGCGGGCTAGCATCAATTCCGCCGCACAATCCGAGAAGAGGTGGTGGGGAACGCAAGCATTGTGTGGGCAGGAGCCCCCGAGAAAAGGCCAGCGATCGATGATAAGCTGACGGCCGCCTAATGCGCGTAGATAGGCCGATCCGAATCGCCCCGCAGCTCCGCCGCCGATAAAGATGGCGTCGAATTCCCGCCGGTCGTCGTCCCGGATATTCCTAATGGGCCCTACGACGTTTGGCCTCTCGAGCGCCTCCTCGATCTTCCTCGCCCACTGCTCGATTGTCAGGAAGGACGGATCGGACCCTTTCGTGGCGAACTGATCCATCGTTCGTCTCGCCTCATCGGGGCGTCGAAATCGCCCTTGTTCTTACAAATGTCCTCTTGGTCAGCCGCCGCAACAGGGACAACCGGCGCCATGCCCGCTCTCCCAAGGATGGGGCTCTGGACGCTTTTCTGGATCTGGCCGCGCGCGGCGGCCGCCGCATCCCGAGCACGTCCATTCGGTGGGCATGCGGGCCCCCTTCAGTACAAGGCTCTTCGCTACACGCTCGCAGTCGGGACAGACGATTGTGTAAACTGGCATTTCAACTCCCCCGGTGGCAGGTGTGGCGGAGACCCTCCGGCACCCCCGCCATACGGTTAAGTCACTCGGCAGCTACGGCGTGCTGCAGCTTGTCGCGGACGAGGTTGGTCCCCTCGACCAGGGCATGGATCTTGTCCTGAGCGATGTATCTCTGCAACAGGATCAGGCCACAATCGGTGGTAACGCCCAATCGATCGGCCGGGATGACTTTTAGCAGTGCATTGATTCGGTCTGCCACTTGAGTGGCCGTTTCGGTGATCGTGCTCTTCACATCGATTACCCCGGCCCAGAAGTCGATATTGTCGGGCAGCGGAAATTCCTTGAAGGCGTCGAGACCCGACATATCGTCGACGCGTCTGCCGCAGTTCTCCAGGTTGAGGACGTTGATGCGCGCTTCGTAAGCTTTCGGCACGATCGCACGTGTCGCCGCCGGCGCGTTCGCTTTTTCCTTACGTTTCGTCAAGTCATAGATTTCGCCGGGCTTCCCGGTATCGTCCGCAAAGTAAGCCGGAGTTCCGCCCCAATTGCCCCAGCAGACATGGACGACAATGCGTGCGTGCTTGACGCCCTCGACAGCAGTGTTGAATGCCTCAATGGCCCAGTCCTCGTAAAAATAGGGCCAGGTGAATTCATCCAGCTGGATGAAATCGATGCCCATTGCATCGACCTCCAGAATGTCCTCGTTCATGGCCTTCGCAATAGCCAGCGCACGGTCGCGGGAACTCTTGTAGTAGAGATCGTTTGTGCATTGCGCGAGGACTTGGACGCCGGTGTATTGGACTTTGGTAGGCTTGCTCGTGGCCCGCTTGAGGGCCCGCGCCTGCTCGACCATCATGGCGCCGCGCCGCTTGATCTCCTGCTCGACGGTGCCGGAATGCAGCCGGCTATAGATCGGGAAACCGAGATGTCCGCCTCGAAGGTTGTAGCCCATGCAGCGAAAATAGTGGTAGACCGCGTTGTCGGCGTAATTGTCGCCATGGACACGGCCATCCGAGATGATGTCGAGACCCGCGTTCTCCTGGTCGACGGCGATGGCCCCAATCGCATCCTCGAGCGCTTCGCGACTCATGGAATCCGGCGGCTCTCGGTCGCCATGGAAATGGCGCGCCCACCCTGCATCCCACCACCTCGGGTTCGGGTAGTTGCCGACCATACTCGTCGGAATTAGGACGTCCTGCCCCCGTATTTTCATGCTGCTCCTCCCTCTTGCTTTTTGCGCGTGGACGGCGACATTTTATGGAGCGATTTTTGTATAGGACTCTGCGCTTATTTTTGGATTGTCAAGTCAACCCTCTAAATCGACCCCGTGTGGTTCGAGTCTCGCGTAGCGTAGCGAGGCGCGTCTCGAAGCACGCGCCAGCCCAACACCAAACCAGGGCTTCGCAGCCCTTTTCTCTTAACCCAACTGGTACACTATCTCGCCGCGATCCAGCACATTTTGTCTCTGTTTGATCCCAGGCTTTGATGGTGCATTCTTATCGCACGAATCAAAGGATGCGCTTTGGTGGCGTTGGTATGGGCTCTTTTTCCAGGTGACGGCATCCACCGCGAACAGAGATTCCCCTTCCGCGATGGAACATAACGCTTCTGAGACATCACTTCTTTTTCGCGGGCGGCTTTCGCGGCCGAACGCCGACGGCGCCAGACCGGGGGGCTGCGGCGCCGCTCTTTTTTCGAGTCGTGCGGCCCGGCTTCGCCGCGACGGCGCGCAGCTCCTGCGCTTTTGCCGTCTTCATCGGTCCGGCCGGCTCGCCGTCTTGGCGCCGCCGCCTTTCGATCGCGAAATCCTGGCCGCCGACGAAGACTTCGCGGACGTTGACTCTGACGCCGAGGCCTTGGTTTTGGCTTTGGCTTTGGCTTTGGCTTTGGCTTTGGGCGATGGAGCTGACGCCGCCATATCAATGCCGAAGATATCCGAAAGGTCGCTCGCATCGAGCCGCGTTCCAGCGCCGTCGCGGGACGCCGGCAAGGCCGCGTCGAGATTGGCGAAGATCTCCCCGGCGTCGACCGCGCGCAGGCGAAACAGCAATACCGGCTCAGCGTCCAAACGCGCGCCTGCGCCGTAGAGCGCCGCCGCGACATGCTTGCACATCGAGGCGGAATCAGGACAGCTGCAGGAGAACTTGATGTCGGCCGGTTTCGGAAACAGGCCGTCGGCCTGCCGGCAGACGCGGTCCATCACCGCTTTCGACAAGCGGCCCTGCAACAGCTCGACCAGGGAGTCGACGCGGCCCGCGCAATCGGCGCAGATAGATGTCCAGGCCGCGGCGAGCAATGGCTTGATCGTGATAAGGATTGAATAGATCTCCGAGCCGATGACCTTCGCCCGGACCTCGCGCGGACCGATCCGCAGATCGATCACCGCGCCGTTGCGGACATAGCTGCGTCCGCGCTCCACGCGATTGGCGTAATCCCGGTAGCTTTCGAGATTGTCGCACCAGGCCTTCCCCCAGAAACTGGCGGCGATTTTGCGCCCTTCGACGACGACCGGCGCCACCGTCTGGCCCCCCTTCTTCAGCCGCGCGATTTCAAGCAAAGCCTTTTTGCGCCGCTCGGCGACCGGCACATAGGCTGGCCAGCCGCCGTAATAACCAAAGGCCATGCCGCTCACTCCTTCATTGCCGCATCGAGATCGAGGGCGACCAAGCGCAGGATCTCCTCGTTCTTCAGTTCGGTCAGATTGATTTCGGCGGAGCCGTCCAGCAAGTCGTCCGAGAGGCCGCGCTTCGACTCGATCAAAGCGTCGATCTTCTCCTCGACCGTGCCGCGGCAGACGAATTTATGGACGAGGACGTTTTGCTTTTGACCGATGCGGAAGGCCCGGTCGGTCGCCTGGTTTTCGACCGCCGGGTTCCACCAGCGGTCGAAATGCACGACATGGGACGCCGCTGTCAGGGTGAGGCCCGACCCGCCGGCCTTCAGCGACAGAACAAAAAATGGGATTGTCTCGTCGTCCTGGAAATCGCGGACGAGCGTCTTGCGTCGTTTGACCTCCGTCTCGCCATGCAGCGTCAAGCCGGGCCGCCCGAAAATGCCGGCGAGGAAGCGGGCCAGCGGGTCGATCACCTCACGGAACTGGGTGAAGACCAGCATCTTGTCCTGACGCGCCGCGATCACCTCCGCGATATCGCGGAGACGCGCCCATTTGCCGCTGTCCTCTTCCCGCCATGCCTGGTCGCCGAGCCATTGCGAGGGATGATTGCAGATCTGCTTCAGCCGCATCAACGAGGCGAGCACCACTCCCTTGCGGGCGAAGCCGCCGGCGTTGTTCAGATCATCGGCAAGGCTCCCCACGGCCTGCGCATAGAGCGCCGCCTGTTTGCGGCTCAAATGGCAATGCGCCTTGACCTCGGTCTTGTCGGGCAGATCGCCGATGATCGACCGGTCTGTCTTCATACGCCGCAGGATGTAGGGCGCCACCAGCTGGCGCAGCGGGCCGTAGGGATTGTGCTCGCGCGCGGCGAGGTCTTTGGCGTAGCGCTTGAATTGCTTGGCCGAGCCGAGCAGGCCCGGATTGAGAAAATCAAAGATTGACCACAAATCGCCGAGATGATTTTCGACCGGCGTGCCGGTGAGCGCGATCCGGGCGCGCGCCTTCAAAACTTTCGCCGCGCGGGTCTGCTTTGCGCTGGCGTTCTTGATCGCCTGCGCCTCGTCGAGAATGACGAAGCGCCAGGCGATGTCCTTGAGCGGGGCGATCCGCAGCAGCGAGCCGTAGCTCGTGATGACAAGATCGAGACACGCCGCCCGACTTTCGGAAAATTGTTGCACATCCTCGGGTGTCATGGCCGAGGGATGCACAATCGCGGCTTTGAGGCCTGGCGCGAATTTTTCGATCTCGCCGGCCCAATTGGCGAGCAGCGAAGCGGGCGCGACGAGCAGGCTCGGACGCGCAGCCGCGTCGGCGCCGTCGCGCTGCGCAAGGAGCAGCAGCGCCAGGACCTGGATGGTCTTACCGAGACCCATGTCGTCGGCGAGGCAGGCCCCGAGCCCGAGACCGCAGACGAGCCTCAGCCACGTGACGCCGGCCTGTTGATAGGGCCGCAACGCGCCCTTCAACGCCGCGCCTGGATCTCCGCTTGCGGCGCTTGGGGCTCGCAAGGCTTGCAACGTCTCGGCCAGCCACGGCCCGGCGGCGATTTCCGCCCAGCCGGCGCCGGAGGCTTCCGCTTCATCCTCGGTCACCGGCGCGCCGGAGAGCATCCGCATCGCCTCGGCAAAACTCACCCCCTCGTGAGCGGCCAAAGATTCGGCGCCGGAAAATTGCGTCAGCGCCTGTTCGAGACGGGCGCGATCGACCTCGACCCATTGGCCGCGCAGGAGCGCCAGTCCGTCGGTTCCGGCGAGCAGAGAGTGGACTTCCGCCTCCGTCAGCGTTTCGCCATTGAGCGTCGCCGCGACCTTGAAATCGAGCAGCCCGTCAAGGCCAAGGGCCGAAGGCTCGCGGCGGCCGATGGTCGCCGTCGCCTTGGGGCGCGGCGGCCGCCCAGCGTGCCAGGCCGGCGGCATCCGCAAAATCACGCCGGCGTCTTCGAGATCGGGCGCGGACCGGATGAGCGCGAGCGCCTCTTGCGGGCCCCACCGCAGGGGGTGGAAGATGTCGCCCGCGTCGACCATAAGCTTCAGCCAATCACATTTGGCCGCGGCGCGCTGAACCGGTTGGAGCAACGCCAGAAGCTCGTTTTTGTTTTTCGCTCCGGCATATTGGCGCAGCGCCTCGCCCAAAGGCAGATGCTGGGCCTTGGCGGTGGCCGAGAGCCCCGTTGTGTAGGTTGCCATGAAGGCGAAGGGGAAGTCCGGGTCGCGGCGGTTTTCCGCCAGATTGAAATGAAC
>Ga0208714_1000338_pt1 | contig 13648 bp, 10 predicted proteins | sample NGESurshal072012_3_FD_184461 | JGI IMG/M metagenome (GOLD analysis project Ga0208714, IMG submission 184461) | Arctic peat soil microbial communities from Barrow, Alaska - NGEE Surface sample 415-1 shallow-072012 (SPAdes) | ecosystem: Environmental > Terrestrial > Soil > Wetlands > Peat ... | reverse complement strand
ATAAAGCTCGCCGGCCTGGGCATCCTGATCACGCCGCTGGCGGCGCTGTTCTGCACCGCGCTGGCCACCGCGAGCCACGCCGGTCGTGCGTCGATCTCCGAAGTGGGGTCCGGCCCGCAGGGCTTCTCCGAGACCCTCTACGCCTACCTCTCTCAGTCCAACAACAACGGCTCCGCCTTCGCCGGCTACACGGGCTTCATCCAGCCGAACGCCGGCAATCTAGGGGCCCATGGCGTGACGTTCGCCGACCTGCTCGGAGGCCTCGCGATGCTGTTCGCCCGCTTCGGGCCAATCCTGTTCACACTCGCCGTAGCCGGCGCCTTGGCCGGTAAGCGGGTCACGCCCGCGGGCCTCGGCACGATGCGCACCGACAACACGACGTTTGCGGTGCTGCTGATCGGCGTGATCGTGCTCGTCGGCGCGCTGACCTTCTTCCCCGCCCTGCTGCTCGGCCCGGTCGTGCAGGGCCTGACCGGACACCTGTACTGACATGCGCCGCGACATCGTCACCGCAGCCATCGGCATCATCGTCCTGACGATCCTGCTCGGGCTCGTCTACCCGCTCGTGATCACGGGTGTTAGCCAGGTCGCGTTCCCGGGCAACGCCAACGGGCAGAAGGTCTACGTGAACGGCAAGCTCGTCGGCTCGAGGATCATCGGTCAGAGCTTCACCAAACCGGTGCTCGACAAGAACGGCAAGCCCAAGGAAGAAGAAGAAGAAGTCGTCACCGAACCGGATCCGCGCTACTTCCAGAGTCGGCCATCGGCGACCGAAGGGGGCGCCTACAACGCCGCGGCGAGCACCTTCTCCAACCGCGGGCCCAACGACAAGGCCACTGAGGAAGCGGACGCCGAAAACATCAAGGCCTATCTCGAACTGGAGAGGCCCTACGACACCGGCCTGACAGCCGCCCAGATCCCGGTCGACGCGGTGAACACCTCCGGCTCGAACCTCGACCCGGAAATCTCACAGGCCAATGCTCGGATCCAGGCGCACCGTGTTGCGGCCAAGCGTCAGCTGTCTCTGAGCGTCGTCGACAGCCTGGTCTCCAAGTACACAGACGCTCGCGGCCTCGGCTTCTCAGGCGAGCCGGGCGTGAACGTTCTAGAGCTCAACCTGGCGCTTGACCGCCTGACCGGAGGAACAGCCTGATGTCGGCACAGATACCCGCCAGCCACGAGCGCCAGGCGATCTCGCTGTTTCAGCCGGAGATCGTCAAACGCGCGCTGATCGACAGCTTCAAGAAGCTCGACCCGCGCGTGCAGATCCGCAACCCGGTGATGTTCGTCGTGGAGATCGGCTCGGTCATCACGACCGTCACGTGGCTGATCCAGGCGTTCGGCGGAAAGCCCTTGGGCGGTGGCTCTGAGCCGGCCTGGTACACGTTCACGATCGCCGTCTGGCTGTGGCTGACGGTCGTCTTCGCGAACATGGCTGAGGCGTTCGCCGAGGGTCGTGGGAGGGCGCAGGCGGACACGCTGCGCTCGATGCGCAAGGAGACGGTCGCGACGATGCGCGACGGCACGACGAAGGCCGCCGCCGAGCTCAGGCGCGGCGACGTCGTGGTCGTGCCGGCCGGCGAGCTGATTCCGGGAGACGGCACCGTGATCGAGGGAATCGCCACGGTCGACGAGTCGGCGATCACCGGCGAGTCCGCGCCGGTGATCCGCGAGTCCGGCGGCGACCGCAGCGCGGTCACGGGCGGCACGCGCGTGACGTCTGACGAGATCGTCGTGGAAATCACCCAGGAGCCCGGCCAGTCCTTCCTCGACCGCATGATCGCGCTGGTCGAGGGCGCCTCGCGACGCAAGACGCCCAACGAGATCGCCCTGAACATCCTGCTCGCGGCGCTCACGCTGATCTTCATGATCGTCGTCGCCACGCTGCGCCCCTTCGGCCTGTTCGCCGGCACGTCGATCTCCGAGACGACGCTGATCGCGCTGCTCGTCGCCCTGATCCCCACGACGATCGGCGCGCTGCTGTCGGCGATCGGCATCGCCGGCATGGACCGCCTCGTGCGGCGCAACGTGCTGGCCCTGTCCGGCCGCGCCGTGGAGGCTTCGGGCGACGTCGACGTGCTGCTGCTCGACAAGACCGGGACGATCACGATCGGCAACCGGCTGGCGTCGGAGTTCATCCCGATGCCGGGCGTGCCCGAGTCCGAGCTGGCGGAGGTCGCGCAGCTGTCCTCACTGGCGGACGAGACCCCCGAGGGCCGCTCGATCGTCGTGCTGGCCAAGCAGTACGGCATCCGCGAGCACGACATGTCAACGCTGCACGCCGAGTTCGTGCCGTTCACCGCACAGACCAGGATGAGCGGCGTCAACATCGACGGTCAGCAGCTGCGCAAGGGCGCCGGCGACTCGATCATCGAGCTCGTCAAGCGCGAAGGCGGCTCCCCGCCGGCGGAGCTGCAGGTCCAGCTCGACCGTATCGGCAACGAGGGCGGTACGCCGCTGGCGGTCTCCCGCGACAGCCAGGTGCTCGGCGTCGTCTACCTCAAGGACACGATCAAGGAGGGCATGGCCGCGCGCTTCGAGCAGCTGCGCGCGATGGGCATCAAGACCGTGATGGTGACCGGCGACAACCGCCTGACCGCGGGCAAGATCGCCGAGGAGTCCGGCGTCGACGACTTCCTCGCCGAAGCCACGCCCGAGCGAAAGCTGGCGCTGATCCGCGAGCAGCAGCAGGACGGCCGGCTGGTTGCGATGACCGGCGATGGAACCAACGACGCGCCCGCGCTCGCCCAGGCCGACGTCGGCGTGGCGATGAACACGGGCACGCAGGCCGCGCGCGAGGCGGGCAACATGGTCGACCTCGACTCCAACCCGACGAAGCTGATCGAGATCGTCGAGGTGGGCAAGCAGCTGCTGATCACGCGCGGCGCGCTGACGACCTTCTCGATCGCCAACGACGTCGCCAAGTACTTCGCGATCCTGCCGGCCGTGTTCATCTCAACGTATGCGGCGAGCTCCGGAGCTAAGGGCCCGCTGCACGTGCTGAACATCATGGGACTCGGCTCCCCGCGCTCGGCGATCGTCTCGGCGATCATCTTCAACGCGCTGGTGATCCCGCTGCTGATCCCGCTGTCGCTGCGCGGCGTGCGCTACCGGCCGATCGGCGCCAGCGCGCTGCTGCGGCGCAACCTGTGGATCTACGGCCTCGGCGGTCTGGTCGCACCGTTCATCGGCATCAAGCTGATCGACCTCGTGGTGCACAACCTGCTCGGGGGGTGAGCGAGGAGGCGGACGCGAGCGGGGCACGCCCATCTGCTCGGGGGGTGAGCGGGGAGGCAGACGCGAGCGGGGCACGCCCATCGCAGGCGTCGTCTGGCAAGGCTCGTGGCCGTCTGAAGATCTTCATCGGAATGGCCGCCGGGGTCGGCAAGACGTTCCGCATGCTGCTGGAGGGCCAGGCGGAGTTGGAGGCGGGACGAGACGTCGTGATCGGCCTGCTCGAGACCCATGGTCGCAAGGAGACGGCGCAGCTCGCCGAGGGCCTGTCGTCGGTGCCGCGCCGCAGGGTGGGCTACCGCGAGGCGGTGCTCGAGGAGATGGACCTGCCGGAGATCCTGCGCCGCGCGCCTGAGCTGTGCCTGATCGACGAGCTGGCCCACACCAACGCACCCGGCGTCGAGCGCACGAAGCGATACGAAGACGTCGAGGAGGTCCTTGCCGCCGGCATCGACGTCCTCTCCACGCTGAACGTCCAGCACCTCGAGTCACTCAACGACCACATCACCGAGCTGAGCGGCATACGCGTGCGCGAGACGATCCCCGATGCGATCCTCGGGCGCGCAGACGAGGTTGTGCTGATCGATGTCACTCCCGAGACGCTGCTCGACCGGCTGCGCGCCGGCAAGGTCTACCCGGTCGAGCGAATCGACTCGGCGCTCAACAACTTCTTCCGCATCGAGAACCTCGCCGCGCTGCGCGAGGTCGCGCTCCGACAGGTCGCCGAGGAGGTCGGCGCCAAGCGCCTGACCACCGAGCTCGTCGGCTCCCGGGAGGAGAGCCTCGCCGCCGACGCGCCGCAGGCCGTCGGCGAGCGCCTACTCGCCCTGGTAGAGCCCTACCCGGGGACTCAACGCCTCGTCCGCCGCGCCTGGCGCTCGGCGCAGCGTCTCGGCGCCGAGCTCGATCTCCTGTGGGTGCGCGCGCCGGGACAGCGCCTGTCCGACGACGAGGAGCGATCGCTGGTCGCGCTTCGCCAGCTGGCGTCTGTGCTCGGCGCGAAAATGGTCGAAGAGGAATCCGATGATCTGGCTGCGGCGGTCGTCGACTTCGCCTCTCAGCGCGGGAGCACGTACGTCCTGCTCGGCCGCTCGCGCCCATCGCGCGGGATCGCCCGCCTGCGGGTGCCGCTTCCGCAACGGCTGATGCAGCGTCTTCCCGGAGTCGACGTGCGGATCGTCGCTGACCGTCCGCTGCGCCAGAACGGTGAGAAGCTGTGAGCGTCGTCGTGCTCGTGGCGGTCGCCGCCGCCGGCGTCCTGCTGGGGATCGCCGCTGGCTACTGGCTGCCACCGAACGGACGGCTCGCAGCGCGCAACCGCCCGCGGCCCGTTCGGCGCATCCTGCTGCCGTTCACGGGGCAGGCGATCTCGCGCCGCGCTTTTGAGGCGGCGGTGCGCCTAGCCAAGGCCGAGAACGCGATTGTCATGCCAGCCTTCCTCGCGCGCGTGCCGATGAGCCTCCCGTTGGATTCGGCGCTGCCCGTTCAGTGCGCGAGCGGAATGCCGCTGCTGGAGGCGATCGAGCAGCGCCTCTCCTCGCAGGGGGTCCCCGTCGACTCGCGCATCGGCCGTGGGCGATCAGCCCGCGACGCGCTGCGCAACCTGCTCGCTCAGGAGCACTTCGACCGCATCATCGTCTCGGCCGACGAAGACCCACGAGCGGGGCTAGGCTATGAGGATCTGAAGTGGCTGCTCGAGCGCGTCCCGGCCGAGATCATGATCCTTCGACCCGCGCCGCAGGACACACGCAGGATCTCGACGAAGGCGGTTGGCGGGCATTTCTAGCCGAGCAGCGGCTGAGCCGGCGCAGGCCGCGAAGCACGATTCAGGCCCTCTGCGACGGACTGTCATGGAATCGTTATGGGCGGAGCACCAATCGTCATGAGCCCGTAATCGCAGCGGTGCCAGACTCGATCCGATCCCATCAAGTTGACTCGGAGGTGCTCCAAGTGATGATTTCCAGAAGCAGGTACCCGGCGCCGCCCGCGATGCCAGCGACGAGCGCCGCGCTCGAGGCGGAGGCGTCCGCCGTGGGCGTTCGATCGCTCGCGATCGACGCACCGATGGCGCTTCGGCTGAAGGTGTTCCTGACGCGCAGCAAGCTCGACCGCAAGCTCGCGGTAGGGGGCTCCCACGAAACGACAGACGCGCTCGCGCTGCGTGTCCGTCAGCTGACCGACCCGAGCAAGCGGCGGCAGATCGCTCGCGAGCTTCGGGGGGTCGTCGAGTACGTCGACAAGCGCAAGTCGGGTGCGGTCATCTCCTCCGTGGTAATCGAACCGGCGGCGGTGAGAGCCGGCCGTGAGACGATCCTCGGCTTGGCCGAGCGGATCGAGGCGACGGACTCTCGGGTCAGTGCGCGAGGCGTCGTGCTCGCCCGAGCGCTGCTCACAGACGGGTCCAGCCCGCTGTACAACCCCCACTCCGAGCGAACGGTCAGCGAGGCCGTTTTCGACGTACAGGACGCGCTCGGGGGACCGCCCGCGCCCGGGTTCGACGCGGTCGCTGCATAGTCCGCTCCGGACTGCCGCGGGCTGACGCAGGCGCGGGCGTCGGCCTGCGACGCGCCGGCCGTCTGTGCGCGCTTACCGTCGCGTGGAACACGACCGTCGGCGGCGCCGCGGTCCTCACAGCACTGGCTGCCGGCAGCCTTTCCCTGATCGGCTTCGGTATCAACGCAGTCGTCGATTCGCTCGCCTCGGCGGTGCTCGTCTGGCGGTTTCGGGCCGAGCTGCGCGGGCACGCCGAGCGCGCAAAGCAGGCCGAGCTCCTCGCGCTGCGCCTCGCCGCCGGGGCGTTCCTCGTGATTGCCGTCTACCTGCTCGTCCAGGGCGTACGGTCGCTGAGCCTGGGGAGGGACTTCAAGTCCACGGCGTTCGGGATCGCCGAGGCCGCCGCGTCACTGCTCGTGCTGCCGGTCCTCGCCTCGGCGAAGTTTTCGCTTTCCGAGCGTCTGGCGAGCCGCGCGCTTCGCGCCGACAGCCTGCTCACCTGGTCCGGCGTCGGTCTCGCCGCGCTGGCGTTTGCCGCGCTGATCGCGCAGAGCCTGTTCGGTTGGTGGTGGGCCGACCCGCTTGGTGCCTTCGCGATCGCCGCGCTCCTCGCATGGCAGGGAGTCCGCGCGCTTCGGTGACCCAGGCCTCTGCCTGAGCGCAGGATCCGCTCCTGAGCGCCGGGTCGTCCGCGAGAATGGCCGCATGCCCGCCGGCCGAGGACACCTGAAGGTCTTCATCGGCATGGCCCCGGGCGTCGGCAAGACCTACCGGATGCTGCAGGAGGGGGTGGCCGAAGCCGACAGCGGCCGCGACGTGGTGGTCGGCTACCTGGAGCCGCACGGTCGCGACGAGACCGTCGCCCAGGCGGATGGGCTGGAGATCATCCCGCGCCGCCATGTCGAGTACCGCGGCAAACCGCTGCAGGAGATGGACCTGGTTGCGATCCTCGCGCGCAAGCCCGAGCTGTGCCTGATCGACGAGCTGGCGCACACCAACGCGCCGGGCGTCGAGCACGAGAAGCGCTACGAGGATGTGCGCGACGTGCTCGACGCGGGCATCGATGTGTTCTCGACGGTCAACGTGCAGCATCTGGAGAGCCTCAACGACCAGGTGACCCAGCTGACGGGCGCGGTCGTACGCGAGACGATCCCCGACGACGTCCTCTCAGCGGCCGACGAGGTCGTGCTGATCGATCTCACCCCAGAGGCGCTGATCGGGCGCCTGCGCACGGGCAAGGTGTACCGACCCGAGCGCGTGCAGGCGGCGCTGAACAACTTCTTCAAGATCGAGAACCTCTCGGCACTGCGCGAGACGGCGCTGCGCCAGGTGGCCGAGGAGGTCGAAGTCAAGCGGCTCATTCACGAGCCGAGTCCGATCGTGCGTCGCGACGAGGAGGGCGTGGCGGCTGCACTGGAACCGGCGCCTCAGGCGATCGCCGAGCGTCTGTTGGCGCTGGTGACGCTGGCGCCGGACTCCGAGCGGGTTGTGCGACGCGCGTGGCGCTCGGCCCAGCGCCTGGACGCCGTGCTCGACGTGCTCGTCGTGCGACCCTCCGGCCGTCCGCCCAGCCCGCAGGACCGCAAGCGCCTCGAGGCGCTGCGCCGGCTCGTCTCGATGCTCGACGCGAGGCTGCGCGTCGAGGAGGGCGACGACGTCGCCGCGGTCACGGTGGACGTGGCGCGTGAGCTGGGCAGCACGTATCTGCTGATGGGCACCCCTCGCCAGCGCCGCGGCCTCGGCCGCTTCAGCGCCCGCTCGGGCAACGACGGTCCCGACCCCGCGCTGCTGACGCGCCTGCTGAGGGATCTTCCGGGTGTGGACGTGCGGATCGTTGCCGACCCGACGCTGCGCGGCGGACGCGCGGCGGACGCGGGCCCGCCTTCCGATCGACAGGCGGACTAAACAGCTGGTAAAAACCTCCTCTCGCCAGCAGGTCGCGGACTAAAGGCCGCGTAAGACTGTCGGAGTCCCCGAAACCTTCTGACCCCGAACCTGTTTTGAGAGCGCATGAGAGATCTTCGTCTGCCAATGTCGCCCGCCCGCCGCCTGCTGCTTGGCGCGGCCCTGCTCCTGCTCGCCGCGCTCGCGCTGACCGGTCTCCGATCGGTCGCCCCCGCCCAAGCGGGCACGGCCGCCAAGCCGGCCAAGCCGCTGCGGGCGGGCAGGTCATCGAGCGCCCACGCCGCCGCGACCTACATGACGGGGATCGGCGACGAGACGACGGAGATGTTCGGCGATCCCAACTGGAAGCAGCTGCACACGAGAATCGCTCGCTACATCGTCCCTTACGACGCCGCCGTGCACTCCTACTCGCTGGACCGGGCGAAGCTGTGGATGAAAGCCGCCGAATCGCAGCATGTCCAGATCCTCGTCGCCTTCTACCACTCCGAGTACACGCCGACGAAGATGCCGAGCGTCGCTCAATACCAGCACGACGTGCAGAAATTCGTGAAGCTGTTCCCGAAGGTCAGGCAGTACCAGTCGTGGGACGAGGCCAACCGCGGCAACATCCGCGGCGTGCTGGCGAGCCCGTCGGCGTCTGCCGCCGCGCGGTACTACCAGGCGATGATCCGCGTGTGCAGAGGCTGCACGGCGATCGGGTTGGACGTCCTCGACGCCGACAACATCTCGCCGACCCTGAGCTACATCTCCGAATTCAAGCGCGAAATCGGAAATCTGCGCACGGTGATGCCGAAGATCTGGGGCCTGCACAACTACTCGGACATCAACCGCCTGCAGAGCTTCCGCACGCGCGAACTGAGCCGCGCGCTGGGCGGCCAGGTGTGGCTGACCGAGACCGGCGGGATCGTGCAGTTCGCCGGAGCCTTCCCCAACCGCAACGGCTCCGGCCTCGGCCGCGCTGCCAAGGTGCTCGGCTACATGTTCAACGTCGCCGGCTCACAGACGCAGATCAAGCGCCTGTACGTCTACGACTGGACGGGCGGCACCGCCAGGACGCGCTTTGACGCCGGCCTCACCGACAGCCGCCACATCCCCCGCCCGGGCTACTTGGTCGTGTGCAAGAAGCTGCACGGCGCCAAGTGTAACGTCAGGACGAGTAAGCGCTGAGCGACGCGTCGGGCGAGCGGCCGGCGTCGCCTGCGCCGCTGCGCTCGTTGCGAGCCAGCCGCGCGGCGATCAGCGCCACCAGCCCGGCAACGCCGGCGATCAGCACGAGCGTCGTCAGCGGGTATCTGCTGCCGTCGTGGAGCTTCAGGTTCAACGCCGTGTGATCGCCGGCGCCGACGATGCTCAGCAGCCCGCGGTGGTCGATGCCCAGCGCCGTCGGGGCGATCGCGGCGAACAGGCCCCATGCCAGCAGCGCGAGCGCTCCGGCGCCGAGCGCCGCCGGCGTCAGGCGCACCCGCGCCGTGGCCAGCGTCGCCAGCAGCACGCCGGCGCCGGCGGCCAGGAGAAATGGCCAGATGCCGCCCCAGCCGCGTCCCAGGCCGTAGGCGGTGGCGATCGTCGGCTGGAAGAAGCCTTTGCCGAGGTAGCGCGTCCACACGACGACCTCGTTCTCATAGCCGACGAGCGGATGGGTGATCGTGGCGATCACCGTCGTGGCGATCGAGACCGCCGCCAGCGCGATCGTCGGCCCCGGGAAGCGCTTGAAGGCGATGCCCAGCGGCACGGCGAGGAACGGCAGCATCGTCGTCAGGAAGCGCGGGCCCATGAAGCCGCCGCCGAAGGGCAGGTAGTAGCCGGAGTTGTAGCCGACGTAGCAGAGGCAGATGCCGCCGATCGTCAGTGCCTCGGCGCGTTTTCCGCGGCGGTAGAGCAGGACCGTGCCGATCGCACCCATGATCAGCACGGGGGAGATCGTCAGCAGCCCGCGCGAGTCCAGCAGCAGCGTGGCGAGCACCTTCAGGCTGGGTACGCCGATGCCGAAGAAGCCGTGCTGTTGGCGCGGGACGTCGGAGTAGGCCAGGTGCGTCCAGGAATCGAAGGCGTAGTGGTTGTAGAGCAGCAGCGGCACGATGCCGACGACGCCGCCGGCGATGTACGCGCCGGCGCGCGTGAGCACGCCGCGCACGTTCAGCGAGTCGCGCCGCGATAGCAGATACAGACCGAGCACGGCGGCGACGAAGAACAGCGGGTACTCCGAGGCGACCGCGTAGCCCATCGCCAGGCCGGCGACGGCGAGCAGCGAGGGGCTGGGCGGCCCGTCGCGCTCGCGCAGCATCAGCGCGAACGCGCCGAAGCCGAGAAAGGCGGCCAAGACATGGGAGAACAGCAGCGTCGAGAGCGGCAGGATCATCGTGCCGAGACCGAGCGAGACCGCCGCCGCGGCGCCGAAGCCCGGCTGCAAGCGCTCCGCCACGCGCCACACGAGCAGCAGCAGCAGCAGGCCGGGCAGCACGTTGCCCCACAGGCCGATCAGGTAGACGACCTCGTCTTCGCCGCGCAGCGCGTCGCGGCTGCGCGCCCACTTGGGCGCGTCGAGCGCGTTGAGCGTGTCGTAGAAGGGCAACGCGAACAGCGCCAGCCCGGGGGCGCGCGCGGAGTACCAGTGCCCCTTGTAGAAGACCTTGTCGCCGGTGTTCTGCTGGTAGCCGTCGATGTTCGTGCGTTCGACGTTCAGCGAGCGGATCAGGTCGTAGTGGGAGGTCTGATTCCAGGAGAAGCTCTGGATCATCGTCGCGTAGGCGAGCCCGACGAGCAGAATCGCAGCGAGCGCCAGTCGCCTGGGCCTCAGCGGCGAGCGCGAGAACCCGGTGGTTCGCTCGCGGGCCGCCTCGGCGCCGCCCGCGGCCTCGCCGGCGGGCGCGGTCTCGAAAGCGCTCATCGTCCGGCCCCGCTGGCGCTCATCGTCCGGCCCCGCTGGCGCTCATCAATTGCTTCCGTGCAGCGCCTTGGGACCCGGGCCGATCTCATAGATCACCAGCGAGCCCACCTTTCGGCGCGTGATGCCCAGGCCGGCGATCGGCTTGGCGGCGGCTGCGGCGCTGTCGGGTGGCTCGGCGTGGGCGTAGCCGACGATCCCCGGCAGCTTGGGCATCGTCAGGTGCAGCACGACTGTGCGGATGCCGTAGTAGCGCAGCTTCTCGACGCTGGCCTTGTCGGGGAAGCGGTGGATGCCACCGCGCAGGTCGTCGACTGCGGGGATGTCAAACGTGCTGTTGCCGTTCGGGATCTTGTAGAAGCCGTTGGTCGAGTAGTACTGCCACACGCGATCGGCGGGGCCGTCGGTGGGCATGTCCAGCAGCGGCCCCGGCAGGCCGATCTCCGCCTTCTTCGGCTGCGGCACGACCGGGTGGGCCATGTGCCCGGCGCCTTCGCCGACGATGCCGAGGACGATCACCACGCCGACCACCGCTGAGAGCGTGGCCAGCGAGCGCCGCGCCCCCCAGCGCCCGGTGTGCCGCGAGGCCAGCGCGCCGAGCTTGCCCGCGAGCAGCTGCGCCCCGGCGCCGGCGAGCAGCGCGAGGAACAGCGTGGCGAGCGTGAACACGCGTCCGGGCACGCGCACCCCGTCCCAGCCCGGGGCGTAGTTGAACAGCAGCCGGTAGGGATAGCCGTAGCCGGTGAGGCCGAGACCGAGCGCGAACACCGCGCAGACGACCACCCCCACGGCCAGGCCGATGCGCAATCGCCTGGTGTACAGCGGCGCCGCCAGGCCGATCAACGCGAGCAGCAGGATGAAGCCGCCGGGGAACAGGACCTGCTCGTTCTTGGAGTGAACGTGCGCGCGCGCGCCGGCCGTCAGGTCGCCCCACACGCGGTTCTCCGAGGAGGCCGACAGCCAGGCGGCGGGCCCGGCGGAATAGACTTTGACTTCCTTGATCGTGCGCTTGGCGGTCGGGTAGTCGTGGGAGATCTTCAGGTACGGGCGCGCCTCGTAGATCGCCACTGCGCCGACGAAGAGGATTCCCAGACAGGTGACCACGACGAGCCTGCGCGGGAGCGCGGGACGCCCGGCAATCAGCCAGTAGACGGCCGCGAGCACGGCGAGCACGGCGAGCAGGTAGCTGAACTGCAGGCCGAGCGTGAAGCCGAGGCTGATCTGCCAGGCCGACACCAGCCAGCCGGCGATCACCAGCCCGACGGAGCCTCGCCGGTACCCGCGCAGCAGCAGGAACAGCGCAAGCGCGATGCCGCCGGAGGAGATCACGTGCAGGTGGCCGGCCTCGGTAACGCGGTACGGGGCGTAGGCGAACGCGGCCGCGGCGGCGGCCGCGCCGAGCTTGCGCAGGCCGAGCTCGCGCGCCAGCAGGTAGCCGCCGACGAAGCACAGCGACCAGGCGAACAGGAACAGCAGGTTGTAGCGGACGAGCGCGGCGACGGTGCCCGATCCGAAGAAGCCCGCGGGGCCGTAGCCGAGCAGCGAGTCCGAGAAGGCGAGGCTGAGCGGGTGCGGGTAGAAGACGTTGGCGTCGAACAGGTGCAGCGGGTCGTGCAGCATCGCGTGCCCGACGTATGCGACCTGCCAGGCGGTGCGCACCGGATCGCCGAGGTCTGGCGCGATGCGGCTGGGCATGTGCAGCACGAGCGGCCAGCTCGTGAGCACGGCGAGCGCGACGCCCGCGACGACCACCCAGAGGATCTCCTTGGCGGTCAGCTGCGGCGAGGGCGCCCAGCGCGACCGCCCCACGACGCCATCGCCGGCGGCGCTGGCATCCGTCTGCGCGCCAGCGTGCTTGCCGAGCGCGGGCTCACGTCCGTCCGCCGGCTTCGCGGCGCCCGGGACTGCGGAGGATCCGGCCGGCGTACGCGAGGGGCTGGGGACCCCCGTGCTCATCGTCTGCTCGTGTTCGCGACAGCGGGGATCGGCGCAGCATACGGGAGCCGCCTTCCGGACAGCGACGGCGCGCCCGCGCGGGCGCGACGCGCGTCACGGCAGCCGCCAGCTCCCGGGAAGCTCTGCGACGTTACGGCGCACGCGTCGCCGAGCGATGTGCCAGTCGGAGCAGCGGATATGCGCAACACTGCGCCGGATGAAGATTCTCGTGGTCGGGGCCGGGGGCGTCGGAGCGGCGTTCGCGGCCATCGCGCAGCGCAGGCCTGCGTTTGAGCGAGTCGTGCTCGCCGACGTCGCGCCGGAGCGGGTCAAGGCGGTGGTCGCCGGGCTCGGCGAGGCGGGCCGCTTCTCGGCCGAGCGCGTGGACGCCTCCAGCAAGGAGGATCTCGTGTCGCTGATCGCTCGCGTGCAGCCGGACGCCGTGCTCAACGCATGCGACCCGCGCTTCAACGAGCCGATCTTCGCCGCGGCGTTCGAGGCGCGGACGACGTACCTGGACATGGCGATGACGCTTTCGCGCCCGCATCCCCAGCGCCCGTATGAGCTTCCCGGGCAGATGCTCGGCGAGCACCAGCTCGAGCGCCACGAGGCGTGGGAGCAGGCGGGGCTGCTGGCGCTCGTCGGCATCGGCGTGGAGCCGGGCCTGTCGGACGTGTTTGCCGCATACGCCTCGCAGGAGCTGTTCTCGAGCATCGAGGAAGTCGGCGTGCGCGACGGCGCCGACCTGGTCGTCGAGGGCTATGACTTCGCGCCGACGTTCTCGATCTGGACGACGATCGAGGAGTGCCTGAACCCACCGCTGATCTGGGAGCGCGAGCGCGGCTTCTACACCACGGCGCCGTTCTCCGAGCCCGAGGTGTTCGACTTTCCCGAGGGCATCGGCAAGGTCGAGTGCGTCAACGTCGAGCACGAGGAGGTCGTGCTGATTCCGCGGTGGGTCGACTGCGAGCGCGTGACGTTCAAGTACGGGCTCGGCGAGGAGTTCATCGACGTGCTGCGCACGCTGCACAAGCTGGGCCTCGACTCGACCGAGCCGGTGCGCGTGCGCGACGTGCAGGTTGCGCCGCGCGATGTCGTTGCAGCTGCGCTCCCCGACCCGGCGACGCTTGGCGAGCGGATGACCGGACGCACCTGTGCCGGGACGTGGGTCAGGGGAACGGGCGTCGACGGCAAGCC
>Ga0208714_1000337_pt1 | contig 13668 bp, 14 predicted proteins | sample NGESurshal072012_3_FD_184461 | JGI IMG/M metagenome (GOLD analysis project Ga0208714, IMG submission 184461) | Arctic peat soil microbial communities from Barrow, Alaska - NGEE Surface sample 415-1 shallow-072012 (SPAdes) | ecosystem: Environmental > Terrestrial > Soil > Wetlands > Peat ... | reverse complement strand
AGGAGATCGCCAAGTACCGGGCCGCGCGGCGCATCTGGGCGCGCGAGCTGCGCGACACGTTCGGGGCCAAGAACCCGAAGTCGTGGCTGATGCGCTTCCACACCCAGACGGCGGGCGTGTCGCTGACCGCGCAGCAGCCGCTCAACAACATCGTCCGTACGGCGATCGAGGCGCTCGCCGGGGTCCTGGGCGGAACGCAGTCGCTGCACACCAACTCCTACGACGAGGCGCTGGCGCTGCCGACCGAGGAGGCGGTGCGGATCGCGCTGCGCACGCAGCAGATCATCGCCGAGGAGACCGGGGTGGCGAACACGATCGACCCGCTCGGCGGCGCCTACTTCGTCGAGGCGCTGACCGACCGCATGGAAGAGCAGGCCTACGACTACTTCCGCAAGATCGACGCGCTGGGGGGAATGGTGGAAGCGGTCAAGCGCGGCTTCCCGCAGCGCGAGATCGCCGACGCCGCGTTCCAATACCAACGGGAGGTCGAGTCGGGCCTGCGCAAGGTGGTGGGCGTCAACGCCTACGCCGAGGGCGACGCCCAGACGGCGATCCTGAAGATCGACGCCGCTCTCGAGGGCAAGCAGATCGAGCGTGTGCGGGCGGCCAAGTCCGGTCGTGACAGCGCCGGGCTCGAGGCGGCGCTGGCCGAGCTGCGCTCCGCCGCCGCCGACGGTCGCAACCTGATGCCGCTGCTGATCGACGCCGCTCGCCTGCACGCCTCCGAGGGCGAGATCGTGGAGACGCTGCAGCACGTCTGGGGCGATTACCGCGAGACGCCGATGTTCTGATGAGTCAGTCGTAGCTCAGCGAGAGGTGCAGCGACCCCCGGCCGTCCGGTGTCGTGTCGAGCACGGCCCACACCGGCCACATGAAGTCGACGTGGCGCGGGTCCTGGCCCGCGCCGGCGCCGAGGAAGAACAGCTCGCTGCTCCAGTGGTGATGGATCCGCCCGTCGCGGCGCACGAACACCGTGGCCAGCGGCCACTGCTCGCCGTCGGGGGCCTCGGCTCCGTAGTCGACGTTGTATGTGCTCTCGGCTGAGGAGAGCAGTCGTGCGTGGCGCCAACCGCGTGACTGCGCGTGCGCGCGGAAGCGCTCGACCGGCACCTTGGCCGAGACCGCGAAGCTGACTCGCTGCGTGATGTGCGGGACCTCGCCGTCAACCGCGTCGATGATCGATGTGCAGCTCGGGCACGCTTGTCCCAGCGGGTTCCTGGACCCGTCGGGGACGAACATGAAGCTGTAGAGGAAGAGCGTGTCCTTCTCGCCGTCGAGCAGCTCGGAGAGCCTGACCTCGCGCGGACCGCCCGCGACCGGATCCCATTCCTGAAAGACGTAGTCGACCGGCACTTCACCGCCGAGCGGCAGCCGGCGCCGGGCCGCGGCGACGCTCTCGGTCTGACGCCGGAGCTCGGTCTCGGCTCGCAGCAGCTCGTCGCGCGCCTGGCGATACTCGTCGCTCTCGCCGGGAAAGCGCACCTCATGTAGCGACTCCACGGTTCATCCCTCCTGTTCGGCATACTCCCCGCCGAGCCTAGCTCGCGAGGGTCTCGCTCGCCAGAGGGCCGGCCCATGTCGAACCAGTCCGGCTCGGTCGGCTGCAGACGCAGCGCAAACGTCGCTGCCGCTCCGGCCCGGAGCAGCGCCGCCGAAACCGGACACGTCGCGCGTGGAAGATCGCCGCGAGCTCGCCGGAACCGATCACGGGGTCGGCGGCCAGGTTGAACGCGCCGCGGGCGTCGGACAGCAGCGCGCGCCGGTAGGCATCGCCGACATCGAGCGAGTGGACGGCCTGGCAGCGCAGACGTGGGCGGTCGGGGACGACCGGGATCAGCGCCGAGCGCAGCAGCGTGCCGGGCACCAGCGGCCTCGCGACAGGCGCCGCACCTCCGTCGCCGCCTCGCGCTTGAAGATCAGGCCGCGGCCCATCCGCACGACTCGCATCTGCGGTCGGTCGTGTTCGAGGCGATCGAGACGACGCTCGAGAATCGCCTTGTGCCGGGAGTAGAACGAGCTCGGCGTCCCCCTGTGTCGGCCAGGACTCACGGACTCGGCGGTCCTGGGGTCTGGCCACCCGGGCGGCGGGGGTGGCAATCGAGTCGAGAGGGTGACGCGGGCGAGGCCTATGGCACCGCATTTCGGCCGTGCTTATCTCGACAACGGAGGCCCGGTCGCAGCCTCCTCGGCGATCTAAGCGTCTCTCCGGCGCTTACCTGCTCAAATTGCCTCCGGCGTGCCCGGTTTGTCGAGATAAGCACGCCCGCGTCGCACCGGGCCCGCGTCGCAGCGACCCCGCGTCGCAGCGACCCCGCGTCGCACCGGGCCCGCGTCGCAGCGACCCCGCGTCGCACCGGACCCGCGTCGCCCGGACCAGTTCGCCCGACCCCGCGCCCCGCTAGGCTCGCCACGTGAACCCGGTCCGACCGCGGGTGCGGCTGCGCCAGGCGGTGCTCGTCGCCCCCGATCTCGAGCCGGCGGCGAGCGCGCTGCAGCAGGGGCTGGGGCTCGGCGAGCCCTACCGCGACCCCGGGGTGGCCGAGTTCGGGCTCACCAACGCCGTGTTCGCGATCGGCGACTGCTTCCTCGAGGTGATCGCGCCGGCGCGACCGGGGACCGCCGCCGGCCGCTACCTCGAACGCTACGGCGCCGGCGGCTACATGGTGCTCTTCGACCTCGAAGACCTCGACGGCGCCCGCGATCGGGCCGAGCGGCTCGGGATCCGGGTGGTGTGGCGGATCGACCTGCCCGACATCTCGGGCACGCACCTGCATCCGGCCGACATCGGCGGTGCGATCGTCTCGCTCGACCGCTCGCGCCCGTACGGAAGCTGGCGCTGGGGCGGCCCGGACTGGACCGGTCGCGTGGCGCCCGCAGCTCCCGGGCGGCTGACCGGCGTGACGGTGGCGGTGTCCGACCCGGCGGCCGTGGCCGGGCGGTGGGGGGAGGTCCTGGGTGTGGCGCCGTCCGGCGCGGCGGCGGGCTCGCTCGAGCTCGAGCTCGACAACGCCAAGGTGAGCTTCGTGTCGGCCGACGACACCGGCGCCGAGGGGCTGGTCGCCGTCGAGCTGGCGCACGCCCGCGCCGAGCCGAGCGGGGACGGCGAGGCCGCCGAGGCCCTGGAGATCGGCCAGCTAGTGTTCGACGTCGCCGATGAGTGATGCCCTACCCCGGATCCCCGGACCCTCCCAGCCGCCTGCGGTGCAGACCGCGTGGTGGCTGACCCGGCCGATCTCGTTCCTCGAGTCGTGCCGGCGCCGCTTCGGCGACACGTTCGGCGTCACCTTCCTCGGGTTCCAGACCCCTCTCGTGATGATCTCCGACCCGGAGGCGATCCGGGTCCTGTACACCGCGCGCGACCACGGGCTGCCGCCCGGTCGCACGTTCGCGCTGCGACCCGTGATGGGCCCTCGCTCGATCCTGCTGCTCGAGGGCGCGGAGCATCTGGAGCGCCGGCGGCTGATGCTGCCGCCGTTCCACGGCGAGCGCATGCGTGCCTACGAGGCGTCGGTGACCGAGATCGTCGAGCGCGACATGGATTCGTGGCCGCTCGGGCAGGCGTTCGCGCTCCATCCGCGGATTCAGGGCGTGACGCTCGAGGTGATCCTGCGCGCCGTCTTCGGCGTGACCGACCCCACCCGGCGCGATCACCTGCGGACGCTGTTGCCGCGGCTGCTCGGGGAGACCTCCTCGGCCGGGCTGCAGTTCCGGATCCTGCTCGCCCGCCGGGTCAACCGTCCCGGCCCGCTCGCGGATCTCCGCGCGCTGACCGAGGAGATCGACGAGGCGCTGCTGGCCGAGATCGCCGAGCGACGCCGCGATCCCGGGTCGGCGGAGCGCGAGGACATCCTCTCCTTGCTCACGCTGGCCCGGTTCGAGGACGGCACCGCGATGGAGGACCACGAGGTCCGCGACCAGCTGGTCACGTTGCTGCTCGCCGGCCACGAGACGACCGCGACCGCGCTCGCCTGGACGATGGATCTGCTTCTGCGCAACCCGGTGGCGCTGAGCACGCTGACCGACGAGGTCGACGCCGGCGCCGGCGACGCGTACCTGCGGGCGGTGATCCAGGAGTCGCTGCGGCTGCGACCGGTCGTGCCGCTGGCCGGCCGCCGCCTGGGCTCGGAGCTGCACGCGGATGGGCTCACCCTGCCCGCGGGCACGGACGTGACGCCGGCGATCTGGCTGACGCACACCCGACCCGACCTGTACCCGGAGCCGCTCGCGTTCCGGCCCGAGCGCTTCCTCGACTCGCCACCGACCACCTACGGCTGGATCCCGTTCGGCGGCGGTGTCCGCCGCTGCCTGGGGGCGGCGTTCGCCGAGATGGAGATGCGCGTCGTGCTCACGGCCATGCTGCGACGCCGCGCGCTCCGGGCCGCCGACCCGGTGGCCGAGCGGCCCACGCGGCGCAACGTGACGTTGTCGCCGCGGCACGGCACGCGCGTGATCGCCTCGCCCCGGACCGGCGCGCCGGGGCCCGCGGGCCACCCGAGCGATCACGAACCCGCGGTCGCCTGAGCGCCACGATGCGCCTCCCCGACGAGAGCTTCTGCCAGGCCGGCGAGGTCACGCTCTGTTACGAGAGCTTCGGCCGACCCGAGGATCCGCCGCTGCTGCTGATCATGGGCCTCGGCATGCAGATGATCGCCTGGGACGATGACTTCTGCGCGGGGCTGACCGAGCGTGGATTCCGGGTGATCCGCTACGACAACCGTGACTCGGGGCGCTCGACCCATTTCGACTGGGTGGCGCCCCCGACCATGACCGAGCTGGCCCGCCGCAGGGTCACGCCGGCCTACCTGCTGCGGGATCTGGCCACGGATGCGGTCGCCCTGCTCGATCACCTCGAGATCGAGTCCGCCCACGTGGTCGGCGCCTCGATGGGCGCGATGATCGCCCAGACACTGGCCGTGTGGTCGCCGGCGCGCGTGCGCTCGCTCGTCTCGATCATGGGGGCCACCGGGAGTCGCCTGAGCGGACAGCCCAGCCCTCGGGTGCTGCCGTTCTTCGTGCGCCCGACGCCGGCCGACCGGGCCGCTGCGATGGACCGGGCGATGCGTCTGTACGCGCAGATCCGCTCACCCGGCTACGAGCCCGACGAGCCCCGTCTGCGCGCGATGCTCGAGCTGGCCTTCGACCGCGGCAGCTCGCCTGCCGCCACGGCGCGCCAGCTCGGCGCGATCGTCGCGTCCGGCGACCGCCGCCAGGAGCTGGCGCGGATCGTCGCGCCGACCATGGTGATCCATGGGATGGCCGATCCGCTCGTTCGCCCGTCCGGCGGACGGGCGACGGCCGATGCCGTTCCAGGTGCCGATCTGCTTCTGCTGAGCGGGATGGGTCACGATCTCCCGCGCGGGCTGTGGCCGTTGCTGTCGGACGTGATCGCCGCCAATGCGCGGCGCGCCGGCGCGTCAGGCGGCGAGGCGGCGGCGCTCCACCGACTCGATGAGCTCGGCCAGGATGTTGGCGAGCTCCAGTGAGAGGTCGGGCTCGACGAGCGCGCCGCGCGCGTCAAAAGCCTCCTCGGCGGCGCCGACGGGCAGCTCTCGGTCGATGACCCGCGCGCCCGCGGCGCCGAGTGCCTTGCGCAGCTCGGCCTGAGCCCAGACGGCTCCGAACATGCCGGTGCTGGCGCCGATCACGGCGACGGGCTTGTTGCGCAGAACCGTCTGCGCGAACGGCCGTGAGGCCCAGTCCAGCGCGTTCTTGAGCTGGCCGGGGACCGAAGAGTTGTACTCGGGCGTGGCGAACAGAATCGCGTCCGCGTCGTTGATCGCATTGCGCCAGAGCGTCACGGCCGGCGCCGGTGAGGCCTCGTCGTCCTCGTCGAACGGCGGGATCGCCTTGAGCGCGTCGAACTCGACGAGCTCGGATCCGGGCGGTAGCAGCTGGGCCGCCGCCCGGAGCAGTTGACGGTTGTGCGAGGCGCGCCGGAGCGAGCCTGCGACTCCGAGTACGCGCATCGTGCTCAGCTCTCGGTGTGGGCCAGCTCGAGCTCGACGGTCAGCTTGACCTCATCGGCCACCGCGAAGCCGCCCTTGGGGAGGGGAGCGTTCCAATTCAGGCCGAACTGCCCGCGATCGATGATCGTCTCGAGCGTGATCCCGACCTTGTTCACGTCACCCAGCGTCACGGCCGGTCCGCTGATCGTCCCGCGGCTCTCGACCGCATGGGTCTGGTCCTTGATCGTCAACTCACCGTCGACCACGATCTCGTCGCCGTTACGGCGAATGTCGGTCGACGTGAACGCGATCTCCGGATAGCGCTCGATATCGAAGAAGTCCGGGGCGCCGAGGTGGCCCTGCAGGTTCTCGTCCTTGACCACGATCGAGCCGGCCTGCACGGTGCCCTCGAGTCGGGCGTCGTCCCGATCGACGGTCAGGGTGGCGTCGAAGTTCTCGAACCGGCCGCGGAACGTGGCTACGACCATGTGCTTGACCGCGAAGCTTGCGGACGAGTGGGTCGGGTCGAGGCGCCAGACGCCGATTGGAAGCGAGGTGGCGGTGTTCACGGGGGTGCTGGTGGACATGGAGGCTCCTCCATCGGATGGTGTGATCCGGACTGTGGTCCGGCAGACCGGGAACGATAACATAAGCGGACTGTGGTCCGATTAGTTCCGGTTCCTCCCGCGCGGCGAATACGATGGCGCCGTGCCTGAGCCGTTCGAACTCCCGCTTGTCCCCAGCCAGCGTGCCGAGCGCTCCGATGCCGCCCGCAACCGCTCGGCGATCCTGTGCGCGGCGGAGCGGATGCTGCGGGAGTGCGGCCCGGATGGGATCACCATGGACGGTCTCGCCTGCGCCGCCGGGGTCGGCAAGGGCACCCTGTTTCGCCGTTTCGGGGATCGGGCGGGCCTGTTTCACGCCTTGCTCGACGAGACCGAACGTCGGCTGCAGGAGGGCTTCATCCGCGGGCCCGCCCCGCTCGGTCCCGGCGCGCCGCCGGCCGAGCGCCTGATCGCCTTCGGCCACGCGCTGCTGAGCCTCACCGAGGAGCGCGGGGAGCTGCTGCTTGCCGCCGAGCCGTTGGACACCGAGCTCCGCTATCGCTCATCGGTGTACGGCGCCTACAAGGCCCACGTGAGCTCACTGCTGGCCGAGCTGGCGCCGGACGACGACGAGTACCTGGCCGAGGCATTGCTCGCGGCGCTCAGGCCCGGCCTCGTGCTGCACCAGCTGCGCTCCGGCCGCTCGCTCGAGCAGCTGCACGAGTCGTGGCGGAGGCTGGTGCGCCGGCTGGTGGGATGAGGGCCGGGGCCGGCCACCACCTGATCGCGGCGACACTGGTGGCGGCGTCGCTCGGCGGCTGTGGGAGCACGGCCGCCGGCACGAGCTCCGTCGGCGCCGACTCCAGCACGGGCCCCGCCGCCTCATCCTCGACGCCGTCGGTGCCGTCGCATCGCGCGCCCGTGCGCCGGCCGGTCCGCCGGCCGCGACCGGCGCCGGCAGCAGGGCTCGGCCGTCGCACCCGGACCTCGGGCTGCCGGGTGCGGGGCCAGCTCCCCGATCCGGCCTGCACGCCGGGTGCTGTGTTTGCCGCGGCGACGGTGGCTGAGATCTGCACGCCGGGTTACGCGAGCGGGGTGCGCAACGTGCCCGAAGCGCTCAAGCGCACCGTGTACGCCGACTACGGGACGGAGCCGAGCGTTCCCGGGTCCTACGAGGTCGACCACCTCGTGCCGCTGGAGCTGGGGGGAAGCAACGAGATCGCGAATCTGTGGCCGGAGATCGCCCCGGGCTATCACGAGAAGGACCAGGTCGAGAACGAGCTGCACGACGCGGTCTGCGCCGGGCACATCGGGCTCGCGAGCGTGCAGCGCGCGATCGCCCGCGATTGGCGCCACGCCGGCGTCCCCGTCCCGTCGCCCGGGTCGGGTGCCGGGACGCCGGTGAGCCCCGGATCCGGCTCCGGAGCCTCAGGCGCCGAGGGGCCGGGCTCCTCCACGCACGCCGGCGACGCGGCTTTCTGCTCCACGCACAGCTGCATCGCCAACTTCCCGCACGGGCGTGGCACCGTCGTGCAGTGCGCGGACGGGAGGTGGAGCCACTCCGGCGGCCTCACCGGCGTGTGCAATCGCCACGGGGGGCCGCGCTGACGGCGTCAGCGGGGCAGCAGCGCCGAGGCGGGCCGGGCGGCGATCCCGCGGGCCTGCGCGAAGCGTTCGAGCATCAGCGCCGTATCGGCGATCGGGACGCCGGTCAGATGCTCGTCGCGCTGCTCGAAATCGGCCACGATCGCCGACACAGCGGCCGCGTAGCGCGGAGCGTCGTGAGCCGCCAGGGCGACGATCGCATCGGCGGCGCGCTCGAATGCCGGCGATCCGTTGCGCATCCCCGCGGCATCCGCAGCTGCCGTCGCGTCATCACGTTGCACGAGCGCGACGATCGCCCGCGCGTAGCTTGCCGGCGCCGACTGCGCGTCGGCCGGGATCTCCACCCGGGCGTATGTCGCCTCGGCGCTCGCGTCGCCGGCGATCACGGCCGCCTTGAGCATGCCGATCAGGCGCCCGAAGCTGGCCGGGGGCGCGACCTCCCACGATTCGCGGTACAGCTGCGCGGCGTCGCGCATCGCGGTGCGGGCCCCGCGCTCGTCGCCGTCGAGCAGCGCGCGCTGGCCGCGGCCCTCGGTGGCGATCGCCTCGAGCAGGAGATCGAGGTGGGGGCCTTGGACGAGCGGCATCCTCGTGTGAGCATAGGGTTTGCGACTGGCCTGCCTGCGTGCGTAGATCCGTAGGCTGAATGCCAATGGACGGCGAGCAACACCTCGAGCTGGTCGGTCTCCCGCGGGAGGGACGCGTGTTCGCGGCGCCGCGACGCGCGGGCCTGGCCGACTGCGCTCCGAGCGGCCGGATGCGGCTCGACGCTTTGGCCCGGTGGCTGCAGGACGTGGCCTATGCCGATGTCGACGATGCCGGCCTCGCCTCCGGCGCCGTCTGGGTCGTTCGCCGCACGCGCATGCTCGTCGAGCGGTTCCCGCGCTTCGGGGAGCGGTTCACCGTGCAGACGTTCTGCAGCGGCATCGGCGCCATGTGGGCCGAGCGGCGCACGACGGTCACGCGGATCGACGAGCCGGCCGCGGCGGTCGAGGCGGTGTCGCTGTGGGTGCATCTGGATCCCTCGAGCTGGCGCCCGACCCCGTTCACCGAGGCGGAGCTGACGGTGTACGCGTCGGCCGCCGCGGGGCGAAGGATCCGAGCCCGGCTGCGCCATCCGGCACCCGGATCCGGGGCGCCCGAGCACCCGTGGCGCTTCCGGGCCACGGAGTGCGATATCGCCGGCCACGTGAACAACGCCGCATACTGGGAGCCGGTCGAGGAGGAGCTCTTGGGTGGTGCCGATCCTGAGCGCCTCGATGCCGAAATGGAGTACCGCTCGCCCGCCCAACCGGGTGAGAAGCTCGTGCTGCGCAATGGCAACCGCTGCTGGATCGTCAGTCCGGCGGGCGAGGTGCACGCGTCGGCGCTCCTCATCGCGGCGTAGCCGGCGGCGGGGTAGGCGCGCCGCGATTGGGGTACGGCCGCACGCCGACGCGGCCGGGTCGTCAGCCGGAGCCGCCGAACCCCTGCTCGCGCAGCCAGCCGACCGTGCGCTCGAGCCCCTCGGCAAGACCCACCCGCGGCGCCCAACCGAGTACCGCGCGTGCCTTGGCGTTGGAATAGGTTCCGGTGCGCAGCAGGTAGCGGACCGACGCCGCGTTGACGTCGTTGTCGCCGGGGCGCGCTGGGACTGTATCCGCCCCGGCGTATCATCGTCGACGTGTTGCTGCGCACGGACGGCGACGCGGTGATCGCGATCGGACAGGCTTCACACGCATGGGTCTCGGGTCAGCTCGCGCAGGCGTGGGGCAATGAGCGGATCCCCGCCCCCGAGCCACGCGAGGAGGTGTGCCTGGCCGCTGCGCAGCACGACGTGGGCATGGCCGAGTGGGACCTGCGTCCGGCGCTGAACCCGGACACCGGGCGGCCGCAGTCGTTCCTGGAGATGCCGCTCCCGGTCCACGTGGGCCTGTGGACGGCTGCGCCGGGGCGGCTCATGACCCAGAGCCGGTACGCGGCCCTGCTCGTTTCGATGCACGGGACCGCGCTGTACGCGCACCGCGACACGTCGTCGATGAGCCCAGTCGGGCGCGAGCTGGTGGCCGGCTATCTGGACTCTCAGCGTGCCTTCCAGGACGATCTCGCCGTGCGGCTCGGCGCCGATCGCCCGCAGCTGCGGCGCAACCAGCAGCTGCTGTGGACCTGGGACGCGATCTCGCTGGCGCTGTGCCTGCGCTGGGACCCGCTCAGGCTGGCCGAGGTGCCGGCGCCACACGGACAGCTCGACCTCGACCTCGAACTCCGAGCGCACGAAGCGGACCAGTTCACGCTCGATCCCTGGCCCTTCGCGGGCGCGCCGGTGCGCGTGCGCTGCGAGGGCGCCAGGCTCGACGGGCGCTACGAGACTGAACCCGAGCTGCGGCGGGCGCTACGGCAGGCGCCGATCGTCACGCTCGAGTTCACGCTCACGCCGGCCTGACGCGCGGCTACACGCGTGAGATCCTCGACGCCGTGGATCTCGCCCCGATCGTCCGCGACGAGCTCGTGGACGATGGATCAGCGGCGCTGTTCTGTGTCGAGCGCGACCGAAGCGGGCCACCGCTCGATCATCGCCGCGCGGGTGGCCGCCGAGCACGGTGTCGCCGTGGGCCACCTGGTGCCCTGACGGGCCGGGCGCCGATGGGCGCCGGGCGGGCGCTCAGACCTTCGCGTGCAGCGCGGCGCTGTAGGGCCCGCGCACGTAGTCGTCGAGCATCCGGGAGGCGCTGAACTGCGGCCCGAGAGTCATCAGCGAAGCGCGCATCCGCTCCAGCCAGGCGGGCGGCAGGCTGCGCGCGTCGCGCTCGTAGAAGCTCGGCAGCACCTCGTCGGCGAGCAGCCGGTGGAAGGTGGCGGCGTCACGTTCGTCCTGTGCGCCCGGGTCGGGGTCGACGGTGCCGGCCAGCGCCCAGCCGTTGTCGCCGTCGTAGGCCTCGGCCCACCAGCCGTCGAGCACGCTCAGCTGCAGGCCCCCGTTCATGACCGACTTCATGCCGCTCGTGCCGCTCGCCTCCAGCGGCGGGCGCGGCAGGTTCAGCCAGACGTCGCAGCCGCGGACCAGCTGCGCCGCGGAGCTGAGGTCGTAGTCGTCGAGGAACACCACGCGCTCGGCGACGATCCGGGCGAACTTGAGGCCGAACAAGCCCTGCAGAACGCGCTTGGCCTCCTCGTCCTTGGGGTGTGCCTTCCCGGCCAGCAGGACCTGGACGGGTCGTTCGCCGGACAGCAGGGAGAGCGTCCACTCCGGGTCGCGCGTGAGCAGGTCGAGCCGCTTGTAGGTCGCCACACGCCGGGCGAAACCGATCGTGAGGACGTGATCGTCGAAGGACTTGGCGGCGGCCCCCGCGTAGTCGTAGGTGTCACTGCGGGCGAGACGATCGGCGACGCTGCGGCGGCGCACATAGCTGACGAGGTCGGCACGCTGACGCTCGCGCACAGCCCACAGCTCCTCGTCGGAAATGTCGGCCACCGGCGCCCACGTCTCGGGATCGCGCGCGCGCCGCAGCCAGCCCTCGCCGAGGTGACGGTCGAGCATCTCGCGCATGGCCGGCCCGATCCAGCTCGGCACGTGCACGCCGTTGGTCACGTGGCCGATCGGGATGCCCTCGGCAGCGCGGCCGGGCCAGATCGCCCTCCACATCTCGCGCGAGACCTCGCCGTGGCGCCGGCTCACGCCGTTGGCCCCGGTGGCCATCCGCAGCGCGGCCTCGGTCATCCCGAACGGGGACGCCTCATCGTCCTGATCGACGCGGCCCAGCCGGAGCAGCTCAGCCGGAGCGGCGCCGATCTCGAGGCACAGCGGCTCGATCGCCTGGCGCGCCTCCTCGGGCGTGTAGGTGTCGTTCCCGGCGGGGACCGGGGTGTGGGTCGTGAACACCGTCCGGGCGCGGGCGGCGGCGAGCGCGACCTTCAGCGGCGCGCCGGCGAGGACCTCTCCGGCGAGCTCGAGCGGCGCGAACGCGGCGTGACCCTCGTTGAGATGGATCAGGCCCGGCGCGATCCCGAGCGCGCGGAGCGCGCGCACGCCGCCGACGCCGAGCAGCACGTACTGGGCCAGGCGCGTCTGCGGATCCCCGACGTACAGTCTGGCCGTGATCCAGCGCGCCATCTGATCGTTCTCAGGCCAGTCGGTGTCGAGCAGGAACAGCGGCACGCGGCCCACGTCGACCCGCCAGATCCGCGCCATCACGCTCTCCGTCCCGATCGGGACGTGGATCTCGATCGGCGTGCCGTCGACGCCGGTGACGAGTGCGGCCGGCAGCCGCTCCGGATCGGTCTCGGTCCAGTACTCGTGCTGCCAGCCCGAGGCGTCGACGCGCTGGCGGAAATAGCCCTGCCGGTACATCAGGCCGACGGCGACCAGCGGCAGCCGTCGGTCGGAGGCCTCCTTGAGCAGGTCGCCGGCGAGCGCGCCGAGACCGCCCGAGTAGACCGGCAGCGAGCGGTGAACGCCGAACTCGGCCGAGAAGTAGGCCACCGGATGGGCCGGGTCGATCGGGCCGACCGCGGGCGGACGGTCGAGGTCGGACTTGATCGAGGCCTCGAGCACCGAGGCGCGGTGCAGCAGGTCGGCGTCGCCGGAGATTCGCCGCACGACGTCTCCGCTGGCCTCCTGGAGCAGGCGCACCGGGTTCTCGAGGCAGCTGTCGAACCGCTGCGGATCGATCGATCGGAACAGCGAAGGACCCTCGGCCGACCAGCACCAGCGGTAGTTGAAGGCGAGCCGGGCGAGCGGTGCCAGCGGCTCGGGCACCCGCTCGGCCAGGTCGGCTGCGGCGCGCAGAAGGTCGCGTGTTCCGTCACTCCGAACGGCGCCGTGGTTGCTGGCTCCCGCGTCGTGCAAGCTCGGCATTATCGCTAGCCTAGCCAGCTTGACGCCTCCCGTCGTCACGGAAGCTCCGCTCGGGGTGCTGGCGTTCGGTGACTCGATCACCAACGGAGGGGGAGAGCTGCAGTGGGGGGTGGCGCTTCAGTCGTGGGCGCTGTGGGTCGCGCGGGCCCTGGGGCTGCCGTTCACGGGCTACGCGTTCGACGGGGCCCGCGTCGTCGACGTGGTGCACGAGCAGATCCCGGCCTTCGAGCGCCGCACCGCGCATCCTGCCGCCGACTACGAGCTCGGCTCCCTCTACATCGGCGTCAACGACGTCCGCGCGCTCGACTGGGACCCGGCCGCGTTCGAGGCCGACCACCGGCTCGCACTCGGGTTCCTGGCGGAGCGCTGCGACCGCGTGCTCACCGTGACCGCGCCGCTTGATCTCGGCCGCCCCCAGGCCGGGGCCAAGGTGCCCGAGCTCAACGCGGTGATCGAGCGCGTCGCCGGCGAGCTCGGTGCGCTCGTGCTCGACCTGCGCGCGTTCGGCGCGCGCAACCACGTGATGGCCGACCAGGTCCACCCGACCGCCTTCGGGCAGATCGCGATGGCCGAGCGCGCGCTCGCGGTGCTGGAGCGCGACGGAATGCGTGTGGCTGTCCGCCCCTCGGCGCTGATCTCCTACGACACGACGTGGTCGGGGCGCCTGCGGGGCGACATGACCTACGCGTATCGGCGCGCGAACGTGGCCTGGGCGGCGTGGCGGGCGGGGTGGTAGTTC
>Ga0208714_1000333_pt1 | contig 13777 bp, 14 predicted proteins | sample NGESurshal072012_3_FD_184461 | JGI IMG/M metagenome (GOLD analysis project Ga0208714, IMG submission 184461) | Arctic peat soil microbial communities from Barrow, Alaska - NGEE Surface sample 415-1 shallow-072012 (SPAdes) | ecosystem: Environmental > Terrestrial > Soil > Wetlands > Peat ... | reverse complement strand
GTTCTCACGGCGATGACCGCCGGTCGCCTGACGCGCCGCTCGCTGCTCGCCGCTGCCGGCGGCGCTGTCGCCTCAGCGGGGCTCACGCGTCCCGCGCGTGTGCTTGGCGCGCTCGCCGGCTCCGCCGCGCCCTCGCTTGCCGATCGTTGGCTGGGAACGGTCGTTGCCGGACAGCGCACGATCGAGCTGGCCCGCAACGCTGACCTGCTCGGCCTGGAATGGCAGAGCCCCGCGGACGCGCGCCTGCATTTGCGCTTCCAGCGCTACGACGGGCATTGGAGCGACTGGGTATCTGCCGGCGCAAGCGCGCACGGCCCCGATCGCCCGCCCCAGCGCAACGCACTGCTGGGAGAGCCGGTGTGGACGGGCGGGACGAGAGCCGTGCAGCTGCGCGCCAGCCACGCGTTGCGCGGCGTGCGCATGCAGCTGGTCGACGTCAGCGGCGGCGTGGGGGCACATCGCGCAGCGCTCGCCGCGCAGCGCTCGCTGATCGCCCGGCTCGCGAGCTCGGCTTCACTGCCGCTGGCCGCGCCCAGCCTGCAGGCTGGGCCGGGCCAGCCGCCGATCGTCGCGCGCAGTGCGTGGGCGCGAGGGATGGCCCATCCGCGCGTGGCCCCCGAATACGGAGCCGTGCGCCTGGCGTTCGTGCACCACACCGAGAACCCCAACGGCTACCTGGCGGGCGAGGTGCCGGCCATGTTGCGGGCGATCTTCGCCTTTCACCGCGAAGTCCGCGGCTGGAATGACATCGGCTACAACTTCGTCATCGACGCCTTCGGGCGCATCTTCGAGGCGCGCGCCGGCGGCATCGACGAGCCGGTAGTCGGCGCTCACGCCGGCGGCTACAACCTTGCCTCGACGGGCGTCGCCGTGCTCGGCTCGTTCAGCAGCAGCCCGATCTCCGCGGCGGCGAAGGTCGCGCTGCGGCGTCTGCTCGCGTGGAAGCTCGCACTGCACGGCGTGCCGGCGCAAGGGCGCGTGACCGTGCGCGTCAACCCGGCGGGCGCCGTGTACAGCCGGTTCCCGGCCAATGCGCCGGTGTCGCTGCCCCGTATCGCCGGCCATCGCGATGCCGACACGACGGACTGCCCCGGGAACGCGCTGTACGGCGAGCTGCGCTCGATCCGCCCGAGCGTGCAGAGTCTGGCGCCCAGCCCGACGCTCGCGACGCTCGTGCTGACCCGCACGAGCCCCACCGCAGCTACGACCCCCGCCTCACCGGCACCCGCGAGTGGCACAGGCGCTGTCAGCGAAGGGCTCGCGGGCACGCTCGCCTTCCTCGACGGCAGACCGATCGCCGGCGCGAGCATCCAGATCCAGGCCCGCAGCGTGGCGCGGCGCGGGGAAGTCGTCGTCGAGCAGACGCTCGCGCAGGTGCAAAGCGACGCCGCAGGCCAATGGTCGCTGCCCGCGAGCGTCGTGCCCGCGGCGGGCCACGCGTCGCTGCGCGCCCTCTACTCCGGCGCTGTTGCCGGGACCGGCGGTCCGCAGGGGGCCGGCGCCGCGGTGTCGGATCCGCTCGTGCTGACCGCGTCGACGCTCACGCCGGCGGCAGCTCCCGCGCCCACGCCGGCGGCAGCTCCTGCGCCCACGCCAGCAGCAGCTCCCGCTCCCGCGACGTGAGCCCGTGCTCGGGAGCGGTCGCGACGAGCAACGTCGGCGCCGTGCGTGCGCTCGCCCACTCGTGGCAGGCAGGATTGAAGGCGTCGTCGATCCAGGCGAGCGGGCGCTCGCCGGCGTACGCGTCGATCGCGTCGAGCTTCCAATGGGCGTTCGAGCGGCCGACCGATCGATCGAAGCGCAGGAACGGCATATCCGCCGGCAGCCCGAGCAGGTGGGGCAGGTGCTCGTTGGCCTTCTCCTCCCAACCACTGCACCAGGCCGCCTGGAAATGCTCGCTCAGGTCGAGCAGGTGAGCGGCGGCGGTGGACGAAAGAAAGTGGGGAATGCCCTCGATCGAGTGGAATGAGCCCGCCTGGGACCCGAGGTTTGCGCCGAACAGCGAGATCACGCCGTCGATGTCGACGAGCAGGGGGGGCTTGTGCGAATCGACGCTTGGCAACTCGGAGAATTTCTTTGCGCGCTCTTTAGTTTCCACAGAGGTTGGGCGGGGTACTCTCCAGCGACGGCCGATACGCCGAACCTTTGGCGCAGGCAGTAAAGCAGCCGGCGGTATCCGTCGATCCCCCCTCACGCATTCCCAGATTTCCCCAACCTCTTCATGACTCTAGACCTCGGCATTCTCCTTGCACTCGCGTGCGCTTTCGTGGCCAACCTTGGCTTCTTCTACAAGCACCGCGGTGCCAACTCCGTGCCGAAGATCGACGTCCGCCACCCGTTCTCGGCGGCGCGCTCGCTGTACTCGTCCAAGTGGTTCACGATCGGCATGATCACTGCCACCATCAGCTGGGGCCTGCATGTCGCGGCGCTCGCGCTCGCGCCGATGTCGGTCATCCAGGTGGCGCTCGCCGCCGGCGTCGTGTTCATCGCCGTGATGGCGGACCGCCTGTTCGGCTTCGAGGTCGGGCGTCGCCAGTGGATCGGGCTGTTGCTGATGGCCGCCGGTCTGGCCGTACTCGGGATCACCGCACCGACGATGCACGGCGCGCACTCGCAGTTCTCGGTCGCCGCGATGATCGCCTTCGAGGCCGGCCTGTTCGGACTCGGCGGGCTGCTGATCATGGGCCCGCGCATGGGCGGCCCGGTCGAGCACCACGGCGTCATGCTCGGCGCCGCCGCCGGCATCCTCTTCGGCGTCTCTGACACGGCGATCAAGGCGCTGACGGGCATCACCGGCGCGCACGGCTTCCTCGGGCTGCTGCTCAGCCCCTGGCTGATCGTCGCCGTGCTCGCCTCGATCGTCGCCTTCTACGCCTCCGCCAGGGGCCTGCAGGACGGCGACGCCGTGCCGGTGATCGCCGTCACGGGCACCGCCGCGAACATCGCAGGCATCACCGGCGGCATCCTCGTGTTCGGCGATCCGATGGCCGGCAGCCCGCTCGGCCTCACGCTGCAAGCGATCGCCTTCGTGGCCGTCATCATCGCCGCGGCGATGATGCCCGCCCCGGTCCGCGCCGCCGGCGCTGCCGCAAGCGCGTAGCGCTGCTAGCATCACCGCCCGGATGCCAACCACCTCGCAACTCGTGCGCAAGGGCCGCGTCGCCCCGAAGAAGAAGCTCGCCACCCCGGGCCTGAAGTCGGGCTCCGGGCGCAAAAAGAAAACCGCCGCGCCTCAGCGCCGCGGTGTGTGCACGCGCGTCTACACGACGACGCCGAAGAAGCCTAACTCCGCGCTGCGCAAGGTCGCGCGCGTGCGTATCTCCGGCTCGATCGAGGTCACGGCGTACATCCCCGGCGAGGGCCACAACCTGCAAGAGCACTCCGTCGTGCTCGTCCGCGGCGGCCGCGTCAAGGATCTGCCGGGCGTTCGCTACAAGGTCGTCCGCGGCACGCTCGACGCCGCCGGCGTGAGCGACCGCAAGAAGGCCCGCTCGCAGTACGGCGTGAAGAAAAAGTAGATGCCCCGCCGCGCAGCAGCCCAGATTCGCCCCGTCGAGGCGGACCCCGTCCACCGCTCCAAGCTCGTCCAGCAGGTCATCAACAAGGTGATGCTCGACGGCAAGAAGTCGACGGCCGAGCGGATCGTCTACGACGCCCTCGCGCTGATCGGCGAGCGCTCGGACAAAGACCCGCTCGAGGTACTCGAGGCTTCGATCAAAACGCTCACTCCGACGCTCGAGGTCAAATCGCGTCGCGTCGGTGGCGCCACCTACCAGGTGCCCGTCGAGGTCGCCTCGCGGCGCGCTCGCACGCTCGCCGTGCGCTGGCTTGTCGAGTTCGCACGCCAGCGCCGCGAGAAGACGATGGCCCAACGCCTCGCCAACGAGCTCACCGACGCGCAGTCCCAGCAGGGCGGCGCGTACAAGCGCAAGGACGACATCTACCGCATGGCCCAGGCCAACAAGGCCTTCGCGCACTACCGCTGGTAGCGGGCCGAGGGCCGGCGCGATACTGCGTCCTCGTTCGCTCGTGTACCGATCGTCGATCAGATGCGATCGACTGATCGGCCAGCACACTTCGCTCGCTGCGTCCTTGTCTGGCTTGACCCTCGGTCCGCTACAGCCGGATAGGCAAGCCGAGCGGAAACTCGCCGGCCGGCCTCAAAGCCCGCCGGTGCCGGGCTTGACCCACGCCACCAGGCTCGCGCGGCCGGCGCGCCGTGGCGCGGTGCCCACGCGCAGCTCGCGCGCCAGACGCTCAAGGCCGGCGCGCAGCTCGTCTGGGTGGTCGCGCTCCATGCGCTCGAAGTAGCTGGTCTGCGCGCGGCGCTCGGGGTCGAGCAGCAGCTCGGGGTGGGCAAGCATTGCTGCCATCGAGCCGTCGCATACGTCCTCGTAGACGACCGGCAGGCGCCGGGCGCGCGGCAGCTCGGCGAACAGCGTCGCGAGCGGCATGTGCGTCTGTGCCATCCACGGGCGCGAGCTGGGGAAGTAGTCCAGGCACCACGCGTCGGCGATGTCCTCGCGCGTGAACATCATCACCGCCAGGCGACCGCGTGCGCGCAGCACGCGCTTGGCCTCGGCGAGCGCGCGCGGGGGGCGATCGACGTGGTGCAGCATCGACACGAGCATCACCGCGTCGAAGCTCTCATCGGCGAATGGCAGCTCGGTGGCGTCGGCGCGAACCGTCGTCAGGCCCTTTTCGGTGGCGTGCGCGAGCATTTGCGCGGAGCGGTCGACGACGACTGCGCGCCAGCCCTCGCGCGCGAGCGCGAGCGCATAGTTGCCGGTGCCGCCGCCGATGTCGGCGAGATCGGGCCCCGGCGCGCCGGCGAGCGCCGCTTGCAAGGGAACGAACACTGACGGACTGACGCCGCGCGTCGTGTCGTAGGCGAGCGCCTGTCGCGAGTAGTCCGAGAGCAGGCCCATGGCGATCGACGTTATCTTCGAACACCCGTCCAGGGGGCTTGAAGAAATAATCTTCGGTACCTAAACTTCAGGTACCAAATGGCTTCCGACGTGACGACATCCCCGGCGACTGAAGCGTTGCTGGCCAACGGGCCGGCGGCGTCGGACCGCATCGAGCCGTACGTGTGGAAGATCGCCGGCGTGGTGATCCTCGGGATGATCATGTCGATTCTCGACACGACCATCGTCAACGTCGCGCTGCGCACGCTCGGGCACGACCTGCACAGCTCGATCTCACAGATCCAGTGGGTGGTGACCGGCTACCTGCTGTCGCTGGCCGCGGTGATCCCCGTGACCGGATGGGCGGCGCGGCGCTACGGGGCCAAGCGTGTGTACATGGTCTCGCTGGTGCTGTTCACGGCGGGCTCGGCGTTGTGCGCCGTGGCCAGCTCGACGACCTCGCTGGTCGTCTTTCGCGTGCTGCAGGGGGCGGGCGGCGGGATGATCATGCCGATCGGCCAGCTGATCATGGCTCAGGTGGCCGGGCCCAAGCGGATGGGGCGGGTGATGGCGATCGTTTCGATGCCGGCGATGCTCGCGCCGATCCTCGGCCCGGTCGTCGGTGGCGCGATCCTGCAGAACCTGCACTGGTCGTGGATCTTCCTCGTCAACCTGCCGATCGGCGCGATCGCCCTGACGCTGGCCTGGCGGATGCTGCCGCACACCGACTCGGGCGAGGCCGGGCCGCTGGACGTGCTCGGCTTGGCGCTGCTGTCGACGGCTTCGACGGCGCTCGTGTACGGCCTCAGCCAGCTCGGCAGCCACAGCGACCTGACGGCGCCGATCGTCGTCTGGCCGATCGCCATCGCGCTCGTGCTGTCCGGCGTCTTCATCTGGCATGCGCTGCGCGTCGAGCGGCCGCTGCTGGACGTGCGCCTGTACGCCAATCGCGTGTTCGGCGCGGCGTCGTTGACGACGTTCGGACTCGGCGCGGCGCTGTTCGGCGCGATGATCCTCGTGCCGCTGTACTACCAGGAAGTGCGCCACGAGAGCGTGATCGTCACCGGTCTGCTCGTCGGCCCACAGGGTCTGGGCATGCTGCTCGTGATGCCGCTCACCGGGCGCCTGACGCAACGCTTCGGCGGCGGCCGCGTCGCGCTCGGCGGCGTGTTGATCCTTGCGCTGGGCACGATTCCGCTGGCGTTCGTCGGCGCGAGCACGTCGATCGTGTACATCTCGCTCGTGCTGCTGCTGCGCGGTGTCGGCATCGGCTTCTCATTCATGCCGGCGATGACCGCTGCCTTCTCCGCGTTGCGCCCCGACCAGCTCTCTGACGCCACGCCACAGCTGAACGTGTTGCAGCGGATCGGCGGGGCGATCGGCACGGCGGTCCTCGCCGTGGTGCTGCAGCGGGCGAGCGGACACGCGCTGGTCAAGCCCGCGAGCGCCTTCCAGACCGCCTACTGGTGGTCGTTGGGCATCGCCGTGCTCTCGCTGATCCCCTGTGTCGTGCTGCTGCGAGCCGAGAACCCGCGCGCGCGTCTGAGCCCCGCGGCGGCCAACGCCGAGGCGACCGCCGAGCCGCTGGGCGTGTGAGCGACGCGATGGCGACCACCGGCGCAGCCAAGCCCAAGCCCAAGCGCACACCGGGGCCCGAGCCCGCGGCGAAGCCGGCGACCGGCGCGGAGGGCGAGATGAGCCCGCAGCTGACCGAGCTCGGCCTGGCCTTTCGCCACGTCTTTCGCACGCTCAGCCGCCTGCGCGGGCGCGACACGCACCTGCAGGGCTCAGAGCTCAGCCACGCGCAGTTCGAGCTGCTGATCGAGCTCGACGAGCGCGGCGAGCTGCCCGCCGGCGAGCTCGCGGCGGCCGCGCGCCTGACGCCGGCGACGGTCACGCAGATGCTCGACCATCTGGCGGCTTGCGGGCACGTCGAGCGCCTGCGCTCGCCGACCGATCGGCGGGTGGTCGTGTCGCGCCTGACCGATCAGGGGCGCGAGCAGATCGCCGCCAAGCGCAAGGCCTGGCAGGGCCGCTGGCAGCAGGCGCTCGGCGACGTCTCAGAGCGCGACCTGCGCGCCGCCACGCGCGTGCTGCAGCGCCTCGGCGCGGTGTTCGACGACGTGCCGGCAGAGGCCGCCTGCGAGCCCGACTCTGACGGCGTGCAAAGCCACTCTCAGAGCCCGCAATAGCCGTCTGAGGAGCCCAAGTCCTCTGCTATAGTCGGGCCCGTCGCGCGTGTGCCAGCCTCGCTTTGAGCGCCGCTACGACGGAGTCGCAATCAAGATGGAGACCTCGATCAGATAGCGCAGCGGACCGGTCCACAAGACCAGCAGCGCGCGTGGACCCGAGGGGTCCATTTTTTTCGCCCGAACCGCCACTGGCCGCCACCAACCCCACTCACTGATGCCACGCAAGTACTCACTGCAAAACACCCGCAACATCGGGATCATGGCGCATATCGACGCCGGCAAGACGACGACGACCGAGCGCATCCTCTACTACACCGGCCGCACGTACAAGATCGGCGAGGTGCACGAGGGCGCGGCCGTGATGGACTGGATGGAGCAGGAGCAGGAGCGCGGCATCACGATCACCTCCGCAGCGACCACGGCCGAGTGGAAGGGCCACCGGATCAACATCATCGACACGCCAGGGCACGTCGACTTCACCGTCGAGGTCGAGCGCTCGCTGCGCGTGCTCGACGGCGCGATCGCGCTGTTCGACTCGGTCGCCGGCGTCGAGCCGCAGTCTGAGACGGTCTGGCGCCAGGCCGACAAGTACCACGTCCCGCGCATCGCCTACATCAACAAGATGGACCGCATCGGCGCGGACTTCGATCGCGGTGTGCAGACGATGATCGATCGTCTCGCCGCCCACCCGGTGCCGATCCAGCTGCCGATCGGCAACGAGGCCGATTTCCTGGGCATCGTCGACCTGGTCACGATGAAAGCGATTGTCTACAAGGACGAGTTGGGCACCGAACAGGATGTCGTCGAGATCCCCGAGAGCCTCGCCGAAGCCGCCGAGGCTGCGCGCGAACACCTGCTGGAGGAGGTCTCCCACTACGACGACGCGCTGCTGGAGCTGATCCTCGAAGAAGCCGAAGTGCCCGAGGCCGTGCTCAAGAACGCGATCCGCAACGCCACGCTGTCGACCAAGCTGACGCCCGTGCTGTGCGGCTCGTCGTTCAAGAACAAGGGCGTGCAGCCGCTGCTGGATGCGGTGATCGACTACCTCCCCTCGCCGCTGGACGTGCCGCCGATGACCGGCACGGAGCTGATCAAGGGTCAGGAGCAGGAGCGCCAGGTAGTGCGCAAACCCGACGACTCAGAGCCCTTCTCTGCGCTGGCCTTCAAGATCGCCGCCGACCCCTACGTCGGCAAGCTGACCTACTTCCGCGTTTACTCCGGACGACTCGAGGCGGGCTCACGCGTGCTGAACGTCAACAGCGGACGCACCGAGCGGATCGGACGCATCCTGATGATGCACGCCAACGAGCGCGAGGAGGTCGCCGAGGTCTACGCCGGCGACATCGCTGCGGCGGTCGGCATCAAGCAGGTGATCACCGGCGACACGCTCGCCGCGCCCGACGCACCGATCCGCCTGGAGAACATCGTCTTCCCGGTGCCGGTCATCAAGGTCGCCGTCGAGCCCAAGACGAAGGTCGACCAGGAGAAGATGTCGATCGCGCTCGGCCGGCTGGCCGAGGAGGACCCGACCTTCCAGGTGCGCACCAACGAGGAGACCGGTCAGACCGAGATCTCGGGCATGGGCGAGCTGCACCTCGAGGTGCTCGTCGACCGCATGAAGCGGGAGTTCGGCGTGGAAGCCAATGTGGGACGTCCGCAGGTGTCCTATCGCGAGACGGTGCGCGAGACGGTCGAGAAGATCGAAGGCAAGTTCGTGCGGCAGACCGGTGGCTCGGGGCAGTTTGGGGTCGTCTACATCAACCTCGAGCCGGCGCCCGGCGAGGGATTCGAGTTCATCAACAAGATCAAGGGTGGAAACATCCCCTCGGAATACATCCCGGCAGTCCAGAAAGGCATCGAAGATGCACTGGACAACGGCGTCAAGGCGGGCTACCCGATGGTCGACCTGCGCGTGACGCTCACCGATGGCAAGTACCACGACGTGGACTCCTCGGAGATCGCCTTCCGGGTCGCCGGGTCGATCGCCTTCAAGGAGGCCGCCAAGCGCGCCAAGCCGGTGCTGTTGGAGCCGATCTTCGCCGTAGAGGTCGTCACGCCGGAGGACTTTCTCGGCGAGGTGATCGGTGATCTCAGCCGCCGTCGTGGCCGCGTCGAGGGCCAGGAGCGCATCGGCAACGCGCTCGCGGTCACCGCGCGAGTTCCGCTGAGCGAGATGTTCGGGTATGCGACCGACCTGCGCTCGAACACGCAGGGACGCGCCAACTACACGATGCAGTTCGAGAAGTACGAGGAGGTTCCGTCGAACATCGCCGAGAAGATCGTCGAAGAGCGGACGGGGGAGCCGGTCGCCGCCTAGGCGGGCAGGCCCGGGCAGCACAGAAAGCAAGACTTCAGCAGCAGGCGCCAGTCACCGACTGGCGCAGTTAGATAGATTTCTCAGGTTCGCCCTCATAGGGCGGACATACAAGTCGATTTAGGAGCGAACCAAAAGTGGCGAAGGAGAAGTTCGAGCGCGACAAGCCGCACGTCAACGTCGGGACCATCGGTCACATCGACCATGGAAAGACGACGCTGACCGCTGCCATCACGACGGTGCTGGCCGAGAAGGGCGGCGCCGAAGCCCGCACCTTCGCGGAGATCGACAACGCTCCTGAGGAGAAGGAACGCGGCATCACGATCGCCACGTCGCACGTCGAGTATCAGACCGAGAACCGGCACTACGCGCACGTCGACTGCCCCGGGCACGCCGACTACGTCAAGAACATGATCACGGGCGCCGCGCAGATGGACGGCGCGATCCTCGTCGTCTCCGCCGCCGACGGCCCGATGCCGCAGACGCGCGAGCACATCCTGCTTGCCCGCCAGGTCGGCGTGCCGTACATCGTCGTGTTCCTCAACAAGGCGGACATGGTCGACGACGACGAGCTGCTGGAGCTGGTCGAGGTAGAGGTTCGCGAGCTGCTCAGCGAATACGACTTCCCCGGCGACGACATTCCCTTCATCACGGGCTCGGCGCTGAAGGCGCTGGAAGGCGACGAGGCCTACAAGGAGAAGATCATCGAGCTGGCAGCCGCGCTCGACACCTACATCCCCGAGCCGGTGCGCGAGCTGGACAAGCCGTTCCTGATGCCGGTCGAGGACGTCTTCTCGATCACCGGCCGTGGCACGGTGGCCACGGGCCGCGTCGAGCAGGGGATCGTCAACACGGGCGACACGGTGGAAATCGTGGGCGTCCACGACTCGACCTCGACGGTCGTCACAGGCGTTGAGATGTTCCGCAAGATCCTCGACCAGGGTCAGGCCGGCGACAACGTCGGCTGCCTGCTGCGCGGAACCAAGCGCGAGGAGATCGAGCGCGGCCAGGTGCTGTGCAAGCCCGGCTCGATCACACCGCACACGAAGTACAAGGCCGAGGTCTACGTCCTGAAGAAGGAGGAGGGTGGCCGCCACACGCCGTTCTTCACGGGCTATCGGCCGCAGTTCTACTTCCGCACCACAGACGTCACCGGCGTGGCGAAGCTGCCCGAGGGCGTCGAGATGGTCATGCCCGGCGACAACGTCCAGATGGATATCGAGCTGATCCAGCCGATCGCCATGGACCAGGGTCTGCGCTTCGCCATCAGGGAGGGCGGTCGCACGGTCGGCTCTGGCGTCGTCACGGAGATCATCGAGTAGCAGCCGCCGCCCCTCGGGGCGGCGTTTCATTGGCAGTCCGATACGACTAACAAAGCCTCCCGCAAAGGGTGGTGGCGAGCAGGAGGGCGGATTCCTCACCCGGAGTCCGCTCTTCACTCATCACCCGGGAGCGCCTCCGGCGGGAGTTCGCTGCGCCGCCGGGTCGCGAGCAGCGCAGACAGAAGTGCCGCAGCGAGCAGAGATCACAGATCAGACCCATACGAATCACAGACAAGAGAGCACAAAGAACTTCCATGGCATCTGCCACCCAGAACAAGATCCGCATCCGCCTGAAGGCGTATGACACCTCGGCGATCGAGTCGGCGGCTAAGGAGATCGTCGAGACGGCGACGCGTACCGGCGCCACCGTCTCCGGTCCTGTGCCGCTGCCGACCGAAAAGAACGTCTATTGCGTGATCCGCTCGCCGTTCAAGGACAAGGACTCGCGCGAGCACTTCGAGATCCGCACGCACAAGCGCCTGATCGACATCCACCAGCCGACGCCGAAGACGGTCGACTCCCTCCAGCGCCTGGATCATCTCCCGGCCGGTGTGGACATCGAGATCCGTCTGGCCACCTGACCCTCTCCCGCTCTCTGTTCAATCGCTTGCAATGTCCGCCATCCTCGCCAAGAAGCTCGGCATGACACAGGTCTTCCAGGAGGACGGAAGCGTCGCGCGCGTGACAGTGCTGCAGGCCGGGCCGTGCCCGGTGACGGCGATCCGCTCACAGGAGCGCGACGGCTACAACGCGTTGCAGCTGGCGTTCGGGCAGAGCAAGGAGAAGCACCTCACGAAAGCCGAGCTGGGCCACCTGCGCAAAGCCGACGCGCCGCCGCTGCGTCACGTCGTCGAGTTCCGCGACGAGGCTGGCGAGCTGCAGATCGGCGAGAGCGTGACCGTCGAGTCCTTCGAGGTGGGCGCTCGTGTGAAGATCTCCGGCGTCTCCAAGGGCAAGGGCTTTCAGGGCACGATCAAGCGCCACAACTTCGCCAGCGGCCCCAAGTCGCATGGCTCGCACAACAAGCGCGCGCCGGGTTCGATCGGCGCATCGGCGACCCCCTCGCGCGTGCACAAGGGCATCCGCGGACCGGGCCAGATGGGCAACAAGCGCGTGACCCAGCCGGGCCTGGAGATCGTCTCGATCGACACAAAGGAGAACCTGCTGCTCGTTCGCGGCTCGGTGCCGGGCCCGCGCGGCGGCGTGGTGGAGGTGCGCAGCAATGCCTGACGCCCCCGTGCTCGGTGCTGGCCGATCTTCGATCGGTAAGAAGGTCAAACTCGATGATGACGCTTTCGGCGCGAGCTTTCGTGGTCCGCTGGTGCACCAGAGCGTGCGTGCCGAGCAGGCGGCGCGCAGGCGTGGGACGGCGGCGACGAAGACGCGCGCGATGGTCTCCGGCGGCGGCGCCAAGCCGTGGCGCCAGAAGGGCACCGGCCGCGCCCGCGCCGGCTCCAGCCGCTCGCCGATCTGGACGGGCGGCGGCGTGGCCTTCGGCCCGCAGCCGCGCTCGTACACGTTCAAGGTCAACCGCAAGGAGCAGCGCGCGGCGCTGCGCAGCGCGCTGTCGCTGCACGCCGAGCGCCGCTCGCTCGCGATCCTCGATGCGGGCGCCTTCGAGGCGCCCAAGACGCGCCAGGCCTTCGACCTGCTCGACGACTGGGCCCAGAGCGGCCCGACGCTCGTCGTGCTCACGCCCGAGGAGTCCGCGGCGGCGCTGTCCTTTCGCAACCTCACCCGCGTGGCCGTGCTGAGCGCCGCCGACGTGGGCGTGACCGATCTTCTCGCCGCGGCCTCGCTGCTGGTCTCCGAGGCCGCGCTGGCAGAGCTCACGGCGCGTGTCGCCCAGCAGTCCGCGCGCGGCGGCGCCGAGGAGGCCAAGGCCTGATGGATCACTCACAGGTGATCATCCGCCCGGTCGTCTCGGAGAAGAGCTACGTGCTCTCTGCGCTGCACCGCTACACCTTCCGCGTGCACCACGAAGCGCACAAGACGCAGATCCGCCAGGCCGTCGAGGCGCTGTTCGACGTCCACGTCGTCGAGGTGCGCACGTCGACGGTCAAGTCCAAGCCCAAGCGCCGCGGCACCACGACTGGGCGCACGCGTACGTGGAAGAAGGCCATCGTGCAGGTGCGCGAGGGCGAGTCCATCCCGATCTTCCAAGGCCTCGCGGCCGTGGACTCGTAGGAGCCAGCTATGCCCATTCGCAAGCCCAAGCCCACGAGCCCCGGTATGCGCTTCGTGTCCTACCCCGACTTCGCCGAGGTCACCAAGTCAAAGCCTGAGAAGACGCTCGTCGAAGGGCTGAAGAAGAGCGGCGGGCGCAACGCGCACGGGCGCAAGACCTCGCGCCATCGCGGCGGCGGCGCCAAGCGCGCCTACCGCCGGATCGACTTCAAGCGCCGCAAGGACGGTGTCGACGCGAAGGTCGCGGCGATCGAGTACGACCCCAACCGCTCGGCCTACATCGCGCTGTTGCACTACGTCGACGGCGAGAAGCGCTACATCCTCGCGCCGCAGCGGCTGACCGTCGGCATGACTGTCTCCTCCGGCGACACGGCCGAGGTCTTCGTCGGCAACTGCCTGGCGCTCGAGCGCATGCCGGTCGGCACGGTGATCCACAACGTCGAGCTGCAGCCCGGGCGCGGCGGCCAGATGGCGCGCTCGGCCGGCGCGGCCGTTCAGCTGATGGCCAAGGACGGCGAGATGGCGACACTGCGCCTGCCCTCGGGCGAGATGCGCATGGTGCGTGCCGAGTGCCGCGCCACGGTCGGCACGCTCGGCAACGCCGAGCACCAGAACGTGAAGATCGGCAAGGCCGGGCGCAAGCGCCACATGGGCGTGCGCCCGCAGACGCGCGGCACGGCGATGAACCCTGTCGACCACCCGCACGGCGGCGGCGAGGGCTCGACGACGGCCGGTCGCCACCCGGTCACGCCGTGGGGCGTGCCGACGCTCGGCTACCGCACGCGCAAGAAGAACAAGGGCTCCGACGCGTACATCGTGCGAGGCCGTAGGCGAGGGAAGGGCAAGCAACGATGA
>Ga0208714_1000332_pt1 | contig 13806 bp, 20 predicted proteins | sample NGESurshal072012_3_FD_184461 | JGI IMG/M metagenome (GOLD analysis project Ga0208714, IMG submission 184461) | Arctic peat soil microbial communities from Barrow, Alaska - NGEE Surface sample 415-1 shallow-072012 (SPAdes) | ecosystem: Environmental > Terrestrial > Soil > Wetlands > Peat ... | reverse complement strand
CCAGGCTCTCCGTGTTGAATCGATGGTCGCTGAGTCCGTGCCAGCAGCCCAGCGCTCTGGCGTTCGACGTAACGCACCATCGCCTCTTCGCCGGATGCGACAACAAAATGATGGCTGTGGTGGACTCCGATACCGGCAAAGTCGTCACCACCGTGCCGATAGGGGCTGGAGTGGATGCAGGCCGATTCAATCCCAATACGCAGGAAGTATTCATGTCCTGCGGTGAAGGCGTGCTGACGGTCATTCACGAAGACAGTCCCGACAAGTACACGGTCACGCAGAATTTGGCCACGGCCAAGGGCGCGCGCACCATGGCCATGGACTACGCGAGCAATACCGCCTATCTCGTGACTGCGCAGCGCGAGGCCACGCCGCCTGCTCCGGGACAGAGACCGGCAATGGTCCCAGGCAGCTTCGAGCTGATCGTGGTGAAAGCCAATTGAACTATTTGCCCTCGGGTTTCTTGGCGCTGGGCGGCAACAGATTGTTCAATCGTAAATACATCGCCGCGGCGCTGTAATGGTCGGCCCAACCCGTGGCGAGATGAATGAGCGCCGCGGCGCGAGTGCCGGTGCGCCCCCCGGCGAGCGCCACGGGCTGCCCGAGGTTCGTGTCGTCTGCCTTGGCGAGGACCTGTTCGCAATAGGCGAACGAATCCTTCAGCGTCTTGGTTAGCATTTCCTTGGAGTCGGTCTCGCTGAGCTTCAGTTCGCGCTCCTGCTCGCCGGCGATCAGCGGGCACAGAGAGTTGTTGGACTCGACGACGTGCATGACCAGGTGCCCGAAGGTCATCTGTGCCGGCGTCGGACGGTAGCTGTACTTATCGGCGGGCATTTCTTCGGCGGCGGCAATCAGGTTCTTCGACTGGCGCTCTTCCATTTGCCGCAGCGCACTGACGACAGGGTTGCTTGCGACTGGAGTTGAGGTCTTTGATTGCGCGACCACGGCAGGCGCGACTGCCAACAACAGAGCTGCAATAGCGGTTCGTATCATGGTTTCCCCCACGGAAAAATGTTGGGAAGAGCATACCGCATTTACGGGCTCGGCCTGGGGAAATATTGCGATGTGGAGAGGTCAGTCGACCGAGCGGTGCTTGATCAACCGCAGCAACTCGAGCCCCGCCTGCTCGGCATCACTATGTTTGAAGTCGTTTTGCAGCAGGACGGTGGATGCCTTGGGCGCCAGTGATTTCAGCGAAGCCGCCACGCTTTCCGAGGGCAGAGAAGAGCTGTCCGGACCGAGGACGATGTAGTCAACTTTCGCAGCGCTCAAAAGAGTCTTGGCGTCATGCATCCTGCAAGTGGACAACACCTCGTAGCCATGATGCTGGAGCAGAGTTCTCACAAACGCACAAAGGTCAGGCGATTGGTCCACGAAGAGGACCAAGGGACCAGCCTGGGCGCCATCGGTGTTGGAGAGAGCAGGCTCCTTGAGAAACGAGACGATGGCTTCCTCCTCCGAATCGTAGATGCGGAAGATGGTAGCGAGTTTAGTCAGCCGCAGCAGGTTGCTGAGGAACGACGGAGGAGCAGCCAGACGCAGGTCGCCGCCGCGGTTTCGGGTGTGCGAAAGGAACCGCACCAGCAAGCCCATGCCGGTGCTGTCCACGCGGGTCACCTCGCCAGCCTGCACGACGATACGCGTGGACTCCAGTAAGCCGCGGTTGATGCACGCTTCGAGGATGGTGATTTCTTCGCCGGTGACGATTCGGCCGACGCACTTGATCACAAATACTCTGCCGCAGTGGCGTGAATCCAGAGACAGTGACATGCGTATTCCCCTACCCTGAGTGGTCTTTTTAAGTGCCCGATCATATTTCGAACACGAAGAAAGCCTGCGGCAAACACTTTATCACCCCGTCAAAGGGCGCCTCGACGGTTTGGCGCGCCGGCCATCCACGGAGCACAGCACGAGAGTTCCGTTCAGGAAGGAGGGGGCTGCGACAGGGATTCGGCGCTGGCCGGCTGGTTGGTAGCTGCAAGCTGATAAGACTTGGCGGGCGCCTGCTTTTCTTCGAGCTCGATCTTTAACATCTCGCTTTCAAGCTGGCGCTTGAAATCATCACTCATCCGCTGGAATTGCAGCATGTACTTGGCGATCTGCCGGGCGATCTCCGGCAGCTTCTTGGGGCCAAAGATCACGAGGGCCAGCAACAGAATGAAGAGAATGTCGGGCATGAGAAGCAAGCCTAGGCACGCGTGGCAGTCAAGACGCCGTAGTTCCTACTAGGGCTTCTTTTCTTCCACTTTGCCTGCGGTCTCGTCTTTCCCGTTCATGGAGTCTTTGAAGCTCCTGATTCCCTCACCCAGACCTTTGCCGAGTTCCGGCAGCTTCTTTGGTCCAAACACCAGCAAGGCAATGAAAAGAATCACCAGCAGGTGCATGGGCTGAAACAGATTATCAAGCATGGACAGCTCCTTCTCTAATAATACCGTAATCCTGGAAGTTGTGCTGGCCTATGCACCGCGTCACCCCGATCCTGAGAAATTGCGGGCAGCGGCAGTTCCTCACCGCCAGCTACGCACTAGCGTTTAGCGGTAAGAGAAGACCGAAGATCGATGGATTGTGTGCCATCGAGAGTGATGCCGGTGGTTGGCATCGCGTTCAAGTCAGCGGCGGTCGGAGCCATTAGAGACCAAACGAACAGCACCTCGTGGTGAAGGGTAGCGTAAATCACTTGCGACAAGCGCTGAGCCAACTCTTCGTTAGGCGCGGGCGAGGCAACGGTTCCGTGGAACACCATGAACAGATGATCGGAGATGGAAACCAATTCATCCGACCCAATCTTGCCAAACTCGGAGAGCACTTCCAAGCTGGCAGAGATGTTGTCCACGGCATTCTTGTCGCTGATTGAAGAGGGAATTCGCATTACGAGACAAGATGGATCGAGTGCCCGCAAGATGATCGTGGGCCTTGTCGCCTGTTGGGCGGCATCGCCGGAGGCATGTTGCGCGATTCGCAGCAGGGTCTTGGAGCAGGCGTGCAGGAATTCATGTTCGCGCAATGCGGTTGCGTCGCGGGGCGGATCGTCGTTGCCTTCAGCCTGGGAAACGTCCCAACCCTTGGGAAGCTCGTACTGTAAGCCCAGGTCGGGATTGCGGTACACTCCGCCGCTCACCCCGCCGAGCGGAATGTCCTCCAGGGCCGGTTTGGCTTTGACGGCCGCATCGGCGAGCGAGGTAGGGACCGTGGGACCCATGTAGGGGTCGCCTTCCGGCTTTACCGGTTTGCCGTCCGCGCTAGTGAGCGTGCCGTCGTCCTGGGTGCAATAGAAATGTGCCGCCGCGATGGCGTGTTTGGACTTTTGCAGAAAGTCCTGATTGTTGGAAGCCACCAAAATCTTGAGGTTGTAGTTCTTGATCCGCGTCGAATATAGCGCGGCGTAATTTTCGCCCTTATGGCGCACTGAGGAATAGAAACGGCCGGTGGTGCGTAGCATGTAATCCGGAATAGGATAACGAAGTGTCCGCCCCGGTTGCGGGCTTCCGGCAGCCGCCCAATTGTTGAATTCCTGCTGTTGCTGCTGCGGTGTCGGCGCCTCTAACCCTGGGCGTGGCTCCATCGCCGTGATGGTGATCGTTCCGGAATGGCTTCCGTTCTCGAACCCAAGAGCCAGCAGAGCGTGCTGTCTCTCCGGCATGAGCGGAAGCATGATGAGGTGGCCCTGCGCGGCAATCGGAAGATCGAAAGCAAAGCCGAAGTAGTCGCTGGTGTAAGTCGTGTTCGAAAGGTGACCGTTTTCCGGCAGCAATTCCTCACTGGTTGCGTTGGGGCTTGGAGGCTTGGGAGGAGCGTCAGGATCGATTGCCGGGCATTGCGCTTGCATCGTGGCCGCGAAACAAAGCAGCAAAACAAGGCCGAACACGAAAGTGTTAAGCCCGCGGTTTGTGCCAAGCGTCACTGCGATACGGATCGACATCAACGACCCTCCGTCCACGGAATACTCCATAGGCGGGGAATTGCGTCATGATGGCAGCATTGACGCGGTTGTGCAAGTCGAGATCAGCCGTTCTTTTTGCGGCCGTCACCAAGGTCCTACGCGCTTATACCGGAACACGTCCACGGTGCGACTTGCCGGAGCGCGAGAAAGGCGTGGGGCCACCGCTTGCTTCGCTTGTTCCCCACGCTTGGCAGATGATTCCGGGCCCGGCTCCCGAACGCGATTACCTGGTGCAGCTTGGGCTGACCATCGTCAACTGCGCCACTTTTAGATCGAAGTACTTGTTCCCGGCAGACTCCGACTTCTCGCTCGGCTCGGTCTTTGCTTCATCCGTTTTCGACCGCGGCATTTCGTGACCCGCAACGCTGACCACGTGGTTTACATGTTCCGACAGGTTTACGGCCTTACTGCTGAGTTCCCAGGTCGTGCCATTCTGGTCGGTGATGTAGTACCCACCCGGCTCGCTGCCCCTTTTCAGGCAACCGGTGACATTGATCATGTGGTGAGTGCTCGCGGTTTTCTGGCCCATTCCGGACTGGTCATTCTGCATGGTGTCTTGCCCGTACATCAGGAGCGGGCACAGGCAGAGAAACGCCACGGCAGCCAACCTGGAAGAAAATTTTGCAAAGACTGACATATGTATGGTGCTCCTTCACTCCCATAGATGCGGGAGAGCCGCCGTCGGGTGTTCTAAACGCACATTTCCTTTTTTGAAGTGGTGGTACATGGCCGAATGATGGCGCGAACGCCCGGACTAAGTTTATGATGCCCTCGCAGGCCGAGATTCACCATGAAGTCTCTGATCATCGCCGCTGTTCTCATTCTCATCTGTGTGCTGCTGTTTCTTCAACCGGGCAACTACTTGATTGTTAATAACCCTGAAAAGTCAGACGCGATCATAATGCTTGCGGGTGACCAGGTTGACCAGCGGTACTGGCGCGCCCTGGAATTGCTTCGCGGTGGCTACGGGCATCATCTTCTGGTAGATGCGGGTACAGGCCAGGTCTACGGCCAGCCCTATTCGGACCTGGCAGCCGGGTTCATAGCCCGGACGGCGGGAGAAAACGCCTCCCAAGTCAGCCTTTGTATTATCAAAGGTGACTCGACCAAGGAGGAGGCCCCGCAAGTAGGAGAATGCTTGGCGAAGCTGCAACCAGCGCCGCATTCGGTCTTATTGGTGACAGACGACTACCATACCAGGCGCGCGCTTTCAATCTTTCGCCAGCGTCTACCCCAAATTCACTGGACGGCAGGGGCAGTTAGCAACGACTTTCTCTTTGGGCAGCCCTGGTGGAAAAACCGCGAATGGGCGAAAACTTATCTTACCGAATGTGAGAAGCTGCTCTGGTGGGAACTGTGGGACCGATGGCGGCCCTGACGGCATTCCCAGGACCTCCTTAGGCATCGGTTCACGAGCAGATAGCTCCAGAATGAATCAGGCTTTGTGCTCTGGGTAGCGGCATCCTCGGGCTGTGGGGATGGAGCAGGAAGTTGATGCAATCGTCAATTCCCATCCCCTGGGATTGTGGCCAGGCATTTCGCAGCCGCAATTAACCACCGTCGCAGTTCTTTGCGAGCTGGTGACCGCGCTCCTGCAACACACTTTCGATAAATGCTGTAGCATCGCAGAGAGGTACTACCTAATGTCATTTCGCAATGGGGACAAATCCCGTGAGCATCGCCTTCGCAAGGCGCGCCAAAAAATGCGTCTGAAAACACGTGGCTTGCAAACCAAGGATGAAGCCAAGGCCCAGTCGGCTGCTCCCAGCACTCGGGCGAAGTAATCGCAAACTCGCTTCGGGGTTACGAGCTTGCCCGGGGAAAATCGCGGAGCTTTCGCAGGCGGACTTCCGATCCCCCGCGCCGATAGCTGACGTCGTCCATCAAGCTGCGCATCAGGCAGATTCCTCTTCCATGCTCGGTAGTGTTGACGCTGGGATCGGCGGTCGTGGTGGCAGCTACGTCAAAACCTGGACCGGGGTCCTGGATTATGAGCGTGAAAGCCGATGGATCAATCTCCACCCAGCAGCGAATTGTCTTGGCGCGGTCGTTTTGGCAGCCGTGGAGTGCGGCATTGGCCAGTGCTTCCTGAAGAGCGACAAAGATGTCGATCTCTTGGCCTTCGTTGGCGCCGTTTTCCTTGATGAAGGTCATCACCGACTCGCGCACAGCCACAATGGATTCCGAGTCTCCCGGGAAGGTGAACTCCCTGGAGATCGCTTGCTGCTCCACGGATTGATGGCCTTCCGGCAAGCGAATACCTCTCGAGCTATGCGCTCATGGTCCTCTCCGCGTCCATCGTTGAAGTCGCGCCAGCGGGCCCCTCAACACCGCCAAGTTTCTCGTGACAAGCAACCTGAAGAACCGACTGTAAGTTCGTCAGGGCGATCAGTTTTCGAACGCAGGCGGAGGGCTCCACGATTCGCAACGCCTTCTTCCCGCGGGTTGCCCAGCATTGCAACTCGACCAACAATCCGAGTCCCGCGGCATCGAGTGTGCGGACACCACTCAGATCAAGAGCGAGACAGTTCTCGGTGCGCGACGTCGCCATGCAGCGCAAAGTTTCCGCCTCAAGTCCGAGCACAATGCGGCCCGAGCAGCGCAGCGTCACGTTCGGGTGCACAGCGTGGATATCAATTCTCAACATGATTCCCATCCTGACCAGCTCGTCGTTGCGGGTGAGAGCCTTTCAATATTCCTCATCAGTAAGTGACGTGGACCTCGGTCAATCAGTTAGCTGAAGTATGCATGAACTTGATTGCAACAAGATGAAAACCGGGACCAATGCTTCTCGACCTGCAATAAAATTCCGGTAATCAGGGCCCCCGCCTCGAAGGCGACGGAAAACGCCGCCGAGTTGCAGGCTAATATTCGCGCGAGTCCTCGCTCCACTGGCATACGGCACCGCGTTCCTTCGCCGTAGGGCGGGCACATCTGTGGATTAGCGTGTATTTTCGATCTGGCATGTCCCCGTTAGTCAATTGTTCACAGATTTCTTCGAGTTTATTCGTCTTTATGTTTATCGGATAACTACCCCATTCTGATAAATTCATCGCCTTCCGGGCTTGGTGCACGTCGCGTACCACAACCCACGAGATGGGAGCGACGTAACTGTACCAAGGCCAGGAGGTTTCGTTGGAGTGGCAGTTCTTGCATGATCGCTCGAAGACCGCCTTCACGTCCGCGGGCATCGGCAGGGTTGCGTAGATCGTTTGCGATGGATCCACATTGGGGTTACTCCGATTCACCGGAATGAGCTGGATGGCCACTAAGAGGACCAGGGCCGCAAGTCTAATTCTCATGCCCAGAGGTGCACTCAAGATTCTCCTCACGGACTTAGCGGGACCTCGCAGGCTCAATGCAACGACTTTACATAGCAGATGACCTGCCAAATCTGAGGATCGCCCAGCTTGACCCAGGATGGCATACCCTGGCCCCGATTCCCATTTACCAGCAACCAATGGAGGTCACCATCGGTTGCCTCTTGCTGCACCCGGGCGCTCTTCAGGGAAGGCCTCTTCTTGGTTCCATCCGCGTCGTTGCCATGACAGTGGGCACAATGATCGAGGTAGATTCGGCGGCCGGCAGCCACCGCATCTGGCTGGTCGCGATAGGGATTGACGCGCTCGCGCTCGCGTTGCGGGACGTTCGTCAGCCATGCGCCATTGGAGGTGGCGAATCCAGCCAGCGATGACGAGATAATGAGAAGCGTTGCGATGGAGAACAGTGATGATCTGCTTGTCATTGTCCACTCCGATGGAAGTGGCTAAAGAATTGTTCGAATTCGTAAGACACCGAGAAGCGATACAACACGGGAATGCTGTAGCCATTCAGCCCAAACTGCGGCGAAAACGCCACGGTCATCCCATGCGGAGCGGACCAGTTAACAGTCGGGCCCAGGTATTGCGAGGTCAGGTGCAACCCGAAGCCGTCGGTGTCGCCCAAGCCACCGTACATTTCGACGCCGGCTTGAAACTTCTCCGGGCAAAAGGCGCATTCGTGCGCCCTAGCGGCAAGTTGCAGAGGACGGCTCACGCCGAATGCATAACCGAACTCCCACGGATCGCCCGCAAGATTTTTTTCCGCAATGAAGTTTTCGCTGATGTTCCAACCGCGAAGGTTGCTCCCCAGAATCAGTTTGAGCTCAAGCTCGCGCTCTTTATCCATGTACGCCAGTCCATTTGGTACCAGGAAGTCATACCTGCCGTCGTGACCGACGACCTCTCATATAGTCTTGTCGGCGCTGGTGTCCTCAAATTCGGCATAGAGCACGGGATTGATCCAGTGCTCCCGAGCAAGTGGGCGAAAGCGGTTCTCCCAGCGGAATCCGGTGAAGATGGTGCTTCGAGTTCCTCTCCACGGTGGATTTCAACCAATCCCTAACCCAGTCGAACTCTAGTCTTCCACAAGTTGCCCGCGCCCACTGCGTTCCGAAGAGAAACTTGGACGCAGGGAACGAAGCGGAGCGCCTTCTGGTCAGGGCAGAACACGTTAGCGTGGTCATTCTTCCCGCGGGCGCTAAGGACCCCAATCCGCAGCCGGGTCAGGACCTGATCGATGCATTGTTTGCCTACCTTGATGAACGTCGCATCCTGAACACCCGGCTGCATGTGTCCGGCCCGGTTTACGCCCCTGTGGCCGCAGAGTTGGCGATCGCCAGAAAGACAGACGTGCTGGAGACCGACCTGAAGCCGGTGATCGAGAAAACTCTCCGGGACCTCCTCAACCCACTTGCTTCAGGCAGTAACCAGGGATGGCCATTCAAGCGGGAGACCGACATCGCTACGGCAATCATCGAGTTGCAAAAGCCCGCGCACACCAGTTTCAGTCTCGAAGTTATAACGCCGCAATTTCAAATAGGCGTGCAGTCAACCATCGGGGTTGACACCATGCTTGGGCAGGTTTGAGCAGTTGAGATAGATAGGATCGGCGCTGCCCGTCCAAGGGGCGCCGCTTACGGGAGGAAGAGATGGCCGATGCAATCAAGCGTTTGAACTATTTCGATCACCAGTTTCTGCGGGCGCCCGATTTTAGCGACGAACAGAATTATCACCTGTCTATGCGGCGCCAACACAATGGGCTGCTCCATACCTCGGGCGTCGCCCAGGGGCTTGATGCCACAGCCGCCGCCGGGGGGACCGTTGTCAACGTAACCGCCGGAGTCGCCATTGACAGCAATGGGCGGGAAATAGTCCTCCCTGGTGACGTTCAGCTCGACCTTAGTGGCGAAGCGGTTGGGACGACCGTGTTCCTAACCATTGAGTACGACGAGCAGCAGTCCGACGCGTCCACCGAAGTCGGTGGTCTGGGCAACACCCGCTGGACGGAAACGCCGAAAGTCAGTTTTGCCGAGCAGGCTCCGCCCGTCGATTCCACCAAGCTCGTCCTCGGGAGCGTCACCCGCACAGCCACTGGCCTCGGTCCCATCGACACTACCGTTAGGAAGGCCGCTGGAGTGGTGGTGGCCGGCGATCTGTCGGTCAACAGCGTAACCCTCAAGCGCGACGGAGTCGATCCCACGACGTGGCCGAAGTTGAGCTGTAGTGGGCCCAACCAGGCGGTTGTGAACAGCAATATTGGGTTCGGCTCGGCGCCCCCGAACCGCAATCTGACCGTCTCCGCCGCTGGCGCTGCGACCGGAGTTTACGCCAACGTCAAGAATGACAGCCAGGAAATATTGATTGGCGTTGACAGTGCCGCCATTGTCTCGGCGATGACGGCCAGCGACCTCCAACTCCGCACCAACAATGCCACCAGGGTCACCGTGCAGGCCAATACCGGCAACGTCGGCGTTGGTCTTGCCCCTTCCAGAGCCAGGTTGGAGGTGTCCGGTGCCGTAGGCAGCACCGTGGGGTTGTTCGGTGACGTAGGAATTTCGCTGGTCTCGAACTGGCCATGTGTGGGGTTCAACGCCTATGCCAGCGGGCAGTGGAAGAGTATCTCGCCCGGGTTTGGAGGCGTCATCTCAGTAAGTGAGACCGACGGAAGCATGATTTTCTATGACAGCCAAGGCAAGGCCGCCGCGGCTGATGCTGTCCTCAATATCAGAGCTAACCTCACGATTCAGCCGGGGGACGGCTCAGCAGCCCCATGTTCGCGGTGAACCAGGTGTTTAATCAACGACAGGGACCGCTACCGATAAGTGCGGTATTCAATTCGGGCGGCGGCACACTGGTCATCATCTTTTCTGGCTCTGGTTGGGCGAACTCGGTGGGGAATATCGGCGTCTTCATCACGATCAACGGAGTAAGTGTTGGTAACGCGCGCACCTGGACCAATGAGACGAGTAGCCACAAGGCTTTTACCACGCAAGCCCTCGTTTTGAAGGGTTATGCTGCGGGTGCGTTAACGCTAGGCATCACGCCAATCCAGGGCACGATAACGGATGTTAATGACTGGTTCAATGCCACGGTTCTGGAGTTGCCAATCTAAGCTGGCGAAAGGATGACGAAATGGACTTACAGCAATTTCTGAATAACGTTGGAGAGACACTGGAACGCGGCGACGTCGTCGTCATTTCGCCTCAGCAGCCGTCGTTAGGAGCCGCGGAGGCAAGCATGCCCGTCCTTGAGGTCGACCTGTGTCAGGGGACCCATGACTCGGCGGTCTGTGGCGTCGTATACGATCTCTACACCGAGCACCGGGTCGAAGCAGGGCCGGGGGCCGACGAAGCCCCGGAACCGAAGAGCGCCAGCAAGGGGCGAAGGAAACAAAGCGCCGAGAATAGCAAAAGTCAGAGTTTTACGCTCGAAGAACTGGAGAAGCTCGACCGCACCAAGATCGAAGCCGGTCAAATTGGGCACCTGATTACCAGTGGCATCATGCCGTCATGCAAGGTTGATGCCGACAAGGGTGCGATTAAAGTGGGTGACCTGCTCACCACCAGTGAGACCAAGGGTCACGCTCAGAAAGTCACCGATCCCGCAAAGGCTGTCGGTGCTGTGCTCGGGAAAGCTCTGGCGCCGATGAAGAAGGGCAAAGGTACTATTCCGATATTGGTTACGTTGAAGTGAGAATCCGGCTGGGAGATCAGAATTCATGCGCGAACAGTTAGAAACCCGTCTGCAAGAACTGAGAAACGAATTCCAAACTGGCCACGCCAAGTTACAGGAGTCGGAGCGTCAGCAACTGGTGTTGCGGGAAACTCTCCTGCGAATCAGCGGAGCGATACAGGTCCTGGAGGAACTCCTGGAGAAAAAGTCCGAGGCGGGACCGCAAGAAGTACCTATGCCCGTGCCCGCGCGGGTGGCTGGGGACTGAAGAGTTGCGGCGACCCGCGAGCACGCTTACGCGCGGCGTTTCTTTCAGATCTTTGCGCACGAACAAAATTTGCCCTGCCAGATTGCTTCCGGCACTGCTGAGGGTCTTCAAATTTACTGAAATTGCGCTAGAAACATTGCGGAGCCGCGCCTCCAAGCGACTCCTAACTGGCGCGCACCGTTGGTTGACCCTATCTCTCGCAGCCCCCTACAATCAAAGATTCTCCACCTGCACAGGGAAGGTCCATGCCGCTTCAGCTCTTTAACACTCTGTCCGGAAAAGTCGAGGAGTTCCACCCGCTGGAAGACAACCTGGTTCGCATGTACGCCTGCGGGCCGACGGTTTACGACTACGGCCACATCGGCAATTTCCGCACCTTCATCGTGGTCGATACGCTGCGGCGATTTCTGAAGCAGAGTGGCTACAAGCTGAAGCACGTCATGAACATCACCGACGTGGATGACAAGATCATCCGCAACGCCGCCGCGTCGGGCGTCAGCGTCCAGGACTACACCAAGAAGTACAAGCAGGCGTTTCTGGAAGATGCCGACGCGCTGAACATCCAGCATCCCGAATTGGTGGTCAATGCCACCGATCACATTCAGGAGATGGCCCACTTTATCAAGGGACTTGAGGAGAAAGGCTTTGCCTACCGCACCGACGACGGCTCCTACTACTTCCGAATCGCAAAGTTTCCCGAGTACGGCAAGCTGTCAAAGAGGGACTTCGCGGGCATGAACGATGGTGCGCGGGTGGACGTGGACGAATACGACAAGGACAACGCCCGCGACTTCGCGCTGTGGAAGGCGCCGAAACCGGGCGAGGCGAAATGGGAGACCGAGATCGGTCCCGGTCGTCCGGGCTGGCACATCGAGTGCTCGCAAATGTCGATGAAGTACCTCGGCGAGAGCTTCGACATTCATGCCGGCGGCGAGGATCTCATCTTTCCGCATCACGAAAACGAGATTGCGCAGTCGGAGGCGTTGACCGGCAAACCATTCGTGCACGTTTGGGTACATGCGCGGTTCCTGTTGGTGGAAGGCGAGAAGATGGCCAAGAGCGCCGGCAACTTTTTTACTGTCCGCGATCTGATTCTGATGGGACATAAGCCATCGTCCATCCGATTTCTGCTGATGTCGGTTCCTTACCGCAAACAGCTCAACTTCACCTTCGACGGCCTGACTCAAGCCGCCAATTCGGTTGAGCGGCTACGCAACTTCAAGCTGCGGCTGGAGACTTCGCCGTTCCCCGATGACGGCAATGTGATCATTGCCGAAATCGCGGAGAGGACCTCAGCAGAAATGCGCGCCGCGTTGGACGACGATTTGAATACGGCCCGCGCGTTGGGCGCTGTTTTTGACATGGTGAGGGACGTGAATGCTGCCGCCGATGCCGGAGAAGTACGGAAAGGCGACATCCCTCAACTGCTCAGGGTTCTCGAAGAATTTGAAGAGATCTTCGCAGTGCTGACGGACGACGATGCTGCCAAGGTGCGCGCAACCGTCGAGTGGGCAAAGACAGAAGGCCTGGAGGACAAGATCAGCCCGCAGACGGCCGAGCTTGCCAAAGCTGCGGCCCTCTCTGACGCCGATGTTGAGCAACTCGTCGCGGAGCACTCGCAAGCGCGTAAGACCCGCGATTTCGCGCGCTCAGACGCAATCCGAGCACAGTTGGCGGAGAATGGCGTCATCCTGGAAAACACCAAAGACGGGGTGCGGTGGAGAAGGAAGTAGGCCCACGCAAACTCTAAGGCCTTTCCCTTTGAGAAGCGCAGAGAGGGCAAGAAGAACAGGTTTTGTCGATGTCAGGCACGATAAGGATAGACCCTCGTGACTTCATCATGGGGCCGTATCTGCGATGCCCCAAGTGCGGCGCTGAGAAATTAGGTAAACTGCTTCTCGCTGGACAATCCTCGTCCGCTCGACAGATTGGCAGCGTCCATATTTGTAAATTGCGCCCATCCAGGAGCTAGATTGATGGCGATGTTCACGGCTTATTTCGACGCATCAGGAAACGCAATCGACCAACCGTTTATTATCGTTTCGGGTTACATCGCCAATCTCTTCCAGTGGAGAGAATTTGAGAAACAATGGGCAGCCGTACATAAGCAGTATTCGGTGAATCTGCCGTTTCATATGGCAGAGTTCATGGCCGCTCTCAATAACCCTCAATACAAGACACAAAAAAACGCCCGCGCTGATTATGTTGACATCGCAAAAGACCCAGACATTGCAAAGGGATTCCTCGGGCAACTGTCTATCCTACAGGCCGTGATGGTTAATTGCGGAGTGTCGTGCGTGGTCACAATGGATATTTATAACGATGTTAGTCCGCTTTTGGATTTAAGAAAGGTTGTCCCTCCCTATGCCCTTGGAGCCCGCATGTGCATCGAGCGTATCCACCGTTGGGAAGAACAGTTTGCTTCCATAGAGCCAGTGGAATGCATTTTTGAAGAAGGGGATTTTGAGCAAGGCAAGTTCACCGATTTGATGGTAGACGAGGGGAGAGATCCCCCGATTTACAAAAAAGCCTCGTCCGAGGAATTCGTGGGTGATTTTGGGCTCAGCGCTGGGGTTGATTGAGGAAGCGGTGGAGTTTGCGGCAGG
>Ga0208714_1000331_pt1 | contig 13818 bp, 9 predicted proteins | sample NGESurshal072012_3_FD_184461 | JGI IMG/M metagenome (GOLD analysis project Ga0208714, IMG submission 184461) | Arctic peat soil microbial communities from Barrow, Alaska - NGEE Surface sample 415-1 shallow-072012 (SPAdes) | ecosystem: Environmental > Terrestrial > Soil > Wetlands > Peat ... | reverse complement strand
CCTCCCGAGCCTTGGTTGTATGACAGCTATCAAGTCTACTCAAGTCGAGGGAGCCGACATTCTTATGAAATCAAGTGACGTCCTCGAACGAGACTTCTGGCCCGCGTCAATGAGCGGCTGTCCCGTTGCACAGGCAGTGCCGCTTTGACGGCGACTGGTCACCCACCGTGTGGCGACTGAAGCCCCTGCTTAGGATTACCTACTAGATGGGGATTTCACGACAGCTTAGGTTGTGATAGTCGGCTCCCACTGCAAAGATCTCCGAGACCGGTGGTTGAGTTATTTCGGAGTTGCGGCTGTGGGGACCGGCGCCTCCACGCCCTTCACTGCTACCAGGTACTCTACGATTAGTGCCTGATCAGCGTCCGAAATGGGGGCGCCGTAGGCATCCACCATCTTCGTGACCTCGCTCTGCCACACTGCCTTAGAAAAACGCGGCTGCATTGAGACGTAACGCCCTGTATGGCAGATCAGGCAATCCTTTTGATACACCTCCAAGTTCGGCCCCTGCATAATCGCGCCCGGATATTGCGGCATCGCAATATGGTGAACCTGGTTCGACGCGTCCTTGGATGCCTTTTTCGATGCGCCAGCCTGTGGGTTGGCCGACTGTCCCGCCACAATTGCTGTCATCGCCATAACGGCAACGGCGTCAGCGACGATGATTTTCCAGTTGCTCATAGCTCGCCTCATGAAACGACGATATCCTGCTGTTCGACCACGTCACGCTGATAGCCACTGCGATTCCATTGCGCCGCGACCTGGGTCTCCCCGCTATTGCTGGTGGCACGCACCTTCAGGCGGTATGTCCCTTTTGCGGCTGGTGTCCACTTTGCTCGCCATATGCGCCAGGAGTATTTTCCCAGGTCGCTGCCGAGGCTGGCATCGCTCCAACTCTGGCCGCCATCTTTCGATATTTCCACGCGGCGAATCCCCGAACCGCCGTCGTTGGCGACCCCCGCCAACTCATAAGGTTGCCCTACGCGAAGCTGCTCGTCTTGCGCCGGTTGGACGAATATCGAGTGCACTGCCATCCGGCTAATGGGGACTGTTTCTGGCGAAAGATGCTGGGGCTCTTCGTTGGCATCCTCGTTCTTCGGAATGCGATAGGCCTTGTCCATCCAGAAGGTCTTTAGTGGCTGATCGAGAACCATGACGGATGACAGCGCCTTCACCCAATACGTGGCGTACCAACCGGGAACAATCAGGCGAACGGGAAATCCGTTTAACATCGGCAGGGGCTCGCCGTTCATCTCGTAGGCGATCATCACTTCGCCATCGCGGGCATGATCCACTTGCAATGCTTTCTGGAAAGGAGGCGTGGCCTGCATGGCAGGAACGTCCAGTCCGCGCAGACCGACCTGAACCGCTCCCGGCTGCACCTTGGCGGCGTCGAGTAACTCTTTCAGTCGGACACCCTTCCAGCGGGCGTTGCCCATCGCGCCACTGCCCCACTGCCCACCGGGGACCCTGGGTTCGAACAGGCTGCGGAAGTTGCCGGCACACTGAGCCAATGCCACCACGGAAACCGGCTCGAATTTCGATTGCAGATCATTTACCGATAGACTCATAGGCTTGCTGACATGTCCCCCAACCTCTAATCGAAAACTGTCCAGATCAACCGTCGTGGGAATCCCCGAGAGATGCCAGCGTATGAAGAATGCATCGTTCGGCGTGAGATCGGTCTGAAAGTAGTGCAGCGGTGTTTCCAGTTGCGGCGGCCTGTCGGTCAGAAGAATGAGATCGGTCTTTTGCGGATAGCGCACCAGCGTGCGAGCGCCAGCCTCTGTCACATTGCTAAGAGAATTCGTTGATGGAAACCAGAAGTTCGATCCGAAGGCGCGGCGCGCAGCAGCGAGACCTCCGACCGAAATCAGCCCCGAAATGAATCGCCGACGGGCGAGTGCGCGCAAGCGTTCGCTCTGTTCATCTTCCATAGGTGCCCCCGGAGACCTACCAATAACGGGTGACGAGCAAGAGGCGCCTGCTTTCCTTGGTGTCATCAACCGGAGAAGCAGGCATAGCGAGCGGTACGTTATCACATACAACGCGCGTTCCGAAAGGCCCAAGCCGTTGAGACGGCCGATACCTGCCTGAGCGAGTAGCGGGTGGGGTCTTCCTTGCTCGCTGTAAAAACGATGCAGACGCCTAAACCGACTTAGGGCTTATGAGAGGCGACCGGAATCTGGCCGTCCGTGGAAACTTGGCGTGAACAGGCCAACTCGCACCCTATGTAAACCGGATGGAATATGTTCCTCGGGAGTCGGCCAGCATCTGGCAACCGCATTGCTCCGCCACTTAGCCGTATAACGCCCTACGCGCGGATGTGGCGCACCGAAAGCGCGCGTCCGTCACACTTCCACGCGTAGGCGACTATACATCCTTCTGGTTGGTGAACGGTCGCGGTTACAGCGCAAAGTTGAGGATCCTTCCCCGGCAACGCCCCCCGTTTGGGGGTATTCCCACCATATGCGCAGCGTATTCCCGCTCATTCAACGTCTTCACTTGCGAGTAATTTGTCCAATCTCGCGTCCCAAGGATCTCTTTAAGTTCGGGAGCTGCTCACCTCTTCAGTGAACTGTCGGTGAAATGAACTTCGTAACATCTTGTGCACGCGGGACTTGCGCGACTGAGGCGGCGTTCACCAAGCTTTCACCTCCGTTCCACCCGCTGTGCATTGTGGGCTTTTTGCGTTGGGCGCAAGGTGCATTCACGAAAAACGGAGCCACTGCTCCAAGTGAGGATGGAAATGAAAAAAACAGTTCGCACGACCGTAATCACCTTGGCGCTGGTAGTAATGGCGCTGTCGTCCGCCTACGCCCAGAAGAGCACCGCAACCGTGAACATCCCCTTCACCTTTACCGTGGACGACATCCGCATGCCAGCCGGTGAGTATGTTATTTCGTCAACCAGCGAGCGGGTTGTTAACCTGCAACACGTCGGTGGCCCTGAGGCTAAGACCACGATGACCAACAACGGCTCGTCCACCAAGTCGGATGGCCGCGCCAAGCTGGTCTTCCATAAGTATGGCAACGCTTACTTCCTGGCGGCCGCCTGGCTGCCGAACTCCGACCACGCCCGCGAGTTCTTCGCCTCGTCGAACGAGTTTCAAGTGGCCCGCAACGGCGGGCAGGACGTGGTGGAACTGGCGCTGCTGGCGAAGAAGTGACAGGAAGCGGTACTGCGCACAGAAGCCCGGAGCGATCCGGGCTTTTTCATTGCTTTAGGGCTTGTTGCTAAGTCAGCTTACCGGCTTCGACTAGAAGATGAGCTTGAGGCCATACTGAAGTTCACGCGGCCCTTTGGTGAGAGACGTGAAGCCCGAGCCCTGCTGGACGACTTGTCGAGTGATGGTGCTATTGCTCTGGCTGCAGGGCGAATACGCGCCGCTGGCATCCGGCACTCCGCAATTCACGTTCACGTTGAAACCCGTGGTGGTGTCGCCGCGAAAGTTCGTATGGTTAAAGAGATTGAAGAAGTCGAGCCGGAACTGGAGTCGCAATCTCTCACCCCACACGCGCCAGTTCTTGTCGATCGACAGGTCGGTGTTGACATAGCCTGGACCACGGCAGTAGCCACGTGGTTCCATGGCCGCAGGCAGCGTGCCGATCTGATAGCCGACTAGCGTCACGGAATTTGTGTTGAGCACTGCGGGTCCACCCAGGTTATCGCAGGCGGCTGAGGTCGCTAAAGGTCGCGCGTTGAGTGGGAAGCCCGTGCCGGACAATGACGAAACGCTGCCACCAGCCAGGTCCTGAAAGGCGCCCTGGAACAGCGTTGTAGAAATGCCAGACGAGTATTGCGTTATGCCGGCCAGCTCCCATCCACCCACGGTGTTGCGAACGAATGCGTTGCTTTGCTTCAACTCAGGCAGGTAGTAGATAGCATTTGCGACGAAGATCTGCGGCCGGTTGAGTTCGGTATTGCCACGATCGAGACTGGGATTCGGGCCCCATGTGTAACTCGGCCCACCAAGTCCGCCGGAGTTGTTGTTCGTGACGTTACCGATCGAATGTGACCAGGTGTAGGCCGCCTGGAGTTGGAACTTTTGGAGTTGAACCTTGAATAGTACCTGCAGAGCGTTGTAGGTGGCATCGCCATTATTCAACCACCAGGTCATGGTTGACCATCCTGGGAAGCGGCGGAGGCTGTCAACATTACCATTCGGTTGGAATGCCGCATTGAGCCACTGGGATTGGGGCACATAGTTGACGTCATAGCTATTTAACTGGTGGATCGCATGGTTGCCCACGTAGCTGACTTCGAGTGTCGCGCTTCTGGAGAAGCCACGCTCAACAGTGAGGTTCCACTGCAGTGAGTTGGCCACGATGTTGCTGGGATCGTACCCACCAGCGGGGGAGGTGCCGCCCGCGGGGACGGCGGTCGCAGGTTGTGCGTCCAACGTCCGGGTAACGGTCGCATTCAATACAAACGGGGCATTGCTCGCGTTGACGAAGTATGGCGAAACGCGATCACGCTGGTAGAAGATCCCGAACCCGGCACGCACGGCGGTATTCCCGCTCCCCGTCGGATCCCAGGAAATTCCAATACGTGGAGCGAAGAGATGATAGTTGACGTCCTTAAGGCTGCGGTTCTGACCGGCGGCAGCTTCAGTGAAGTCAGTCCCGAAGACCTTATTGGCAGTTGCGCACGGCGTGTAGCCAGGAACGGTGACAAGACCGTTGCAAGCGTCGGTTGATGGCAGGTTGGAATTGTAGAGTGCCTGGCGGAAGCTGGTGAACTGGTTGTCGGGCTGGAATGGGGGCGCAAGAATCGAATAGCGGAGGCCTGCATCGATTGTCAGGTTGCGGAGCACCTTCCAGTTATCTGTGGCGTACATCTCATAGTCGCGCCAGCGGATGTGGCCAAACAGGTTGGTGGATTGCTCGGAAAATCCCCACTGGGCGCCAGGAGCCAGCAGGTTCGCCAGGTCGTTGCCGGTTGGAATAGTGGTGTCCCAGTCTGAGCTTGCGAATTGCGGATACTCGCTGGCGTTGCTGGGATTGGTTATTTCGTTCTTGCCTTGCCATCCCATGAATCCGCCGAACCGCAGCGTGTGATCACCCGCAACTTTTGAAAAGTCATCACGAACCGTGTAGATGTCCAGGCTGTTGTGCCAGGGCGCGATTAACGTGATGCTGTTGGAGCTGGTGTAAGCTCCAAGGCCGCCCCACAATGTCGGTATGCCAAGTTTGCTGGTTTTGTATTTCTCAGGCCAGATGGGAGGAATAGCTGCTGTCGTCTGCGCGAGAAGCCCGGGATTGGTACCCCCTGCAGTAATGTTGGCGCGGTTGCCGGAGTAAGCGAACTCAAGATCGTTCACCATCGAGGCACCGATCGCGGAGGTCATGCGCGCCACAATCTGCCTGGATGGCTGCGCCCAGTTGCTCTCCAGCACCGGATACGGATCGTCGCCCCAGAGTCCCAAGGCTACGTTACCGTTGGGAGAGTTGTTGGTCCAATTGTCTCTCGTGTACCTGAACATCAACGTCTGGGTATGGCTGATGTTGTAATCCAAACGCACGTTGAATTGGTTCCAATCAATCGGAGTTGTGACCGATTGGCTCCAGTTTGCTCCGCCAGCGAGTGCGGTCGCCAAGTTGGGTAACGGCAGTTCCGCCGCGATCAGGCGACCGCCAGGGCTGATCGACTTCATGATATTCGGCGTGTTGGGATTCGCCAATCCTGCCGCCACCAGGCCCGTCGGCTGCGGCTCGCCGCAAGTTGTGGTCGTGAAGTTTCCCGCGCGCTCGTCTGCGGTTGGAACGCACGACTGGCGGGTTTGGCCGCGGCGTTCGATGTTCCACTCCTGGCTAAGAAAGAAGAACAGCTTGTCCTTCTTAATCGGACCCCCGAGCGAATAGCCGAAATCGTTGCGGCGCAGAACATCCTTACCGCCGTTGGGAAGAGTTGTTCCCTGCGCTCTGGCCTGCGCTGCCGTGCTGGCGGCGAAATACTCGTAGGCGTTCAGCGCGTCGTTGCGGCCGAAGTAGAGAATGTCGCCATGCCACTGGTTCGATCCGCTGCGAGTCGCAATGTTGATAACCGCGCCAGATGCTTGTCCGTATTCCGCGCCGTATGAGTTGCGTAGCATCTTGAATTCGCTGATCGCCTCGATCGAGGGGTAGATCAAGATAGTGCGGTTGGAACCCGAATCGTTGTCGTTGGCGCCGTCCACCAGGAACAGGTTGCTCGTGATGGCGTTGCCGTTTACGGAAAAGTCAACGCCCGAGAGGACGCCCTTGTACTTGATATCGAAACTGTTCGATGCAGAAACCCCCGGTTGGAGCAGCGTCAATGCGACGAAGTTGCGCCCGTTCAGAGGCAGTTCCTGGACCTGCCCGGCGTTGACAACTTCGCCGAGTGACGCGCTGTCAGTCTGTACCTGTACCGCATTCGCATTGACCATGACCTGTTCTAAGGTGCTTCCCACCTGGAGCTGGAAGTTCTGAACTTCCGTGCTAGAAACGTGCAACACGATCGCCATTGAGGCGGCTTCCTTGAAGCCCGGTGCCTTCACGCTGAGGGTGTATTTGCCGGATGGGAGTCCAGGAGCGACATATTCGCCCTGCTGATTCGTATTCACGGTGCGAGTTGCCCCGGTCCCATCATTACGAATTACCACAGCCACGTTTGGAACGACCGCACCCGACGGATCGGAGACCATGCCTCGAATTGTGCCCGATGTCTTCTGTGCGGACATTGGAGCCAGAAACAACGTCGCAATACAGAAGCCGAGAACGAAGCATCTGCCTGAAGACTTGATGGGTTCCCGTTTACATACGGCTGATAGAGTGTCCAAATCGTGTTGTCTCGCGTTGAGCGCCTTGGTGGAGAAGCATACACCTATTTGTCCCGCGATCATTGGGATAACTGTGGCAGTAGGTCGACTACCGCCAGTTCTCGACCAGCATGAGGTCGCTGGACAGCTCGTCTAGTTGCGTGAAGAGCAGCCACCTGCCGTCTGGGGAGACGGGCAGCCCGCCCATCCAGCCCGGTGGAGGTTTTTCTAGAACGAGGATTCGCCGTACCTTCTTCAAGTTCAGATCAAAGAAATCGATGCCTGCTTTGTCATTGGCGTCGAAGCCTACGAAATAGATTCCCGAACCGGACGGGCTCCAGGCGTCATTGCTGCCTAACTGAGGCATCCCTGAAACTTGCTGCTCTCCAGTGCCGTCAATCGCCACTTGCCATAGCTGAAAATCGTGAGAGAAGTAGACGTACTTTCCGTCCGGGGACTCGAAGGGCAAATCTCCCAAATGCTGGGCGATTTGCACGGCGTGACCTCCCGTGGACGCTACCTTCCAGATCTTTGGATTGCTGAGATCCTGGCCATTTACAAAGTAGATCCATTTGCCGTCGTGCGACCAGCTTGGCGCATTATTGCCATGCACATCGATGTCGAGTTTGTGGGGCACTCCACCACGCGGATCGACAAGGTAAATGTTGGCTTCGCCCCCTATGCGAGAGTCGAAGGCGATCAGCTTTCCATCGGGAGACCAGCGCGGTGTTCCAGTGGACCTGATGCCAAACGAGCTGAGCTGCAGTGCATTCGAGCCGTCGGAATCGGAGACCCAAATCTCCCAATTGCCGGATCGGCTTGACATGAAGGCGATCTTAGTTCCGTCAGGAGAATAGTTGGGAGCGGTCTGACCGCGAGAGGAAGCTACGAGCTTTTGGGCAGGCGCCTGTGGATGGGAAAGGTCAAGGCGCCAGATATTCGTGTTCGTATGAAGTTGCTCGTAAGTCAGGCGATGGCCGTTGAAACTTACAGCCAGGTCTCCAGCATCGTGGCCAAACGGTAACTTTTCTGGGCGATTTGGACGCGACAGTGCCACTTCCCAGAGGTCGCCACTCTCATGGCCGCTGCTGAAGACGAGACGTCGCCCATCTCCCGACCAAGCCAGTCCTCCGGGCACCTCCTTACTGCGGACGATTTCAGAGACCCGTCCATCGCTCAGATGTTTCAGGTAGACAGGAATAATCTCCTGTGTGTCGGCGCAAGCCCAAGCGAGATAGTCGCCGCGTGGAGAAAACGCGGGAAGTATTACTTTCTTGCAGTTAGTGCTGATTGGAACCGGCTCCGATGAATCCAAGGAAAGCACGAACAACTCTGTGCTATCGTCCGCCGCAGGATGTAAAAAAGCCAGTCGCTTTCCATCTGCAGACCAACTGAGACCGCTACCCATGAATGGGGCACCGCAGCTCATGGAGGTGATCTTGCGCTCCGATCCCCCCAATGGCGATATCAGGTAAACCGCATCGTCAGCCGTTCCTGCCGCTCTGCAGACTGCAATATTCCTGCCATCCGGCGACCATGCCGCTGACACGGCGTTAACACCGACGGGCCAACGCGTGAGAAGAAGCGGGATATCGTTTCCGACCACCTTCACGTACAGCTGGCCGTATCCGACTGGATTGTCTCGCCACCAGATGAACGCGACCTGGCTGCCGTCCGGCGAAAAGGTTGGAGACGTGACGGTCCCTGGCAGCGACGTGAGGGGCACTGCTTTAAGCTGCTGCAGTTCACGTTGTCTCCGCAGCCTCTCGATCGGCGGAGCGATCAACGGATAGAACGCTCCCGCCATCGCGATGCACACTGCAACGGAGATCGTGGACTTACGCCTCCACCATGGGGGTTTGGGTGGCCCTGGTTCCGGATCAGGAGGCTTGGGCTGGTGAGGAACGATCGGCGTATCAACAGCGGCGATGAACCGGTAGCCTCGGCGCGGCAGGGTCTCGATATAGCGCGGGGTATCGGCGTTGTCGTCGAGCACCTGGCGCAGCTTCTTGATGTGGGTGTTCAGGCTGTGTTCGAAATCGACGAATGTATCTTCCGGCCAGAGGTGCTGACGAATTTGCTCACGGGTGACCAGTTCGCCAGGGTGTTCTAACAGAAGGGAAAGCACGGCGATAGGCTGGCCCTGCAACTTGAGCTTGGCGCCGTTCTGATATAACTCGCCCGTCTGGCGGTCGAGTTCGAAGGCTTCGAAACGGATCTTCTGCTCGGTTGGGACTGGCAAGCGTACCCCACAATCGTCTCAAACCAGATGACGTGGTTCGAGACTGGGACGAATTTAGCACAGAAACGTAGTGGCTTCATGGGCAGATGAGGTGCCACCGGTTTGGTCGACGCGAAGCTAGCGGTATTCCAAATCGAGCTCGTAGAGTTCGTCGAAGCCGCGGTCGACCAGGACGAGAGGGCCATCGTCGGCGGACAGGCCGAAGCACATGTCCCCCCAGTGGAACACGGGGCACAAGGTCTCAATCCCGGCGTATTGGCAATGAGTTTCGAGTGCCCGTCGGGTATGGGGAACCTGCAGATATTTCGATCTCCGATGGCAAACATGTACTGGCTGTCATGTGACCCGGCTGCCCAACCGATCCCAGATGCTCTTGGCAACGGTTGGACCGGCAGCTCCTTCCATTGCCTGTGGCGAAGCTTTACAGGAACAGCCTCCTGGAATCTCCTTATTGGGCCGCGATATAGCGACCGTCGGGTGACTAGCGCGGACCGTAAATGCCCTTGGACCCGGCAGGCTGCGGGATTCCTTGATCTCGAGGTTCAGGATGCGGATTTCGGTCGCGACTCTCCGCATGAGCCCCATACCGCCGTAAGCGATCGACTTACCGTCGGGCGGCCTGGAAGTCGCCTGACAGCAGCACGAGTGGAGCGCCCCCGTCGGCTGAACTCAGGTAAATCCTCCAGCCTTGATCACGCGTCTAGTTGCCGAAGGCAATGAGCCTGCCATCGGGCGACCACCTGGGTTAAGGATCGTACCCATGGACGGAAGCGTGAGACTGCAGACGGCTTCGGGGAGCTGCTCACCTCTTCAGTGAACTGTAGGCGAAATGAGCTTCGTAACATCTTGTGCACGTGGGACTTGCGCGACTGAGGCGGCGGTTCACCAAGCTTTCACCTCCGTTCCACCCGCTGTGCATTGTGGGTTTTTTGCGTTGGGCGCAAGGTGCATTCACGAAAGACGGAGCCACTGCTCCAGTGAGGATGGAAATGAAAAACACAGTTCGCACGACCGTAATCACCTTGGCGCTGGTAGTAATGGCGCTGTCGTCCGCCTACGCCCAGCGTCCTTAGCCCGGCGCTGCTGTATCCCACTCAACCGCGTTCGGCAATTCGGAAGTAATCCACCGGATGCCGGAAACCAAACCTATTGACCAGACCTAAAGGAGGTCTTTATGAAGAACAATTCGATTTCGAGAATCTTGGTGACGGCGACCCACGCGATGGTCCTTTGCTTCCTGCTGGCTTCGGGTGTTTCCGCATTGGCACAGTCGGGCAACGGAGAATCAGGCAACGGACGCTGCTCGAACCGCACGCTTTCTGGCGATTACGGGTTCGCCTTGGAGGGTACGTTCCTTCCGAACACTCCGTTTCGCGGCGTGGTGATGACGCATTACGACGGCAACGGTAACATCACACAGGTAGACCACGTTGTAGTTTACGGCGCGCCGCCACCACAGGAGTGGACGCCTGGCTACGGCACCTACACCGTGAATCGGGATTGCACCGGAGCCGCCACGCTCACTACCCCCGGGGGCACAATCTACCTGCACTTCGTCGTGGTCAATAACGGCAAGCAAATCAACCAGGTCGTCGACTCGAATGCTGTCACTGCTGTTGGGATCAAAGTTAATTGACCGCAGGCAACAACCGTGTGACCCGCGAGCATGGTAGTGAACCGGAAATGCTAGTGCGGGGGGTTGTTCAAGAGTGATCTGCCTTGTGGAGACGGGGCGTTCTTCGAATGTGAACGTCCCGCCTCATCTCTGTTCCTTCTTGTATCTGTCGTTCCGTGTAGAAGCTGCGCACCGTTTGTAGAGTTACATGACATACCTCGCATCTCGGTTAGTCGCAGATAGAGTCCCGAGTGTTGGGCACTCCGGAAGTTGGCCATCAACCGGCATGCGGGAGATTACTCCCCATAAGTCGGCCAGCATCCGGCAACCGCATTGGCACCGCCACTTTGACGTAAAACGCCCAAACCGGACAAGTGGAATCCCGGCCAAAACCACTTCTCCGACTAGGCGACTTCTGCTTATCTGGTTGATTCAGCAAAGCACCATATCTTGGGTCAACTTTTAGTAGACCCTTCTAAGGCTTGGGGTCTGCTGAAGCAACCAGATAAGCAGAAGGCGACTATACGTCCGAGTGGATTCCCGAACCCATCGGCGTTTGAACTAAGCCGCTGGTGCGGCGGACGCTACGTGTGCGATACTCCAGACATCATGGACTACCCAGATGTCCTAAATCGATTTTCGCCACTGTTCGCTAACTCAAAGTGCATCAATATGTTGCAAGCGACAGTCGATTCAATTCCCATAGCCTGACCGCATCCGCCGCAAACGCCGGCGGCTCAGTTCAAACGACTCTATCGAAACTGCCCCGGTCGAAAGAACCCGAATCAATCCTGCCTCGTCTGCCGGGGCAGTCCCGATAGAGACCTAACGTTTGTCGGGACTGATCTGGAGTCCTTATATTTAGCTTGCCCGTGCCCCAACTTCCGTAGCCATCTTCCAGTCGAGGCGGCAAGCTGAAACGCAGGACCCGCGCCGAAGATTCTCCGACATCCGGGGGGGAGTGGCGACGAGATATAATCTGCTCGTGGGGAGTGGCTCATTCGGGGCCGCAGCCTGAGGATCGGTCAGCCGTTTTGTGAAGGTGGGGCTGTGGTTTTTCGTTTCGAATCGTTCCAACTGGATGTCGCCGAACGCCGCTTGTTGCGTTCGGGCGAACTGGTTCCGCTTCGTGCTAAGGTCTTCGACACCCTCTGCCTCCTTGTCGAAAACCACGGGCGCCTGCTCCGTAAAGATGAGCTGATGCAACGGCTCTGGCCCGATAGCGTCGTTGAAGACAACAATCTCGACCACAACATTTCCAAGCTCCGCAGCGCTTTACAAGACGGCTCCAACGGCCAGAAGTTCATCGAAACCGTGCCGCGGCAGGGCTATCGCTTTGTTGCCAACGTGCAGCGAATCTCCGGCCCTCCCGCCGCGCAGACGGTCATATCTCCTCCAGCCGCTGGCTCACCATCCGAGCAGGAAATCCAGTTCTTCACCACCAGCGACGGCGTGCGACTCGCCTACACCATCGGCGGAAGCGGCCCCCCCTTGGTGCGTGCCATCGATTGGCTCAACCACCTCGACTTTGAATGGAAGAACCCCTATCGCCGGCACTGGTTTTCACAAATCATGGGCCACAACACCCTGCTTCGTTATGACCAGCGCGGCAGCGGACTCTCCGACTGGAATGTCGACGACTTTTCCTTCGAGCGCTCGCTCTCTGACTTCGAGGAACTTATCTCATCGGTCGGCTTTGACAAGTTCGCCCTGGTAGGTAGTTGCCAGGGCGGCCCCATCGGCGCAGCCTATGCCGCTCGTCATCCGCACCGCGTCACCAAGCTCATCCTCGTGGGGGCGTTTGCACGAGGATGGCCTCCTCCCGGCAGCATGATGACCGAGCAGTTCAATGCGATGCTGACGCTCATCCGCCTCGGTTGGGGCCGCGACAACCCCGCCTTCCGCCAGCTCTGGACCACGCTCTTCCGCCCAGACGCGAGCCCCGAAGAAACCGAGTGGATGAACGAATTCCAGCGCATCACTTCATCTCCCGAGAACGCCGCGCTCATGATGGCCGAGTTCCCCAAGATCGACATCACAGACCTCCTACCCAAGGTCTCTTGCCCCACTCTTGTCATTCACTCGCGCGACGAAGCCGTCGTTCCCGCCAGCGAAGGACGCCTTATCGCCTCGCGTATCCGGGGCGCCCGCTATGTCGAGCTCCCCAGCCGCAGTCACGAGGTTGTCCCCGGCGAGCCCGCCTGGCAAATCTTTGTTGACGAGTTCTCCCGTTTCCTTGGATGGCCCGACGGGCATGTCGCAGTCGAGCCACCCGCAGCAGCAAGCTAGCAGGGCGGCTCGCTCGTCCGCCCACATCAGGTAATTACGCATCATTGTCAGCCTCACATTTCGGTCGAAATACTCGGAATCCCCTGATCGACCGTTTCAGGATCGTCGACCGGCTCCAATCGTCGGTCCGCTCGCTCGCTTTGAGTCGAACATACCGCTCAGGTTCCTCACACTTGACCTTGCCGAACAACCTGGCTGCCAGCATCGCCGGGCCGCAGATCCCGGTAATCACATTCAGGCAAGTAGAGGCCACCATAGCGCCTCCGATGATGTAGCCGAGCAGAGGCACGTCTGCCTGGAATCCCCATGCGGCCAGCGACATCATGGTTGTCGCCACCGCGAAGGCCATGCGTCGCCGAAATCCATAGCGCGGCAGTTCTTGCGTACCCATCAGGTACCGCAGGCCATAGTTGTACAGAACATCAAATGGATGCCCCGTCAAAACTGCACCCAGCGCTGTGAACGGCGCCAACGCCCACAATGTCTGGGCCGAGCCCAGCACCGTCCCCACTGCTACCCACACCATCATGATGGCGGGGGACAGGCGCAAGGGGTAATTGATCTGCGCGTAGGTGGCGTCGTCCAAACCACAGAATCCTTGCGCCTGGATCCTTTCTCGAGCTGTTGTTGATATCTGTGACATGGTGATCCTCCTATGCTGCTTTCTCTGCAGCGGACTGATGTACGTCAGTGCTCTCTCTTGGCCTAGAGGAACCGATGGGCACTAGCATCGGAACGCTCGCCCGATAACGTGTGTACTTTTCGCCGAACACCGCGATCAGGTCACGCTCTTCCCAACGAATCGCAGCCAACATATACGCGGTTGTCATAATGGCGAACAACAAGTGCGCGCCCGACATGGTTGGCGTGAACCAGAACGCCATCATCCAT
>Ga0208714_1000329_pt1 | contig 13832 bp, 9 predicted proteins | sample NGESurshal072012_3_FD_184461 | JGI IMG/M metagenome (GOLD analysis project Ga0208714, IMG submission 184461) | Arctic peat soil microbial communities from Barrow, Alaska - NGEE Surface sample 415-1 shallow-072012 (SPAdes) | ecosystem: Environmental > Terrestrial > Soil > Wetlands > Peat ... | reverse complement strand
GCGCCTCGGCATCTTCGGTTTTCAGACCAAGCAGAAGAAGGACGACGACGCAGTTGAAGGCGTTATATTGATGCGCCGTGGCGAGCAAACCCAAAACGTCCTGCAAGCAGTGGAGAAAAAAACCGAGGAGATCAACAAGACGCTTTTGCCGCCGGATGTGAAAGTCCGGCCGTACTACGACCGCAGCGATCTGGTGCGCGTCACAACGGACACCGTCGAAGGCAATCTGCTTCGCGGCATGGTCCTGGTCTTCATCGTGCTCATTTTCTTTCTTGTCAGTTTTCGCGCGGCAATGATTACCGCACTTACCATTCCCCTGGCGCTGTTGTTTGCCTTCATCTTTCTTAACTGGACGGGGGAAGCCGCGAACCTGCTCTCTATCGGTGCCATCGACTTCGGCATCATCATTGACGGCACCATTGTGATGGTGGAGAACATCTACCGCGAACTGGGCCTGCGGCATGGCACCGAGTACAAATTGACAGATGTGATCCTGAAGGCCGCACGCGACGTCGACCGCCCCATTTTCTATTCCGTAGCGGTCATTATCGCGGGTTACCTGCCCATATACGCGCTGAGGGGACCGGCGGGAAAGCTGTTCCATCCGATGGCAGACACCATGGGATTTGCTCTGCTGGGGGCGCTGATTCTGACGCTCACCGTGGTTCCCGTGTTGGTTTCCTTTTGGTTCAAGAAGGGCGTGAAAGAAAAGCAGAACCCGGTTTACAACTGGATTCGCGATCAGTATGCGGGATTGCTGGAGTCTTGCCTCAATCATCCGGTCATTACCATCGGCATGTCGCTGCTGATTTTCGGAGCAACTCTTTTGCTGATTCCCCTGATTGGCGGAGAATTTCTGCCACACCTCGATGAGGGTGCGGTGTGGGTTCGCGCGACGATGCCCTATACGATTTCGTTTGAAGAAGCGGCAAAATTTGCGCCAAAGGTCCGCGACCTGCTCATCCAGTATCCGATGGTCACGGTTACCGGCTCGGAATTGGGGCGGCCCGATGATGGCACCGACCCCACGGGTTTTTTCAACTGCGAATTCTATGTTGGATTGAAACCCTACAATGACAAGTCCTGGTCGCAGACTTCCATCCGCACGAAAGAAGAACTCGTCACCGATCTGCAAAAGCATCTTGAGTCCTATCCCGGAGTGATTTTCAATTTCACGCAGCCCGCGGAAGATGCGGTTGACGAAGCGCTGACGGGACTGAAATCGGCCCTGGCCGTGAAGATATTCGGCCCTGACCTTAACGTGCTTGAGAGCAAGGCAATTGAGATCAAGCGCGTACTCGAAAAAATTCCCGGCTTCACCGAACTTACCGTGGTGCGGGAATTGGGCCAGCCAAGCCTGCTGGTCGAAGCGGATCGCGCAAAAATCGCGCGCTACGGCATCAACGTCGCCGACGTCGAAGCGGTGGTGCAGGCTGCCGTCGGCGGCCAGGCGGCCACTCAAGTGATTCAAGGGGAGAAATTGTTCGATCTGGTTGTGCGCATGGATCCGAAGTTCCGTTCCGATGCGCGCGAAATCGGCAATTTGCTTGTTCCTGCTCCGGGTGGCCAGCAGATTCCACTTTCCGAACTTGCTTCCATCAAGGAATCTTCGGGAGCGTCGTTCATTTATCGCGAAAACAACTCGCGTTATATTGGCATCCAGTTTTCGATTCAGGGGCGCAACCTGGAAGGCCTGGTGGTTAACGGGCAGAAGAGCATCGCCAATGCCGTAAGCCTGCCAGAGGGTTACCGCCTCGATTGGGGCGGCGAGTACAGTGAATTGCTGGATGCCAAGGCGCAGCTTTATATCATTGGACCGCTCGCTATTCTTTTGATCTTTCTCATTCTGTTTGCGCTCTACGGCAATTTTAAATTTCCGGTGACCATCGCGCTCGGCGTCGTCATCACGGAGCCAGTCGGCGCGCTGATCGCGCTGAAGTTGACGCACACGCCGCTGAGCGTTTCCAGTTCGCTGGGATTGCTGGCGCTGCTGGGAGTATCCGTGGAAACGGCGGTCATTCTGGTCAGCTACATTAATAAGCTCCGTCTGGAAGGGAAGAGCGTGCGCGAAGCCACGCTGGAGGCTTCGCTGCTGCGCTTGCGTCCCATCATGATGACCGCCCTGGTCGCGTGTCTTGGACTGCTCCCCGCGGCCATGTCCACCGGTGTTGGCAGCGACACGCAGAAGCCGTTTGCCATCGTAGTGGTCGCGGGACTCTTGTCACGATTGCTGTTGGGTTTCTTTGTCAATCCGGTCCTCTACGAACTGGTCGCTCGCGATGGCGACGTTCTGCAAGTGTAGCGAGGACGACTCACGAGAGCGTGGCCATCGCTTGCTTTCATCCGTCTGTGTTGCGTTTTTCCGTTGGCATGGCACAGTAGTGTCCGACGATTGGTCATTCGAGGAACGGCGTTGCGAAGATATCCTCGATTTGCACCGGTGTGCTATGCTCTTCGCCCCGGAAAGCAATTATCGGAATCCGTGGGCGATGCGGGCCTGAAAACGCAAGTCTACGAGTACTTCACAAGCGACCGGCGCGTGGAGATAACGTACGTGGACGGCCTGCTGGTGCGTTTTTCGATCAGCTCGAAATAACGGCAGGTGGCGCTGTGTGGGAGCGAAAATCCTGTTGGACAGCCAAGCGCCTGTGGCTGGCATCATGGCGGCAAAACGTTGAGCAGCGTATGTAGGTACGCGGCACGAGAGGGCCGCAAATAGATTTGTAAGGCCGGTCGATTGGCCACCAATTTCAATTGGGAAATTATTTGTCGAATAAATTATTCCGCTCGCAATCGTTGTTGGACCGGGCCATAATGTGCTCGATTGGAGGAATTTGGCATGGACGAAAAAAAGGCAGTGAGCAGGGAAGCGAAAGCAGAAATAACTCGCAGGGAATTTATCGGTAAAGCGGCGGTGACCGGAGCGGCGTTTACGATTGTGCCGCGTCACGTGTTGGGCCGGGGATTCACGTCGCCGAGCGACAAGCTGAATATTGCGTGCGTGGGCGTCGGCGGAATGGGCCGGAGCAACTTGATCAACCTGGCCAGCCAGAACATCGTGGCGCTCTGCGATGTGGACTGGGGCTATACGGACAAGAATCTTTCGCGGTTGGATACCGACGCTTCCAATCTGCAGAACCACATCGATCATCCGACGCCGGGTGTTGCGGCGACTCCCGCGGTGTCGGCAGCCGATGCGGCGAAGATGAAAGCACGGCTGGATGAGATTTTGCATCTGAAGAACGATCTGATCCCGAAGGCGAAGCGTTATTCGGATTACCGCGAGATGCTGGAAAAGCAGAAGGACATTGATGCGGTCGTGGTGGCCACGCCGGACCATATGCACGCGCAGATTACGCTGGCGTCGATGGACCTGGCGAAGCATGTGTATGTGCAGAAGCCGCTGACGTGGTCGATTGACGAAGCGCGGAAACTTTCGAAGCGCGCGAAGGAAACCAAGCTGGCAACGCAGATGGGTAACCAGGGCCACTCGTTGAACGATGCTCGGATGGCGGTGGAATACATTCAGTCCGGCGCGATCGGCGAAGTGAAAGAGATTCACATCTGGACGGACCGGCCGGTGGGCTTCTGGCCGCAAGGTGTACCGCGGCCGCAGGCCCCGAAGGATCCGCTCGACACACTCGCCTGGAATCAGGGAGGTGTTGAAACTCGACTGGCGGCGGCGATGGCGGCGGGCAGCTATCCGATTCCGCAGACGCTATCGTGGGATCTGTTCTTGGGCGTGGGACCAAATATTCCTTACCATCCGGTCTATCACCCGTTCAACTGGCGCGGGTGGGTGGATTGGGGAGTTGGGGCCATTGGGGATATGGGAGCGCATCTGCTGGACGTGTCGATGTGGTCGTTGAATCTGGGATTGCCGACGAGCATTGAGACGGTGTCGACGCCGTTTAATGGCGCTTCGTATCCAACGGCAACAATGACGTTCTACGAATTCCCGGCGCGCGGCGCGATGCCTCCCGTCAAACTCACCTGGTACGACGGCGGCCTGTTGCCGCGTAAGCCGGAGGAGCTCGGCGAGGAAGAATTGAAGAAGGAAGGCGGAAGCTTGCTGATCGGCACCAAGGGCAAGTTGATGCATGACACGTATGGAGCAAAGCCGCGGCTGTTGCCAAAATCGCTGCACGATTCGGTAGGCAAGCCGGCGGAGAAGTTGCCGCGCATCGATAACGAAGCGCACGAAATGAACTGGGTGGACGCCGCGAAGGGTAAGACCAAGACCTCTTGCCCGTTCGAGTACGCCGCCATGCTGACCGAAGTGATGCTGCTCGGTGTGGTGTCGTTGCGCGCCGGAAAGAAAATCATGTACGACGGAGCGAATATGAAGGTGACCAACGTTCCGGAAGCGAACCAATTCTTCAGCCGGCAATATCGCACCGGCTGGTAGAGCGTAAACAAAGAAAAAGGCCTCAACCACTCTTAAAGTGGTTGAGGCTTTTTTCATTTGGGTAAGATTTAGTTGGGCCGAAAAACGCCTTCGACAAGGAGTTGGTATGCTTCGCCGACGTCGACACCTTCATTGATCAGCGGCTTTACGTACATCTGATGAAATTCCTCGGGGCGGGTCCGGGAATCGTCAAAGATGGAGTCGAGAACTTCCAGCTCCCATTGCATTTCCAGATGCTCGCGGCCCAGCCGTCTGCGAATCTCGCGGACAATGCCGTCGCACTCTTTCTTGTTTTCTAGGCTGACCTTGCCGTCTTCCATTTTCGGCCATCCTTTCCGGCTGCTATCCATAGAACACTTGCTGTGAAGAAAGGTTGCTCCCGGGGCGGCGCCTGTCACGGAGACAGGCACCAGGGCTCCCGGAAGAAGCTGTGTAGTTAGGCCGCGATGAAGAGGGTGCGGCCGCCGCGGTTGACCAGGAGAAGAGGATCTTCGCCGGCTTTGCGAATGGCGCTCTGGAACTCCGAGAGGTTTTTCACCGGTTGATGATTCACTTCCTGGATGACGTCGCCCTGCCGCAAACCGGAATCGGCCAGTTTGCTGGAAGGATCGACCCCAGAGACAACGACGCCGGTGGTGCTGGCGGGCAAGTTAAGCTCTTGCGCGATCTGTGGATTCAAGTTGGTGACTTCGACGCCGTCCAGCGCTTGGTTGCCGCCTTCCTGCTGGGAATTCACTTTGGCGGTTTCGGTGGGCAATTCGGCAAGCTTGACGGTGAAGTCGCGCTCGTTGCTGTTGCGCAGGACTTTCAGCTTGATGCTGGTGCCTGGCGGCATCATGGAAATGCTCATGCGCAAGGCGTTGCTGTCAGTCACGAGCTTGCCATTGACTTCGAGAAGGATGTCGCCGCGTTGCAGGCCGCTTTCCTGGGCGGGGCTGCTGGGACTGACGTCACCGACAACGATGCCACGCGCTTCGTGCTCGCCAAGAGCCTTAGCCATGCTGGGAGTGATGTCCTGCGGCAAGATGCCCAGATAGGCGCGGACTACTTTGCCGTTCTTGAGGATTTGGTCCATGACTTGTCGGGCGAGGTTTGCGGGAACGGCAAAGCCGATACCCTGACTACCGCCGGAACCATGAGAGATGATGGCGGTGTTGATGCCGATCAGTTCGCCGCGGTCGTTCACCAGAGCGCCGCCGGAATTACCCGGATTGATGGGTGCGTCGGTCTGCAGAAAATCCTCGTAGTCCTCAATGCCCAGGCCGCCGCGACCCTTGGCGCTGATGATGCCCTTGGTGACGGTTTGTCCTACGCCGAAGGGATCGCCGACGGCCATGGCGACGTCGCCAACTTCGACTTTGGAGGAATCACCGATGGTCAGCGGCGCCAGGTTGTTGGCGTCGATCTTCAGGACGGCGACGTCGGTCTTGGGATCGGTGCCGATGGCGCGGGCTTGGAATTCGCGTTTGTCGGAAAGGGTCACGCGCACATCAGTAGCGCCGTCGATGACGTGATTGTTGGTCAAAATGTAGCCTTCAGGACTGACGATCACGCCGGAGCCGAGGCTTTTCTCCCGGCGATCCTTCGGAATACCAAACTGTCCCTGACCGTCTCTGCCAAAAAACTGACGGAACATCGGATCCATCTGCATTTGCTCGATGCCCTGGGACGCCTTCACGACTTTGGAAGAGGAGATGTTGACGACCGAGGGCAGGACTGCTTTTACGATGGGAGCAAAACTCATTTTGCTTGGCCCTTCGTTTACATCGGCAAGCTTCAACGTGGCTGGGGGATTTGCGGCTGTTTTTTCAGTTGAAGATGTTTTCAGATTTGTTGCCGTTTGCTGAATGGTATGCGCAAAACCCAAACCGGCGACACCCAGCACCAAACCGAGGGTGAGCACGGCGGGTTTTGATTTGAGCAAAGCAAAGTGTTCAGTCATCTGTCCGTCCTTAGGCGAAATGGCGCAACCCTGACAATGCAGTAGGCGGATGCGCTTCGTTTTGCTGGCATAGAGTGAGACGCGGGCGGCCGGCAAATTGCTCCTCCCGGGAAGTGGGTATCTTTCTATGAGGCGATTGGGTAGGGCAGGAACTTATTGCCAGTTCGAAATCCAGAAGAAGCCAAGGTCCAAATAGTCAGGAAATGATGCCTTTGCGAACGGCATAGAGAATCAACTCTGGAACCCCATGCAAGTTGAGCTTCTCCATAATGTTCGAGCGATGGGTTTCGACGGTGTAGACACTCAAGTTCAACATCTGGGCAACTTCTTTGTTCGATTTGCCTTCGGCCACAAGTTGCAGCACTTCGCGTTCGCGCGGAGTCAGCAGATCGTAGGGATCGTCCGTGCCGGAGCGTTTTAACTTGCGGACGTAGTCATCGAGCAGAACTTTGCTGACCGCCGGGCTAAAGAAAGATTTACCTTCGGCGACGCTGTGCACCGCGCGGATCAAATCGGCTTCCGCGGAGTCTTTGAGCAAATATCCTTTTGCTCCGGCCTTCAGCGCCCGCAACACATAACTTTCGTCGGAATGCATGCTCAACATCACAATGGAAATTTCCGGATGGCTCTGGGTAATCTGGGTGGCGGCCTCAATCCCATTCAAGTTGGGCATGCCGATATCCATGACCAGAACGTCGGGTTTGTGTGAGGCAACGAGGGCCACGGCTTCCCGCCCGTCTGAAGCTTCCGCGACCACCGTGAGATCGGCTTGCTGCTCCAGCAATACGCGCAGACCGCTGCGCATCAGCTTGTGATCGTCGGCGAGTAAGATGCGGATTTTTCTCATAGGTTCAGGCGGGTTCCACTGGATGCGCCGGCAATTCTGCTTTCACAGTCGCGCCGTTCCCAGGCGCTGAAGTGATGGTTATGCTGCCACCCAGGCGCTTTACCCGTTCTTCCATGCCGAGTATTCCCATTCCGCGCGCACGTTCGGGAATGAATCCGCCTCCGTCGTCGCTGATTTCCAGGCGAATTTTGCCCGCGCTCTCCACCACGGAAACTTTCGCGTGTTTTGCCCGGGAATGCCTGGCCGCATTATTTAAAGCTTCCTGCACCAACCGGTAGACGCATACCTTCACATCGTCGGCGAGCTGTTCGGAGACATTTTCGGAATGCACATCTACTTCCATGTCACCGCGGCGGGAAATTTCACGGGCTTGCCATTCGAGCGCGGGAACCAGGCCCAAATCGTCCAACATCGGAGGCCGCAGGAGCAAAGCCATATCGCGAATCGATTTGACAGCGGCCTCCGCGGCGGACTTGATGCGGGCGATTTGTCGTTGAAGCAGTTGGTCTTCCGCAGGAGCCAGCTTGGACAATTGGGCCAAGTCCACCAGCAATGCGCCCAGGGTTTGGCCCACTTCATCGTGCAACTCGCGCGAAATCGAGCGGCGCTCCTGCTCCTGCGCGTCCACCAATCGTGCGGACAAGGCTTCCAGCTCTTGCCGGCTGGCAACCAGTTGCTGAAACCGTGCTCGTCCATGCCTCTCGAGCCGCAAAATGTAGATGCCGCCGGCGAGCGCCAAAACGAGGCCAGCCAGGAGGGACAAGGCAACCATGGAGACCAAACGAGTCTGAACATTTTGAAAACTGGCGGCCATCGACTGAGTTGTTTCAGACAATTTCTGGTCGTTCCAGAGGGAAACGTCGCGTGAAATGCGCAGAATATAGGCGCGGCGCAACATCATCTGTTCGCCAAGAAACTGCTGGCGGTCCTGCGGTCTTTCTCCGGCATGGTGAATCACCAGAAGGGCAAAGGAGTCTTCCTGTTCCTGGAATTTCCGTTGTATCTCCAGCAACATGGCGCGCTCTTCGGGCTCAGCATCGGCGGGATACTTCTGCAAGGCGTTGTGAACGTCCGCGCCGCGATTGATCACCTCGTCCGTATCGGCGGGGTTCTCGGCGGTTTCTCCGTTAAGCAGGTAGCGCTCCATCTGATCGTGATAAACGTGCACGCAGATGAGTATGGTGGTGAGCGCCTGGCTGTGCGCGGAATACCGCTGGTTTACCTGCCGCTCGATCCCGTCCAATTGCCGCAGGGAATGCAACGCATCCAGGCCCGCCACGATCATCAAGGCAAGCAAGCCGCCAAAGGCCAGCAGCAGAATCCTGCGCAGTTTGGCGGCGCGGTGCAACTCCTGAAAGTCGGTTTCGTCTTCGTGCAAACTACTCGGCATCATCGGCTCACAGACTCATAGCACGGACTAGGATAATGCAAGCACGCCGCACAGTGAAACTTCATCGGCGGTCAAATTGACCACGGGCAAAAGAATTGCATTCTTGGATGGCCGGTCTGGCGGAGCTATAATCGGCGGCCAAGTGGCGCTGCCGATGCAGAAGCGCTGAGAGAGGAAGAGGTCGCGATGACAGCCCGCTCGAAGCAAGGTGCGAAAACATATCGCGTGATTATTTTGGGCGCGATGCTGGGTGCCGGCGCTGGCGCACTTGCGTTGGCCGGCGATCCGCAGCCTGAAGTGCTGGTAGTCAGCGCGTTGGGAGACTGGCGGCAGGTTGCTCCGTACCAAATGCACGCCAAACAGAAGCCGGTAAGCTTCGGTCAACGACTGGATGTTGGTTCGGGATGTCTATACGGGACCGCGGAAGGATCGATCGTGCTGAAGTACGCGACCGCTTCGGATAATACGCTGTACGTATTTCCTTGCGAAAAACCGCCGAGCGTGCCGAATCCCGATTGCACGGCATTTCGTGGGGCCAGCTGTGCGGTGAATTTGAGAAAACTTTCCAGCAAAAAAGGCGTGATCAGCGGGTTCGTTGCGGACCTCAGTGACACACTTGCGCGGCTGCTCAGCGCGCAACCTGAACGATACATGGTGGCCAGCAGCCGGGGAATTGAAGACGATCTGAATGACGCCGTCGTTCCGCTCGACAATGGTGAAGCCGACCTTAGTGCCGCGTTTCGCGGCATGCCAGCCGGAAAGTATTATGTGGAATTCCAGGCTGTGGATGCGCGGACGGTTCGTGGCGCTCCGCTGCCGGTAGTGTCGGCGAAAAATCAGAAAGCAGTTGTCGCGGTGCCTGCCTTGCACCCCGGCTTGTACAAGGTGTTGCTGGTGGATCAAAAAGGAGAGCCCGCCGGGTCCGATGCCTGGATCGTGCTTGCCGCCGTGGCAGATTATCCCGTGAAGGCAGCGGCGTTTCAAAGGGCGCTGGGAGAATCGGCGAAATTGCCGGCGGAGATGGATCCGTCCGCGACGCGAGCGTTACTGCGCGCTTATCTGGAAGCACTCTCTGAGCATCCGCAGGCGACGCGCCCATGAAATTTCCTTTTTTGGGGAAGACCGGCGTCGAGAAAGGGGCAGCGGAGCTCGAAGTGCAGGAGCGGAGCTGGCGCGTTTTTTATCCTCATTTTCGCCGGGCGTTGCCGATCATTGTGTTGCTGACGGCGGCGATGGCCGGCTGCGAAAGGCTGGGCTTTTTCAGCGGGTCTGAGACTGCGCAGTTGGATTCGCTTCTGCGCCTCCATGAGCGCGAAATGTCGCGGGACATTGTGCTCGTGGAAATCAATCAGGCGGATTACGACAACGAAGCGCTATTTAACGGAACGAGTCCCCTGGATACGGACAAAGTGCTCAGCTTGATCGAGGAAGTGAAAAAATATAACCCCAGGGTGATTGGCGTTGACCTGGACACATCCGATTGGCTGAAGGCGTGCAAGACAGCAACGGAGATTGGCCGGGAGGTCGAGAATGACGCAAAGTGTTCGCCGTTAAGGGCAAGGATTGGCAAGATCATCGCAGAACCAGAGCACCCGGCTGGGTCCACGAAGCGATCGACCATTATTGTTTGGGCCACAGTACCTAGGACGAGCGAGGCGCCGCTAGTTCTGCGGCCCGCGCTTGGCGGCACGAAACTTCCCGCAAATCGCGAGGGCGTCCCACAATTTCCCGTTGATCGAGACGGGAGTGTCCGGAAGTACGAGAGCCGCGTCGAAGTGGCGGGGGAAAACGGCAACTGTCCAAACGGGGAAAAGCCGGGAGGCGATGGCAAGTGTTTTTCCGTTACATTCGCGCGGGCTATTCTGAACGCCTATCCGAAAAGCAGCGAAACCGAAGCAGCTTCAAATGAAAAGGTGATCTTTAATTTCTATGGAGATCGCTATCGTTTTCCCATCAACCAGGCTGGCAGCTTCTTGCCAGAGGTCGGCCAACCCTCGGGTTTCGCCGCTGACATCACCAGAAAAAAGGAGATCGATGAGCAACGCGCCGCTCTGCTGGACGGGAAAATTGTGCTGATCGGCGGGGCATTCAATGAAGCGCGCGACAATTATTTTACGCCGCTGGGGTTGATGCAAGGAGTGGAACTGAACGCACTGGCGATCCAATCGGATTTAAGTGGCGGCGGCATTCGCGAAGTTCATTGGTTCGTGGAAGCACTGATCGATCTCGGGATCGGCAGCCTGATCGTGGCGATTTTTTTTCGTTGTGAAGGCCGGCCCCGCAGGGCACTCCTTTGGAGCTTAGTCATCATTCCCGGCGCGATGTTGGGCAGTTTCCTGGTGTTCAAGAGCGCCGCTTACTGGTTTAACTTTATTCCATTGGTGGTGGGCGTAATTCTTCACCAACTCGTCGAACTGACCGAGGCTTCGGTGAAGTTGCAGAAAAAACTGGAAACCTCCGCTGCGCAGCCAAGGCAGGAGTGAGATGGCGGGGCAGGGATCTAACCGCCGCCGGCCGGGGCCCCGATGACAATTTCTTCTCCCTGTTCGCTGCGGCTGAATGCCGGATTTTGCTTGCGCTGAATGGAACTTGCGGCCTTCGCGACATTTTGTTTTAAATAGCCGTAAATCTGTTCAATGGAATCCTGGCCGCCGTTTTTCTGCAGAGCTTCGAGCAAAAAATGAGTGAAGTAGCCGTTCGCGAAAGGCTTGCCCTCATAAGATTGTTCGTCTGTGGCGCTGGAGGTAACAATCGCGCGGCCCACCCCTTGCCGAAGACGGTCCAAGGCAGCAAGGGATGCGGAAGAATCAGCGGGACCTGGCTGCGGAGCATTAGAATTTCCGATCGCTGCGCCGCTGTGGCAGGTGTCCAAAAAAATGACCGTGCGGCGCGCTCTGATGCGCGAACGGACAATGTCGGAAATTTCCACCATGGGGAGCGCGGTGGCAAACAAACTATCTTCGGGAATAAGCTCCGTGTCGCTGGTGGCGATGTAATTCACTTCCGCGGTGTCGATGCTGCGGGGAGTCCCGTGGCTGCTGAGGAAAATAACAACCAGATCGTTGGGATCAGAAGCGCTGCGCGCAAGCCAGTTCAGCTCTTGCTTCAATTGCCTAGTGGTAACTTCACCGTCGGCGAGCGAATGAACGTGCGATGCTTGAAAGCGCCCGACTTTTGGATCAAGCAGCACGGCGGCAAAATCTTTCGCGTCCTTGCTGGCAAAGTTCAAGCGGTGGAGGCGGGAATCCTGGAATTTGGAAATTCCAACAACTAGCGCCCACTTTTCGTGAACCGGCCCGGGCGCAAACGCTCCGGCGTGGGGGCCGGTCGAAAGTACAAATGGATCCGCGCCCGCTTCCATAGCCTCAGAACTGAACATTTTTGCTTTTTTCAGTGAATAGTCGGCTTTCGAAGCCTGACCCAGTTTTTTTTCAAAGAGGGAACGGTAATACCAGGCATCGCCCGAATTGATGCAAACTTCCGTGGCGTGTTTTAGGAGTTGTAGTCCGTCGCCTGCTTCTTCGTTCGTCCCCATCTTGATGCGCTCGAGCGACTGGACTATGAGATCTTTGGCCAGGTTGCACTGTTCTTGTGCGGCAATTTGCGAAAGAAATAGAAAGGCCAGCGCGAAGGGAAAACAGAGAGCACGGCGGGCGGAAGCCAGGTACATCAGTTGCTGCTCGCGGCAGAGTGCTTGTTGGGAAGTTTGGCGCGAGCCCGCATAGCGGCTACAATTTTGCCCTTTACGCCACCATTGGCCAGGGCGATGACGCCATCGGGTGTAAGGTCAAACGCGGCGACCGGTGCATCGTGGATTGTGGAAATGATGCTTTCCTCGTCGACACCGGCTTTGAACATCTTGATGATCTGGTCGTTGGTAACGGCAGCTGTCGGGGGTGCCGTTGGTTTAGAGGAAGTTGTGAGCGGCGGCGTTGAAGTGGCGACACTCTTGGTGGCGCTCGAAGTGGTGGATTTTGCGGCGCTACCTTTCGTCGTCTTCGGGCTGGTAGCGGCCGGCCCGGTAGCAGGCGTGGTGCTCGCGCTAATGGAAGCACTCAGCGGCTTTTTCTGCTCCTCCAGCTTGCGGTAGTAGGCCATCGCGGTTTCTATGCGTTTTTGCGGCTCGAGGAAATATTTCTCCTCTGGTTTGGCGTCGACAGCCTTGCCATAGTGGATCGCCGACTCCTGCAGAAATTTCTTGGCGGCTTCGCGATCTTCGGACTGGTAAGCGAGAGCCTCGTAAGCAACGCCGATGTTGTAGAGGCGGTAAGCGTCATCTTTAGGTGTCGAGAGCGGTGTCATCTGCTCCAATTCCTCCAGATAGCGCGTCCATAGACCGTTTTCGGCTATTTTATTGGGCTTATCGAGTTTGCCTTGCGCCAGCATGATTTCGACGGGTTCGTCCGTAACGGTAATGCGCGAAGCAACCTGATGCACGGCATCATGGATCAATTGCTCTCGCAACTCTGCTGGGGAAGGCGGACCGCTGGAATTTTCAGTTTTCTTTCCGGCGGCGCGCTTAAATGGGTCAATCATTTTCGTGCCGAGGGATTTGCCGCCTTGCTGGTTTGCGCCCGCCTCATAATCCTCGGAATACTTTGCCGAAATGTTGTCCGCGTCCAGCGCTTTGCCGGTGCGGGCATCCTTGGCCTGATAAGAGACCTCAAGCGATCCGGTAATTTTGTTGTATTTGACGGGCTGCTCGATCTGTTTGCCTTTTTCCAGGACCACTTCGGTGCGGGTAAAGGGCTGGGGCGGCGGAATATCAAAAATGGTTATGGCGCAAGTAATGAGCAATTCCGGCGAAGTGTTGTCGGTTTTCAGCTTTTCATTGTTCTTTAGCAGTTCTGTTTCCAGCAGATCCTTCAACGAACCGGCAACATCGGCATTTTGGGGGTCACGCGCGGTTACTTTCGCGGTAAAGGTTCCGCCGGTGAAATGGATAATCGGGGGCAGTTTCCTGTGCAGCACAATTTTTTTCTTTCCCATGTTTCCAAAGCCCTGGGCGTGCAAGCACGGCGCAAGCAGGCAGCAAACGGCGAGGGCGATGATGAAATGGAGTCGGCGCATTTGAGGGTCTATCGGCGGTGTCCGGGCCTGCTGGTCCTCCCTTACTTCGGTTCCCATCGTGAGTCGTTCCGACTGGTTATTGCCGTAGTTTGGGGGCGACCGCTACTAGCATCTACAACCTATAGCCTGCTGTAAATGGCCTCGAATCCAGTGTGCGGCATGTTAGCAAGGCGGC
>Ga0208714_1000328_pt1 | contig 13836 bp, 6 predicted proteins | sample NGESurshal072012_3_FD_184461 | JGI IMG/M metagenome (GOLD analysis project Ga0208714, IMG submission 184461) | Arctic peat soil microbial communities from Barrow, Alaska - NGEE Surface sample 415-1 shallow-072012 (SPAdes) | ecosystem: Environmental > Terrestrial > Soil > Wetlands > Peat ... | reverse complement strand
CCCCCGCACCTACGCCGGCGGCTTCGCAACCAGCGCAACAGAGTTCACAGCCTGAGCCAGCCTCACAAACCCCGGCAAAAGTGAATGTTCCTCCGGCAACCGACGCTCTGCCGGATCAACCGGAAGATTCAACTGCAAAATCCAATGGCACTCCTGCTGCGATTGAGCCAATTGAGAAAAAGCCGGTGACGGCACCAATCTCCGCCCCGGTCGTTGAGAAGGCAGTGGCGAAAAAAGATCCAGACGCCGGATTAACGCCCGCAGCCGCGGACTACAAGGCGAAAATTGCCGAGGCCATCTCTCAGAGAGACTTGGCCGGCCGGGTAAAAGTGATGGGCACCGGCAACACGCTCACGATCACCGGCAAGCTGCGGCCAATGGAACACTCCGCGCTGCTACACTTCATGCGCAACGCCCCAGCAGCCGTCCATGTGGTGGATGATATTCAGTACGACGACACGCCGGTACCCGGCGCGGATAAAGCCGACAGCGAAGGGCATCCCATCCCGGCAAAAGGAAAAGCGGCCATTCACATCGTGACGGATGTATTGGGCGCCACGGCAACGCTATTCGGTCCGGCGGGACGCGAACTAATGGATTGCCAAACACCCTGCAGTTTCAACGGTCTGGCGCCAGCTCACTATAGCCTGCAAATCCAAAAAGATGGCTATCAGTCGATGCAGACTGCGCTCGAATTGATAGCCGGAGAGGTCCAGGATCAAAAACTGCATCTTGAATCCGTAGCAAAAGGACTCTTCCTCGCCACGCACCCGGCTGGTGCCGAGGTCTTTATCAATGGGGCTAAGCAAGCCGGCCTAACTCCGGTTACCCTTCCGCTTGCGGCGGGTCAATTCAATCTGGTGCTGCGCATGAATGGCTACGAGGCATATGCCGGACAAGTGCAAGTGAAGGACAATGTCCAGACGACCATGGACGTCCCTTTGGTGCCAAGAGCCCAGCCGCATGTGGCCTGGGCTCAAGTGACCACTTTCCCCAAGGGAGCCGAGATATTGGTCGACGGCACTTCGACGGGCAAAACCAGCCCTGCCCGCGTGCAGATTCCTGCAGGAGCTCATAACTTAACCTTGAAACTGGCGGGGTATCAACCTGCCAAGCGAGCGGTGGACGTGACAGAAGGTGGAACGGTATCGATCACCGAGACGCTGAAGAGCAAGAACTAAGGTCGGTGTAAGTACTTAAAATTGAGCATGTTAAAAGCAGCCGCTAGTGTCAAATGTAACGATATGATACATTAAGTACCATTGGTACTATAGCTTTCCATCCTGTCTCCTACACAATAAAGAGGGGTTTTGCACCTCGCCGAAAGTGGTTGGTGCAAGCTCTTTTTATTCCGCATGCCAGAGATGGCAAAGCGTTTCCATGTACAAGACTTGGGACGGACACTTGGTACAACGAGCCACTGTTCTTACCGAAGAACCGAGAGCGGGCAAGCTGCGGAGCAGCCGCGCGATTCCGCGGGAAACCGCGAAGGCGCGCCAGGAACGGAGCGAGCCCGTGGATTGCCGCCAAGCAGATGTATGCCATGGGCTGCGCGCCTTTCATTTGCTGCTGCGCGCTTACCGTTTGTATGACGCCTCCCATCCACAGGTTTTGGACGGACTTGACGCGGCTTACGACACGTTGCGCGAAGTGGCGTCGGAACTGGATGGAATGGAAGTGCGAGCGGAGCGCGGCGGAATCGTAGTATCGAAGATGGGTGAAGCGCATTTGCCTGACCCGCGGGGAGAGTTCCATGCGCTGGCCACGGACTTGTCTCGCGCGGACATCCAAATCGTCTATTTTTCGAAAAAATTCCATGTGGGCGAATTGGACACGCTCGCGCGCCTCATCAAAGCGACCTTGCTAAGATCGGAAGAGTCGGCCAAACGTCTGGGAAGAAGCTGGTGGCCGAATCAACTCCGGGAGCAACGCGTGCAAGGGATTCAGGTCAATACGCTGACCGAGCGAAAAGTTGACAGCATTCTGGCCAGCTTGATCGCAGCACTGGTAGCCTATGGCGGGAACGCGCCGTTGGAAAACGGCGACAAGCCGATTCGCGCGCCGCAAGGCGAAGAGCTTTCGGAAACCTTGCGGCTCATCGGCCGCTTGACGCCGCCGATGGAAGTGGCTCGGGGCCTGTCACCGGAAGAAGCGGCGCGGGCGATCCATGCACCGATGGAGACTGCCAGCCGCGACACGGTACGATTGCTGCTCGGATCCATGACCCATTACAGCCCGCAAGAGGGCGAGACGCCGCAAGGATATTTGCTGCGCCTATCCCAGAGCTTGATTCTCGAGTTCATGGGCGCAGAGTTTGCCGCCGGAACATTGCTGCCCATCGAGGCGAGGCCCACGCTCAATCAATTCGCCGAGGTCATGGTAAATTCCGGCGGCTATCAGGGGCCGCATTCTTCCCAGCATCTGTCTTCGCTGGCCACCGCTTGGGCCAACGACGGGTATCGCGAACAAATTATCGAGCGCTTCTGGCAAGAGTTGCCGCCGCGCGAAAAATCCGCGGTACTGCGGGGGCCGGAAATCTGGTGCGTGCCCATGGCCGCAATCCGCCACACGCTCCGCCAACTGGTGGACACGGGTGCGGACGCGCCCCGCCGCGAAGCTCGCACGATTTTATTGAACTATGCCCGGCGGCTGGAGCACGAGGACGCCAACGCCAGGCGCATCGTAGCCGCCGGATTGGGCGAACTTACGCCGCTGCTGGAGTCCTTATGGCCGAATCAATTGCCGGAAGAATTGAGCCGCGGGACGATGGCGGTTTTGGCAAAAGAGACGGTACCAGAAACCAGCGCCCTGCTCGCCTCATTTCTTGAAACTTTGGGACGCGTTGCGGTCACTCGCGGCGACTTCGCCGGCTTCGAAAGCATTTTGATTGGGCTCGAGAGATTACCGCGGGATGCCGAACACGAACACATGACCGCACTCGGCCATCGGCTGGTAGCGAATGATCGCTGGATGCTGTTGGTAGACGCGGCGCTGGCAAACCGCGCGCTTGATGTAGCTCTGCCGCGACTTCTACAACGCGACCCGGATCGCTTACTGGACCGTTTGACGCTTTTGTTGACCGACGCGCGGGGGCCAGAAATGGTGCCTGCCATGGCACGCCTGCTTCGCGCGATTGGAGTTCCCGCTTTAACGGTGCTGGAGACAAGGCTCTATGAAGCGCGGAGGCAACGGGTAAGCGCGGCGATCAAGCTGCTTGCGGCTGCAGACCCCGACCGTCTGTTGCGCGGACTGACGCGCGCGATGGCCAGTTGGGAATGGAATTTGCAGGACTTGGCGGTCAGCGAACTGGCACGCCCAACCAATTCCGCCTCGGCACAGAGTACTGCGTTTGTTTTTTCCGCGATTCTTGCCGACGCACATGAGCTGGTCGTTCCCATGATGATCGATCAGATTGGCATCGGCCAGGAAGCGACGGCGGTTCCCATGCTGATGGAGATTGCCGCTGGCGAGCATGAGACCCTGCGCGACCAGTTTGTGCGCATCAAAGCCATCGAGGGTCTGGGGCGGTTGCGCGCCTTTGAAGCAGTGGAACTGCTCCGACAACTTGCCGGACAACGCGAAGGGCTGACGTTTATCGAACCAGCCGGCCTGCGCAGCGCTGCGGAAGACGCCCTGGCGATGATGGAAGAGGGCCCAACATCCGCAAGAGCCCGCGCTGCGTTTGAGTCGCAAGCTCCCGCGCTCGGAAATTTTGTAGTGCCGCGCCGTTATGCGCGCATACCGCTGGAATCTCCGTTGCGCGCACATATTGGCGGACCGCAAATGTCCATGGCACGGGTGAAGACCATCAGCCTGGGTGGCGCTTATCTGGAAGCACCGAATCGCCTCAACGTGGGCGATTCCATCCAACTGGAAGTCCGTTCTGGCCTTCGCAAAATTCACTTCACCGCGGTGGTACGAAACGTGGGCCCAAACGGTGGCGGGGTGGAATTTGTGCACATGAAAGACGAAGACCGCGAACGCTTGCGTCGCCTCGTCCGCAAACATCTCTAGTCGTTAGTTTCCTCCCCGGTAGATCTCCGTTTGAGTTCGACGTTAACCAGCCCATAACAGGTTGAGCACTTATATCTTGATCCCACGCGCAAGCCAGCTTCAGACAGTTTACAGTTGCAATGGTTCGTGCGTTGCAGTACAAGCCAACTAATACCTTTATCTAGTCGAGAGCATTATCTGGCGGGCGTGGCTCGCCTCCGCTAGGGGTAGCGGATGATTGGCAGGATCCACAAGGAGGAAGTCTATGCACCGCAGGCAGGGGTTGTTTGCGTTCGTGGTTGCATGCGTAGTGCTGTTGCTGGGGATCTCGAGCGCTGTGGCACAGGTCAATACCGCCACGCTTTCGGGAGTGGTGACGGATCCACAAGGACTGGCGGTGCGCGGGGCAAAAATTATGGCTACATTTCTGGCGACGGGCGCGGAGCGCAGCGCGACCAGCGATGAGGGAGGTCACTACACCCTGGTTGGATTGGTCCCTGGCGAATACAAGCTGCGTATCGAAGGCGGCTCAAATTTTGCGCCGTATGAGACTCCATCCGTGAGTTTCACGGTTGGTCAGGAAGCCATCGTGAACGCGCGGCTCGAACTGGGCACGCAAACCCAGGTGGTCACGGTCACGACCGAAGGCGCGCCGATTGAAACCACGCGGTCGGAAAGCGCGCAAACCGTTGACCAGCGGCAGATCAACAATCTGCCCATCAACGGACGCAGCTATATCAATTTCACGCTCACGAATTCGCAGACTACCCGCGACGTATCTCCCACCATCGGACCCGCTCCCAACAGCGGACTGAATATTAGCGGCGCGCGCGCTCGTTCCAACATGGTTAGCGTGGATGGCGCTGACGCCGTCGACAATTCCGTGAATGGCATTCGCTCTACCGTTTCGCAAGAAGCCGTTCAGGAATTTCAGATGATTTTGAGCAATTACAACGCGGAATACGGTCGCGCCACCGGCGGCGTGGTCAACATTGTCACCAAAAGCGGCAGCAACGATTTCCACGGTGACGTTTTCGGATTCCTGCGCAACAAAGCGTTTCAGGCGCGCAACCCTTTTTCGGGTGAAGTCGACAGCTCTGGCAACCTCATCGCCACAAAACAGGCTTACACCCGCGTACAAACGGGCGCGACGCTTGGCGGAGCACTAAGGAAAGACAAGACCTTCTACTTTTTCTCTTACGAATATACGCAGCGCGAGGAAACGGGATTTTCCAGCATCGGCCAGGGCAACTTTGGTTTGGTAGATGTAAATCTGCCAGTGCCCACGGTTCCGGGGGGAATCTTGCCGGTTCAGTTGACGACAGCCCAGGCGAGTACGGTAAACACCCTGCTGACTTCGGGCGTACCTGCGCTGCAATCGCTCGCAGTCAATTACGGAGTTCTGATGGGCTCGGCATCCAATGTGGCGCTTAAGAGTATTGACTACGGAGCCGTGGCGTATGGATTTACAGGAGGTTTATACAACCCAGGACCGGGTGGGCAGTTTCCCGTTCCGGTGGCATGTCCACCAGGAGCCACCGTCAATAATTTGGTGTGCACACCTCTTGGCGTGGCAGTCGCTCCTCTCCCTGCTTCATACGTGGGACTCAATTCAATTCGCGGAAACTTTCCGGCTACGGAGAAGACCAGCCTATGGTCGGGCCGAATCGATCAGCGCTGGAACAATCGCAATACGTCGTTCATCCGCGTTGGGGTTTCGCCCTCCCTCGTTACCGGCATCCAATCCACTTCGCAGAACCAGGTGTTCGGCCAGAACGCCGGTTCGCGGACGGGCTTGAACCAGTCTCGCGATGTCAACGTCACGTTCCAGCACGACACCATTCTGAACGATACCGCATTTAACGAGTTCCGCTTTCAGTTTGCCCGTCGCGGCCTCCATTACGGCTATTCCAATCTGCCAGGAGGCAGCGACATCGGTGTCAACATTCCGGGCTACGGCTACTTCGGCCGCGAGCCGTATTCCACCGTAGATCGCATCGAACGCCGCTTCCAGTTTACGGACAATGGCACGATCACTCGCGGTCGCCACACTTTTAAGGTGGGCGCTGACGTAAACATCATTCAACTGCGCTCCAAGAAGCAGCAGATTTTCCAGCTCGATTTTGGCGGAGTCGTCAATTTCGGCGGTCTTTCAGCTTCCACATTCGGATTGCCGGATTGCGTGAATTTTATCAGTGGTCCCCATGCCGGAAGTTGCGCCACCGGCGAAATTTCCCTCCCAGGCACAACCCCGCTGCAATCGTACGGCTTGGGCATTCCCACTACGTATATTCAAGGTATCGGCCAATCAAACCAGCCGTTCGACAATCTTCCCTTTGGTTTTTTTGCGCAAGATACCTGGCGCGTGACTCCTAAGCTGACGCTGAACTATGGTCTTCGCTACGATGTCGAAATATCTCCCCTTTTCGCGCCCGCGACGGCAGTCAATGCTGCAGCGGAAAAAGCACTTGGCGTAATTGAAGGCATCCCACGGAACTATAAGAATGTTGCCCCGCGCTTCGGCCTGGCTTGGGATCCCAAGGGAGACGGCAAGACCGTCGTCCGTGCAGGATACGGACTTTTTTACGATCACCCGCTGCTGGCGATCGCCTTCGACGCCGTGACGGCTGACGGCGGCCGCTCCGTTCAATTGATTTCTCCCGGCGGCACGCCTTCCGCTTGCGGCCTGATCCCCGGCACTGGCGTTTGCGGAGCTGGTGACCGTACAACCAATTTGAACGGCGCTTCTATTTTTCAAGGTGTTTTGAACGCCAATTCGATCTATCCGGCATTCCCGAATTCCCTCACGCTTGGATACCTCCCCAATGAGCAGCGGTTCGATCCCTTCGCGGCAAATTCACTGTTCGCGAATCAGAACTACCTGACCGCGGGATTTCCTCTTCCCATTCTCCCCTTCACACTCCCGGTAGATAGGAATTTCAAATACGGCTATGCCCAGCAGGCCAATTTCACGGTCGAACATGTCATTGCGGGAAATTGGAAAGTCAGCGCTGGCTACCAGTGGACACGCGGTATACACCTGAACCGTCCCATCGACATTAATTCCACCGATCCCGTATTGCTAACCCAAAACGCGGCGAATGCCATCGCTGCTGGAATTAGCGCTCCCGGGAGCAATCCTTTGACCATACAAGTCCCTATAGGCAATGGATTGCCGAACTCCTGCGTGCCCACTGGGGCGACTTCGAGCGTATTCTTGATTGCGCCGGGAGCGCTCGGTCTCGGCTATGGAGGCAACAACACTTGCTCGGGTGCACCCGTTGGCTATGTAGGTACGCCCGCGATCTTCAACTACTTCCGCCCATCGGGTCCGAATCCTTCCTACGCCGGGGCTGTTCCCGGAGGCTACACAACTCAGGTAGCACTTGCGCATGCAGCAGGCTATCCCGTGGGCTTTGGGGTGCCGGTGCCGTTCAACAGCGTGGACACGCAAAAATCTGATGCCAGTTCCTGGTACAACGCGCTGACGATCAATTTGGAGAAACGCTTCTCGCGTAATTTTCAACTGCTATCCAGCTACACCTGGTCGCACTCCATCGATAACGGAACGGACTTGCAGTCCACTCTCGAACCGGCCGACAGCCGCTTCCCGTATCTCGAGAGGGGCAATTCCGATAACGACCAGCGTCATCGCTGGGTAACCAGCGGAGTATTTCAGACCTCGCCGCACAAGGCGGGTGACTCCTTCTTCCATTCCTTGCTCAGCAACTTTACCGTCGCGCCCTTGGTCGAAGTTTCCTCGGGCCGGCCGTTCAACGTAATTACCGGCACGGATACGCGCCTCGATCTCGGCGCATCGCAGATTCGTCCGCAAACTCCTGGCGGCACGACTTCCCCCTACATTCACGGCGCTTCCTTCGGTGAGCCGGCCGTCTGCTTGACCAACGCCAATCAGCCATATACGGTCGCCGGAGTAGCTCCGTCCTACGGTTGCACCGGCAACCTGGGTCGCAACACCTTCCGCATGCCGATGTTCTTCCAGTTTGATATGCGCTTCGCCAAGGGCATTAATTTTGGCGAACGTTACCGGCTGGATCTGATTGCCGACGGCTTCAACCTTTTTAACCACACCAACATTTTGGCCGTGAACCAACTCTGCGATCCATCGGCAACCACCTGCTCCGCTGGCCAACCGACGGCGGCCTACGACGCACGCCAATTCCAGTTCGCGCTGAAATTCAGCTTCTAGTTTTCCAATAACCAACTGCACGTCGCAAAAAGCCCCGGGGAACCGGGGCTTTTTGTATTTTATGCCGTCTATTCCGATGCACACCGTGGGCCTACACTTTGCAACTTGATACGAGTAAAGTGTAGTTACCGTTTCGCGTGGAAATTTTGGAGAAGGCATGAACATTATCGGGATTACCGCCGCAATTTTTGCCGTAGTGTTGATTGGCTTAGTGGTCTGGGTCCTGGTCCAGAACACGCAAGATCAGAAAAAGAACGAGCAGCTGGAAACGCAGATGAACGAGTTGCGCCGCGACCTGCTGGGACTTTCCACGGCACAAACTCAATCGTCCACGAAAATGGAAACGATTGCCAGCACGGTTGCGACACGGCTGGAAGCAGTGGCCGCGGCCCTGCAGCAAGGTGCGAAGGATTCCGCGGAGATCACGTCGCAAATCACGTCGCAGGCACAATCGGCGATGTCCAACGAACTGAAGAACACGCGGGAGCAGATTACTCAGATACAGCAGCAACTGGGGCAGGTGCAGGAGTCGGGTCACCTGATGCACGACGCGGCGGCACGTCTGGAAAACATCCTGGGAGGCACGAAGACGCGTGGCAGCTTCGGCGAAACCACGCTGGAGCGGCTGCTGGAGGATTGTCTGGCGCCTGCGCAATATTCAAAGCAGTACCGCTTTCGCAGCGGAGAAGCAGCCGACGCGGTGATTCACCTGCGCGACAAAAAAATCATGGCTATCGATTCCAAATTTCCGCTTGATGCATTTCAGCGTTTGGACGCAGAAGGAGATGAAGCGCGAAAGGCATTTACGAATGCGATCAAGCTGCATGCCGACTCCATCGCCAAGAAATATATCGTGCCGGACGAGGAGACCCTGGATATTGCACTGATGTTCGTGCCCAGCGAGGCGGTTTATTACGAGTTGCTGCGCAGCGTGGACACGCGAGGAGTGGCGGTGGACGCTTATTGCCGGACGAAGAGGATTGTGCCGGTATCACCGAACACGCTTTATGCTCACCTGTCCGTGATCGCAATGGGATTGCGTGGGATGCAGATTGAAGAGAATGCCAAGCGACTGGGAGCGAACCTGGCGGGTTTACGCAGGCAGTTGGATTCGTTTGGGGAGCATTTCGACAAAATTGGGACGCATTTGAAGAACGCGCAGGCGAGCTATGGCGAGGCGGACAAGCGGTTGGTGAAGGCGTCGAACTCCCTGGATAGCCTGCTGACTAGCGGGGATGCGGGTCCGGCCGTGATTGAGGATGCACAAGGGGCACTAGCGCTGCCGCAGGTGTCAGCTAAAAAGAGTGCGTGAGCGGGGTATCGCAAGAAAAGCCAAACGGACGGAGCTGAGGCGCGAGGGCAATACTAGGATCTGGGAATGCCCAGCGGCGACAACAGGCGGATCGAAATCACAAAGCTCCCGCGCTGCTTGCCGAGGAGTTCAAAGGTCACGGAGTTCTCTTTCCCTCCCGTCGAAATTGCGCGCACGACCGTGCCACCCTTCAACTCCGCAATGTCCGGCGCCAGGTTGCGCGCTTCCAGGTTTATTCTCGCCGCGCTCCCGGTGACGTGCACTTGCAGAGTGCGATGTTCACCCGGTGCAAGAGTCGAGGCTTTCGCATCCAATTCCAGCGACACGAACACTACTTTAAACACCTCGGAAAATTTTTGACCGCAGCGGACTTGCACGCTAGCAGGTCCAGGGTCCATCTCAAGGGGCGGAAGCACGGCAAGATAGGCCGGCGAAGCCGCCAGCACGAGAGCGGGAATGCCCCCCATCGTGACCCTATTCGCGTCGGCATCGCCACAAAAACCGTGCCCCAAAATCTCCATGCGATCGTTTACCGAAGCCACGCGCGGCGCGGAATTAACCTCCAAGGAAGCTGAAGGCACCTCGGTTGGAGCCAGAATCATGCTGAAGACACGACCAGCACGGCCATCGATGGAAGCGTAAAGCGCTCCGGAAGCGAGTGGTGCGGCAAACAGGGCGCGTCCCGTGGCGTCGGTATTGATCTTGTCGCCATTGGAAAAGGTAATGTGCACGCCAGGGGTGAGCTTGCCGTTGATGTCCAATACCGCCAGGGTAGCTCGCTCCCCCGTTACAAGCTTGCGGGGCAGTAGCAGAATCCGCGCCCCGGAAGCGGGTGGAACCGGAACCTGTTGCGCCACAGAGGTCGCCGGCAGCAGGGCAGCAAATAGGCAACCCACCAAGGCTCTCTGAACCATTGCCGGTAAAGTAGGCACACCCGGATTGTAATGGAGTTCCCGTCAACGTAGAAGGGCGCGAACACAACTCTTCCAAGTCACAGTACTTCGATGGTGCCACCCGACTGCGATTTTTTCCTCCGCCCCCCAGCTTTCGAGTATTCTTCCCAACTGGCCGTCGGGCCAGTGTGGCTAATTAGCGAGTAATCACTTGGATGCAAAGACTTCCGGAGCCAATAGGGGTCTGCTAGCGTTGAGAATACATTGTTGGCAGGGGTGTGTACGCTGGGGGTTCCACGCGTGCTCGCGGAAATCTGGGAAGGAGAAGTCGTGGAGATCGTCAGTGGCGGTGTGAGCGACGTCGGGCGGGTGCGCACCAATAACGAGGATAGCTACCAGATCCTCGACTCGCTAAGCCTGTTTATCCTCTCCGATGGCATGGGTGGCGAGGCTCACGGCGAAGTGGCCAGCGCTTTGGCAGTGGAAACGATCGTGAAGTGTTGCACGGAGCCAAAAAATGATTCCGGCGCCACGCTGGTGGACAGCGCCGAGGTTCATTGGGCGGAGAAAACCAAGCGTCTGCAGCATGCGGTGCGTCAGGCGAACTTCAATATCTACGAATCCGCCCGCAAAAACCCGGCGCAGCGCGGCATGGGCGCAACGGTTACCACTGCGTGGGCCAATGAAGGCAAGCTCAGCGTCGCGCATGTGGGCGACAGCCGCGCGTACCTTCTGCGGACGGGAAACCTGCAGCAATTGACCAACGATCATTCGCTGGTTGCCGAGCAGGTTCGCCGCGGCATTATTACGCCGCAGCAGGCCGAAGAAAGCGACATGCAGAGCGTGCTGTTGCGGGCTCTGGGCGCCCACGAAGACGTGGATGTGGATGTCGATGAGGTGGGAATATTTTCTGGGGATGTTCTGCTGCTCTGTTCGGACGGACTCACGCGCATGGTGACGGAACCGGAAATTGCCGGCAGCCTCCAGGCAGAGACGATTCCCGCGAAGGCAGCGCAGAAGTTGGTAGATCTGGCCAATGAACGAGGCGGCCTGGACAACGTTACGGTGATCGTGGTGCGGTTTCAGGAACCAGCCAAGGGTTGGTTTTCCTGGTTGCGGCGCGGCTCCAAGAATAAAGACTAAACCTCCGTAGGAGGATGTGCGTAATGGCGAAACTCAGCCTGATGTTTGAAAACAAACTGGTCAAGGAAGTTCCCATCGGGAGCCGGCCCGTCAGTATTGGCCGTTCTCCCGACAACGATATTCCCATCGACAATCTGGCCATCTCCAACTATCACGCTCGGGTTTACTACGAAGCCGGACGCCTGGTCGTCGAAGATCTGGACAGCTTGAACGGCACGTTCGTGAACGACCTTCGCGTGGAACGCGCCACGCTGCACGACGGCGATTCCATTTGGATCGGCAAGCACAACATCAAAGTCGATGCCACCGGCGATGCGGCGATTCCCTGGGATTCCGGCCGCAAGGCCGCAGCGCCAAAAATAAACGAAACCATGGTGCTGGATACCAAAGCACGCCGCGACATGCTCCAGCAAGCCGCTGCATTGGGCGAACGCTCGCAATTTTCTCCCGGGCGCTTAAAAATGCCCACGCTTGTGGTACTCAGCGGCAAAGTCGATCAGAAAGAATATGTCCTGACCAACAAGCTTACGGTGATTGGCAAATCTCCCATGGCGACCATCCGCCTGCGCGGTTGGTTTAAGCCAAAAATGGCCGCGCAAATCAACCAGCGCGACGACGGCTATTATCTCGGCACCGGAGACAAAGTGCCCACCGTCAACGGCACGCCCATCTCCGGGACGATTCGCCTGAATGACGGCGATTTGATCGATGTATGCGGCGTACGGATGAACTTCATTATCCGGGAGTAACATTCCTCCGACAATGCCAACTCCGCCCGAAGGAGGCCGACAGCAGCGAAGCGTATTCCGCATTCGCGACCTGTTTGCTTCGTGGTGGGATCATCGAGCTTCTTTTCTCATCAGCGTTGGCATTACTCTGGCCGCACTGGCACTATATTTTTTCACTTTTCTCGGCGAACGTCCCACTCCCATTTTCAATTTCCTGCAGCGCCTGGAGCTTGACGCGCTGGACATGCGCTTCACATATCGGCCCGCCAATGCAACTCCCCATGACCCTCGCATCGTAATCGTCGATATCGATCAGCATTCGCAGGAAGTGCTGGGCCGCTGGCCCTTTGCGCGCTCGAATTTCGCCAAGATGCTGGATGTGTTGAAACAAGACGATGCGAAAACCGTGGCCTTCGATATTACCTTCAGCAAACCCGACCAGAGCGGGGCGGCTATCCGCGAATTGTGGAGCGAACTTGAAGCCAAAAAGAAACGCGGCGAGACAGTCGATGCCAAACTCGAAGAACAGGTGAAAGAGCTGGTTGCAAAATTCGACGCCGACAAACAATTCGGCGCCGCAATTAAGAGATTTGGGGCCGTAGTTTTGGGCAGTTATTTTCTCTATACCGACGCGGACATGCGGGGCATGGACGATGCCACACTTGACAAATACGCTGAGCAACTTAGTTTTTTCTCCTTTCCTCAGATTCGCCCGCTCGATCCGCGCCCCGAAATTGGGCAGCGGGATCGCCTCAATTTGATTCGTGAATTCGCCAATGAAAGCACAAGCCTGATTCCGCAAGGAGCCGAAGCAAATATTCCCGAACTGGCGGATTCGCTGGGCGGGAACGCGTCCTCAACCGGTTTCTTCAACGCTCCGCCAGACGAAGATGGTGTGGTGCGCCGGGCCACGATGGTCCTGCCTTATGGCCGCTCCAAGGACTTGAAAGACTGGGATCTTTACGGCTCTCTAGACGTCATGGCGACGTCCTCTTACTTGCGACTGGGGGCGAATGAATTGATTCTTCAGTACGGTGAGCCGGGGGTGGCGGTCATCGAGTTTGGCCCAAACCTCCGCATCATCCCCAACAACGTTGGGATGAAGACCATCAACTACCGCGGGCCGGCAGGCACGTTTCCGCACTATTCGATGGCGGATGTGGTGGAAGGAAAATTCGCACCGGGCACTTTCAAGGACAAGTTGGTGCTCGTTGGTGCGACGGCCACGGGAATCGGCGACCTGAAAACCACTCCCTACGGCGGGACGAATTATCCGGGCGTGGAGATTCACGCCAATGTGATCGACAACATTCTGAATCAGCGGTTTATGCGCCGCGGGCAACGGCAGTTCGAAACCGACGTTTTACTGATTTTCCTGTTTGGAATTCCTCTGGGCATCGCGCTTGCGCTGGTTTCCCCGCGATTCATGTGGTTCGGCCTGGCGCTGCTGATTCCTTTCGCCACTTTGAATTTTTACGCGTTTAATCGCGGCTGGTGGCTAAACTTTATTCTGCCCGCGGGCACGTTAACCGCGAACGTGTTGCTGGTTTCCTTGTA
>Ga0208714_1000327_pt1 | contig 13847 bp, 5 predicted proteins | sample NGESurshal072012_3_FD_184461 | JGI IMG/M metagenome (GOLD analysis project Ga0208714, IMG submission 184461) | Arctic peat soil microbial communities from Barrow, Alaska - NGEE Surface sample 415-1 shallow-072012 (SPAdes) | ecosystem: Environmental > Terrestrial > Soil > Wetlands > Peat ... | reverse complement strand
CTGGTTGATGGTCACCTGACCCATCGGCCCAAGGCCGCGTCCGCCGTATTCCGGCGGCCACGTCACGCCGGCCAGGCCGGCCTCGGCCAGCTTGCGCTGCCAGGCGCGGCGGGCATCGGTGTAGTCGGTGTCCTCGGAGGAGCCCGAGCGCGGCGGCGCCTGCGCCTTGTGCTGCTCGAGCCAGGCCCGGACCTCCTGGCGATGCGCCGCCTGTTCGGGCGTGTCGTTCAAGTCCACGAGTCGTCTCCTCTCCGCTCAACCAGGTGAATCTGGATTCACAGATTGTAGAGGACGACGCCGCGACCAAACGGCACCGTTCATCTGGACCCGCGACCGTTCGGCGGCGAGAACTGGTCGCGCCACAACAGCGGTGATCTGCGGCGTCCGGGCGGCGAGGCGGCCCGGACGCCACTGCGATCGAGTGCCTACTGCTCGTTGTCGGAGTTGCCGTTGTCGGCCGGGACGTCGAGGTCAGCCAGCTCCTCGACGAAGCCGAGTGACGAGCCACTGCCGATGTTCTCGAGATCGGACAGATCGGGCTCGAGGCCACCGCCGAACCCGGTCAGCGCCTCTCCGTCGGTCAAACCGAGCTCCGCGGCGAGATCGTCGTGGTCGAGCAGACCCACGTCGTCCATGCCGCGCGGAAGCGGCTCGGCCGGCTCGATCTCGATCCGCCGGTAGCGCTTGAGCCCCGTCGCGGCGGGGATCAGCTTGCCGATGATGACGTTCTCCTTGAGCCCGTTGAGGCGATCGATCTTGCCCTCCAGGGCGGCGTCGGTGAGGACCTTCGTGGTCTCCTGGAAGGAAGCCGCCGACAGGAACGAGTCCGTGTTCAGCGACGCCTTGGTGATCCCGAGGATGATCTCCTCGGCCTGGGCGGTCTCGCCGCCGGCGTCCTGCACCGCCTGGTTGATCCGGGCGTAGTCGAACCGGTCCACGAACTGGCCGGGCAGCAGGTCGGTGTCGCCCTTCTGGTCGACCCTGACCTTCTTCATCATCTGCCGCACGATCAGCTCGATGTGCTTGTCGTTGATGTCCACGCCCTGGGACTTGTAGACCTCCTGGACCTCGTTGACGAGGTACAGCTCGGTCTCGGTCCGACCGCGGATGGCCAGCAGCTCGTGCGGGTACAGCGAGCCCTCGTTGAGCTGCTTGCCCGGTTCGATCTTCTGACCGGACTCCACGAACAGCCGCGTGCGGCGCGGGAACGTGTTGCGGTGCTCCTCGCCACCGTCGTCGGTGATGACGACGGTCAGAGCCTTATCGGTCTCCTCGATCGACACCTTGCCGCCGACCTCGGCGATCTTGGCCAGGCCCTTGGGCTTGCGAGCCTCGAACAGCTCCACGACGCGCGGCAGGCCGTGCGTGATGTCGGCGCCGGCGACGCCGCCGGTGTGGAACGTGCGCATCGTCAGCTGCGTGCCCGGCTCGCCGATCGACTGGGCAGCGATGATCCCGACCGCGTCGCCGATCTGGGCCATGTTGCCCGTCGCGAGCGAGCGCCCGTAACAGGCCTGGCAGACCCCGGTCGGAGCCTCGCACTTGAGCACCGAGCGGACGGGCACGCCGACGTGCTCCTCCTTCTCACGCTCGTGCGCGTACGCATCGACCATGTCGGCGAGCTCGGCCCGGTCGATCTCCTGGCCCAGCTCGAGCAGCTTGCGACCGCGCTTGGTCACGAACTCCTGCGCTGCCACGCGCCCGATCAGGTTGTCGTTGGGCTCACCGCCCGGCTTGAACAGGTCCAGGTGGACGTACTCGGCGGTGCCGCAGTCGTCCTGCCGGATGATCACGTCCTGGGCGACGTCGACCAGACGCCGCGTCAGGTAGCCCGAGTCCGCCGTGCGCAGAGCCGTATCGGCCAGGCCCTTGCGCGCGCCGTGGGTCGAGATGAAGTACTCGAGCACGGTCAGGCCTTCCTGGAAGTTGGCCTTGATCGGACGCTCGATGATCTCGCCCTTCGGGTTGGCCATCAGCCCTCGCATGCCGGCCAACTGCCGGATCTGCTTGAAGGAGCCGCGGGCGCCCGAGTTGGCCATCATGAAGATGGGGTTGAGCTCGTCGAGGTTCGCCTCCATCGCGTCTGCGACCTCGTCCGTGGCCGCCGTCCACCGCTCGACGACCGCCTCATGGCGCTCCTCCTGCGTGATCAGACCCATGTCGTACTGCTCTTGGATCGCGGCGACCTGCTCCTCGTAGCGGCCCAGGATCTCCTGCTTGGTCGGCGGGACCTGGACGTCGTTCTTGGAGATCGTGACCCCGGCCTGGGTGGCGTAGTGGAAGCCGATGTCCTTGAACGCGTCGAGCACCTGCGAGATGGTGGCCGCGCCGTAGGCCTGCACCAGGTCGTCGACCAGCCTGGTGGTGTCCTTCTTCTTCATCGAGCGGTTGATGAACGCGTACGTCGTCGGGTCGAACCCGTCGCCGAGAGCCTCCTCGAGCGCACGCTCGATCTTGTCGTTGTAGATGATCCGCCCCACCGTCGTGAGCAGATGGCCGCCCTGGACGCCGACCGGCCGGAACTCGACCAGGTCGTGGAGCTTGACCACGCCGTGCTCGTAGGACCACTCCGCCTCCTGCGCGGTGCGGTACACGTGCGGGCGCGGCTGATGCGTGGCCGGATCGATCTTCGCCAGCTCCGTCTCGTCCGGACCGTAGGTCAGGTAGTACGCGCCCAGCACCATGTCCTGGGTCGGCGTCGCCAGCGGCGCGCCGTGCGCCGGCGAGAGGATGTTGTTCGAGGACAGCATCAGGATCCGCGCCTCGGCCTGGGCCTCGGCCGACAGCGGCAGATGGACAGCCATCTGGTCGCCGTCGAAGTCGGCGTTGAACGCGTGGCAGACGAGCGGATGGACCTGGATTGCCTTGCCCTCGACGAGCACGGGCTCGAACGCCTGGATCCCGAGCCTATGCAGCGTCGGGGCGCGGTTGAGCAGCACCGGGTGCTCGTGGATGACCTCCTCGAGCACGTCCCACACCTCGGGGATCATCGAGTCGACCATCTTCTTGGCCGCCTTGATGTTCTGCGCCGACTTGCGCTCGACGAGGCGGGCCATGATGAACGGCTTGAACAGCTCCAGCGCCATCAGCTTCGGCAGACCGCACTGGTGCAACCGCAGCGACGGGCCGGACACGATCACCGACCGGCCGGAGTAGTCCACGCGCTTGCCGAGCAGGTTCTGGCGGAAGCGTCCCTGCTTGCCCTTGAGCATGTCGCTCAGGGACTTCAGCGGCCGGTTGCCCGGGCCGGTCACGGGGCGACCGCGACGTCCGTTGTCGAACAGCGCGTCGACGGCCTCCTGCAGCATCCGCTTCTCGTTGTTGACGATGATCTCGGGCGCGCCGAGGTCGAGCAGCCGCTTGAGGCGGTTGTTGCGATTGATCACGCGGCGATAGAGATCGTTGAGGTCCGAGGTCGCGAAGCGGCCACCGTCGAGCTGGACCATCGGGCGCAGCTCGGGCGGGATCACCGGGACGGCCTCGAGGATCATCATCTCGGGCTTGTTGCCTGACTGGATGAACGCAGAGACGACCTTCAGCCGCTTGACCGCGCGGGCCTGCTTCTGGCCCTTCGCGGTCTTGACCTGCTCCTGCAGGTCCGCGGCCTCGTCGTCGAGGTCGACCTGCTGCAGCAGGTCGCGCACGGCCTCTGCGCCCATGCCGCCGCGGAAGTACTCGCCGAAGCCGTACGGCGACCCGAAGCGGTCCTTGAGCTCGCGGAACGTGGTCTCGTCGTTGATCACGTCCTTGGGCTTCATCGTCTGGAACAGGTCCCACACCTGACGCATGCGCTCGGCCGCGTCCTCGATGTAGGCCTCGGTGTCGTCGATGTCGGCCAGGAAGCTCTTGCGGAGCTCCTTGAGCATCTTCTCGCGCTCCTCAGCGGAGAGCTTGGCCACGTTGACCTCGAGCGTCTCGGCCCACAGGTGGTCCTCGTCGGAGAAGTCGCGGCCGGTCTTGGCCGACTCGAGGAACTCCTCGCGGCGGGCCAGCGACTCGCGCAGCTCGAGCACGCGCTCTTCCTTCTCGGCCGCGTAGGCGTCGAGGACCTTGTTGACCTCGTCCTGGAGCCCCTCCACGTCGCGCGCGCGAGCCTCGTCGTCCACCCACGTGACCATCGAGGCCGCGAAGTAGAGGACCTTCTCGAGCTCCTTGGGAGCCATATCGAGCAGGTAGCCGATCCGGCTCGGGACGCCCTTGAAGAACCAGATGTGCGACACGGGAGCGGCGAGGTCGATGTGCCCCATGCGCTCGCGACGCACCTTGGAGCGCGTGACCTCGACGCCACAGCGCTCACACACGATGCCCTTGTAGCGGACACGCTTGTACTTGCCGCAGTAGCACTCCCAGTCCTTGGTCGGACCGAAGATGCGCTCGCAGAACAGGCCGTCCTTCTCCGGCTTGAGCGTGCGGTAGTTGATCGTCTCCGGCTTGGTGACCTCGCCGGAGCTCCACGAGCGGATCTGCTTGGAGGATGCGAGGCCGATTTCGATTGCGTCGAAGTTGTTGATATCGATCATGCGGTTCCTTCAGTGTTGTGTCGGTCGGAGGAGGAGTGCGGTGATTGGCCGCGCCGGATCACGTTTCCGCCTCCTCCGTGACGCCCTCGGCCTCGCCCGGCTCGACGTCGGCCGCGAGCATCGGGTCGACGTCGTCGGCGAAGTCCTCCACGGCGAGCTCCTCGCCCGCCTCGAGGTCGGGGTCTTCGGCTTCGACTTCTTCGGTCGAGGCCTCGACGGTTTCGCCTTCGTGCTCGGTCGATTCGTCGGCCGCGGCGCCGTCCGTGGCGCGGACGCCGGAGAGGTCGATGCCGAGCTCTTCGGCGGCGCGGAGGAGGTCGTCGTCCTCTTCGCGCATCTCGGCGCGCTCGCCCTCCTCGGAGACGACGTTGACGTCGAGCGCCAGCGACTGCATCTCCTTGAGCAGGACCTTGAACGACTCCGGGATGGACGGCTCGGCGATGTTCTCGCCCTTGACGATCGCCTCGTAGGCCTTCACGCGCCCGACGGTGTCATCGGACTTGATCGTGAGCATCTCCTGGAGGGTGTAGGCGGCGCCGTAGGCCTCCAGCGCCCAGACCTCCATCTCGCCGAAGCGCTGGCCGCCGAACTGCGCCTTGCCGCCCAGCGGCTGCTGGGTGACGAGCGAGTACGGACCCGTCGAGCGGGCGTGGATCTTGTCATCCACGAGATGCAGCAGCTTCAGGATGTACATGTAGCCGACCGTCACCTGCTCCTCGAACGGCTCACCGGTACGACCGTTGAACAGCGTCAGCTTGCCGGAGGCCTGCTCACCGAGCCGGCGCTTCTTGTCGACGTCCATCCGGATGTTGCCCTGGTGCTCGTCCTGCCAGCGGACGAGCGCCTCGTCGACGTCGCTCACGGTCGCGCCGTCGAACACCGGCGTGGCCACGTACACCTTGCCGAGCTGCCCGTCGGCGCGGTCCGAGCCGCCGTTGCTCTCGACCTGCTTGCGGGCCTCCGAGCCGTCGGCGTACCAGCCGTTGGCGGCGACCCACCCGAGATGGGTCTCGAGGATCTGCCCGAGGTTCATCCGGCTCGGCACGCCGAGCGGGTTCAGGATCACGTCGACCGGGGTGCCGTCCTCCAGGAACGGCATGTCCTGCTCATCGACGATCTTCGAGATCACGCCCTTGTTGCCGTGCCGGCCGGCGAGCTTGTCACCCTCGGCGATCTTGCGCTTCTTGGCCACGAACACGCGCACCAGGTCGTTGACCCCCGGCGGCAGATCATCGCCCTCGTCACGACTGAACGTCTTGACATCGATCACCACGCCACCCTCGCCGTGCGGCACCTTCAGCGAGGTATCGCGAACCTCGCGCGCCTTCTCCTTGAAGATCGCGCGGATCAACTTCTCCTCGGCCGTCAACTCGGTCTCGCCCTTCGGCGTGACCTTCCCGACCAGCAGATCACCCGACTGCACCTCAGCGCCGATCCGCACGATCCCGCGATCGTCGAGGTTGCGCAGCGACTCCTCCGAGCGATTCGGGATATCGCGCGTGATCTCCTCATCACCGAGCTTCGTCGTACGAGCATCGATCTCGTACTCCTCGATGTGAATCGAGGTCAGCTCATCGTCCTTGACCAACCGCTTGGACAGGATGATCGCGTCCTCGAAGTTGTAGCCCTCCCACGACATGAACGCCACCAACAGGTTCTTACCCAGCGCCATCTCGCCGGCGTCCGTCGCCGAGCCGTCGGCGAGCACAGCGCCGTCCGAGACCTCGGTACCCACATCGACGATCGGCTTCTGATGAATCAGCGTCCCCTGATTGGACCGCATGAACTTCTGCAACTCGAACTCGCGCGCGCTCGAGCCATCGCTCGGCTCGATCACGATCCGCTCGGCATCGACATACGCCACCGTGCCGGCGGTCTCGGCCAGCACCACATCACCGGTGTCGATCGCCGCCCGGCGCTCCATCCCGGTACCGACCAGCGGCGCGTCGGTCACCAGCAGCGGCACCGCCTGGCGCTGCATGTTGGAGCCCATCAGCGCGCGGTTGGCGTCGTCGTGCTCCAGGAACGGGATCATCGCCGTCGCCACCGACCAGATCTGCTCCGGCGAGACGTCCATCAGATCGACTTCCTGCGGGGGCACGGTCACGTACTGCCCGGCCTGCGTGCGGCAGATGATCTCCTCTTCGGTCAGGTTGCCCTGGGCGTCGATCGGCGCATTGGCCTGCGCGATGATCCGCTCCTCCTCCTGCGTGGCATCGATGCGGACGACCTCGTCGGTGACGCGACCGTCCTTGACCACCCGGTACGGAGTGGTGACGAACCCGTGCTCGGAGATCTCCGCGTAGGAGGACAGCGACCCGATCAGGCCGATGTTCGGACCCTCCGGCGTCTCGATCGGGCACATCCGCCCGTAATGCGTCGGGTGCACGTCGCGCACCTCGATCGGCGCCCGCTCCCGGGTCAGACCACCCGCACCCAGCGCGCTCAGCCGTCGGCGATGGGTCAGGCCGGCCAGCGAGTTGGTCTGGTCCATGAACTGCGACAGCTGGCTGGAGCCGAAGAACTCCTTCAGCGCCGCCACCACCGGCCGGATGTTCACGATCGTCTGCGGCGTGATCGTGTCCGCATCCTCCGTCGTCAGACGCTCACGCACCACCCGCTCCATCCGATACAAGCCGATCCGGAACGCCTCCTGAATCAACTCCCCAACCGTCCGCAAACGACGATTGCCGAAATGCTCGTACTCATCCAGATGATCCTGAATCGGCTCACGCGGCATCGTCGACGCCTCAGCCGCATAGTCCTTGACCTCAGCGTCAGGCTCCTCGGGCATCCCGAGCAGCCGCGGCAACGACACCAACTCCTTCACCAACGCGATGATGTCGTCGTGCGTCAACGTCCGCGTGTCGAGATCGATATCCAGATTGAGCCGACTGTTCAGCTTGTAGCGACCGACCCGCGTCAAGTCATAACGCTTGGGATCAAAGAACAACTGATGCAACAACGCCTTCGCCGCATCAATCGACGGCGGCTCACCCGGACGCTGCTTCTTGAACAACTCGATCAGCGACCCCTCCTCCGAGCGGGTCACCTCAGGATCGGACTCGACCGTATTGCGGATATACAGCGAATTCTCAAACAGGCCCAGGATCTCCTCATCCGACGCATAGCCCATCGCCCGCAACAACACCGTCACCGGCAGCTTGCGCTTACGATCGATCCGCACATACACGCGGCCCTTCTTATCGATCTCAAGCTCCAACCACGACCCACGCGCCGGCATCAGATTCGCGATGAAGACCTGCTTCTCCCGATCCTTCGGCTCCATCACATACGCGCCCGGTGAACGCACCAACTGCGTCACCACCACCCGCTCAGTCCCATTGATGATGAACGTCCCCCGCTCCGTCATCCACGGAAAATCACCCATGAACACCGACTGCTCGCGAATCTCGCCCGTCTCACGATTGATGAACGCCACCGTCACCGTCAACGGCCGCGCATACGTCAAATCCTTCTCCCGGCACTGCTCCAGATTCGCCACCGGATCATCAAACGTGAACTCACCAAACTGCACGGCCAAATTGCCCGTGTAATCCTCAATCGGCGAGATGTCATCGATCGTCTCACGCAGACCACCCCCAACAGGGTCAGTCAGCCACGCAAACGACCGGCGCTGAATATCAATCAGATTCGGAACTTCAAGAACCTTGTTCAGACGCGCGAAACTACGGCGCGTCCGGGGGGCGTGAGCGGTTGCCAAGACGGCGACTCCTCGGAGAAATCGAGAGGCGAGCAGGAAGTGCGGTCGGAGGCGCGACGGCTCCCGATGCGCGACCAGCAAAGATAGCACACGGCATCGCGGCCCTGTGCAGGACTCGCCAGCTCTCACGGACCCCGCCCCGGCGGCCGCGTATGTGGCGCGGTTGCCGTTCAGATGTGGGCGGCTACGACTATCGGCTAACGCCGGTCAGTGTACGGGCAAACCGGCTCGCGGGCAAGGAGGATGCGGACGGATGGGCACGGCGCCGTGGCGGGGCGAGCTTCGCCGGCATGACCGGCGCCCTCGCGATCTGTGCGCGATCTCACGTAAAAAGCCCGGATTCCAGTTGAATGCGACGGTCCGTTTGGCGCCGGCCAGCGCCGAGTGCGGGCTCCGGCATGCGCTCGATCCGGAGCCGCATCAGCAGCGCGTCCCGCTCGGCCGTTCGCACCGGGTCCGACACGCCGCTGCGCCGATCGAGCCGATCAAGCACGTCGAGCGTCGAGACGATCTCGTAGTCGGCCCCGCGCGCGCGGGCGGCGCGGAGCGAGCGGTCGAGCTCGAACGCAGCCCCGACCAGGTCGCCGAGCCGTGCCAGCGCCGTGCCGTAGACGCGGTGCAGGAGCGCGGCCGAGCGCTCGCCGCCCGCGAGCAGGCGCCGGGCGATCTCGATCGCCCGAGCGGGGTCTCCGTCGAGCGCCTCGGCCTCGGCGATCAGCGCCTGCGCGAGGTGGGCGTCGCCATCGACCCGCATCCTCGCCAGCGAGCTCGCGGCGGACTCCAGTAGCGCGATCCCCTCGACGCGCTGCCCCCGTCTGACGGCGAGTCGCCCCGACAGCAGGTCGACGAACGCCACCCCCGCCTCGTCTCCGGTCGAGCTCCATACGCGCCGTGCCCGACCGAGGTGGATCGCCGCCTGCTCGAGGTGGCCCTGGTCGGACAGGATCTCGCCGACGTTGCAGTCCGTGTAGGCGCCGTCGGCCACGTTGCCGGACCGGTCGCTGCACAGTGCCGCGGCGCTATAGAGATCCACGGCCGCGTCCCAGTCGCCCCGGAAGTATGCGTACATCCCGAGGTTGTTGAGCACGACCGATTCCTGCTCGGGGTCGCCGAGCCGTCGGTAGATCGCGAGCGCCCGCGGCGAGTTGGTCGCCTCGGCCGGACGCCCCTGCTCGACGAGCGCCCAGTCGAGCAGGTTGCACGCCACGGCGAGCGCCCGCGTCTCACCCGCGCGCTCGGCCGCGGCGATCGCCGATCGGCACAGCCGCTCGGCGTCCGCGGCGCGGCCCTGGAGCTGTCTGACGCCGGCGAGGGCCGAGATCAGGCGCGCGCGCCAGACCTGCGCTTCCGTGCCGTCGACGCCGTCGAGCACCCGCAGGCCGCGACGGATCCAGCGCACCTCGGCGGGTAGGCGCCCACTGCGCTCGGCGATGCGCGCGTGGCGGTAGTGCAGACGAGCCTCGTCGAGCGAGGAGCCGCGGACGAGCCGTCGCGCGTTCGTGAGCGCCGCGCTCGCCGCCTTGGGCTCGCCGATGCGCTGCAGCGCGCCGCCGAGCCGCTCCCAGGTGGTGGCCAGCTCCGCCGGACCGACGCCGGCGACGCGCGCCGTCTCAATCGCACGGCGGTAGAGCCGGGCCGCATCGGCATGGGCGAAGCGCGCCGTCGCGCGCTCGGCACCGATCAGCGCGTACCGATGCGCGCGCAGGTGATCGCCGGCGAGGATGAAATGCAGCGAGAGCACGGCGGGGTCGGCGTCGACGTGTTGACCGCGCTCGCTCTCGAGGCTCTCGGCGACAGCCGCGTGCAGCCGCCGGCGCACGCGGTACGGGAGGCCCTCGTAGGCGACCTCACGCAGCGCCGGTCGCTTGAAGCGCACGTGCCCGTCCGGGTCGCGCGCGAACAGCGACGACAGTCGCTCCCACGTGCGCTCGTCGGGCTCGGGGTCCTCGGGAGCGAGGACGTCGCGCAGGCGGCGCGGATGGAAGCTGACCCCGAGGACCGCGGCCCGGCGCACGAGCGTGCGATCGCCGGCGTCGAGCGCGTCGATCCTCGCGCTCGCCGCCGCGTCGATGCTGTCGGGCAGCGACACCGATCCACCGGCGGCGGCGGCCAACAGGTCGAGCAGGAACTCAGGGCTGCCGCCGGCACGCTCGACTGCCTGGGCGATCAGGTGCGGCGGGACGGCCTCGGCCTCGGGACTCGCCTCGGCGAGCGCGAGTGCGTCCTCGCGCGACAGTGGGCCGAGCTCGACCCGGCGGTGCTCGTCGGCGTCGGCGGCGAAGCCCTGTGGCATGTCACGCCGGGTGGCGATGACGACCCACGCGCTCGTGCCGATCACCATGGCGAGCGCGCCCAGCAGGGCCGCGGACGCGTCGTCCATGAGATGGGCGTGCTCGATCTGCACGAGCGTCGGTACCTTCAGGGCGCCGGACAGCAGGCGCAGGACGACCTCGTGCAGCTTGGCGGCACGGTACTCCGCCGCGAGCTCGGCGACCTCTCGCGTCGGCGGCGCGTCGGCGTCGATCGCGATCCCCAGCAGCGGCAACCACGGCAGCAGCTCCGGGTCTGTCGCGTCGAGCCCCGCTCGCAGCCGATCGAGGACGATCTCGTCGGCGTCCGCCCAGGTCAGGCCCAGCAGCTGGCGCAGCGGATCGCGCCAGGCGACGTAGGGCGTCTCCTGGGTGTAGACCTCGCAGGTCGTGTGCACGAAACGCATGTCCGCCGCCCGTGCTCGAGACTCGCTGAGCAGCCGCGACTTGCCGCTGCCCGTCTCGCCGACCAACTCGATCAGCGCCCCGTGGCCCGCGCGCGCCCCGGCGAGCGCCTCCTCGAGTGCCGCGAGCTCGCGACCGCGACCGATCAGCGGCAGCCGGGGACGAGCGGGGCCGGCCGAGCGTGCACGACGACCCCGCCCCACCTCCCAGGCCTGGACCGCTTTGGCCTTGCCCTTGACCCAGAACGGATCGAGCGCCGTGGTCTCGAAGCTGGTCGAGGATCGCTCGAGCACGCCGGCGGTGCAGTAGACACGCCCGGGCGGCGCCTTCGCCATCAGCCGGGCCGCGAGGTTGACGGTGTCACCCATCACGGTGTAGGTGCGCCGGTAGTGCGGACCCACCTCGCCGGCGAACACCGAGCCGCGGTTGACCCCGATCCGGACCGGGAGCGGCGGCTCGTCCTCGACCACCTGACGCAGAGCCAGCAGCATGCGCTCCTCGTCGTCCCCGGCTGCCCGGGGCGCGCCCGCGGAGAGCATGATCTTGCCACCGCCGGCGGCGACGTCGGAGCCGAGGAAGCAGATTCCAAAGCGGTCGGCCGCGGCCTGCACCGCACACACGGTGCGCTCGAGCGCGTCGGCGGCCGCGTCCGCCCCGCGATCGCGGAGCAGGCCGTCGAGCGCCCCGAACTGCAGGAACGCCACGGTGGCCAGGCGGTGCTCCGGCGTCGCCGGTGCGCTGGCCACGTGGGCGCGAAGCTGGGTGGACAGACACGCGGCCACCGCGTCGTCGGCCGGCCGCGCCGGCAACTCTGCCGGTGCCGCAGAGCGCTCCGCCGGCGCGCGGGCGAGCACCACGCCGGGCCCGCGGCGCCGTCCGAGGCAGCGGTCCGGGAGCAGCGCGGCTGTGGCTTCGCTGATCAGGATCTGACCGGTCTCGGCCAGCGCCTCCATGCCGACGACGGTCGTCGCCGCCGGACCCGCGATCACGTGCTCGCGGTGCGATTCTCCGACCAGGAACGACTCGTAGGCGCCGGTGTGGATGCCGACGGACATCCGCAACACGACGTGCCGGTCACCGACGGGGACGCGGCCGACGCGGCGCAGCTTGCGGCGCATGGCGACGGCGGAGCCGCAGGCCCGCAGCGCGTGGCCCTCGCCTCCGAACCAGATCAACATGGCGTCGCCGCCGAACTTGAGCAGTGATCCGCCGCCCGCGTACGCATCGGCGAGCAGCGGGCTGAAGCACGAGTCGATCGCCTCGACCAGCTGCTCGGCGCCCTCCCTGCCCGCGCGCGCGAGCCGCTCGGAGAGGCGGGTGAAGCCCGACACATCGACGAAGACGCCGGTGCCGTCAAGCTGCTCGACGCGCACATCCGGGGCCAGCGCGAGACGCTGCAGCAGGACCCTTGGCACAAATCGGTCGAACCGACCGATGCTCGACTCTGTCAACACTCGCTTGGGCCCCGCAGTGCCGTCGATTTCCCCGGACATCGCGGTCGGGATACCCGCCCGGTGGCCGAAGTCTAGTCCAGCGCGGCGGCGTTGAGAAGCTCGCGCACGGCAGACCGAAAATCTGGTTGCGACGACAAGGGTCTGATACCTTAGCCGCGTTTGGGGAGCCCGAACCGGGGACGGTCAGACGCCCCGTCGGCGTGGAAAGGGGCAGCACATGAAGTTCATTGGCATGCGCACGGCCATGGCGGTCGTCGCGTCGTCTCTGGTGGCGTTCGGCGCCGCGGGTGCGTCGGCGCGTGGGCCGCTCGACGCGCAGCGGACCGAGGTCAAGTGCCCGGAGCACCAGAGCTGCACCGGGTCCGTGAGCAACGGCACGTCCAGTGCCACGGTCACAGCGAGCCCGGGGAAGAGCGGGCCGGCCGCCACGCTCGTGCTCGCGCTCGACACCGGACCCGTGCTCGTGTGCGCCGACTACACGCCGCACAGCAGCGACTGGGCCGCCTTCAGCCTCAGCACCAGCACCCGCAGCAAGACGTTCGGCTACACCGTCATGCACGTGGTCCTACCGCCGGGTCAGACCGTCCGCGACGTGCTCCAGCGGACCCAGCTCTGCTACGGCGCGCCGTACGAGTTCACGACCCGCTCCGGAGCGCCGGCGACGAAGACCGTGCACCCGGATGGCACGGTCGAGTACGTGGGCCTGCTCCCCGAGTGCACATCGCCCGGCGTCACCGGGCCGTGCACGACCGGCAAGCAGCTCGACGTCGCGACGGGCATGCTCAGCATCAACGCGTTCGTTCCCGCGGGCCTTCCGGGTGATCCGCGCGGCCGGGCCTGACGCGGACGCGGGCTGTCGACGAGCGAGGGCCGGGCGATGTCGCCCGGCCCTCTGATGCCGTACCGGATCGGTGCGGCGGCTACTTCAGCTCGACGCTCGCGCCGGCCTCCTCGAGCTCAGCCTTCAGCTTCTCAGCCTCGGCCTTCTCGATGCCCTCCTTGACGGGCTTCGGGGCCTCGTCGACGAGCGCCTTGGCCTCCTTGAGGCCGAGACCGGTCGCGGCGCGCACGACCTTGATGACCTGGATCTTCTTGTCGCCGGCGCCGGTGAGCAGGACGTCGAACGCCGTCTGCTCCTCGGCGGCCTCGCCGCCGCCGTCCGCGGCTGCGGCGGCCGGAGCGGCTGCGGCGACCGCGGTCGCCGAGACGCCGAACTCCTCCTCCAGCGCCTTGATGCGCTCCGCGAGCTCGAGCACCGAAATGCCCTTCAGCTCCTCGATCCACTCTTGGGTAGTCGCCATCGTTCCTCCTTATGCGTCGGATTCCGCGTCCGACGCGGCGTCCTGTTCGGTGTCGTTCTCTGAAGTTGCTGCTGCCGGCTCCGGCGCCGCCGGTGCGGCCTCCGGCTCCGCCGGCGCGGCCTCCGGCTCCGGCT
>Ga0208714_1000326_pt1 | contig 13877 bp, 7 predicted proteins | sample NGESurshal072012_3_FD_184461 | JGI IMG/M metagenome (GOLD analysis project Ga0208714, IMG submission 184461) | Arctic peat soil microbial communities from Barrow, Alaska - NGEE Surface sample 415-1 shallow-072012 (SPAdes) | ecosystem: Environmental > Terrestrial > Soil > Wetlands > Peat ... | reverse complement strand
AGTGGCGGAAGCCACTCGAACGGAGGTGCACCAGCGCAGCGCGTTCCCCGACACAGAGCGGGGAGTAATACGCGATAAGCGAGGAGCACGAAGGGCGATGGCAAACCGACCGCCGGGAAGACTCGTGCGGCCGGGAAGGCTCCGCCTGACATACCGGCCTTGAAGCCGTAACGGGGAAAACCCGCCTTACGGAATTTTAGGGGGGATCATGGAAACGGCGGCATCATTCGAAGCCCGATTCGCGCCATGGTCCTACCCGGCAATTTTAGGGGGGACCATGGAAACGGCGGCATCATTCGAAGCCCGATTCGCGCCATGGTCCTACCCGGCAAGTTAGCTGCGCTACGGAGTTGATTACTCGGAACCTGATCCACCACCGCGTACTCCGCCGCGCCGTCACGCTTGCGAATGCGTGGTGATGGTTTCCAGTCCGTGGGCGTTGGGGCCGGTTTCACGCTGGCGCAACAAGAGCGCGAAGAGCAATGCCAGAAAGCCCAGGATCGAGAAGATCCACATTCCCAGCGCATAACCGTGGAAATTGGTGGGCCCGGCGTGGCTGATGTCATTGGCCTTCCCGATAGCGAGATTGAAAATAAAGAAACCGATCTGCTGCAACAGGCTCATCAGCGCGTAGGCGGTGCCCAACCGCCTCTCATCCACGATGTAGGCGACGGAAGGCCACATCACGGCAGGAATCAGCGAGAAGGCAATTCCCATCAGCGACACCGGCACCAGCAGGGAGATGCTGCTGTAGGCGATCATCAGGTACACCGGCATCATCAGGAACGATCCGACGACCATCAGGGTGGCGCGCTTACCGATGCGATCGGCGAGCAGGCCGAAGAGGGGTGTGGCAATCATGGCGGAAAAAGGAAGCAAACTGTTTAGCCAGCCCGCCTGTTGCTGGGCCGAAGCGAAGGCAGCGGTCGAAGTTGCGGCCGCGCCCATCTGGGAGAGGAATTTGCTGGTGAACAGATCGATGGCAAACGTCCGGAACGGAAAGATTCCCGAGTAGAACGTGAAACACAGCGCGACCACGTACCAGTACGAAGGGTTGAATTTCAGTCCTTCACGGAAACTCAACTTGTCCGGTTCGCCCGACTTTCCGAGGTGGTAGCGCGTCTCGGCGTAAGTTTCGAGCGCCCAGTAAATCAAGGCGCCGACCACGGCCGTCGATCCGACAACCACGGCGAGTACCAGGGGACGATGCCAGCTAGGCTGGGCATCGACTCCGTTGGGGAAGAACGCGAACTTGGCCCACGTCGGCGAGTTGTCGGCGGCGATGGAGGCTATTCGGGCGATCGTGAGATTGATGCCGAAAGCGAAGCTGAGTTCCTTGCCCTTGAACCATCGTGCCAGAGCGGTCGTAACGGCCACGATCTGCGATTCAGCGCCCAGTCCAACGACGGCACGGCCAGCGACCATGAGATAGAAGTTACCCTTAAGGGACGTGAGCAGAGCGCCCAGGAGAATGAGGGCCGAGAAGAACAATAGAGACTTCTTGATCCCGAACCGATCGATGAGGATGCCGCCGATCAACAGCGTCGCCACTGCCGCCACGCTGTAGCTGGCATTCAGCCAGCCGAACATGGAAGCGGAGTAATTCAACTGCTGGAGAAAGATTCGCTCCAGCGGGTTGATGCTGTCGTAAATGTAGTAATTGCCGAACATGGCCAGGCTGACGAAGATCAGCACTAACCAGCGATATGACTTGCTCGGCTGCGGACGGGTATCGACCAGCGTTTCAGATACAGACATTCAAGCGGCCTCGGGTAATGTGAAAAGATACCAGAAGCGGCAATTTGCAACTAGCGATTAGCAGTTAGCATTCAACACTCAGCACTCAGCCCGACGTACTTCGGTCCCACTTTCAACTGAATGCTGACCCCTAGCCCCTAACCCCTAGTGCCTGCCTTACGACCCGATATACCGCGCATACAAACTGCGCGCGATGGCGGTGTCGGTTGTGCCTTTGATGATGGCGCGGCCGTCGGGGAAAAGGGTTAACTCGTAGGGATCGTGCCAGAACTTGAGAATGAACTCGCTGTGCCGCACGGTGCCGTGAGGGGTGAGGCGGCGGGTGAGTTCGTCGAAATCGATGGGCCGCTGCCGCTCGTGAATCTGGACGGAATTCCGGCCGCAGAGCGTAATGTGCGGCCGACCTTCGCCGGCGAGATGGACGAAGTCACGCTGGTCGCACGCCCGGCAGCCTGGACGAGGTTTGGCGGTCTTGATCTCCGCGAAGTCGTTCGTCCAAATATCGTACGACAGAAGCGTGCGCCGGGCCTTTTCGCAGGCGCCGACCAGCAGTTTGATGGCTTCGGTCGAGGCAATCGAGGCGACGAAGTTCACGGCCGAATTCAGAATGCCCGAGGTGTCACAGGTCTCGACCATGCCGCGGGGGGAATCAGGAAAGACACAGGCCAGGCAAGCCGTCTCGCCGGGAAGAATCGTCATTGTGACTGCGTAGCTGGCCACCGCGGCGGCGTAGATCCACGGCAATTTTTTCCAGATGGCAAAGTCGTTGATCAGATAACGTGTTTCGAAATTGTCAGTGCCGTCGAGGATGAGGTCAACCTCGCTGAGCAAGTCTTCCACATTGGCGGGCGTGAGGTCGGCGGCGTGCGGCTCGACCACAATCTCCGAGTTGAAGCCTTTGATTTTGCGGGCTGCGGCGATAGCCTTGGGCAGGGACTCGGCGGCGTCAGCCTCGTCGAACAGCACCTGCCGTTGCAGATTGCTGGGCTCCACGTAATCGCGATCGATGATGCGTAGGGTACCGACGCCGGCCCGCGAGAGCAGGGAAGCCGTGGCGGAACCGGTAGCTCCACACCCGACAATGGCTACGCGCGCCGCCGCAAGCTTCTTCTGTCCTTCATCGCCGATCGGGCGGAACAGGACTTGGCGAGAATAGCGTTCAGCGAATTCCAACGACTGTACCTGCTCCGTGGACGGCTTCCTTGTTTATTATAGGGATTCAACATTAACTTCGCCGTGAGGACCGGGTTGAAAAAAGGTCGCCACAGATGCACCGCGCTGGGGGACGTAGCTTCGCCGGCATGGCATACCGGACTGGTCCCGTCAGACGAGGTCCTCCGGGCAGCGGATGTGCTGAAGGTCAGAGTTTGACGGAGCCAATCACGCCATCGTTCCATAAAATTGCGTCGTTTTGCGCCTTGCTGGTGCTGAGCGCGTCGTTGGCGTGGCCGCAAAACCGGCCCTTGCCCGCCGGTCAAAATCCCGACTCGACTGCTTCCCAGTCGGCCCTTACGCCAGCGCTGGGCGAACTAAGCAAGTACCAGGGCGTCACCGTTCATGCCATCGAGTTCCGCGGCATCAAGGGCAGCAACCCGGAGATGCTTCGGCAACTGGTGGTGCAGAAAACGGGTGAGCCGCTGGATCGCGACAAAATCCGCGCCAGTTTGCGGGTACTCTACGCCACGGGCCGCTTTTCCACATTGCAGGTTGAGGCGGAGCCCAGCCAGCAGAAGGGGTTGTCATTGATCTTTGTCGCCACGGAGAACTACTTCAATGGCGACGTCAAGGTGGACGGAGCGCCGGCCAAGACGAATCCCAAGCCGCATCAGCTGGTGGAATCCAGCAAGCTCGATCTGGGCGCTACGTTCTCGCAGGAGAGCGTGGACCGCTCCGTCGAACGCATGTTGAAGGTGATGGCCGATAACGGGTACTACAAAGCCACCATCACGTATGACCTCATACCGCACGACGATACGCGGCAGATGGACATAAATTTTCACGTGGTTCCGGGGGAACGGGCGCGCGTGGGCGAGGTCACCATCGAAGGTGACACCGGCATTCCGCCGGACAAGGTCCGAAGCCTTACCAAGCTGAAGTCCGGTGACAAGGTGAAGCAGGAGCACGTCACACGCGCACTGGAGCGGCTACGCCAGAAGTATCAGAAGAACGATCATCTGGAGGCCCAGGTTTCGCTCATCGACCGTCACTACCATCCCGATACCAACCGTCTCGACTACGTATTCAAAGCGGAAGAGGGACCGACGGTGGCGATTACTGCCGACGGCGCGAAGATCAGCAACCGGGAATTAAAGAAGCTGGTTCCGGTGTACCAGGAGAACTCCGTCGATGACGATTTGCTGAACGAAGGCCGCCGCAACATGCGCGACTACCTGCAGACGAAAGGTTATTTCGACGTCACGGTAGAAGTGGAACGGCGGCCGGTACCGGAGAAGAACCACCTCAACATCGTGTACAACATCGATCCCGGCGTGCGGCACAAGCTTGCCGCTGTGCGGCTCGAAGGCAACAAGTATTTCGACACCGACACCATCCGCGAGCGGATCGCGATACAGCCGTCGAGCATCATTCTGTCGAATGGCCGTTTCAGCCAGAGACTGCTTGCCGACGACCTGGCCGTCATCAAGAATCTCTACCAGGCAAACGGGTTTCTTGGGGTCAAGGTCACCGCCGACCTCCAGGACGACTACCAGGGACGGGAGAACCAGATGGCGGTGGCGATCAAGATTGAGGAAGGCCCGCAGACGCTGGTGAACTCGTTGAAGGTGGCTGGAAACAATACGTTCCCGCTGGACCGCTTGACCCGGTTACTGAGCTGTACCGAGGGCCAGCCGTACAGCGAAGCCAACGTCGCTGGCGACCGCGACGCTGTGACCTACTTTTATTACAACCGCGGATTTCCCAATGTGCAGTTTGAGGCTGCGGCCTCGCCGGCGCCGGGCGAGCCGCAGCGCATGCAAGTGACGTACACGATCACCGAGGGGGAACAGGTCTTCGTCGATCGCGTACTGGTGAGCGGCCGGGAGTACACCCGTGCTTACGTTGTGAATCGCGAGATGCGCATTGGCGACGGAGATCCGCTCAGTCAGGCCCGAATGGTGGATTCACAACGGCGCCTCTACGATCTGGGCCTGTTCAACCAGGTGGACATGGCGGTGCAAAATCCTGATGGCCAGGAGCCTTCCAAGGATGTGCTGTTCAACCTCCAGGAGGCCAAACGCTGGACCTTCCGGTACGGAGGCGGTCTCGAGTTCGCGACCGGCAACGTTCCTACCACCAACAACCCACAAGGCAAAACCGGAGTCAGTCCGAACGGAGTGCTGGAAATTACTCGCCTGAACATGTTCGGCCGGGACCAAACCCTCACGTTTCGGGCACGAGTCGGTTTGCTGACGCGCCGTGCTTTGATCGGCTATGACGCGCCGCGCCTGTTTCACAGCGAGAAATGGCGCTTCAACGCCACCGCCTTCTACGACAATACGGCCGACGTGAATACGTTCACCTCGGAACGGCTCGATGGAACCGTCCAGGCCGAGCAGAAATATAGCCGGCCGACGACGCTGCTTTACCGCTTAAGTTTTCAGCGTGTAGCAGTCGATCCTAATAGCCTGGTGATCGATCCAACCCTGATTCCGTTGTATTCGAAACCGGTTCGACTGGCAATTCCGAGTTTCACGTATGTGCGGGACACGCGTGACAACCCCATCGATTCGCACAAGGGAAGCTATAACATCGCGGATTTGGGTCTGGCGACCAGCGCGCTGGGTTCCCAGGCGAACTTTGGGAAGGTGCTACTCCAGAATTCGACCTATTACACCTTTAAGAAGCGATGGGTCTTTGCGCGGAACACTCAGATCGGGATCCTGCATCCCTACGGCACGAACAATTTCCTCAGTCCGCCACCAATTGGAAGCAAGCTGCCGACGGAAGCGACCTCGGTTCCCCTGCCGGAGTTGTTCTTTGCGGGCGGCAGTAATTCGCTGCGCAGCTTTTCCATCAACCAGGCCGGCCCCCGCGACTTGCAAACCGGATATCCCATAGGCGGTCAGGGACTCTTCGTAAACAACCTGGAAATTCGCACTCCTCCGGTGGCATTGCCTTTCGTGGGCGATAACCTTGGATTTGTATTCTTCCACGATATGGGCAACGTGTTCGACACGGCAAACCATATCATCAGTGGGATGTTGCGCATCCATCAGCCCTCGATCGCGAATTGTTCCGCGCCTACCAGCACGGCAACCTGCAACTTCAACTACAACCCGCAAGCCGTGGGCATGGGGGTACGCTATAAGACACCGGTCGGCCCGGTTCGCCTGGATGTCGGCTATAACTTCAATCCGACGCGATATCCAATCCAGCTAAAGGAGACGGTGCAGACACTGCGTCATATCAATTTCTATTTCAGTATCGGACAGACATTTTGATGAAACGAATTTTCCATTTAACGATTGCCTTATTGTTCTTGCTGCCCATAGTTGCGTCTTCAGCTTTGGCGGGAGACGTAATTGATGGAGTAGTTGCCACGGTGAACCGCCAGCCGTTGTTCCAGAGCGACTGGGCAGAGGCGATCTGCTTCGAGGCCTTTATGCAGCAGAAGCCCATCGCTCAGGTGACCCAGGCAGATCGAGTGAAGGCCTTGCAGCGCCTCATCGATCGTCAGTTGCTCGAGGGGCAAATGGGTGCCGAGACTTTCCTGTTGCCATCGCAAGACGATGTGGACAAGGATGTCGCCAAACTTCGGGCGCAGGTTCCGAACGGCAGCGACGATCGGATTTGGCAGAAGTCGCTTGCCAGCTATGGACTCACTCAGGACGTACTAAGAGACCATCTGCGGACCGAGGTGCGGGTGATGAACTTCGTCGAGGTTCGTCTGCGCCCGAACGTCCACGTTCAGCCTGAGGAAATTGAGGCCTACTACAAAAATCAGTTGCTGCCCGATTTGCAAAAAACCGGCAGCGCAATGATTGCGTTAGATGAAGCGGAACCCCGGATTCGTGAGCTGCTTGTCCAGCAGCGCATGGATGAACTGCTGGACGCATGGCTGCATAACTTGCGCCAGCAGGCGGAGATTCGAAGCACCATAGCAATTCCCGCCGGGAATGCTCCGGCCGATCAGGGCGGGGCCTCCGGCGCTAACTGAGAATGACCGAAGAAACCCAAATCCGCCGTTTGCACACTCGCTTGTGGATTGAGGCCGCAATCGGCGTGGTGTTGTTGGCGGCCGCTCTTGTCTTGGTTTGGTATGTACGCAGCCCGCGCTTCGCAGATCTGGTTCGGCGCAAGACAATTGCGACCCTGGAAGATATGACCGGTGGCCGCGTCGAGTTGCATGCTTTTCGCTGGAACCTCTCCAAGCTCCAGTTTGAAGCCGACGATCTGACCATCCACGGCTTGGAAGCTCCCGACCAGCGGCCGTACGCCCACGCTGACCGTATCCACGTCCGGCTGCACATCATCTCCTTCGTGGAAAAGCGGATCAACGTAAAAGATTTGAGCGTGGACCATCTCGTCGTGCACGTGATTGTGAATCCCGATGGCAGGACGAATGCCCCGGAACCGAAGCTGCGCAGCCGAACCACGGCGGTGCAACAATTGTTCGATCTGGCTATCGAGCACCTCGATCTGAATAACGGGCTGTTGCTGGTGAACGACCGGGCGCTGCCACTTGATTTCGCAGCCGATGATGTCACCGCAGTCATGACCTACGATCACCTCGACCGCCGCTATGACGGCACCGTGCAAGCCGGCAAAATGGATGCGAAGTACCAGGACTTCCGCGATGTTGCGGCGCAGGGCGAGGTGGCGTTCAGCCTGTGGCCCAACCGGGGGCAAATCAAGTCACTAAAGCTGACGTCAGAAAAATCCTCCCTGGAGGCGGCTGGAACGCTCACCAACTTCGACAACCCCGAACTGGAGTTCAAGTACAGCGGTGCGCTGGACGTTGGACAGTTGGGATCGGTCACCCGCTTGTATGAGCTTCGCGGTGGCAAGGTGACGCTCAACGGATCGGGTACGTATTCGACCGGCACCGGCCTCGCCACGCGAGGTTATGCCGCTGCGCGCGGCGTCACGTATCTGGACAACGGAGTCGCGGTGCGCGACGCTGGTGTAAACGCGGATTTCTCGCTCGCGTACGACAATCTGGCGCTCACTCGGATAGCGGGACGTTTGCTGGGAGGGAGCGTTGCCGGCGACGCCGAAGTCAGGAATCTTTTGTCGGGTTCGACCCGTGGCATGAAACCGAGCATGGAACAGACCACTGAACGCGCGAAGCCCGGCGCGAAGCAACGCCCCAACGGGCGTAAGTCCACTTTTCCGCCAATCTCGGGCCCTGGTCTGCAGCAGGGGACGGCCCACTTCCGGGTGACGGCCTTGTCGCTGGCCGACCTGGCTCGCATGTTCTCGACCAAGGCAATACCGTACGAGAAGCTCAACCCAGTGGGCCGCGTAGGAGGAACGGTGAATCTGGCGTGGACGCGGTCCGTGGCCGATGCCAGCGCCGACCTGGCGCTCGATGTCACACCTCCTGCGCAGCCCTCCGGCGACCAGTTGCCCGTGACTGCGACAGTGCGCGCCCGCTATAACCCCAGAGCGCAAGTGATGGATTTCTCGTCCCTGACAATGACTACCCCTCACTCGCATTTGGATGCCGTGGGCACTTTGGGATCGACCTCCGCCGCTCTGCGTGTAGTCCTGAATACCACCAGCCTGACCGAGTTCCAGCCGCTGCTTACGGCCATGGGCAGCTCGCCGCCACCCGTGGAGCTCGCGGGCGTGGCAAGCTTCAACGGCACACTCAGCGGCAGGCTGAATGACCCGCTGATTGCCGGCCACGTGGAGGCATCTGACTTCACCTACATCTATACGCCCAGTGTGCAGAGTTCGACGCCGCCCCCAACCCATGCGCCGGCGAAAAAGAAATCGCTGTTCCACTTTGCCTCTACGCCAAAGCCGCCTCCGCCGCAGCCCACTGCTAAACCGAGATACATCCACATCGATGAGTTTTCCGGGGACGTGCAGTACTCGTCAACGGGAGTGGCCGTGCATCGCGGCATCGTTCAAGAAGGCAGCGCGCGCTTGAACGTGGATGGTTCGGCAACCCTGGAGAAAGGCAGCTTCACCGAGAACCTGCCGTTCCAGGTGCAGGCTGCCATCCGTGATGCGGACATCGCGGAATTGCAGCGTGCCGCCGGGCTGAACTATCCCGTGACCGGCACCCTGAATTTCACCGTACAGGCCGCCGGAACGGAAGCGAACCCTCACGGTTCCGGACATTTCTCGGTGACGGCAGCGCAGGCCTACGGCCGTCCCGTCAAATCGCTCACGGCGAACCTCGCCTTTGCCAATCACGAGGCGCAGCTTGACGACATCCAGATGCAGGCCATGCGTGGCAAGGTTGCGGGTTCGGCTGCCTACAACTTCGGCAATAAGAATGTGCGCTTCGACCTGACGGGCGAGAGCATCGATCTGGCGAATGTCCCCGAACTGCAAATGCCGCATTTGCAAATAGGAGGCGTCGGCAGGTTTACCGCCAAGGGAGCAGGCACCCTGGAGCAACCGCTGATCAATGCTCACGTGCAAGTGAGTGACCTGGTGCTCAACGGGGACCGTCTCGGCGGCGTTACAGCCGACGCGGTGACCCACGGCAGTCATCTCCAACTCACAGCGCGATCGAATTTCCCTGCGGCAAGTTTGGCGGTGGATGGAGGGATTGAACTGCGTGGCGACATGCCGTCCGATCTGAAGCTGGAGTTTTCCGGTCTCGACATCAATCCTTTTCTGCCGGCAGAGGTCCGCCGACGCGTCACCCGCCACGCGTCGCTGGCTGGACATGCGGAGCTGACCGGTCCCCTGAAGCAGCCCCGGCTTCTGAACGGCAAGTTCAGCATTCGCCAATTCGCGGTGGAAGTGGAAAAGGTTGCGATCGCAAGCGATGGGCCCGTGGAATTTGCGGTGGCGAACCAAGTGGTCACGGTACAGCGCTGCACGCTGGTAAGCGGGGATTCGCGCTTTACCTTGGCCGGCAGCGCCAGCCTGAAGGATGATCGCCGGCTGGCCCTGCGCGCCAATGGCCATGTCGACCTGAATCTGGTGCACACTCTTGACCCCGAGGTGAGTTCGTACGGCGCCTCGACTCTCGACCTCACGGTGAACGGTCCGATGGCGCAGCCCGCGATATCGGGGCGCATCGATATCCAACACGCCGGTCTCTCGATGATTGACCTGCCCGCCGGACTCGGCGATATCAACGGGAGCTTCGTCTTCAACCAGGACCGGCTTGAAGTGGAGCACCTGACGGCGCGCACCGGTGGCGGGCTGGTGACCTTTGGCGGCTTCATCACCTACGGCCGGACAGTCGGCTTCAACCTGACAGCGAATGGAAACGAGATTCGCTTCCGCTATGCCGGGATCAGCGTTACGGCGGATGAAACGCTTCGCCTGGTGGGCACGCTGCAAAGTTCGGCCCTGAGTGGAGACGTAACCGTTACCCGTTTCGCGCAGATTCCGTCCACCGACCTGACCTCAGCACTGGTGCAGGCAAGTCAACCGGCGAGCATTCCCGTTGTAAACTCGCCGCTTAATAATCTGCGTCTTGATGTTCGCATCCTCTCCACGCCGGAGTTGACGGTACAGACGGCGCTGGCGAAACTGGCGGGCGACGTGGACCTGCGGCTGCGGGGCACGGCCGCTCGGCCGGTGCTGCTGGGACGCATCAACATTGCCGAGGGCGACATCAAGCTGGCTGGAACCAAGTATCACTTGGAGCGCGGCGATATTACCTTTACCGACCCGGTGCGCATTGACCCGGTACTGGATGTAGAGGCCACCACCCGGGTCCGCGATTACGACATCACCATCGGGTTGCACGGCACTCTGGAGCGGCTGAACACCACCTATCGTTCCGACCCGCCGCTCTCCAGCGAGGACATCGTGGCTCTGCTGGCCTTCGGGCGAACGCAGCAGGAGAGCGCGATGAACACCGCGCCGCAGTCCGGGTTCGCCGAGAGCGCCTCGGGCGCCTTACTCGGACAGGCGATTAACCAGACGGTTTCCAACCGCGTCTCCCGATTATTCGGCGCGAGCTCCATCCGGATCAATCCCTCGCTGGGTGGGGCGGACAACAATCCCAACGCGCGTATCACGGTCGAGCAGCAGGTCTCGAACAATGTGACGCTCACCTACATCACCAACCTGACGAGGTCGGCGCAGCAGGTCATTCAGTTCGAATACAACATCAACAGCGAATACACCGTCGAAGCCATACGTGACGAAAATGGAGTGGTCAGCTTCGACATTCTCATCCGCAAGCGAAAACGATGAAGCGTGCTGGCACTTAGCACTTAGCACTTAGCATTTAGCAATTAGCCGTTAGCAATTAGCAACTAGCAACTAGCATTCAGCAACTCGGCGATCAGCACGTGGGATTTGCAGTTTGGATGCGGCATCAATTAAGGGCATTGCGTCTAGCTGCTAACCACGAATGGCCAAATGCCAAATGCTAATTGCTAATTGCTAAAGGCTTACTTCAACAACGGCCACGGTACCGAAACCCCGGAGCAACAGCGCGCTCGCATGGTGGAGGAGCAACTGCGCTCGCGCGGCATTCGCGACGCCCGCCTACTGGCCGCGATGGGAAAAGTCCCGCGCGAGGAATTCATCGCCAACGAAGACCTCGGCAACGCTTATGGCGATCACCCGCTGCCCATCGGCGCAGGCCAAACGGTTTCCCAGCCCTACATCGTGGCACTCATGATCGCGGCGCTGGAGCTGCTTCCGGCCGACCGCGTGCTGGAAGTGGGCACTGGCACGGGATACGAAGCCGCCATCCTGGGTGAGTTGGCTGCTGAGGTCTGGACCATCGAACGGCACGAAGATCTGGCGATGAAAGCGCGTGCGATCCTGGCGAGGCTTGGTTACGCTAACGTTCACGTTGTGGTCGGCGATGGAAGCGTTGGTCTCCCGCAGCACGCCCCGTTCGACAAGGTCCTGGTAGCGGCGGCGGCGCCGAAAATTCCCGAGAGCCTGGTCGCGCAGCTTGCGGACGGTGGCCGCTTAGTTGTGCCGGTAGGCAATCGCTTCGAGCAGCAGGTGCAGGTCGTGCGCAAGGTTGGCGCGCAGACCGTTGTGACTTTGCACGACCTTTGCCGTTTCGTGCCGCTGGTGGGAGAAGAAGGATGGGAGCCGTAGGAGAGAACACTTAGCACTTAGCACTTAGCAATTGGCATTTGGCAACTAGCATTTGGCAACTAGCATTTGCCGACGGTCATCCTGAGTGCGGAGTCGAAGGACCCTGTAGCGGCAAGCACCCTGCCCCCTGAACGCAGGGCCGACAATTGATAAATCAGAGCTCCCGCCCTCAGTGCACCAGAAATCCGCTGGCTGCGCTGATCACGCCGAGGGTCGCGAGAACAAATCCGAAGTACCAGTACGCGCGCTTGTCCGTGAGCAAGGTAATGGAGGTGACGACCAGCGCGATCTCCAGAAACACCTCGCCCAGGTCGAAGCGGTCGGCGCGACGGCTGGCGCGTCCCACTTCCGCCTCCAGTCCGCGAGCTTCGTTCTGGATGTCTTTCTGCTGATCGCGATATTTGTCAATCTCTTCGTGAAAGTGTTTCTGCACCTGCGCGGCGCGTTCGGCCTTGGTGTTCTCCAGCGCAGTGAGCACATCGTCGAGCGCCTCCAGATTGTTGCGGCGCATGTTCTTTGCCTGGTAATAGGCCCACTGATCGGTGGCCCGAGTCTGCATCAGGATTTCTTCCGTATGCGCCCGATGGCCGAGCAGCGAAACCGTGGCCACCAGCACTGCCAGGATCGCCATGGTGAGGCTGACCGGAGCCAGCGTCTTGTTTTCCTTCGCCCGCTCTGCCGCTTCTTTCAGTTCATCCAGTTCGTCGCTCATATGCCTCCATTAGCAGTTAGCAATTAGCACTTAGCAATTAGCCAAAAACTACACTGGCCTGTGCAGACTCAATGCTAACCGCTAACCTCTAATTACCAACGGCTAAATGCTAAATGCTAACTGCTAACTGTTATCTTCCTTTCCAAAATAGCGCAGAATCGCGTCTGCTTGCGGACGGCTCACCACCGAGGCCAGCGCCGCGGCATCCGCCTGCTTCACCGCTTGCAGACTGCCGAAGTGCTGCAACAGGCGGTTAGTGGTCCGTTCACCCACGCCGGGGATCTCCAGTAGTTCGGTCTGGCGGTCGCGAATCTGCCGCCGTTTGCGATGGAAGGTCACGGCAAAGCGGTGGGCCTCATCGCGGACCAGTTGCACCAGATGCAGCACCGGCGAATGACGGTCGAGCACTACCGGCTCGTCCTCCTGGCCCTGGACGTAGATGATCTCTTCGCGCTTGGCGATGGAGGCCAGCGGCTGGTTGATGATGCCCAGCGCGTCCAGCGCCTGCGCCGCTGCGTGCAGTTGTCCGATGCCGCCATCGATCAGCACCAGGCTCGGCATGTTCTGCTTTTCTTCCTGAACTCGCTTGTAGCGGCGGGTGACCACCTCGCGCATCGAGGCGAAGTCGTCGACACCCTCGACGCCTTTGATGATGAACTTGCGATAGTCGGACTTCTTCATCTTGCCGTCTTCCCAGACCACCATTGACGCGACGGTTTCGGCGCCCTGGATATGCGAGATGTCGAAGCACTCAATCCGCTTCGGCAGCTCCGGCAGCATGAGCGCGTCCTGCAAGGCTTCCTGGATCGCTTTCGCCGCGGGCTTCATGACACGGAAGCGCTGATCGTACGCTTGTTTGGCATTCTGTCCCACCAGGTCGATCAGCGAGCGCTTGTCGCCGCGCTGCGGCACGTGAATCTGCACCCTCCGCTTCTGGCCTTCCGACAGCACTTCCTCCAGCGTGACGCGATCTTCGAAGTCTACCGGAACATAGACGGTGTGCGGTACATACTGCTGATCCAGGTAAACCTGCTTCAGCAGCGCCGAAAAGAATTCTCCCGGCTCGAAGCCCGCAGTGCCAGGCATACCGCCGAGGTCTTCCCAGAAGAACTCGCGCTTGTCCACGATCTTGCCGCCACGCATGTGAAAAAGATTCACCGCCAGCATCTCATTTTCGTAGTGATATCCAACGACATCGGCA
>Ga0208714_1000324_pt1 | contig 13949 bp, 13 predicted proteins | sample NGESurshal072012_3_FD_184461 | JGI IMG/M metagenome (GOLD analysis project Ga0208714, IMG submission 184461) | Arctic peat soil microbial communities from Barrow, Alaska - NGEE Surface sample 415-1 shallow-072012 (SPAdes) | ecosystem: Environmental > Terrestrial > Soil > Wetlands > Peat ... | reverse complement strand
GGACGCCACCAGGGAGCTCCGAGCCCGGCGAGTGCAGGGAGCACCACCACTCCCGCGCTGTCGCTCACGCCGGCGGCGAGCGCGGCGAGCGCGGCCGCGTCTTCGGCCAGGCCGAGACCCGCGGCCAGCCAATCCAGCAGCGAGCCCGCCGCGAACACTCCACCGTCGAGCGCGTGGGCGATCTCGCCGATCGCACCCGCCGCGTCCGGCAGCGCCCAGGCGACGGTCGGCAGCAGGCGACCGTGCTGCACAGGCTCGCCGGTCCGGCCGAGCACGAAGACGCCGGTTCCGTAGGTCGCCTTCAGCTCACCCGCGGCGACCGCGCCCGAGCCGGCGAGCGCCGCCTGCTGATCGACCAGCTGCGCGGTGAGCGCGAGCGGGACCGACCATCGCTCGTGGCGCAGCTCGCCGAGCGCGCCGAGTGACGGCTGCAGTGAAGGCAGCCACTCTCGGCGCAGCCCGAACGCCGACAGCAGCTGCTCGTCCCAGTCGCGACCGCCGACCGCCAGCAGTTGCGTGCGCGAGGCCGTCGACAGGTCGGTGGCGAAGCGGGCGCCCAGGCGGTCGCTCAGAAACGCGTCGATCGTGCCCAGGCGCAGCGACCCCTCGTCACGAGCGCGCTGCACGGCGTGATCGTTCTCCAGCAGCCAGGTGAGCTTGGCGGCGGAGAAGTACGGGTCCAGCGGCAGGCCCGAGCGCTCCACCGCGCGCTCGCCGATGCGCTGCAGCAACATCTGCTGGCGCTTGTCCTGCCACACGATCAGCGGCGTCAGCGCGCGCCCGCCGGCTTCCCATGCCAGCACCGACTCGCCCTGGTGGTCAAGTCCGGCGGCGAGCACCTCGCGTCCCTCGACCCGCCCGAGCAGCTCCGCGACCGCGTCGATCACCTGCTCGAGGATCAACTCGCCATCCTGCTCGACCCAACCGGGCTGTGGATGGGAGACCTGCAGCAGCCTGCGCGTCTGCGCCACCGGACGCAGCTCGCCGTCGTACAGCACGGCCTTCACCGCGGTCGTTCCGGCGTCGATCCCCAGCAGCAGCGGCGAGCTCATCGCGCGGTCTCGTGATAGCGCGCCGCGCGCATCCACCAGCGATCGCTCGGTTGTGTACGCGGGGTCAGCAGCCGGCGCTCCTCGCCCAGCTCGATGCCGGCGTGCTCGGCGAGCAGCGCGGCGACGTGCTCGCCGATCGCCAGCGAAGCGGACAGGCCCGTCGAGCGAATCGCGGCGACGTGGATCAGCCCCGGCAGCGCGCGTGAGGGCTCAATCACATAGTTGGCCCCGCGCCCGGCGGGTCGCAGCCCCGCGTAGGCGCCGATCTGCTCGGCCCGCTCGAGCGCTCCGAACATGCGCACAGCGCGCTCGCGAATCAGCTCGACGGCATCTGGCTCCACCGACCAGTCCTCCTTGTCCTCGCGCTCGCGCGCCGTCGGGCCGGCGATCACCAGGCCGTCGGTCGTGGGGAACACAAGCACGCCCTTGCCGAGTGCCGACGGCACAGGCAGCAGGATCTGCCGCAGCGGTTCGGCGGGTGAGAAGACCAGGAACTCTCCCTTGCGGGGATAGATGCGCACCGGCCGCTCGCCCGCCATCTGCGCGACGTCGTCGGCATGCAGCCCGGCGCAGTTGACGACCGCTCTAACGCTGTGCACCTCGCCGCCGAGAAGCTCGACCGAGACCCCCTCGCCCGCGGCGGCGGCGAGACCAACGACGCGCGCGTTCAGCACAAATGCGCTACCGCCCGAGCGAGCCGCCGCGGCGAGCGCGTGGACGAAGGCGACGGGGTCGGTGACCGCCTCTCCCGGCACCAGCAGCGAGCCATCCTGCTCGAGCAGAACCTCGACAGCGTTGCCGCGCGCGTTGTCGGCCAGGCGCGCAACCGTCGTGCGCTGCTGCTCGTCTCGCGGCGTCAGGCGGGCGCCGCACCGCTTCACTGTCACCCCCAGATCCCCGAGCAGCTGCTCGCGCAGCGCCGTCGAGCGCAGGATCAGATCCGTCTCCAGCGTGCCGGGCTCGGAATCGAAGCCAGTGTGCAGAATTCCCGAGTTGGTTCCGCTCGCCCCAAGCGCCAGTCCCTGCTTGGCCTCGAACACGAGCGAGCGCACGCCGCGACGCGCGAGCGCGTGCGCGACCGCACAGCCCACCACGCCGCCGCCGATCACGGCGACCTGGGCGTCGTCTGCAGTCATCGGGTCAGCGTACCTGCGGCGCAGCGAGCGCCTGCGCATTCTCGCTGTGCTGTCGGCCGGTCGGGCTCGCGGGCGTGATCGCAATAAGCTTGCCGGCGTGAACACGTCCCCGCGTGCGCTGCACCACATCGGCTGCGGCACGATGTGCCCGCACGGCGGGCGGCTGATCAGCGGCGGGGGCAGCCTGCTGGGGACCGCCCGGATCGTCTGTCATTGCCTGCTCGTCGAGGGAGCGGAGGGGCTCGTCCTGGTCGATACGGGCTTCGGCCTGGACGACATGCGCAACACGCGTCAGCTGGGGTTGATCTTCGACACGCTGTTTCGCCCGCAGGCGCGCGAGGCCGAGACGGCGATCGAACAGGTCCGTGCGCTCGGCTTCGCGCCCGAGGACGTGCGCCACATCATCGCCACGCACCTCGACGTCGATCACGCCGGAGGGCTGCCGGACTTCCCCGACGCGCAGGTGCACGTGCTCGGCCGCGAGCTGAAGGCGGCGATGCATCCGAGCTGGCGCGAGCGCCAGCGCTACGTCGCCGCGCACTGGGCGCATGGCCCCGACTGGGTTCAGCACGAGCCAGAAGGTGACGAGTGGCTGGGCTTTGAAAGCGTGCGCATCCTGCCGGACAGCGACGCGGAGATCCTGCTCGTGCCGCTGATCGGACACACCCGCGGGCACACCGCAGTGGCGGTCAAGCACGACGGTCGCTGGGTGCTTCACTGCGGCGACGCCTACTTCCATCACGGCGAGATGCAGACGCCGGCGTACTGCCCGCCGGTGCTCGGGGCCTTTCAGAACCTCAACTCCATCGACAACGCCGCGCGGCGCCAGAACAGCGAACGCCTGCGCGAGCTCGCGCGCCGCAGCGATGCCGAGGTCGAGCTGCTCTGCTCGCACGACCCGGCGACGCTCGCGCGCTATCAGGACAGCGCCGACGCCTAGCCGGTCTGCGGGCGCCGCCGCCGCGGCTAGGCGTACATTGCGGCGATCGCCGCGGCGTACTTCTCGGCGATCGGCTTGCGCTTGAGCTTCATCGTCGGCGTCAGCTCGTCGCCGCTGGGCAGCCAGTCGCCCTCGACGATCGTGAACTTCTTGATCTGTTCGACGCGCGCGAGCTTCTCGTTGGCGGCGTCGACTCCCTCCTGCACGGCTGCGCGGACGCGCTCGTCGTGCGCGAGCTCTTCGAGCGTCGCCCCCTCGATACCGTGTGTCGCCGCCCACGCCGGTGCGAAGTCGGGGTCGAGCACGATCAGCGCGGTGTTGTAGGGACGGCGGTCGCCGATGCAGCAGGCCTGGCCGATCAGCGGCGAGGCGGTCTTCAGGGTCGCCTCGATGTTCGCCGGAGACATGTTCTTGCCGGCGGCGCTGATGATCAGCTCCTTCTTGCGGTCGACGATCTTCAGGTAGCCGTCCGCGTCGAACTCGCCGATGTCGCCAGTGCGCAGCCAGCCGTCCTCGGTGAACGCCTCCTTGGTCTTCTCCGGGAGGTTGCGGTAGCCGGGCATCACGACGTCGGACTTCATCAGCACCTCGCCGTCTGAGTCGAGCTTGATCTGCACACCGGGAGCCGGCGGTCCGACGGTGCCGATTTTGATCCTGTCCGACGGGTTGACCGTGCCCGCTCCGCAGGTCTCGCTCATGCCCCACAGCTCCGCCAGCGGCAGGCCGATCGCATGGAAGAACTCGAGCACCTCGATCGGCGTGGGCGCGGCGCCGACGTTGATCGCCTCGACCTGATCGAGCCCGAGCATCACGCGCAGCCCGGCGAAGATCTCCGCGTCGGCCTGCGCCACCTGCTCGGCCAGCTCGGCGGGCACCTCCTGGCCGCTTTGCTCCAGGCGCACCTTGCACAGCGCCGCGTCGAGCGCGCCCTGCATGCGCTGCTGCTGCTCGTCGGGCTGGGCCGCGATCATCGTCTCCAGGCCCGCCTTGAGCTTCTCCCAGATGCGCGGCACGGCGAAGAACCAGCTCGGGCGCACTTCGGGCAGGTAGGAGAGGACCTGCCGGGGGTCGTCGCAGCAGGTGATCTGCAGTCCGAAGACCATCGGCAGGTAGTGGTGGGCGTTTCGCTCGGCCACGTGCGCAGCCGGCAGCCACGAGATCACGCGGCCGTCCTGCGGGAACTCGATCAGCTCGTCCAGGCCCTCGACCGCCGCCAGCAGGTTGCGGTGGATCAGCTGGACGCCCTTCGGCGGACCGGTCGTCCCGGACGTGTAGATCAGCGTGAGCACGTCGCTGCCGTGCAGCTGGGCGACCGACGCCTCGACGTCGAAGTCGGGATCCGAGCCCTCGACCTCTGACAGCGCGAGCGTGCCCTGCGGCGCCTCTCCGTCGACGACGATCACGTTCTGCACGGCCGGTGCCGCGGCCTTGGCCTCGAGCACCTGCGCCAGGTACTGCTGCTCGCAGATCACCGTCTTGGCGTCGGCGTCGGACAGCAGGTAGCTGATCTGCTCGGGGGAGTAGGTGTTGTAGATCGAGAACGGGGTCGCTCCGAGCATCATCGCCGCGAGGTCGCAGAGGTGAAACTCGGGCCGGTTGGAGAGCATCAGCGCGACGGTCTCTCCGCGCCCGACACCGAGCTTGGCCAGGCCGCCCGCCAGCGCGTCCACGCGCGCCAGCAGCTCGCCCCAGGTGATCGTGAAGGCGTCCCCCTTGGTGCGGATCGCGACCTGGTCGGCGCGCTCGGCAGCCGTGATGCGAAACGCCTCGGCGACAGTCTCGGCCTCTACCGCCGTGCGCCCCGGGGCCTTCGGTTGTGTGACTCCGCTCTCCATCTCACGCTCCTCCGCTTGCACTGCTCCCACGTGACTCTTCGCACGTCAGCATACGCCCGGCCGGCGTTCAGAGCGAACGCAGCGATCACGGGCGCCCGGGCACGGGCGCTCAGCCCGCGAGCAGCCCCTGGCGGCTCAGGAACTCGACCTGGTCGGCGGCGACGCGCTGCGGGCCGTCGCCGATGAACGCGCCGAAATGGTCATACGGGTAGCGGTGCAGCTCGCCCTTCGGCGCGCGCGCGGCGAGACGCTCGACGGCGCGCTTTGAGACCGACACGTCGCGCTCGCCCAGTCCCACCCACAGCGGCGCGCGGAGGCTGCGCGCCTTCGACAGCGGGCGGTGCAGCGCGACCGTCAGGAAGACCCCCGGCGAGATCTCGTTGCGCCACGGCGAGCCCTCGGGCACGCTCGCGCGAAACCCGTCGGCCTCGCCGGGCAGCGTCATCGCCGCGTGCTCTCCCGGCTGCCCGGTGACCGCCACGAGGTTGTGCCGGCCGAACTGGTCGGCGAGCGACCGCGGGGTCAGCCACGCAGACAGCGCCGGCGGAGTCGCCAGCGCGCGCGCCAGTCCGTCGACCATCGGGCACAGCGCCAGCGTCGCCGCGATGCGCCCGTCGGCGGCCGCCGTCTCCACGGCATGCCCGGCGCTGAAGGAGAAGCCCCACAGCACGATCCGCTCCGGATCGACACCGTCGAGCGTGCGAGCGTAGGCCACGGCCGCGCGCCAGTCGGCGAGCTGCTCGCGCTTGCGGAAGCGCTGGCGCGGCTCACCGCCCGAGTCGCCGAGGTAGCGATGGTCGAACACCAGCGCGGTGGCGCCCGCCTCGGCCAGGCGCTCGGCATACGGCGCCAGGCCGTCGTGGCGGGTCAGCGAGAAGCCGTGAGCCATCACCACGCACGTCGCCGGCTCGGCCGGCTCGGCCGGCTCCGCTTGTCCGGCCGAGGGCCGGTACAGCCACGCCGCGCACTGCGCGTCGCCCGATGTGAATGTGACCTCCGCGCGCTCGATCGTCATAGCCTAGTCCTGCATGGCACTCGGGCTCGGTGGAGTGGCGGCGTCATGCGATTTACCAAGCGCGGTAGCCATGGTAGATACGCGCGTAAATACCATCGCTACCGCTTCACGTAAATGGACACTCGATGCCGGCTGCGCCACGCTCGTCGTAAATACCATCGCTACCGCTCCACGCAAGAGGGCGGTCGATGCGCGGTGCGCCACGCACGCGCGGCGACGGCGTACGCTGGCGGGCGATGATCGTCGCGCTGGACTGACTAGACGGCGATCCGCGCCACGCCGTTTGCGTCCTCGCCGGCTACGAGCAGGAACTCGTTTCTCGCCCCGGCCCGGCGGGCTTCGCGATAGGGGCGGTACTCCTCGCTCTCGTAGAACTCGTCGGCGGCCTGCTTGGAGGGCCACTCGATGAGCAGGAGCACCTGCGGCAGCTCCCTCTCACCCTCGATCCGCTCGATCCGCGGCGTCCGCGCGAGGTAGCGACCGCCGCGCCGCTGCACCATCGGCGTCACGTCGGTGACGTAGTCGCGGACCCACGCCGGGTCGGTCACGTCCAGTTCGGCGACGGCGTAGTGCTTCACGGGGCACCCTCTCTGATAGCTCGCACGGGCAGCCAATAATAGGTCTGCTCGCGCGCCGCCCGGTGCAAGTCCTGTGACCGCTCGCGAGGCATAGACTGCGGCAATCGAGTTCCGCACGATCTCCAGCGGCGCCCAGCCGTTCGTCGTCTCCCAGGAGGGCGATGGGCCGGACATCGTGCTCGTGCACGGCTTTCCCGATACGCCGCACTCGTTCGCCGATCTGCAGGGCGAGCTCGTGCGCGCCGGCTGGCGCGTCACCGTGCCGTGGCTTCGCGGCTATCACCCGGACACGATCGTGCCGGGGCGCCCGTACGACTTCGAGACGCTCGGCCGCGACGGCCTGGCCCTGCTCGATGCGATCGGCGCCCAGCGAGCGATCTTCGTCGGGCACGACTGGGGCGCGCTGATGACCTACGTGGTGGCCACGCTGGCGCCCGAGCGCACGCGCGGCATCGTCACGATCGCAATTCCCCATCCGAGCCTGCTGCAGCGCACGCCGGCGTCGCTGTTCGCAGCGCGACACTTCCTCGAGCTGAAGCTGCCGTGGGCCGCGCGCAACGTCAAGCGCCGCGACTTCGCCTATCTCGACAAGCTCTATCGCCGCTGGGCGCCCAACTGGTCCGGACCCGAGCGCGACGCGTGCCTGCGCGAGATCAAGCGGGCGCTGTCGACGGATGCGACGCTCAACGGCGCGATCGACTACTACCGCGCGCTGCCGCTCGGCGGCTCGCGGCTGCTGGACAAGCCGCCCGACGTGGCCAACCTCGCCGTCGGCGGGACCGCCGACATCGTCGACGTCGAGCTCTACAAGACAACCTCTGAGATCTTCCCCGCGCCGAGCCGAGCGCTGATCATCGAGGGGGCAGGACACTGGCCGCACCGCGAGCAGCCGGCGCTCGTGCTCGGAGAGATCGCCGGCTTCACCGCCGCGCTCTGAGCGTCCGTCGCGGCGCGCGGCGATCCCGGCCGGCGCCCTCGCAAGGTCTCTGACTGCTCTTGCGCGCGTCATCGCGGGCCGAGCATGCTTAGATTAGGACGTTGACAGAGACGTGGAACGCCGCGACACTGCCGGCACGCGCCCGTAGCTCAGTGGTCAACGGTTCTCTTCGGGGAGCCAAAGAGCAGCGGTCTTTCAAGCCGCAGGCCGCGGGTTCGATTCCCGCCGGGCGCACTTCAAGAAGTACCTGCCAATGAGCGGGTCTTAGCTCGACGAGGCAGAGCGTGCCAACGGCATCTCGACCCTTGGGAAACACCTTTGGGTAACACGCGAGAGGCTCATTGCGCCCTCGGAGGCCCAGAAGGCGCTTGGACAGGCTGGGGCTCGACGCCTGCTACGCCCAGGGCCGGCAGGGCCTCCAAGCAGCTCGGCCGACGGCGCGCGTATCCCAATCGAAGATAGCTTTGCCTGCGCGCGGGTCGGTCGAGCTCATGGAGCAGAGCCTCACACCAGACGCTAGGAAGCGCGGCCCGCGTGCCACACTTGCTCCTCGTCAACGCCTATCGCCAGCGGAGAGCAATGAGCCCGGCGCTGCCAGCAAGCGAGGCTAGCGGGGGAGGGAGCCTGCTGCAGTCGGCGAATTGATCCGCATGCTCGTTCTGACGCGCAAGCCCAAACAGAGCATCATGATCGGCGACGACGTCGAGGTCACGGTGCTGTCGGCCGATGGCGGGAAGGTACGCCTCGGTATTCAGGCGCCCTCGGAGGTTCCAGTGCATCGGACCGAGATCTACATGGCGATCCAGCAGGAGCGCGGAGAGGGAGGCGATCGGGAGAACGTGGGCTCCGACGTGGACGATCCGCTGCGCGAGCTCGACGGACCGCCCGAGCGAGGTTAGGCACCCACGCTCGCCGACCTCGGTTTCGCTCCGGAGGCCGGCCGACTCGCCCTGACATCGGCCGAGCAAGCATTGGCTGCGCTCGTCAGGCGGTGCTCGTCGCGCGTCGCGGCGTGACACTCGCGTGGACTCACGTCAGGTCGGTCACCGCCGCCTGATAGACGCCGATCGAGGCTTGCAAGCCGTCGCCGAGCGCGGCGTCGACGACACCGACGTTATGCACGATGAGCGCAGCCCGCGTGATGAGCCGTTCGAACCCGTCCTCCGCCCGCACCGCAGCGATCTGCGCCTCGCTCCCGCGCGCCAGTGTGAAGCCCGAGAGATCGCCGCCGTGGGGGTTGAGCAGCACGGTCTCGCTGCTCTCGATGCGGCCGTCCTGCTCGGCCGTCGCCCAGTAGGCCAAGGCCTCGGCGAACACCTCCAACCCCTTCGCCTCGCGCCCGGTGACGGGTTCGCCCCATCCGATGAATAGACCGGCCTCTGCCATCGCACACCTCCTGCTCGTTAGCCGACAGAGCGCGAGTGACCAGACACATATGCCACGGGTCGTCCCACGTCCCGTCCTTTAGGGAGACACTATTGCGGCTCCGGTGGCCGAGTCAACCCCAACGCCCCTGGCTCAGAGCCTGTTTCGATCTCGCGCGCTGCGCCCACCAGACTGTCTAGGAGCACGGAATCCGAAGCTCTGAGCCGGGGCGGTGCTGCCGGATCTTCGTTGCTGTCAGCCTTGCTCCTGGAGACGGCTTGTCCATTGGGAATGACGTTGCCGAAGCTCGCCCTCGTCGAGGTCTGGCCGGCCGAAGGGCCGGTAGTTCGCCACCCAGGTTTCGACGATGCCATGCGACCGCGCGACCGCCCAGCCATCCCACAGCCCCATGTCGGCTACGGGGTGACCGGTCGCATCCTCGTAGGCGGCCAGGAAGACGTCGGCGACCCGCTCGTCGAAGAGGAGGTAGAGATCCAGACGGCACCAGCCCACGTCGAAGCCACGCGGACCGCGCGCTGCGCCGGACCAGTCGACGATGCCTGCCAACACTCCGTCTCGCCAGACGACGTTGCCCGACCAGTAGTCGGCGTGCGTGAGCACTTCCGGGGAGGCGGTGATCTGCGACCAGTCAGAGCGGATTCGCGTTGCGACTGGGCCCTCCAAAACCTCACGAGTCCCGCCGCTTCGGTCGAACGTGCTCGGCAGAGCAGACAGCCGGTCGCTGGGCACCGCGTGCACCGAGGCCAGCGTGTGACCGAGCTGCGTCGCCCAAGAGTCGGGATCAGTGGGCGCGATGTCCGCCTCGCCGTCAAGCGAGCTGATCAGCGTCGTCGGACACTCCGACCACCGGCCAGCAAGGTCGCTGCCCAGCAGCACCGGCGCCAACCCTCCAAGGCCGTCAATCGCTCGCAAAACCCGCGCCTCGCACGCACCGGCCGAGTCGCCAACCGGGAACTGCTTCACGACGACGGTGAGCGCTGGGCTCGCAGTGTCCACCCTCCACGTAGCGGCGTGCTGGCCGCCGGGCAGTCTCACCACCAAGTCAATCGTGGCCGACGATCCGGCCAGGCCCCGAACCTGCTCGAGGGCACCCGCTGACGGCGATAGCTCTGGATGGACCATTTCAGAGATCCTATGGAGCGGCACTCTCGCTGCGGGTGCCTGCTTTGGACAGGAGGAGGAGCGAACCCCAAGCTACGAGCGTGGGATCCGCAGCTCCGGGAATTGACCAACAGTGGTCAATACGCTCAGGGCTCGCAGGGGCCGGGGCGCTACGTGGCCGTCAGACGGCCGCCGGAACGGGGACGACCTCGGCGAACTTCACCGTGTCGATGAACTGCCGGAAACGCGCAAGCTTGCCGTCACGGATATCCCAGATGTGGACGACGGGCAGGTCCAGCGCCTTCCCAGTCGCTTTGCCGGTCCCCGTATAGCGGACGACCGCGGCGACGGTTCCACCGGATCCCATGAACTCCTCGGGTACGATCGCGAAGCCTTCGACGTCCTCGGCGATCGGGCCAAAGACCTTCTGCGCGACGGCCCCGCCGCCGTGGTGCAGGCCCCCGTATGGCATGCCCTCAGCCTCGTGCCATTCGATGTCGTCAGCGAATGCGCCGAGCACGGCGGGCACATCGCCTCGCGCGAACGCCCCGTAGACGCCCTTGACGAACTCGATGCTCTGCTCACTCATGGCTCCCCTTTGTTCGGCTGGTTGTGGTCTGAAGCTATCAGGCGGCGAGAGACTGAGTTCAGGCACGATGCCAACACACGCGGGATCCGCAGCTCCGCCTCACCGCCGGATCCGCAGGTCCGGAAGATTGACAAAAAGTGGTCGGTACGCCCAGGAGCGGCAGGGCATGCAAACGCCCTGCTGGGTCAGGGAACAGCAAGTGCATGCTGGAGCGCCTTTAGGCGTGTCGCGGGCTTGGGCCGAGAGCCAGATGGGCTCCGACGAGGCTCAGGGCTATCGGCGCGCGGAACAAGGACGCCGGCGTGCGCCCGCGGCACAGGCCGTGATCATCGTCAGGTCAGGTCAGCGGGACCCGACGAGCACCGACGCCCCCGCGTACATGTGCGCCGGCCGTTTCTGACTGCCTTGCCGACGAGCTTCGGCTCCTGGCCCAAGGGCGCGATGTCGATCGCGAACTCAAGGCCAGTCGCCGCCGCGACCTTCACGAGCGTCTCGACCTCAGCGCATAGCCTGCGGCCTTTCAAGCCGCAGGCCGCGGGTTCGATTCTCGCCGGGCGCATCCTCAGAGTCGGCTGCAGATGGCGAGCCGCTCGAGCAGCTCAGTCGTGAGCTCGGCGAACGCCAGCGCCAACGCTGGGCAGCCTGCGGCCGAGATGGAGCAATCTGTGGCCGCTCAGCTCCGTTCCTTGGGCCATCTGCTTGTGCTGCCAGCAGTACCGGCGATGTCCCTCAGCCCTGGCCCGGGTGCACTGCTGGCCGTCGGCCGTCGTAGCGACGCACTGATCTCCGTCGTAAGCCGGCTCGTGACGCGCTTCTCCGTCGTAACGCGGTTCTCCGCGCTTGCGTAGCGTGCGTCCCTGCAGCGCGCCCGCCTCCATCGCGATAGCCAGCGCCACCAATGCACTTCCGAGCAGAACTGCCCCTACCGTCGCCATCTTAGCCGAGCCTCCTTGTCCATCCTTGAGGAGGAAAGAGTAGCTCTTTGCGCCAAGAAACGTCAGTCCGCGACCCTCTGGCGATTCCGCGACCCTCTGGCGATTCGCCGTCAGTGGGCGGTTGCGGTGAAGGAGGTGCTCCCGCTGCACGGTTCTGCGATGGTCCTGATCGTCCCGCGCACGGTGCCGCGAGAGAAGCGGCCCGTTATCAGCTGCACGATCGCTGGTGCGCCAGGTCCGGCTTTGAACCGCTCGCTGATCGATACTCGGAACGATCCTGAGCTCGAGATCCGGGCGGCCTTGGTCGACTGCACCTGCAGCGTGCCCGCCGTCCGGCAGTAAAGGACCGGGGACGAGGAGGAGAAACGCACGGTGACCGAGTTGCCGCTCTTGGACACCCGGAGGATGATTCTGCCGCCGGCGCGCAACAGCACTCGATGGTGTCCTTCCTGCGTGACGCCGGTCGTGGGCGTGGTCCCTTCGTAGGTCTTGCCCTTCAGTGGCCCCGCGAGCGCACTTGCCGCACTGGCGACGACGAGGCTCAGCGCAACTGCCACGGTGCAACGTGCTCTCTTGGTCATCGGGCCCCTCCGTATCGCTTGTCCGTGCGGTATCGCTTGTCCTTGCGGCGCTCTGTGCGCGCATTATCACAGACGCCTGGCATCATCGCGCCGAACGCCTAGACACGAGCCGCCCGCTTGGGATCGGCAAAGAGCTTGCAATTGTGCGGGATGCAGCTAGTATTGGCGCCCGCACGGGGGCCGATCGCTTCGATGCGACGCCTGGCTCAGTTGACGTGACGGCTGCGTGGGTTGAGAGTTCCGACCTGGATGGATGGGATATGGCGGCGAAAAGGCGACGGAGTGCGCCCGCAAGACTTATCGGGCTATTTTTCATAGCTTCTCTCGCGCTCGCTGCACCAGCGAGCGCATCACCGGCGCTGTCGCTGCAGAAGCCAGCCTCCGGGAGCACGACAAACTCGACGCCCACGTTCGGCGGCGAAACCAACGACGTGCTCGATCCGGTCAAGGTGCTCGTCTACAAAGGCGAAGTCGCCGGCGGCGAAACGCCGCTGACGCAGGAAGGCGGCCCGTTCCTCGATGGCAAATGGAGTCTGGTCTCTGCTCCCCTGACGGATGGAACCTATACCGCGCTCGCTGAACAGACCGAACTGGGAGGAGTGGGCGAAACAAGCGCTACCTCACCGGTCACCTTCGAAGTCAACACGCAACCGCCGACGGTGACGCTCACCCAGCCGACGACGCCGTCGAACAAAACGAAACCGACCTTCACCGGCAGCGCCAGCGAAGCCGGTCAAGTCATCGTGCATGTCTTCTCGGGCACAGAAGAAGTCGCGACCTCCACGGCGACGGTCGGCGCGGGCGGCGGCAACTGGTCCTCCAACGCAGCGAGCCCGTCGCTGCCCGAAGGCAAACACGCGTTCACGGCCTACGCCACCGAGCAGAGCAGCCTGGGCAACGGCGAAGGCCAGAGCACCCCATCGGTCACCTTCGAAGTCAACACCGAAACGCCGAGCGTGACGCTGAACCAGCCGACGACGCCGTCGAACAAAACGAAACCGACCTTCTCCGGCAGCGCCAGCGAAGACACCGAAGTAGTCGTGCACGTCTTCCTCGGCTCCGAACAGGTCGCCTCGGCGACGGCGCAGGCCAGCGGCGGTGGCTGGTCCTCCAGCGCGCTGAGCAAATCGCTGCCCGAAGGCAAGCACAGCTTCACGGCCTATGCCAGGGAGAAGAGCAGCCTGGGCAACGGCGAAGGCCAGAGCGCGACGGTCACCTTCGAAGTCGACACCGAAACGCCGGCGGTGACGCTGAACCAGCCGACGACGCCGTCGAACAAAACCTCGCCTTCATTCTCCGGCAGCGCCGGCGAAGCCGGCGAAGTCGTCGTGCACGTCTTCTCGGGCGCAAAAGAAGTCGCGACGGCCTCCGCGACCGTCGGCCCGGGCGGCGGCAGCTGGTCCTCCAGCGCGGCGAGCCCGGCGCTGCCCGAAGGCAAACACTCGTTCAAGGCCTACGCCACCGAGCAGAGCACGCTCGGCAACGGCGAAGGCCAGAGCGGCGAAGTCAGCTTCACGGTCAACACCGAACCGCCGAGCGTGACGCTGAACCAGCCGACGACGCCGTCGAACAAAACGAAACCGACCTTCTCCGGCGGCGCCAGCGAAGCCGGCCAAGTCGTCGTGCATGTCTTCTCGGGCTCGGCAGAAGTCGCGACCTCCACGGCGACGGTCGGCGCGGGCGGCGGCAGCTGGTCCTCCAGCGCGGCGAGCCCGGCGCTGCCCGAAGGCAAACACGCGTTCACGGCCTACGCCACCGAGCAGAGCGCGCTCGGCAACGGCGAAGGCCAGAGCACCCCATCGGTCACCTTCGAAGTCAACACCGAAACGCCGAGCGTGACGCTGAACCAGCCGACGACGCCGTC
>Ga0208714_1000323_pt1 | contig 13956 bp, 10 predicted proteins | sample NGESurshal072012_3_FD_184461 | JGI IMG/M metagenome (GOLD analysis project Ga0208714, IMG submission 184461) | Arctic peat soil microbial communities from Barrow, Alaska - NGEE Surface sample 415-1 shallow-072012 (SPAdes) | ecosystem: Environmental > Terrestrial > Soil > Wetlands > Peat ... | reverse complement strand
GGCGAGAAGAATGCCGAAGTACTGGCGATGGCATCCGCCCGCGCTAACAAACCGCCCATCAGTTGCCGTGCAGCCGACTTACTTCAGCCGGAGTGGGAACGGAGGCGATCGGAAGCCGCGGTGCTGCCTGGCTTCGGTGGCACCGACGAAGATGTGTTGACCTACGCCATGTTCCCCAAGATCGCGCCACAGTTTTTCAAGACCCGCATGGAAGGCCCGAAGCACATCGGTAACGAGCCGGCAATCGTGAATTCAGAACAGCCAGATGCAAACCGCAGCAGCGGCGCGTCGGCATCACCTGTGACCTACGTCGTGAGCCTTAATGGCAAGGAACACAAAGTCACCGTAGCACCGGCCAAGTAACGACGGACATGAAGCTGCGCTTCGGATTATTGAAGCGAGCCAGGAGGCATGAATGGCTACACCAACGCTTAAACCGGCCAGTACTACCATGGCCGAGAGAATCAGCGAGCTTAGTGACAAACGCGAGAAGCTTAAGCAGGGCGGCGGCAAACAACGTCTGCAGAAGCAGCACGATTTGGGTAAGCTCAGCGCGCGCGAGCGCATCGAAAAGCTCGTCGATCGCGAAAGTTTCCAGGAGATAGGTCTTTTCGCAAAGCATCGCGCCACCTATTTTGGTATGGCAGACAAGGAACTACCGGCGGATGGAGTGGTGACCGGATGCGCGACGGTTGACGGCCGTTTGATCCACCTGGCCAGCCAGGATTTCACCGTTGCCGGTGGAGCAGCAGGCGAGGTGCACTGCGCAAAGATCAAAGAGATGATGCAGCTTTCGATGAAGACCGGAAGCCCATTCGTATTCATCAACGATTCCGGTGGCGCGCGCGTCCAGGAGGGTATTGACAGCCTGGCGGGCTACGCCAGCGTGTTCTACAACAACGTCATGCTTTCCGGCACGGTGCCGCAGATTTCGATCATCTGCGGTCCTTGTGCAGGCGGTGCAGCCTACAGCCCGGCGCTGACCGATTTCATCATCCAAACCAGGCGCGCGCAGATGTTCATCACCGGTCCGCAGGTGATCAAGCAGGTGACAGGAGAGAGTGTGACCGCGGACCAACTGGGCGGGCCCGCGGCCCAAATGAATCGATCCGGGGTGGTTCACCTGATTGCCGAGGACGATGACGGAGCGTTGTCTCTGTGCCAGCGGCTGTTGAGCTTCTTGCCGTCGAACAACTTGGAAGATCCTCCTCGCCTGGCTTACACCGATGAACTGGAAAACGATCCCCAGCTAAACGACATAGTGCCGGCAGAATCTAAGGTTGGCTACGATATACGGACGGTGCTCGCACGATTGCTGGATCACCAGGATTTCTTCGAAATTCAGCCGGGTTTCGCAGCGAACATAGTGATCGGGTTCGGACGCCTCCAAGGACGTTCTGTGGGAATTGTTGCGAACCAGCCCAGCGTACTCGCCGGAGCGCTCGACATTGACGCGTCCGACAAGATAGCCCGCTTCGTACGATTCTGTAATGCCTTCAATATTCCCTTGCTCACCTTCGTCGATGTACCGGGATTCTTGCCTGGCGTCGAGCAGGAGTACGGCGGCATCATTCGGCACGGAGCCAAGGTGCTCTTCGCTTATTCGGCTGCAACCGTCCCTAAGATAACGGTCGTAATCCGTAAAGCATATGGCGGCGCTTACATCGGGATGTGCTGCAAAGACCTGGGAGCGGACCGGGTGGTAGCATGGCCAACTGCTGAAATTGCGGTCATGGGCGCCGAAGGCGCAGCGGAAATTGTCTTTCGCCACGAGATCGACTCCGCGGAAAACAAGGTGCAGCGGCGCGATGAACTGATCGAAATGTATCGTCACACGTTTGCGAACCCATATATATCGGCTGGCCGGCGGCTCGTCGATGACGTGATCGAGCCCGCCGAAACCAGGAGATACCTGGCGCGGGCCCTCGAAGCTCTACACACAAAACGAGAGCTTCGTCCGCCGAAGAAGCACGGTTTGATTCCGCTGTGAGACACGGAGACGCTTCCCTTATGACTACTGATGCAATCATCACGCCCGAAACTTTAGCGATGATCGCCGCCAGCGTTACGGCGTTCCTCGGCAAGAAAGTTCGGATTCGGTCCGCCAGGGCTCTACAGACACCGTACGCAGTCGAGCGGTGGGCACGGCAAGGCCGGTTGATTGTTCAAGCATCGCACAACCTTGGCCAGCTAAGACGATGACCACGCTCGCGGAAGATATCACGACCGCAGAGCGGGAAGTGCTCCCGGAGAGGAACGCACCATGAAGTTAGAGATATCGGTTGACGGGCAAAGATATGAAGTCGAGGTCGAGGTCACCGAGGAGGACGACTCCGGGCGGGCACAAGACAACCGTCCCGCCCCGGCGACAGCTACCATTCAGTCGACCGTGCTGCGCACTCCTCCCAAACCGGGAGCTTCGTCGGATCCTAACGTTGACGAATCCAAACTATGCCGCAGCCCAGTGGCGGGAATCGTGGTACGGATTGATGTCGAGCCGGATCAACAGCTGGAGGTTAACGATCTGATGGTCGTGCTGGAAGCCATGAAGATGGAAACTAACGTGACGGCGCCGATCGCCGGAAAGCTGAAATCCGTCAACATATCGCCGCGAGATGCAGTGAAGATGAACCAGATCCTGGTCGAATTCGAGTAACCCAATCGGGTCGTGATGCCAGTACGGCTTCGTTCGCTCTAGCAACACTGCAATCAACGAACGCTTTGCCGCTTCTCATGCGTAGTCAATCGGATGCTTTTCGATCCAGTGTTCATCACGGACCGTGCCCATCTCCTTCATGGCTGAACGTGCCATGCTGGCGGTGAGGTTGCGAGTCTTCCAGGTGAATCCCGCAGCGAAACCGATGGCGCTACCTGCTACTACGAATACAACGGTTCGTGAGATGCTGCGGCGGTCGTGCCGGTGGAAGCCGAGCAAACCGGCACATGCGCCGAGCGCAGCCAGACTCAAGGATGCAAGCGCCGACCGAGTTAAGACTGCCGAGAGGCGCCGCCCTTCAAGTTGCGAGTCGCGCCCGCTACGCAATCCCGAGAGACCCGAATGAACCAGCGCCCGACCGTAATGAAGCTTCGTTTTCGATGGTCCTTCTTTCACAAAAATGCGCTCCTCGCCGTTTCGATCGCTAATAAAATAATATCCTTGCTTCCTAATATAACGCTCACACTCTAGCGTACATTGAGTCCGTGACCTGCGTCATTATTGGTGAGATATCGCCTTCACCAAAACGCTCGCCCTCGAGATGGCGAAGTTCAACGTCACTGCCAATGCCATCGCGCCCGGCGGGCCAGTCTAGACTCGGTGCCGCTCTGCAGTTCGACTTGCTGCTTCTTGCTGAGGGCTTTGAAGGCGCTCCGGGCAAGCTTCCGCCCGTGCAGCAGAAGGAATCGATGGGAAGAAGCCGCTGGTTTTTTCCGGCGGCTTTTTCGTCAACGCGCGGACTGCCACCGGCTCGGGTCGTAGGCGAAGTCAACCAGTCCATCTCGATAATCGATCTTGACCTGCAACATCCGCAGAAGTTCAAACCCAAGGACGCCCGAGACCTCGGTACCCGTGTGCTTGCTGATCTTGGACAGATCGAAGCTCACGATATCCTGGTTCTTCTGGGCGAAGTGGCTAAATCGAAGCGTTGCTTTGTCAGCACGGTAAACGTCGGCCACAGTCCCGCTGAGTCCCTTTACGTGCACATTGGGGTCGGAGCTGACCTTAGTGACTTGGCGACCGGCCCGTGTGGAGAGAAGGTTGAGCGACGAGCCTGTATCGATTAGAAACAGCATCGGCTTTGAGTCATTGACCACAGTTTGGATCAGGAGTTGATGGCCGAAGTGGAAGACGGGAGTCCAGCCTTTCATCTCCGGAGCGACGTAGCGGTCTTTCGGAAGGCGAGGCGCGGGGGCGACCTTGGCGGTCTTGCTGGCATCGCCGCTCGATTCCGCCTTCTGATCGCCAGCGCCTTCGGCGGTATCGTCGGGGTTCGAGCGGGACTCGCCTTCGCTGTTGAGGGCCGTGGGTGCGACCGTCTCATCCGGCCGCTTGGGAAGCGGCGACAATCTCAGCTTCTCCGCCGGGAGGTCGATGTCGATCAGATAGGAGCTGAAGACATCCGCGCCGATCAGGCCGTCTTCGTCGGTGACGGACGCCCGATCGCTAACGGTGACTACACAGTCTGCAAACTCCAGTTCGCCGACTCGAATGTGATCGGCTACTGCCACGTATCCACCTTGCAGACCCTTATCGCCGATTCCGGCAAGACGGATGTCGGAGATGCGCGTCAGGCCAGCTTTCTCCGCGCCTTTACGACCGACGAGAATTCCGCTGGCTCCGGTATCCAGCAGCAGGTGGCTGTTGCGATTGTTGAGCTTGACCGCCAGACCATAGCCGACGATGTGTCGCGGATCGCGTAACATCGGTTGCAGCTTGGTGTCGGTTTGCTCCACCTTGCTGACCAGCCGGCAGGCGTGCACGGGTTTGTCAACCGTGGCCTTGAGGAACTCGAGGTAGTGTCGCAGGTACTCGGTTTCTTCCGGATCGTCCGGATGCGGACCGGCGAGATATGCCTCGATGGCTGCGATGCGCTCGCGGCGCGAAAGCCTGTTGAACCACCAGCGCTGGACTTCGGGATCGTTCGGAGCAACCTGATACGCAGCCTTCAACGAATCGTAGCTATGGCGATAGAGCGAATAGGCTTGATAGAGACGAGCCAGACCAAGATAGGCACGGAGTTCCCGAGAGTCGATTTGCAGTGCTTTGCGGTACGACTTCTCCGCTTCAGGCATTTCGGCCAGGCGAAGCTGCACGTCACCCATGGCCGCCGATAGCGCCGCGGAATTGGGTTGAGCGGCCAGCGCCTTGACGGCCTCGGCGGAAGCCTCATCGATCTTCTGCTCGCGCAGTAATGACTCGATGAGCCCGGCCTCCGCAGCCACCAGCTTGGCGTCGATCTTCAGAAGCGCTTGATACTTGTCTGCCGCCTCCGCGAACTTGCCGGCTTTGTAAAGCTGATCGGCAGCTATCAGGTCAGGATTGTCGGGAACCGGCTTGGCATTCTGGGCGAGCACGGCAAAGGGAAGGCAGAGCGTGAGAGAGACGGTAAGTAAGACGACGAAGCGTGGTGCCATGAGGGGCCACTCCTGCTTGAAAGCAGAGTATCACCCATGGAAAGCGAACTGGCCACGGATTGTTCGGGAGACAACTGAGCGCGGATTTATTCTGGAATCGGAGTGAGGCGCAAATGCCGCTCACAATTCGCCTTGCTGCTTTTTGCTGAGGGCTTTGGAAGCGGCTCCCGCGCTGGCGCCGCCTTCGCCTCCACCAAGGATTCCGCCCAGCCCAGCGCCAACCGCTGAGCCCAGCCCCGCGCGCAGCCAGGTGTACTTACCGTGCCCCGAGCTTTCGATAGCGCCTTCGTTTCCGACTTTGTCGCCATGGATGTAAATCTGTATGACCTCGGCGCCAAGATTGGCGCGGCGGCCATCACGAAGAACGATGCGGGCGAAGGCGAAGCCCGTTCGGGATGACAAAATAAGGAGCTTTAGGGGCGCACCTAGAAGGTGCGCCCCTTCAAAACACCATTGGGACGCACCCGCAACTATTGCTTCGCACTTGCCTTCTGTGCGGGCACAAAATCCTCCATCACCGCCTTGCGCATCAGGTCGGGTGGCAGCAGGCCTTGCGCCAGGATGAAGTCGTGGAACTTCTTCTCGTTGAACTTGGGCCCCAGCGCTTTCTCCGTATCCTCACGCAGATCAATCAACTTGGTGAATCCGTAGAAATAGCTGTTCGCCTGTCCGGGCGCGCGATAGGTAAAGCGTTCGACCTCCTCCTGCGCAAAGGCGTGCGATAGCACTACATCCTGCTCCAGGACGCGGAAGGCATCCGCTGGCGTGATTTTGCCGGCCTGTAGCTCGGGGTCGAGAAACGCTCGCGCGGCCCGCTGCAGCCTTAGGTCCAGCGAGACCAACTGGCCTTCCAGCGGCATGTACGGCTTGATGAGATATTCCGAATACAGTCCCCAGCCTTCGACGTTAGTGCTGTTGAACGCGTAGCGAACCCGGGCCAGCGAGACCCCGTGCTCCAGCATGGAGTCGAACTGCAACTCATGTCCCGGCCGTGCCTCGTGCGCGGTCAGCGTCCAGGCGGCGGCATCGTAGGTGAAGTCGTCATACTTCTCGGTTGAGGTCTGTCCCGGGCCAGCCGGTATGTTCAGGGGCAGAACGAACTCGCCCTTCTGCCCGGTGTTGTGGATGAACGGTGGAGGCACCATGTGCGGTGCAGGCTGCTGCGCGGTCTCCGCCGCCGTCGCGATTCGAATGCGGGCGGCCCGGTCGGGCAGCGACACGATGTGCTGGTCGACGATGATCTTCTCGATCTGCTTCAGGCGCTCCTGGTAAAACGGCAGGATGGCGTCACCTACGAGTTGCTGTTTCTTCAACTCGCGGATCACGTCGCGATAATCGCTCGACGGCAGGTTGCGCTGCTTGGCAATCTTCAGCGCAATGGACTTCATCTCTCCCTGGATCTCGATGAAAGCCTGGTGCGCCATGGCAGCGAGCTGCTCCGGCGGAATGTCGATGCCGTAGTTCTCCATGTCGAGCGCATAGTGCTGGGGCGGAAGACGAAAATCGTTGCGCGCCTTGGGCAGCACCGTTGCTCTCACCCACGAGTCATAGTCGGTAAGTTGCGTTTTCAGCTTGGCGAACGGCTCTTCCCATCCCGTCAGTTTGTACTTCTGCATCAACGTGGCAATTCCATCCAGATAGTTGGAATTGCGCGCCATCTCGGTTTCAATCTCAACCCGCGCGGGATAGATCACGCCCGGCTTGGCCATCTGCTCGGTGACGCGCTGCTTCAGGATCTCGGTGAGCGCCGCATAACCGGGCTCCAGTCCGGCGTATTCGCGGATGCGCACCACCGCAGCCGCCCGGCGCTCTGAGGGTGTCTGCTCGTCGAGCAAAACCTGAAGGCCGCCGAAAACCATCTGGCTGGCGTTGTAGAACGGCACTTCGTTGGCGCGCTGGAAATCCTGGCGCTTGAAGTTGAGGTTGACCCTGCGGACCATGATCTGGAGGTCCTCCGCGACGTCCTGCTGCTGCTTTTCCGCCGCCGCGCTCTTCAGCTTGGCGAGCACCGCCTCGGTCTCGTGCCGCTCCTGGTCCTCATTGGCCAGCGTGGGTTGCGAAACCTTGGTGTCGAACTGGCTCAACCCCTGCTGCGTGCCCGCCTCAGGACGGTACTTGAAGACGACGTCGATCAGCATGTTGGCGTAGCGGTTGCTGGTGGCGATCCAACTGCGATCGGCAGGCTGGGTTTGCGCGAAAGCCGGCAGGCCAAGAACGGACAGTAATAAAAGTGAGATCACGCTGCGAATCAAATCGTCCTCCGGGCGAAGCAATCTAAGTCGTCAAAGTATAGATGGGATTTTGGGGAGGCGAAAGGCGCAGGCCGAATCGAGACCGAATCGAAGGACTTGGTAGGGTGCTGTCCCTGCGGGATACGGACTTCCTCTGGACCAGCGATGACATCTCCGGTAAACGTTGCGATGAGGAGGCAAGTGGAAAGGAAAGCTTGGCCACGCACTAATGAGAAGAAAGGACCGCAGATCCCCTCGGCTTCGCTCGGGGCAGGCACTTCGACTGCGCGCCGGCACGACCCGCACAATCACCCCAACGATCGCAAAGGCGGCGCTCGTTGGGGACCCCGAAAAGAAGCGGGTCGGAAATTCTTGGCGGGCGTTGCGCTCCGTCGAAAATCATTCACCACGGAGACACGGAGGGCACGGAGTTTTAGCTTCTTTAGAGGTTTCTCAGTGACCTCCGTGCCTCCGTGGTTAATTTTCATTTCTATGGGTGGGCCGCAGACCCATGCGATACTCAGGATGACAGTCTTAAGGCCCTCAAGGAAAATCAGGCACGGGATTGGATAACCCCGTGCCTGTATGCGTAGTACACGCTCTCCCTGCCGAGAGAAACTTCTAATCGTTGGCTGAGACGTTGTCGCGCCGAACGTGCTCGTGTTCGTGCTCGCACGTCAGCGGACACTCGCCCAGGATCGGACGGCAGGACGGATCCTGTCCCACCTCGATCATCTGCCCCGGGACCTTGACCTCCGCGAATTGCTCCTCCTCGGTCGAGTGCTTCAGCGCCGACAACGACGACTTGCCGCTGGCGATGACCTGGGTGACCTCGTCGAAGTAGCCGGTGCCAACGAAGCGCTGGTGCTTCACCGCGGAATAACCGTGGCTGTATTCGCGGGCGAATTCCTTCTCCTGCACGCGCGAGTAGGCGGTCATGCCCGTATCTTTGTAGGCGCGCGCCAACTCGAACATCCCAAGGTTCAGAACGTGGAAGCCGGCCAGCGTGATGAACTGGAACTTGTAACCCATCTCGGCCAGCGCGGGCTGGAAGCGCGCGATGGTGGCGTCGTCCAGTTTCTTCTTCCAGTTGAACGAAGGCGAGCAGTTGTAAGCCAGCATCTTGCCAGGGTACTTGGCATGGACCTCGTCGGCGAAGCGCTCAGCTTCTTTCAAGTTCGGTTCGGAAGTCTCGCACCAGATCAGGTCGGAGTACGGCGCATAAGCCAGCCCGCGCGCGATGGCCGAGTCGAGACCGCCATGGATGCCAAAGAAGCCTTCCGAGGTGCGCTCGCCATTCAGGAAGATGCGATCGTAGGGATCGATATCGCTGGTCAGCAAGTGTGCGCTGTTGGCATCGGTGCGCGCCAGGACCAGCGTCGGAACACCCAACACATCGGCGGCAAGACGGGCAGCCACCAGCTTCTGCACGGCCTCCGTGGTCGGAACCAGCACTTTGCCGCCGAGGTGGCCGCACTTCTTGGCGGACGACAACTGATCTTCGAAGTGCACGCAGGCAGCACCGGCTTCGATCATCGACTTCATCAACTCGAAGGCGTTCAGCGTGCCACCAAAACCGGCTTCGGCATCGGCGATAAGCGGCGCAAACCAGTTCATGCCGTTCTTTCCCTCGGAATGATGGATCTGATCGGCGCGGGTGAGCGCGTTGTTCAGACGGCGCACCAGATTGGGTACGGAGTCGGCAGGGTAGAGGCTCTGGTCGGGATACATCTGGCCGGCGTTATTGGCGTCGGCGGCGACCTGCCAGCCGCTCACGTAAATGGCCTTCAGTCCGGCCGAAACCATCTGCACCGCTTGGTTGCCGCTCATGGCGCCCAGGGCGGCGACGTACTTCTCGCTGTTCAGCAGCTCCCACAGGCGCTCGGCGCCTACGTGGGCTAGCGTGTATTCGATGGGAAGGGTGCCGCGCAAGCGCACAACATCTTCCGCGGAATAGGGCCGGGCGACCCCGTTCCAGCGCGGATCGGTCTTCCAGGATTTTGCAAGTTCAGCAGCAGTTTGATGCGCCGCCATCTTCGTTCTCCTCTCAAGTTCGGGTATAAGAAGGGTCTAACGACCAAAGTTAAGTACAGACTGCCGGCCATGTGGTCAGCCTGTTCACCATGCTGAACACTTATTCCGCATGGTGTACAAACCATAGCGGTCTCCCGATACGAAGGCAAGAACAGTGTTCAGAATACCGAACACAAATTCGCCATTGTGCACTCTGGGTTGGCGATTCCCATACTGGGAAGCGGGTTGCCCACTCGATCGGCACCTTGACCGGAGTGCTGGCTTTAGGCTAAGTGCAGCCGCCCTGCTTTGTCTGTGACATATAGCTCACTCGAGAGTTTGGGTGACCCACCTTGTTTAACGGAGGCGGCTTCACAAGCTGCGAAAAAACTTGGGGGGGAGGCTTTTGGTGGAAGCCCCCCTGCTTCAGCAGGGGGAGCTGGACTTCAGTCCAGCGGAAAAGGGTCGATCTTGAAATGGGCTTCTAGCCCGGGATTGTTTCGATCTCCGGCGCTGAAGCGCGCGATCAAAGCCGAACGTTTCCCGGAGCGCCGAAGCGCTCCTTCCCCCGCATAAAATGCGGGGCTCCACCAAGAAGTACGCTCCACGAGTTTTGCCCAGAGTTTTTCCGCAGCCTGTTCAAACGTAGCTTGGCAATGGCCGGGATTATGAACTCGAATTCACTATGTCGCACAACTGTCCGCTGCTAGACTGGTCGCTATGGCGCGTCAAATTGAGAGCCCCTCGACTGCGGTAGAGCGTACGCTGCTGATCCTGGAAGCTGCCGGCCAGCGCGAGGGCGGCATGTCGAACGCGGATTTCAGCCGCAAGCTCAAAATTCCCAAGAGCTCAGCCAGCTACATTTTGCGGACTCTGGAGCAGCATGGCTATCTGCGCCGCGACCAGGACGATGGCAAGTACCGGCTCGGCATGAAGGTGTTGAGCCTGTCGCGCGCCGCCTTGAGCGGCGTCGATGTGCGCGAGGCGGCGCTCCCCATCATGAAACACCTGGTCGATCATATTCACATCACAACTCACCTCGCAATTCTCGACCACGGCGAAGCGGTGTACGTGGAGAAGGTCGAAGCGCCCAGCTTTATCAAGATGGACACCTGGATTGGCCGGCGGATGGAGGTGCATTCGACGGCGGTGGGCAAGGCGCTGCTTGCATACCTGGATGTCGAACAGCGGGAGGCGATCATTCGCCAACGGGGACTGAAGAAACTGACGCCGCATACCATCATCAGCGTACCCAAGATCATGAAAGAGTTCGAGCGAGTTCGTCAGTTAGGGTATGCCGTGGATGACGAGGAGAACAGTCTGGGTGCGCGCTGCGTGGGAGCAGCCATCTTTAACAGCCAGGGCGTCGTCGAAGCCAGCGTCGCATCCACCGGGACCATCAATGCCGTGCCGCGTGACGCTGTGCCTCGGCTGGCGGAGATGGTGAAGGACGCAGCCCGCCGCATCTCACACCAGATCGGTTATCGAGGGCCGTATCCGCCAGCAGCTCGGTAGGATATTTCGTTTGTTGCTGTCATTCTGAGCGGAGCGAGGTCGCGAAAGCGATCGAGCGCAGCCGAAGAACCCCTATCCCTGGTAAGAAGCTCGGCTGGCATAGGGGTCCTTCGACTCGCCCGCCGCGGCGGGCTCGCTCAGGATGACAATGCATTTGCTGAATGCTGAATGCTGAATGGTTCTCACTTCCACTCGGCCGTTCTTACTGCGCAGCTGTTGCCACAACCGGTGAGGAGACCTCCGACTTGAAGGCGAGCGGGCGTTCATCTACGCGAAGAAACCAACGGTCACAAACAATATTGCGGCAGAACGAACCGTTCTTCAGCAGAGTTCGGCCGCAAATCTCGCGAACCGATTGCGGGATGAACTGCGCCAGCGACTCCAAGGCGTTCCGCTTATGGCCCAACCGGGCATTCAAAAGCTCGCGGTAGAGTTCCAAGCGGGCGGCGCTGTAATCGCCCTGTGCGGAGATGATGCTGTGAGCGGCAATCAATCCTGACTCGATAGCGGGCCGTATTCCTTCGCCGCTTTCCGGGTAGGCCAAACCCGCGGCATCCCCGATTAACAGGATGGAGTCATCCAGAATCGCCCGTTGCGAGTGCCCAAAGAGCCAGTACGCGTGTCCCAAAATGCCTTTGCCGGGCACTTCGACATTTCTGCTTTGCTTGAGAAAGCGAAGGAACTCACTGCAGTGTTGGGAGAGGCCATGATTATCCATGCGGCCGATTCCGACGGTCAGGACATTCTGTTTGCGGAAACACCATCCGTAGCCGCGCATGTCGCGGCAAAAGTAAAGCTCAGGCAACTCGCCGCTGATGCTGCAGCCAGCCGCTTGCGCGGCGGGCATTTCAAACTCTATTTCGCGCGCGACGACCGACGGCTCGGAGGCTTTGTTCCCGAGGAAGCGGGACACCGGACAAAAGTGTCCGCCGGCCCCAACCACAAGTCGTGCCTTGATGTCGCCATTGACGAGCCAGCCATCCTTAGTTCGCTGGATCGAATCGAGCGGGACGCCTTCGCAAATGCGAGCTCCACAACGGCGCAGGAGATATTCGTCAAACTCACAGCGCAAGATGCCGTAGCTAATGGTGTGACCGTAGCGGATGTCAACTTGCGGCTCTTCGATGCAGCTCAGGCGGAAGCCGGTGATCGGTTGCAGAACACGCCCCGGCGCGTAGGACTCCGGATCGATGCCCAGCGCCTCGAACACCAGCGGTGTGATCCATCCTCCGCAAAGTTTGTTGCGCGGGAAGGTGCTGCGGTCGATCAGCAGGGTGTCAAGTCCGGATTCCCGCAGTCCCCAGGCGCAGGAGGATCCCGCCGGGCCGCCGCCGACAATTAAGACATCGCAGGAGTCCATAATTCGTCGTCTGCCTTATCTTGGTCCTGGCTGGCGCCGGTGTACAGGCGGCTGCGCGTCCATGGAGCGGACTTACACTGGGCCCCAGCAAACACAACCTGGAACAACTGAAGCGTGCCGACCCGAAAGGCAGCGATTGATCCGGCAAGATAGAGCCGCCACATGCGCGCGAAATTCGTCCCTTGATCGCGGACGACGGCGCCATAAGCGCTCTCAAATCTGCTTAACCAGTGTTCTATGGTCCTGGCGTAGTGCAGACGAAGGTCCTCGATATCGAGCACGTAACAGGCCTGCGGCTCCAGAACCTCCATCGACTCGCGGAGGGTGGGTGCGTAGGCGCCGGGGAATATGCGCTTTCGGATCCAGACACTGAAGGGCAGACTGCGGCGGCGACCGATAAAATGCAGCAGTCCGCGGCCTTGGTCACCGATGGTACGTTGAATCACCCGGCCTAACTCGGGGTAATGTTCGCGTCCCACGTGCTCCAACATGCCGACGGAAACGAACACGTCGTAGTGGCCGGTGATATTGCGGTAGTCGTCCTCCACGAATTCGACCATGGAGGAGAGGCCTTTCTGCTTCGCCTGCTCCCGTGCGAATCGAATCTGCTCATGGGAGATGTTGAAAGCCTTTACCTTCACGCCATAGTGCTCGGCCATATACATGGCCTGTGCACCCCAACCACAGCCCGCTTCGACCACCGTCTCTCCCGGCCTAAGCCATAACTTCCGGCATACCAGGTCGAGCTTGGCTTCCTGGGCCTCTTCCAGCGAAGCGTCTTGGTTGGGGAAGTAAGCGCAGGTGTACACCATGAGTTGGTCCAACCAGAGCTTGTAGAAGTCGGTGGGGAGATCGTAATGATGTTGAATGTTTCGCGAAGAGCCATAGCGCGTATTGGCCTGCGCCCAGGCGAGCCACTTTGACATCAGTCGCCAGGACCAGTTCCGAACGCCCCGGGATGACTGGTTAATGGACTCGATGACACGAACCAGATCGCCGTCAACTTCGATTCGGCCATCGGAGTAGGCATCGCCAAAGACGACCTCAGGATTCATCACCAGCCCAGCCAGGGTAGCGCGGTCGGCGATGCGGATAGTGCCGATTGGCGACGAGGTTGTGCTGGGCCGGTTTTCGAGGTGGGGAAGAGCCACGGTCAGCGGAGCGGTACCCAGGGCCCTGCGCACCGCCTTCAGCAGGGAGCGATCGATCCAGGAGGCATTATTCGGGGTCACAGTATCCTCCATTCATACCGTAACAACCCGAGGGACGAAAATACAGCCAATATCTAAACGAGCAAAGTCGTGGCGAGTAGGACCGCCCGTGATGGCCGAAACCAGTCGGGTAAATAAGAGCAACGAAGCGGTCGCCGAGCGACGGGGTTACTGTTGACATAGTTCTGCATCGAGCAACAAAACTCATCGCAGTGAGCCGAAGTGGTGAAATACTAACATCGGTACACCGGCTCGCGTCACTGAAAAATTATGGGCTCCGCAAAGGGAACCAAATTCAGGTCTTTGGTCCTGAAATAGCTCTGGCTTTCGGGAAGAGTTGAGGCAGGTTTTGGCGCTCGACCGTGCCAGCGCCAGGCCAGAAATTGTGCCAGCCGATCCGTGGTGCAGCTAGAAATGTTTGCGGGCAGGTTTCACCATGCCCTCCCGTTCCAGCGATTCCTGAATGCCACTCCACACCTTAAGGCTGGGGTCT
>Ga0208714_1000320_pt1 | contig 14014 bp, 13 predicted proteins | sample NGESurshal072012_3_FD_184461 | JGI IMG/M metagenome (GOLD analysis project Ga0208714, IMG submission 184461) | Arctic peat soil microbial communities from Barrow, Alaska - NGEE Surface sample 415-1 shallow-072012 (SPAdes) | ecosystem: Environmental > Terrestrial > Soil > Wetlands > Peat ... | reverse complement strand
CGCTGTCGCTCGAACTGCTGCCGCCGGAATAGGATCCGCCTGAAGACCCGCCGATCCAGCCGCCGCCCCGGCCGCGCCCGGCCGGCGTCGGCGCGGTGAGGGTGTCGCTGAACATCGCGAACACCGACGCGACCATGCCGGCAAGCCCGGAGAGGATCAGCGATCCGAAAATGAACCACACCAGGACCCCGATCAAGCCGCCGGTCGCCACCGAGCCGAACAGCCGGCCGAACAGACGGCGGAAAGCGCCGCCGAGCAACAGGATGAAGATGATGGTGAAGGGATTCAACGGATTGAGGAACTGGTAGAGGGCGGAATCGGGTTCCACATGCCTCGGCGCTGCCGGCGCCGGCGCCGGCAGCGGCTCGCCGTCGATCACGCCAATGATCCGGCCGACACCTGCGGAAATGCCGCCCGCAAAGTCGCCGCTCCTGAATTTCGGCGTGATGATTTCGTCGATGATGCGCTTGGCGGTGGCGTCGTTGAGCGCGCCTTCGAGGCCGTAGCCGACCTCGATGCGAAGCTTGCGGTCGTTCTTGGCGATCACGAGCAGCGCGCCGTCGTCGATCTTCTTGCGCCCGATCTTCCAGGCCTCGGCCACCCGGATCGAGAATTGCTCGATGGTTTCGGGCTCGGTGGTCGGCACGATCAGCACCGCGACCTGGCTGCCCTTTCGTAGCTCCAGCGCCCTCAGCGTCTGCGTCAGCGAATCGATGTCGCCGCTCGACAGCGTTCCGGTCTGGTCGACCACGCGCCCGGTGAGCGGCGGCACCGCGACGTCGGCGAAGGCCGCGAAGGCCCAGCAGAGCAGCAACGCCAGCAGGGAGGCTCTTGCAGCGTTCATCGCGATAGCCGATCCAGTGCTCTGAGTCCGAAGTTCGCAAGCATTCGCGGTAACCTCTCCTACGAACTTCGGAATCGGAGCACGGGTTGTCGAACTATTTTGCGGGGGTCGGCGCCGGCGTCGGGTTGAAATCCACCTTCGGCGCGGTGGAAATTTCCTTTTCGTTGTCGACCGTGAAGTTGGCCTTTTCCTTGTAGCCGAACGCCATCGCCGTCAAATTGTTCGGGAAGGTGCGGATGCCGACGTTATAGTCCTGCACCGCCTTGATGTAGCGATTGCGCGCCACCGTGATCCGGTTTTCGGTGCCTTCGAGCTGCGCCATCAGGTCGTGAAACAGCGCGTCCGATTTGAGCTGCGGATAGTTCTCGGTCACCACGAGCAGTCTCGACAGGGCATTGCTGAGTTCGCCCTGCGCCGCCTGGAATTTCTGGAACGCGGCGGGATCATTGACGAGTTCCGGCGTTGCCTGGATGCTGCCGACCTTGGCCCGCGCGTTGGTGACCCCCAGCAGCACGTCCTTTTCCTGCTGCGCAAAGCCCTTCACCGAATTGACGAGATTGGGCACCAGATCGGCGCGGCGCTGATACTGGTTCAGCACCTCGGACCAGGCCGACTTGACCTGCTCGTCATTGGTCTGGATTGCGTTATAGCCGCAATTGGTCAGGCTCAGCGTCGCCAGCGCCGCCAGCACGGTCCAAAATCTGCGCATCGAAATCTCCCGGTTCGAAATTTGCCGCAAGCTATCAGAACGATCCCGCCAGGTATGCAGCCGAAAGGCCGTCCCGCGACAATTTTGCGGCCGATGGCTCTTGCCTATCGTCCGTTGAGGCGGTGGGGGACTCCGGGGTCGGCGATTCGCGCCGCCCCGGAATGATCGCGGCGTGTAATTACGCCCCCGCCCTGGCGTCCCGGATCGCCTGCCAGACCTTCATCGGCGTCAGCGGGGTCGGCATGTTGGTGATACCGAGTTCGGCCAGCGCGTCGATCACGCCATTGGCGATGCAGGGCGTGCCGCCGATCGTGCCGGATTCGCCGCAGCCTTTTGCTCCGAGCGGATTGGTCTTGCACGGCGCGCTCTCGTCGAGCGTCACCGTGATCGGCGGAATGTCGTCGGCGCGCGGCACGCAATAATCCTGATAGCTCGCGGTCAATAGCTGCCCTTCGGCGTCGTAGGCCACACCTTCGTACAGCGCCTGCCCGATCCCCTGCGCGACGCCGCCGTGAATCTGGCCCGCCACCAGCATCGGGTTGACGGCGATTCCGACGTCGTCGACCGTGGTGTAGTGCACGATCCTGGTAACGCCGGTTTCGGGGTCGATCTCGACCTCGCAGATATGGGTGCCGTTCGGCCAGCTCGGGCCGTCGACTTCGCCGGTGCTGTCGACGGAAAGCCGGGAACCTGCTTCCTTCTTCGCGATCTCGAACAGGCCGATCCGCTTGTCGGTGCCGACCACCGTGAGCATGCCGTCGCGGTATTCGATGTCCTCGACGGAAGCCTCCAGCACGTTCGCGGCCTTCTCGCGCGCCTTCGTGATCAGGTCGTTGGCGGAGACCGCCAGCGCGGTGCCGCCGACGAACAGCGAGCGCGAGCCGACGCTGCCGAAACCGGTGGCGAGATCGGTATCGCCCTGCACGATGTCGATCTTGTCCATGGGAATGCCGAGCGATTCCGATGCCATCTGGGTGTAGGTGGTCTGCAGCCCCTGCCCCATCGCCATGGTGCCCGAGTGCAGGATGATGCGCCCCTCCGCGGTGGCGTGCAGGCTGACCGTTTCGGTATGCGCGCGGCCGCCGGTCCACTCGATGTAACTGGTGAGGCCGCGGCCGTAGAGCAGGCCCTTTTTCTTCGCCGCCTTCTTGCGCGCGGGAAAACCATTCCAGTCGGCGAGATCGGAGGCGCGCTCCAGCATGTGCGCGAACGCGCCGGAATCGTAGACCTGGCCGACGGCGTTGGTGTAGGGCAGCTGCGCGGGCTTGATGTAATTCACCTTGCGGATGGTGCGCGGGTCCATCCCGATCTGCCGGGCAGCGGCGTCCATCAGCCGTTCCACGATGAACACGCCTTCGGGGCGGCCCGCGCCGCGATAGGCGCCGACCGGCGCAGTGTTGGTCATCACCGATTTGACCTCGTAATGCACCAGCGGCAAATCGTAGACGCCCGACTGCACGAACGGGCCGAGCACCAGCGGAATGATATTGCCGGCGCCGGTCGAATAGGCGCCGGTGCCGCCGACTGAGCGCACCCGATAGGCCAGCACGCGGCCCTTGGCGTCGAGCGCGAATTCGCCGGTCGAGGTCAGATCGCGGCCATGGGTGCCGCCGACGAATTCGTCGGTGCGGTCGCCGCGCCAGCGCACCTTGCGGTTCAGCTTGGTCGCGGCATAGGCGACGATGCCGTCTTCCGGATAGAGGTTGGTCTTCTGGCCAAAACCGCCGCCGATGTCGCCGACCAGCACGCGCACGCTTTCCTTCGGCCGCTTCAGCACGGCTTCCGCCAGCACGTCGCGGGTCGAGCCCGGCGTCTGCGATTGCACATGCAGGATCAGCCGCCCGGTTTTCTTCTCGATCTCGGCAATGGTCGAGCGCGGCTCCATCGCGGAAGGCACCAGCCGCTGGCTGACCAGATCGAGCGAGACTTTATGCGCGGCGCTGGCAAACGCCGCTTCGACCTTGGCCGCGTCGCCATAGCTCATGGCGGCGACGATGTTGTCGGGCGCGTCCGGCCATACCAATGGCGCGCCCGGCTTGATCGCCGCAAGCGGATCGACCACCGACGGCAGCACTTCGTAATCGACCGCGAGCGCTTCGGCGGCGGTCTGCGCCGCGACCCGCGAGGTCGCCACGACAGCCGCGACCGGCTCGCCGGCAAAGCGCACGATCTCATGGGCGAGCAGACGCCGCGGCGGCACCGTCATCGGCTTGCCGTCGGGGCGCATGAACACCGACAGCGTCGGGATGGTGCCGATATTGTCGGCGATCAGGTCGGCGCCGGTGTAGACGGCTTCGACGCCGGGCATCTCCCTGGCGGCCTTGGCGTCGATCGAAACGATCTTCGCGTGGGCATGGGGCGAGCGCAGCACATGCAGCCACAGCGCGCCCTCCTCAGGCTTGTCGTCGATGAATTGCCCTTTCCCGGTGAGGAGTCTCTGGTCCTCTAGACGCTTGACAGGCTGGCCCGCACCAAAACGCATATTGCCGGGAAGAATATTCATCAGTTTGTCCTTCGAGTCTCTTGTTCGACTGGATTGGGGCGGGTTTTAGCGGATTTCTGGCCGGAAACAACCAACTACCGCCTGTCATTCCGGGATGCGCCGCATGGCGCAGACCCGGAATCTGGAGCTTGTCCGCGCGAGATTCCGGGTTCGCGTCTTCGACGCGCCCCGGAATGACCGCGTCTGCTATCCAATCTCACGCAGCACCGCCTCGACCGCCTTGCGCTCGTCGGCCGTCAGTGCCGGCTGGGGTGCGATGGGATCGCCGACGTCGTAGCCCTGGATCGAAAGCCCCGCCTTGATGCAGGCGGCGAGGTTGTAACGCGCAAACGCCTCGTTGATCCGCCACAGCCGCCGCTGCAGGACCACCGCGTCGTCCCAGCACGACGCCTGGCAGAGATTGTAGAGCTCGACGCTCTGCCGCGGAATCAAACACGCCGGGCCCGCCATCCAGCCGACGCCGCCGATCAGCATTACCGCGGCCGGGATATGCGCGGACGCCGAGAACACTTTGATGCTGTCGCCGCAGCGGTTCATGATCGACAGCAGCCGCCCGGTATTGGTGGAGGCGTCCTTGATGTAACCGATGCGCGGATGGGTCGCGAGCCGCGCGATGACGTCGAGCGTCAGATCCGAGCGCTGGAAATTCGGATTGGTGTAGATCACCACGGGAATATCGACCGCATCCGCGATGGCGCGGAAGTAGGCTTCGACCTGCGCGTCCTGCAGCGGGAAATAGGCTTCCAGAATGGCGAGGATGCCGTCGGCGCCGAGCTTTTGACAGGCCTTTGCCTGAGCGACCGCATCGAGCGTCGACGTCGAGGCGACGCCGGCCACGACGGGCACGCGGCCCCTGGCCGCCTCGATCGTCGTCCGCACCACCTCTGCGCGCCGCGCATTGTCGAGATAGGCGAACTCGCCGGTCGACCCCAGCGGCGTCAGCCCGTGCACGCCGGACTTGATGAGATCGTCGCAGAGGCGCGCCAGCACCTCGGTGCGGATATGGCCCGACGCATCGACGGGCGAGACCAGATAGGGGAAGACGCCGTGGAAATCAGCCATGGTGGGGATCAGATCTCGATTCGTCCGGCGCACGTCATGGCGCGCCAGCGCAAACCTCTATAATTCCCCGATCACGGCGATGCAAACAACGGCGAGACGCCCTCGGTATCGATGTAAACGACACCGTCCTCGATCTTGACCGGATATTCGGCAAGCGCGCTCTCCTTGGGGTGGATCGGCTCGCCCGTATTCAAATCCCAGGTCCAGGAATGGCTGGGGCAGGTCAGCACCGTGCCGTCGAATTCGGCCTCGGCCAGCGGCATGTTGCTGTGGGGGCACACGCCCTGAAACGCCTTGATGGCGCCGTTCTCGGGCCAGGCCAGAACGATGACATGCGCATCGGCGATCACGATCCGCATCCCGCCTTCGGCGATCGTTTCCGCCCTGCAGACCCGGTTGAACATCGCCTTCAAATCCGGCGCGCCAGCGACCGCAGGAACCCCTGGTATTCGTCGTCCAGGTCCATATCCACCGCAGGCGCCAGCTTCAAAAGCGAGTTCGCGATGAAGGGCTGGTCGTTGCGGGTATCTTCCAGGGTCTCGCGCAACACGGGAACGTTGTCCTCGATGTGCTGGAGGAAGGCCACGCCCTTCTCCAAAGTCTCGGTCCAGCGCTCGCGCGTCCATTTGGCCAGGGGATACATGATCTCGTGGACGAAATTGGATTTGCGCGCCTTCTCGAAGAACCGAAGACCGGTGCTCCAGTTTTCCTTGGCACGCAGCGGCGGCGGCGGGATGTCGCCGAGCAACAGTTTCTTGCCGGCCTGACCGACGAAATCTTCCAGCGTCACCGGGGTTTCGATCGTCGCGCGAAAATGCAACAGGCCGGACGAGCCGGGGAATTCCTCGCCCAGGCTCTCCACCAGGGCGGCTTCCACCTTGTCCACCGCCGCCTTGTCGCCTTTCAGCGCCGCCGTCATGCAGAAGGCGAAGATCGCGTCATTTCCGACATTCTGCACGTCGGCGCGTTTCAGTTGCTCTTCCGACAACGCCGGCGTGATCCCGTCATCCGGCATTCGCGCGAGGCCCGCCCGCTGCGCCGTGATGAAGGCGGTGATTTCCAGCCAGCCCGTGAAATTGGCGATGAAGGCATCGGGGTCGACATACACGATCGCCAGATTGAGCGCTTCCTTGCGCTTTTTCAGTTCCGCCATGTCCGTCATGAACCATTCCCCAATGTGGCACTGTTTTTTGTCAGGCAACCGACGCGGCAGCCCGCTTGTCCGGCGCGGGATTGTCGCCATTCGGACAAATCGCCTGAACTGATCCATGCATGGCAAGAAACAGGCCGATGCGGCGGGTCACCGGGCGCCGCACAGGTCCCGATTGCGCCTTGCTTGCGCCACAACCGCGTCCCGATTTGGGGCATGGGGCCGCCTAGCCACAGGATCCATGGCTGCACCAAGGGCTTAAGCCTATGAGACAAGTCATTTTTCTGCCGTACTGACTCAACATTATCCACAACCAGTGATGTTGAGTTTGTACGCGTGCTCCCGAGTAAATTCGCAGCGGGAATTTGGGTCGGAGCCGAGGAAATCCAGCGGCGAGAGCGGCCATGAATACGCTTTACGATTTGCTCGGGGCTCTTCCGCACGATGACGCCGAAGAGCTGAGGCGCGCGTTCCGCAACGCCGTCAAAGGCGTGCACCCCGACCTGCGGCCCGACGATCCCGATGCGGCGCTGAAATTCCGGGAGATCGTCCGCGCCAACGAAATCCTGGGCGATCCCGAGCAGCGCATGGCTTACGACCATCTGCTCGGGCTCGCACACCAGGAGCAGGTGTCGGTATCCAAGCAGGCCGTGTTTGTCAGGGTTCACAGGTTTGCTTCCGGCGTGATGGCGTTTGCCGGCGTCTCGATTGCGACCGTGGGCGGCTATTTGCTGTTCATGCACATGTCGGCGGCATCGGTTGCTCCGCTGGACGACGACATTGTTACTTACGCCTCGCCCGTAATCGCTGCCATCAGCCCGGCCGTGCTGCCGGACAAGGCCGACAACGGCGAATCGTCCGCAAGGCAAGAAAGCCCGGTCGTTCCCGCCGCGGCGGCCGCGCCACCCGCCGCCATGCCCAGGATCAGGGCGGAGAGCCTTCCACCAGCCAATACCGGCCCGGCTCCCGACCTCGCCGCGACCGAGGCCAGATCGTTGCGGGCACGGGGGATGTCCGCCCTTCACCGTGGCGACCTCAACGGCGCGATCGCCGACCTCGATCAGGCGCTTCAGCTCGATCCGCAATTCCTGCCCGCCTACATCGACCGCGGCACCATTCTCTATCGCGTGCGCAAGCTTGGCCGCGCTTTTGCCGACATCGCGGGCGCGAAACGGATCGATGAGCCAGGCCGCACCAAATCTGCATCGGCGTCGCCGGGCAAGCCCCATGCTGATCAGGCCGAAAACACCGCTTCGGTGACGCCGTTGCCGCAACGGCGGAAGGCCGAGCAGAAGCCATTCAGAGAAGAAGCGTTTGCGCCGCAATCGGCGCGCTGAAGCGCACGGCCAGCCGGGCGCTTCGATTCGGCGGTTCGGCGGGCAACGATAAGGCTCTAAGGCTCAGAGGCCCCAGCGCAGCGCCGCGGTGTGCACCGGGGCGTCCCACAGCGTCTTCGCCTGGCTGTCGAGCACGGAGACGGTGACCGAGACGCCGGCCATGTCGAGGGAAGTGACATAGGACCCGGTCAGGAAACGCGTCGCCGTGATCCCGGCACCATCCAGAATGCGCTTGGCGCTGTTGACCATCAGATAGAGTTCGATCAGGGGCGTGGCGCCGAAGCCGTTGACGAGCAGCAGCACTTCACTTCCCTTGCCCGGCGCGAGATCCTTCAGGATCGCGTCGAGCAGTTCGGCGGCGATCGCATCGGCGGAAGCCAGCGGCACCCGGCGCCGGCCGGGCTCGCCATGAATGCCGACGCCCATCTCCATTTCATTGTCCGCCAGGGTGAAATTCGGCTTCCCCGCCGCCGGCACCGTGCACGGCAACAGCGCCACGCCCATCGAGCGGGTGCGGCTATTGACATCGTCGCCGAGGGTCTTGAGCGCGGCGAGCGGCATTCCGGTCTCGGCCGCGGCGCCGACCATCTTTTCCACGATCAGCGTGCCCGCGACCCCGCGTCGGCCGGTGGTCCAGGTCGATTTCTCGACCGCGACGTCGTCGTTCGTCACCACAGTCGCAATGTCCCGCCCGGCCATCTCGGCGGCCATGGTGAAATTCATCACATCGCCTTCGTAGTTCTTGACGATGAAGAGCACGCCCGCGCCGGTGTCGACCGCTTCCGCGGCCTCGATCATCTGGTCCGGCGTCGGCGAGGTGAAGACCTGGCCGGGACACGCGGCATCGAGCATGCCGAGGCCGACATAACCCGCATGCAGCGGCTCATGTCCCGAGCCGCCGCCCGAAATCAGCGCAACCTTGCCCGGCTTCAGGCTGCGACGGCGCACGAATTTGCGTTCGGCGCCGAGAACAAGGATATCCGCATGCGCGGCCGCGAGGCCGTCGAGACTCTCCTCGAGCACCGTATCGGTGCTGTTGATCAGCTTCTTCATGAACGTCCTCCCGCTTGTTTTATCTTGCAGTCCGGATCAAGCCGTCAGAGGGGATGACTTTTCTTCGAATCGTCATCCCCTCTGTTTTTCTGTTTGAGCATGATCTTTTCCGAAAACCGGTATCCACTTTTCGGGATCATGCTCTAACCCACGCTCTCGGCGTAGCGCGCGAGCCGCGCGGCAAAATCGACGATGAGCTGTTCGAGCGCACGGTTCTTCTTGTCGTCGCCGAGGTCGGGCACGGTCACCGTGAGGGTGCGCGTGCGCGCATCGCGGTGGGGTGCGCGCAGCCGGCCGGGGTGCGCGCGTCCATAGGCTTCGAGGAACGCCGCGCGCTCGGCGCCGGACAGATGGCAGACTTCGAAGATGATCGCGACATGCTTCGCCGGGATCGGCACCAGATACGCCGGATTGGTGATCTGGGTGACGAAGGAGCGGTTCTTGCCGAGCGCCGCCGCCAGCTTCAGCCGCGTTCCCGACGGCCGGTTGTCGAGCACCCGCCGCAGGATCAGCTTGTAGTCGGCGACATTGCTGTCGCCGGGACCGCGCGTGGCTTCGCCCGCATCGTCCGTCATGAACCCACCCTTGCGATGGCAGCCTTGAGCCGGGCGACCGCAATCGGTGACACCGAGAGAACAGTCAGCCCGGTGGCAAGCAGCGCCGTCGTCAGGCGTGTATCGGCCCCGGCGTCGCCGCAGAGCGAGACTTCGACGCCGCGCCTGCGTCCGGCCTCGACGGTTCGGGCGATCAGCGCCAGCACCGCTGGATTGCCGGTATCGTTGAGGTCGGCGACGGCGCCGACGTCGCGCGCCGCGGCCATCGTGTACTGGGTCAGGTCGTTGGAGCCGATGGAATAGAACGCAGCCGCAAAATCCTCGGCGCGGAGCGCTGCCGCCGGGACCTCGACCATGATGCCGAGCGGCGGGCGGGCGCAGGCGATGCCCTTCGCCTGCAGGCCAGCGAACTCTTCATCGAGCATGGCGGCGGCACGGTCGAGTTCCATTGGCACGGTTATCATCGGCAGCATCACCTTCAGCGACCCGTGCACGGCGGCGCGGCACAGCGCCCGCAATTGCACGCGAAATACCTCCGGCCGCGCCAGCGAGAGGCGGATGCCGCGAAGGCCCAGAAACGGATTGCTCTCACCCTCGACGGTCAGACCCTTGATGGGCTTGTCGCCGCCGGCATCGAGGGTGCGGATCGTCACCGGCCTTCCCTCGGCCCAGTCGAGGATGCGCCGGTAGACTGCATATTGGGTGTCCTCGTCCGGCAGACCGTGCGACGCCTCGAACAGAAATTCGGTGCGCACCAGCCCAATGCCATCGCAGATGGCTGGATCGAGGCCGGCGAGGTCTTCAGGCGCGGCGATGTTGAGAAGCACCGCGATCCGCCGGCCATCGGCCGTATGTGCAGGCTCGGTGCGGCCGGCGTCGGCCACGGCGCGCGCGGCGTTGGCCGCCGCCACGCGGCGCTCGAACAGGCGCAGCGTTTCCGGCTCGGGGTCGAAGATCACGATGCCGGCCTCGCCGTCGACCAGCGCCAATGAAGGCGGGCGCCCGTTCCACGGTAACGGGCCGAGCCCGACCACCATCGGGGCTCCGCGCGCCCGCGCCAGCATCGCGACATGCGACGAAGGCGAGCCGGCGGCCAGCGCAATGGCGCCACCGCGCGTCCAGTCGGCGGCGAGAAAAGCGGTCGGCGAGATATCGTCGCCGGCGACGATCGAATCGCCGGTGATCTTCGCAGCCGTGTCCGCGCCGCTCAGGCGCGCCAGCACGCGGTCGCGGATATCGGCCAGATCCGCAGCACGGGCGCGGAAATATTCGTCTTCCGCGGCGCGATAGCCCGAGATCTCGGCGTCGAGCGCCGAACGCCAGGCGTGGTCGGCGGCAACGCCGACCGAGATGGCGTCGTAGGCCCCCTCGGCCAGCGCATCGTCTTGCAGCATCGCGACCTGGAATTCCAGAATGTCCGCCACCTCGCCCTGAACCGTCGCGATCAGTTCGGCGATCTCCGCAGTCGCGGCTTCGATCGCCGCCTGCAGCGCGGCTGCCTCCTGCGCGGGATCGCCGATCGCTGTCCTCATCGCAACAGCGGCCGTCAGCACGGTGACCGGCCCGATGGCGAGGCCAGGCGATGCAGGACGGCCGGTGAGATGAATCTCGGTCACGGCCTCACGCCTCGCCGAAGCCGTCATGCACCAGCGCCAGAATGGCAGCGAGCGCCGCCTCGCCGTCGGGACCGGCGACGCGGAAATGCAGCGTCGCGCCCTGCGGCGCCTTCACGCGCATCACCTTCACCGGGCTCTTGGCGTCGGTCCAGGGTCCGTCCGCCGCCAGCGCAAACTCGATCTTTGCCGCAAAACCCTTCGCGCATTGCGTGAGCTTGACCGAGGGCCGCGCATGCAGGCCGACCGGATTGACGAGAACCGCCGAGGCCGTCAGCGGCGCGAAAGTTTCAGCCGCGCGGCCGGCGTTGACATCATGCATAGAATTCCTCCGCGCTACGCTTGACGGCAGCGAGCGGCGAGCCGCCCGAAGATTCGGTCGCGGCGATCACGGCGCCCTCGACCACCGGGGCGTTGCAGACGACGACGCGCGCGCGCCGGTCTTCGGCCAGCATCTCCACTGCCATTTCTGAATTGGTCTCCGCCCCGCCAAGATCGACCAGGATCGCTACGCCAGCCGGCGACCAGGCCGTCTCGATCGCCTCGAGGATTCCAGCAACATTCGTGCCGAGCCCTCCATCGAGGTCGCCGCCGGTCCAGGCAAGCGGCACGGCATTGCCGACCATCTGACGCACCATGTCGGCCGCGCCTTCCGCGATTTTGGGGGAATGGGAAACGATGACGATTCCGACATTACCGGAATTTGAATTGTTCATGTATTTGCCTCGAATTCCAGTATCGCAACGGCCGCGCCGATCAGCAGGGACACCGAGCGCGAGCCCGGGTCCATATGACCGATCGAACGTTCGCCGAGAAAAGATGCACGCCCGCGGATCGCGAGCATGGGCGTGGTGCGATCGGCGGCCTGCGCCGCCTCCGCCGCGATCGCCCTGGCATCACCGCCATCAGCCAGTACGACTTGTACCGGCACCAGCACATCCAGCAAGGTTTTCTGCCCTGCATCCGAGCGTCCGCGCGCCTTGACGGCATTGATCGCCTTGTCCGTCGCCGCGACCAGATCGACGCGCGAAGGCTGCTCCGGAAGCGCCTTGCCAAGTTCCATGAAGAACGTGCCGACCAGCGGGCCGGAGGCGCCGCCGACCTTCATCACCAGCGTCATTCCGATGGCCTTGAGCATTTCCGGCAGCGGCTTGTCCGCAAGGCCGGGCAATGTCGCCAGCACCGCCTCGAAGCCGCGCTTCATGTTCAGCCCGTGATCGCCGTCGCCGATCGCCTGGTCGAGGCTGGTCAGTTCGTCGGCGTGCTCGATCATCGCCGCCGCCAGCGCCCGCACCAGTTTTTCTTTTGCCGTCCGATCCAGTGTCATGCCGCGACCCTCCCGCCGGCCGCATCGAAGAACAGCGGCTGGTTGAGGCGGAGCGACACGACGTCGCCGGCGCCGAGGTTTGCCTCGGGATCCGACAACGTCACGACCGGCTGGCCGCCGAGGTCGAGGTGGAGATGGCTCTGGTCGCCGAGATGCTCGATCCGCGTCACGGTGGCCGACACGCCGCCGCCGCCCCGCGCGATCGTCAGGTGCTCGGTCCGCGCGCCGACGGTCCTGGCCGCGGGCGGCACGCCGGCGAACAGGGCCGCCGGCAGCAGGTTGATGGCGGGCTGGCCGAGCCGCGCGGCGACGTAGGCATTGACCGGGTTCTCGTAGATCTCGCGCGGCGTGCCGATCTGCATCAGCCGCCCGGCCTCGATGACGCCGATCCGTGACGCCATGGTCATCGCTTCGGTCTGGTCGTGGGTGACATAGAGGATGGTGGCGCCGAGATCGGTCTGGATGCGCTTGAGTTCGAGCCGCATCTCGCCGCGCAGCTTGGCGTCCAGCGAGGACAGCGGCTCGTCCATCAGATAGATCGAGGGCGAGCGCACCAGCGCCCGGCCGATCGCGACGCGCTGCATCTGCCCGCCCGACAATTGCGTCGCCTTGTTGTCCAGCTTGGTTTCGATATGGAGCAGGCGCGCCACCTCCAGCACCTTGGCGCGGATCTCGGCCTCCGGCACCCGGCGGATCGGCGCGCGCAACGCAAAGGCCATGTTCTCGAACACGGTCAGATGCGGATACAGCGAATATTGCTGGAACACGAAGGCGACGTCGCGATCGGCCGGCGCATCGCCGGTCACGTCGCGGCCGCCAATGCGGATCGAACCGCGATCCGGCATCTCCAGTCCGGCAATCAGGCGCAATGTCGTGGTCTTGCCGGCGCCGGTCGGTCCGAGCAGCGCGACGAATTCGCCGTCCGCAACGGTCAGGGACAGGTCGCTGACCGCCTGCGTTTTGCCGAACGCCTTGGAGACCGCCCTGATCTCGACTTCAGCCATGCGCGCCTCCTTCATACAACGCGGTGCGGATCGCCCGGCCAGATTCCTTGTCGAAGATCGACAGCGTATCGGGCCGGAAATCGAGTCCGATATTTTCGCCGGTCCGGAAGGAAATGCTGGCGGGCGCACGGGCCTTGAGCGCGCCGTAGCGCGTCGTCACGGTCACGATCTGCGTCGTGCCGAGATATTCCGAGCCATAGACCTCGCCCCGCACCATGCCCTGATCGGTGAAACGCACATGCTCGGGCCGGACCCCGAGCACGAGGTCGCTTTCCGCCAGCGCCTCCCGGGCGGTGGGAATGGCGACGTCGCGTTCGCCGAGCCGGATCGCCCGCGCGCCGGCCCGCAGGCTGTCACGGAACGGCAGGAAGTTCATCGGCGGAGAACCGATGAAGTCCGCAACGAACAGCGACGCCGGACGGTCGTAGATATCGCGCGGGCTCGCGACCTGCTCGACGACGCCGTGGTTCATCACGGCGATTCTGTCGGCCATCGCCATCGCCTCGAGCTGGTCATGCGTCACATAGACCGTGGTGGCGCCGAGCCGGTCATGCAGTGCGCGCAATTCGTGGATCATCGCCTCGCGCATCTCGGTATCGAGCGCTCCGAGCGGCTCGTCCATCAGGAAGCATTTCGGCTTGCGCACGATCGCCCGGCCAAGCGCGACGCGCTGCCGGTCGCCGCCGGCCAGTCCCGACACCGACCGATCGAGCAGATGGGAAATGCGCAGGATCCGCGCGGCCTCCTCGACCCGCCGCTCGCGCTCCGCCGCACCGATGCCCTCGCATTGCAGGGGAAAGCCGATATTGCGCCGGACGTTCAGATGCGGATAGAGCGCGAACAGCTGGAATACGAAAG
>Ga0208714_1000319_pt1 | contig 14038 bp, 13 predicted proteins | sample NGESurshal072012_3_FD_184461 | JGI IMG/M metagenome (GOLD analysis project Ga0208714, IMG submission 184461) | Arctic peat soil microbial communities from Barrow, Alaska - NGEE Surface sample 415-1 shallow-072012 (SPAdes) | ecosystem: Environmental > Terrestrial > Soil > Wetlands > Peat ... | reverse complement strand
AGCGCGAACACCGCGAGAAGAGCCGCGAGAAGGGAGGTACGCCGGGACACGTACGAGCCTAACATCGCCAGCGCGCCGCTTGCTTCGCAAGCGACCTCAGTTGGGCGCGCTAGCCGCTGCGAATGATGGGGGAAACACGGTCGTGTTTCCCCCCGACCCCTTTCACCGCTCGAAAGACGCAAGTCGTTGGTGAGGATTACTCGACGGGCGAAATCCGGCGCTCGACGCGGAAGCGACCCGCGCCCGCCGAAACAAGGACCAGGAAATCCCCGCCGTAGCCGGGCGCGAGGGGCGCGGCGCCGCCGAGCCACGGAATGCCGGCCCCGCACCAGCGTGTGTGCGAGAGCTGCGGCTTCGGTTTGATGCAGCAGGCGCCCGCTCATGCGGCGCCGACCGTCGACGAGGCGTTCGTGATCGTCGACGCCGGTCTGACCATTCAGGCGATGTCGCAGGCGGCCGAACAGCTGCTGGCCGTCGAGGAGGCCGAGGCCGTCAACCGTCCCGTCACGTCGCTGCTGCTGCCGGCCGACGCCGAGGCGCAGGGCACCGCCGGGCTGGCCGCGGCGATCAGCCAGGCGGCGAGCGGCGGCACGGCGAGAACGAGCGTGTTCGTCCGGCCCGGGATGACCTTCGGCGTGCGGCTGCGAGCGCAGGTCGGACCGTGCGGTCCGCCCCGCGCCGCGCTGGTCGTCTTCCGCTGACGCTCGGCGACCTCGCGCCGCGCGACGTGGCGCCGGTCAGGCGCCGGCCGGCGCCAGCGTACGCGCCAACCAGTCCACGGCTACCGGGATCTGGGTCGGATCGATGTGATGCCCGGCGTCGGACTCGTGGTACTCGGTCTCCAGCCCGCCGGCCCGGAGCAGCTCGTGCGCGCGCCGCGCGAATGCGACCTCGATCACGGGATCGCGCCGGCCGTGGGTGATGAACGCCGCCGTGCCCGGGCGGCCGGTGAGGTCGGGCTGCCAGCCCTCGACGGTGGGGATGAAGCCCGAGTTGGCCAAGAGGCCACGCGGCGCCGGGCGGTCGGGACCGAGGCCGAGCGCGTAGCTCATCACGGTTCCCATCGAGAAGCCGCCGAGCACCGTCAGCTCGGGCGGGATCCCGGTCCGCCGCCACAGCTCGTCGTGAAGTTCGGCGAGCGCAGCAGAGGCGGCGTGGAACGTCGCCCCATCCGGGTAGCCGACCCGCGGCACCAGGTACCAGTGGTAGCCGGGTGAGCCGCGCAGCTGTAGCGGTGCCCGCGGGGTGACGACGTGCAGCCGCCGCTCGGCGTCGAGCACGTCGGCGAGCGCCATCAGGTCATTCTCGTCGGTGCCGCGCCCGTGATGGAGGACGAGCAGCCCCTCCGGCTCGCCGGCGGCAGGACGCTCGCGATAGACGAGAGGGCTCATCGCCGCTACTCGAGATAGAGAACGACGTCGTCGGCGGGCGCTCGCTCCGGCGGCGACTTCTCCTGGCGGGCCCAGCCGAGATGGATCAGGGCCACGAACCGTTCCTCGGGCGGGATGCTGAGAGCTTCCCGGCCCGCGTCGGAGCGCAGGATGCCGGGCGTGCGCCAGTAGCCGGCCAGGCCGCCGGCGTGGGCGGCGAGGAGAACGGCGTAGGTGGCGCACGAGGCGGCGCACAGGTCCTCCTCGTCCTGCACCGGATCGTCGGAGCGCAGCACTGTGACCGCGACCAGCGTCGGCGCGCGGTCGAGCTTGGCCGCGGCCTCCGGCCCCGCGGCACGTTTCAGCGCGGTGAGCGCGCCGGGACCGAGCACGCGGAATCGCCACGGGTTGGTGAGGTGGTGGTTGGGAGCCCAGCGCGCCAGCTCGAGCAGCTCGTCCAGCAGTTCGCGCGGGACGGGATCGGGGGCGAACGCCTTGTGGGTGCGGCGGCTGCGGATCGCTTCCCTGACGTCCATCGCTCCGAACGCTACCCGGAGTGCCGCGCGAGGGTCGCCGGCGCGGCCTGCTCCCTACACTCGGCACCATGCAACGAGGCGTCGTGACACTGGCCATCAGCAAGGCCGCCGGGCATGTTCCCGGCCTGCGTCGGATCCCGATGCTGAAGCTGCTGGCGTTCGCCGAGATCGCCCTGCTCGCCCGCGAGCACTTGACCAAGCTCGATCCGTCCGAGCGTCGGCGGCTGATCACGCTCGTGCGGCGCGGCCGCGGACGTGGCAGCAACCTGAACGAGACCGAGCGCGACGAGCTGGCGACGCTCGTGGCCAAGGCCGAGCCGCGGCTGTTCGCCGGCAGCGCCGCCGACAAGCTGTCGCCGATCCCGCTGCCCGAGCTGCTCGTGCGCGGTCGGGCCAGTCGGTCCCCGGCGGCGCGCGAGCAGGCCGCCGAGATATCCAGACGGGTCCGGGACGCGCGCAAGCGCTGAGGAGACCCTTCGACTCTCACGCTGCGAGGCGGCGCGGCACCCGGGTCAGGCGGTGATCGGGACGTGACCCGCTTGGCGCCTGATCCGCTCCAGCCACTCGCGTAGCGCCTCGTAGGGGCCGAGGTCGAACCCGCCCTCGGCGGCGACGTGCGTGTAGGCGTAGAGGGCGATGTCGGCGATCGAGTAGCGCTCGCCGACCAGGTAGGCGCGCCGCTCGAGGTGAGCGTTCATCGCCTCGAGCGCCGCGATCCCGCCGCGGTGTTTGGCCTCGCGCTCGTGCGGCTCCGGCTCGATCCCGGCGTGGGCCCAGAAGCGGACCACGGCGATGTAGGGCTCGTGGCTGTACTGCTCGAAGAACATCCACTGCAGCACCTGCGCGCGCTCGAAGCGATCGGCCGGCAGCAGCGGCGTCCCTTCGGCGAAGTAGTTGAGGATCGCCCCGGACTCGGCCAGCGCCCGGCCGTCGTCGAAGACCAGCGTCGGCACCCGCTGGGCGGGGTTGAGGCCACCCAGGATCCTCGCGCGGTCGGAGCGGTCGAACACGTCGACCTCGCGCCGTTCGTAGGGCAGGCCGAGTTGGGCGAGCAGCAGTCGCACCTTGTAGCAGTTGCCCGACAGGCCCGAGTCGTACAGCAGCACAGGCAGACCCTACCCTTCGACAATGTCCAGCCGCGGGCCCGGCCCGCCCCCCACCGACTCCGAAGCGACCGCCGCCGCCCCGGTGCTCGCCGACGAAGGCGCCGTCTCCGGCGCGGCCATCCTCCCGGCGCCCGCGGTCCCGACAGCGGTGATCCGCTCGATCGCGTTCGTGGTCGGCGCGGCGAGCCTCGGTGCCGAGATCGCGGCCGCTCGGCTGCTGGCCCCCTACTTCGGGGCCTCGACGATCATCTGGGCGAACACGATCGCCACCGTGCTCGTCGCGCTTTCGGCAGGCTACGCGTTGGGCGGGCGCCTGGCCGACCGCCGCGCGGACCTGCGCGGCCTGTGCGCGATCGTGCTCGTCGCCGCAGCGCTGCTGGCCATGGTCCCGTTCGTGTCGGGGCCGTTCCTGCGCTTCTCGGTCAAGGCCCTCGGATCGCTGTCGGTGGGCGGGTTCGTCGGGTCGCTGGCCGCGGTGCTGGTGCTGGTCGCGGTTCCGGTGATGCTGCTCGGCACGGTCGCTCCGTACGCCAACCGGCTGTCGCTGGACCGGGTCTCCGACGCGGGCACGGTCACCGGCCGCCTGTACGCGATCTCCACCGCCGGGTCGCTGCTCGGCACGTTCCTCGCGGCGCTGCTGCTGATCCCGCTGATCGGAACCCACCGGACGTTCCTCGTGTTCGCGCTCGCGCTCGCCCTCGTGGCGGCGCCGTTCGTCGGGTCGCCGAAGTTCCTGCTCGTGCCCGTGGCCGTCGCCTGCCTGCTGGCGGTGCCGCCGGCGGCGGTCGGCGCGGGTGTGCCGGGCGCGCGCGTGATCTACGAGACCGAGACGCCCTACCAGTACGCGCGGGTGCTGCAGTTCGCCGACGGAGAGCGGTGGCTGCAGCTCAACGAGGGGGTGGCGGTGCACTCGCTGTACCGGCCCTGGACGTTCCTCACCGGCGGCTACTGGGACGACCTGCTGGTGCTGCCCCGGGCTGCCGCGGACGCTCCGGCGCGGCGAGTCGCGATCCTCGGCGACGCCGCCGGCACGGTCGCCCGCGCCTACGGACACTACTTCCCCGCCACCCGGGTCGACGCCGTCGAGCTCGACGGCGAGCTGAACGCGATCGGCCGGCGCTGGTTCGGCCTGCGCGGCCCAAACCTCCACCTCTACACCGCCGACGCCCGTCCGTGGCTGGCGGCCTCGACCGCACGCTACGACGCGATCGTGCTCGACGCCTACCGGCAGCCCTACATCCCGTTCTACCTGATCACGCGGGAGTTCTTCGCCGACATCCGGGCCCACCTGCGCCCCGGTGGCGTGGTGATCGTCAACGTCGGGCACATCCCCAATTCCGACGGCCTCGAGAAGGTGGTCTCGGCGACGCTGGGCTCGGTATTCGCGATCGTGCGGCGCGATCCCGTCAGCGCGACGAACACGCTGGTCGCCGCCAGCGCCTCGCCGCTGTCCTCGCGCCGGCTGAGCGCGGCGATCCCCCGTCTCGCGCCGGACCTGCGCGACCTCGCGGCGACGGTTGCCGGTCGGCTCGGGCCGGCGCTGAAGGGCGGGTCGGTCTACACCGACGATCGCGCGCCGGTGGAATGGCTCACCGATCTCTCGATCCTGCGCTACGCGACCGGACAGCGGTAGCGCGCGACCGTGCGATCGCGGCGGCGGGACGCGCGCGAGCCCCGCACCGGACGGCGCGGGGCGCGGCGCTGGGCCGGATGGGACCGGCCTTCAGTCAGACGTGAACGTCGGCGCTCAGCAGCAGATGCAGCTGCGTGGTGAGCGCATGCCCTCGGGGCCTTCGCGTCCCGGGGCGCCCGCGCTACACGGGGATCGGCTCGGAGACGGCCGCCGACGGCGGCCGGTCCTGGAGCACGCGCACGCCCTTGCGCGGGGCCAAGGTGATGGCGCGGAACTGGACCTTCTCCGGCGCCGGGTCGGCGGGACGCAGCCGCATCCGCTCGAGCACGCGCCGCAGCACGATTCGCATCTCCGTCAGCGCAAAGCTCGCGCCGAGGCAGCGACGGGTGCCGCCGCCGAACGGGATCCAGGTGTAGGTGTCGGGAGCGTCGGCTCCGAGGAAGCGCTCGGGACGGAACGATCGGGGATCGGGATACAGATCCGGGCGCCGATGGATCGTCCGGATCGACGGGTTGATCTCGACGCCGGGCGGGATCTCGTAGCCGCCGAGCCGGAAGGCCCCGCCCTTGACCACGCGACCGACGCCGGGGATGACCGGGCGGATGCGCAGCGATTCCTTGACCACGGCGTCGAGGTAGTCGTCGTCGCCGCCCTCGACGGCCTCGCTGGTGCGGGCGAGGACGGCAGGGTTGTGCAGCAGCAGGTCGAACGTCCAGGCCAGGCCGGTCGCGGTGGTCTCGTGCCCGGCGAGCAGGAGCGTGACCAGCTCGTCACGCACCTCGCTGTCGCTCAGGCGGGCGCCCTCCTCGTCCACGGCCAGCAGCAGCGCCGAGAACACGTCGTCGCGCTGCTCGAGCCCCGGCTCCTCGCGGCGGCGCGCGATCTCGGCGTACAGGATCTCGTCCACCGCCCGGCGCTGCGCCTCGAAGCGCAGCACGGCGCCGCGGTCGCGCGAGCGAATCGCCGATAGGAGCAGCAGCCGCCGTGGCCGGGCCAGCGGCTCGACCATCGCCCGCAGCCGCCGACGCAGCTCCGCCTCGGCGGGTCCGGTCTCGTACCCGAACACAGCGCGCAGGATCACCCGCAGCGTCAGCGACTGCATCGTTCCGAGCAGCGCGAACTCCTCGCCCACCGGCCAGGAATCGATCTCGGCGTCGGTCGTGTCCCGGATCAGCTGCTCGTAGGCCTGCAGCCGGCGACCGTGGAACGGCGGCAGCATCAGCCGCCGGTGGCGCAGATGCTCGGCCTCGTCGAGCAGCAGCACCGAGCGCTCGCCGACCACGGGGCCGAGCAGCGCGTTGGCCTCGCCGGCGTGCAGCTGCGCGTTGGATCCCTGGAACACCTCCTTGGCCAGCGCGGGGTCGAACACCATCACGAAGCTCGAGTCGAACACGGTGCTGAACGTGACCACATCCCCGTAGCGGCGCCGGCAGGCTTCGAGGAAGCGCGGGCCGGCGAGCACGAAGCCGGCGGTCTGTAGCAGACGCGGGAGGCGCGGACCAGGGGGGAGGCCGGCGGATGGGGCGCTCATCTCGGCTCCGATGGTCGCACACCGCGCCCGCCGCGCCCCCCGCCGCCTGATCAAACAAATCGTTCGATTGATAACTCTGGGTACAGTTGCGCGATGCTCAAGATGCCGCCGGTACTGAACAAGCCCGCCCAGCTCGGCCTACGGGGCGTGGTGGAGGGATACTCGCTGACCCAGGCCTGGCGAGCGGGAATGCTCGGTCCGGAACGCCCGAGCCGCACCGTCGCCGTCTTCCGCGCGCTCGATCGGCTCGGGCCGATCGGCGGCGCGATCGCGATCGCCGGGATCAAGCACGCCGACCGGATCGGCCTGATCGACGAGCTCGGGTCGCTCACCTTCGGCGAACTCGACGCTCGCTCCGACGCGCTCGCCTGCGCGCTCCGGGCGCGCGGCGCCGGAGAGGGGGACACCGTCGGGATCCTGTGCCGCAACCATCGCGGCTTCGTCGACATCACCTTCGCGGTCGCCAAGCTGGGCGCGCGGGCGCTGTACCTGAACACCGAGTTCGCCGGGCCGCAGCTGCACGACGTGTGCGCGCGGGAGCAGGTGGCCCTGCTCGTCCACGACGAGGAGTACGAGGAGCTGGTGGCGCCGACCCGACCGCGGCTCGGAACGCTGTTGGGGTGGACCGACGATTCGAACGGGGACGACACGCTCGAGACGCTGATCGCCGCCCACGCCGGTCAGGTGGCGCCGGCGCCCGCGCGGCGCTCGTCCGTGGTCCTGCTGACCAGCGGCACCACCGGGGCCCCGAAGGGAGCGCCGCGCCACCAGGGTCGCTCGCTGGCGCCGATTGGGGCGATCCTCTCGAAGGTCCCGTTCAAGGCCCGTGAGGCGACCCACATCGCGGCGCCGATGTTCCACGCGCTCGGATTCGCGGAGACGATCGTGGCGATCGGCCTCGGCAGCACGGTGATCGTCGAACGTCGCTTCAGGCCCGAGCGCGCGCTCGAGTCGGTGGCGCGTCACCGCGCCACGGCGCTGATCGTCGTTCCGGTGATGCTGCAGCGGATCGTCAACCTGCTCGAGGCCGAGCCCGGCGGCCACGACACGAGCTCGTTGCGCATCGTGCTGGTGGCGGGCGCCCAGCTCGAAGCCGAACTGGCGCGTCGCTCGCTGCGCGTGCTCGGCGACACGATCTACAACTTCTACGGCTCGACCGAGGTGGCCTGGGCCACATTCGCCACGCCGGAGGATCTGCGCGCGGCTCCGGGCTGTGTGGGCCGGGCGCCGTTCGGCACCGTGGTGCGACTGTTCGACACCGAGGGGCGGGCGATCGAGGGTCCGGGTCGCACCGGGCGGATCTTCGTCGGCAACGGGTTCGCCTTCGAGGGCTACACCGGCGGCGGCAACAAGGAGCAGATCAACGGGCTGATGAGCACCGGCGACGTCGGGCACTTCGACGCCGAGGGGCGGCTGTTCGTCGATGGCCGCGACGACGACATGATCGTCTCCGGGGGCGAGAACCTGTTCCCGGGCGAGGTCGAGGAGCTGCTGATCACCCACGCGGCGGTGGAGGAGGCGGCGGTGATCGGCGTCGACGACGCGGACTTCGGCAAGCGGCTGGCCGCCTTCGTCGTCCTGCGGCCGGGGGCCACGATGAGCGAGGACGACGTCAGGGAGTTCGTCAAGCGCAACCTGGCCCGCTACAAGGTCCCGCGCGACGTCATCTTCATCGACGAGCTCCCGCGCAACCCGACCGGCAAGGTCCTCAAGCGCGATCTCCGAGCGCAGTACGCGAGTGGCTGACGCGCCCACCTCGCGAGCGCCGGTCCGGCCGCGCCGTACGCAGGCCGAGCGCCGCGCGACCACGCGGGCGGCCCTGCTCGACGCTGCGCTCGACTGCCTCGTGCAGGACGGCTACGCGGGGCTGAGCACCCGCAACGTGGCCGACCGGGCGGGCGTCTCGCAGGGGACGCAGATGCACTACTTCCCCACCCGCGTCGACTTCGTCGCCGAGGCGGTGCGCCACGTCGCGGTCAGGCTGGTGGACGAGCTGCGCGAGCAGGAGACGCTCCGGGCCCGCAGCGAGCGCCGGCGGCTCGAGGAGCTGCTCGACCATGTGTGGGAGATCCACACCGGACCCGTCTTTCAGGCCACGATGGAGCTGTGGGTGGCCGCCCGCACCGACCCGGAGATCCGGGCCGCGGTGTCCGAGGTCGCCCGCGACATCTCCCGGCTGATGGCCGAGATCTCCCTCGAGCTCTTCCCGGAGCTGATGCGCAGGCCGGGGGCGGCCGAGCTGCTCGATATGGGGCTGGCGGTGATGCGCGGTCTGGCGGTGCTGCGCTTCACCGAGCCGGCGGCGGTGGTGGAGCGCCGCTGGGTTCAGGCTCGCGGGCGGATCCTGGAGGCCTACGAGCGGCTGTAGCCCGCCCGGCCGGCCCACGCCGGTCATCTGTCAGAGTTGTTTCAGGGTTCTCGCCTATCTTGGACTCCAGCTTCTGAGAAAGGCGGAGTCGTCATGAAATACCTGCGCACAGTCTCAACTCGTCGTCTGCTCGCTCTGCTCGCCGCATCGCTGGTGATCGTGGCCGGCGGAACGGCGATTGCCGTCGCCGCCTCCGGCACCGGGGCGGTGCCGGCGCCGAAGCCGCTCGCGCAGGCGATCCACCAGGGCCTCGCCGCGCCTCCGGTGACGGGGATCACGGCTCGGATCACGTTCACCAACCACCTGATCGACTCCTCGAGCATCCAGGGATCGGATCCGATCCTCACCGGTGCCTCCGGACGTCTGTGGCTCGATCCGGTCCACCACCGGCTGCGACTGGAGCTGCAGTCCGACAACGGGGATGCTCAGGTCGTCGTCGACAACGACTCCTTCTGGGTCTATGACCCGACGGCGAAGACCGTGTACCGGGGCAAGATCCCCGCCGACACGGGCAAGCACTCGAGCGCCACACCCGACCACGCGCTTCCGACGGTCGCCTCGATCCAGTCCGAGCTCAACCAGGTGATGGCACACGGCAACCTGAGCGGAGCGATCCCCAGCGACGTTGCCGGCCAGGCTGCGTACACGGTGCGCATCTCGCCGAAGCACGACGGCGGCCTGCTCGGGGCCGGCGAGCTCGCCTGGGACGCGACCCGCGGCGTGCCGCTGCGGTTCGCGATCTACGCCCAGGGCAGCCCCACCCCGGTGCTGGAGCTCAAGGCGACTGACATCTCCTTCGGCTCGGTTTCGGCCTCTGACTTCGCCGTCTCGCGGCTCACCGGCGCAAAGGTCGTCACCGTGTCGGTGCCCGCGGGCACGGGCCCCGAGGCCGCCAAGACCCGCGCCGCCCGGCGCGCCCACCGGCTGCCCAAGCAGGCGCAGGTGAGCGGCGTCGCCGCGGTCGCCTCGCACCTGCACTTCGCGCTCGTGGCACCGGACACGCTGGTCGGCCTGCCGCGGCAGTCAATGCGGCTGCTCGACTGGGGCGGAACCCCGGCCGCGCTCGTCACCTACGGCCGGAACCTCGGTGGCATCGCAGTCATCGAGCAGCCGGCTGACTCGGCCAAGGCGCCGAGTCAGGCCAGCGGCGATCACCGGGGCCTGAGCCTGCCCACCGTGTCGATCAACGGCGCCACCGGGCAAGAGCTCGACACGGCGCTCGGAACGGTCCTGCGGTTCACCCGCGGCGGCGTCGCCTACACGGTGCTCGGTTCGGTGCCGGCGGCGGCGGCGGACGCGGCGGCACGGGGGCTGTAGCGGTGTGAGCGCCCAGGGCGCCGTTCCTCCGATCGAGGTTCGCGGGCTGGTCAAGGAGTACGGCCAGCTCCGCGCCGTCGATGGGGTCGACATCACGATCAACGAGGGGGATGTCTACGGCTACCTCGGCCCCAACGGAGCCGGCAAGACGACCTCGCTGCGGATGATGCTCGGGCTGATCACGCCGACCGCGGGCACGGTGCGGCTGTTCGGCCGCAATCCGATCGAGACCGTCCACGCGCTCGAGGGCGTGGCCGGGTTCGTCGAGGCGCCCACCTTCTATCCGTATCTGTCGGGCCGCAAGAACCTCGATCTGCTGGCCGCCTACGACGGCGACGGCGCGAGCGGGCGGATCGACGAAGCCCTCGAGACGGTCGAGCTCGCCGACCGCGCCAAGGATCGGGTCGGCGGCTACTCGCACGGGATGCGCCAGCGGCTCGGCATCGCCGGCGCTCTGCTGCGCCGGCCCAAGCTGCTGTTGCTCGACGAGCCGGCCACCGGCCTGGATCCGGCGGGCATGCGCGACATGCGACTGCTGATCCGCCGCCTCGCCGATCACGGCATGACCGTCGTGCTGTCCAGCCATCTGCTGGCCGAGGTCGAGGAGCTGTGCAACCGCGTCGCGATCGTCCGCTCGGGGCGGATCGTCTACGAGGGCCTGATCTCCGAGCTCAAGCGCAGCGCCGGAGCGGTCTATCGCCTCGCCACCACCGACGACGAGCGTGCGATCGCCATCTGCCGCGCGCAGCCCGGGATCGCGGAGGTGCGGATCGAGCACCAGCACATCTGCTTCACCGCCGACGAGCCCGCGGTGGCGGAGCTCTCGCAGGCGCTCGTCGAGGCCGGAGCGCTGATCCACGCGCTGGCGCCCCAGACGGTCACGCTCGAGGATCTGTTCTTCTCGCTCACCGAGGGCACCGCCGCCGTTGCGCCCGACGGACGCCTCGCGGGGATCGCGCCGTGAACCCCGGCGTGCTCACGGTGTACCGCTGGGAGCTGCGCAAGCTCCGATACCAGAAGCGCACCTACCTCGGCCTGGGCGCGGCGGTGCTCGTCCCGATCCTGTTCGTGATCGCCACCCACTTTCGCCATCACGGGCCCGATGACGTGCCGTTCGGCAGCTACATCAGCCGCAGCGGGCTGGCGATTCCGCTGATCATCCTGCTGTTCGGGGCGGTGTGGATGTTCCCGCTGATCACCGCGCTCGTGTCCGGCGACATCTTCGCCTCCGAGGATCACAACGGGACCCTGAAGACGATCCTGACGCGCTCGCTCGAGCGCTGGCAGATCTTCGCCGGCAAGGCTCTCACCGCGGCCACTTATGGCATCGTCGCGATCTTCATCAGCGGCACCGTGGCGGTGATCGCCGGTTGTCTGCAGTCCGGGTTCAACCCGCTCCAGAGCCTGTCGGGGACGACCGTCTCGGCTCCGAAGGCGCTGGGCCTCGTGTATTCGAGCCTGCTCGTCTACCTGATCCCGATCCTGTCCATCGTCTGCATCGGCCTGCTGCTGTCGGTCATCACGCGCAACAGCGCCGCCGCCGTGGTGGGGACGCTGATGTTCTCGCTGCTGATCCAGCTGATCGGCATCCTGCCCGGGCTCACCGGGCTTCAGCCCTATCTCCTCAGCACGCAGTTCAACGCCTGGCAGGGCCTCCTGCGCACACCGATCGACTGGGCACCGATCGTCCGCGCCGCCTGGGTCTGCGCGCTCTACGGGGTGCCGGCTCTGATCGCCGCCTGCCTCGTGTTCCTGCGCCGTGACGTCGCCGGTGGGTGACGCGCCCGCTCCGGCGGAGCGCGTGCTGGTGGTCGACGACGATCCGCCGCTGCGGCGGATGCTCGAGCGGACCCTCGGGGCCGAGGGGTTCGACGTCACCGTGGCCGGCGACGGAGGCGCCGCGCTCCTCGCCGCCGAGCGCTCGGCTCCGGACGTGATCGTGCTCGACGTCGCGATGCCGGTCCTCGACGGGCTCGCGGTCTGCCGCCGCCTGCGCGCCAAGGGACTGGCGACACCGATCCTGATGCTGACCGCGCGGGACTCCGTGCCCGACCGCGTGGCCGGGCTCGAGTCGGGCGCCGACGACTATCTGGTCAAGCCGTTCGCGGTCGAGGAGCTGATCGCGCGGGTGCGGGCCCTGACCCGGCGCGGTCTGGACGCCTCGGGCCTCCTGTCCTACGCGGACCTCGTGCTCGACACCGAGCGCCATACCGCCACCCGGGCGGGGCGGGCGATCGAGCTCACCGGCCGGGAGGTCACGCTGCTCGAGCTGCTGCTGCGGGAGGCGGGGCGAACGGTCACACGCGAGCGGGCGATCGACGAGATCTGGGCCGGTGCGGCGGAGCCGAACGTGGTCGACCGCTACGTGACGCGGCTGCGGCGCAAGCTCGGTGACCCGCCGCTGATCCGCACCGTCAGAGGGGCGGGCTTTGCGCTACGGGCCTAGCGCGGTCAGACGAGCAGCAGCGCTTCGGCTTCCGCGGCGGGCAGCGGCCGTCCGAACAGGTAGCCCTGCGCCCCGTCGCAGCCCAGCGCCTGGAGCGCGGCGAGCTGCGCCGAGGTCTCCACGCCCTCGGCCACCGCGCGCAGACCCAGCGCGTGCGCGAGCTCGACCACCGCAGCCATCAGCCCACCGTCCGCGGGCTCGCTGTCGAGCTGGCTGACAAAGCTCTGGTGGATCTTGATCACATCGACCGGCATCGCCTTGAGGCTCGACAGCGACGTGTACCCCGTCCCGAAGTCGTCGATCGCGAGGCTGACGCCGATCGACTTCAAGGCCTGGATCACGCCCACCGCGAGCTCGGCGTTGTGTGCGACCGCGCTCTCGCTGACCTCGAGGCACAGCGCCTCCGGCTCGGTGCCGCTGGCGTTGATCGCGCTGCGGAGCATCGGCACGAGCCCGGCGTCCTCGAACTGGCGGTGCGACAGGTTGACCGACATCGTGATGTCGGGCTTCGAGCGCCGCCAGCGCCGGATCTGGCGCAGCGCCTCGTCGAGCACGAACTCCCCGATCGGGAGCACGAGCCCCGTCTCCTCGGCCAGCGGGATGAAGTCCGCCGGCTCGATCAGGCCGCGCTCGGGATGCTCCCAGCGCACGAGCGCCTCGAAGCCGATCACCTCCTGGCTGGCGTCGAGCGCGACCTTGGGCTGGTAGTGCACCCTCAGCTCGGAGCGCTCGACCGCATGTCGCAGCGCCGTCTCGAGCTCCAGCCGCTCCATCGCCCGCACCCGCGACGCCTCGTCGAACAGCTCGTAGCGCGAGCGGCCGAGCTCCTTGGCGCGGTACATGGCGGCGTCGGCTTCCCGGATCACGGTCGCGCGTGGGATGCTCGGGTCCGCGACCATGGCGATGCCTATCGACACCGTGACGTCCACCTCACGGTCCTCGAGCTTGACCGGCAGTCCCGCCGCCCGGGATATGCGCTCGGCGATCAGGACCACCTCGCGCTCGTCGCCAAGGTCCTCGAACAGGAACGTGAACTCGTCGCCGCCGAACCGCGCGACCGTGTCCATCGGCCGGAGCATCGCCCGCAGCCGCCCGGCCAGGGCGACCAGCACCCGGTCGCCGACCGCGTGCCCGAGCGCGTCGTTGACGAGCTTGAAGTTGTCGACGTCGAGAAACATCACCCCGACGGACGCGTCGGTGCGCCGCGAGCGATCGAGTGCCACCCCGAGCCGGTCCAGGAACAGCGCCCGGTTGGGCAGTCCGGTGAGCGGATCGTGCAGCGCCTGGTAGGCCAGCTGGACCTCCGATCGGTTGCGCTCGATCGCGTACCTGACCGCCCGTCGCAGCAGCGAGGGATGCACCTCGGGCTTGATCAGGTAGTCCTGGGCGCCGGCTTGGACGGCCGCGATCGCGGTCTCCTCGTCGCTGTAGAGCGACAGCACGACGATCGGGACATCGGGCGCGGCCGTGCGCACGTGCCCGAGCGCCTCGAGCCCGTGGACACCGGGCAGCGTGAGGTCAAGCAGCACACAGGACGCGCTGTGGTCGACGAGTTCCTGAATGGCCTCGCCGAGCCGCTCGACATGTGTGAAGACCAGCCCCTCCGTCCATGTGGCCCCGAGCATTTCCCGCACCAGAATCGCGTCCCGCGGGTCGTCCTCGACCAGCAGAACCCGGGTTGGGGCAGGCTGCCCGGTGCCGTCGTCACCCAACGACAATGAGAACCCCCGT
>Ga0208714_1000318_pt1 | contig 14098 bp, 11 predicted proteins | sample NGESurshal072012_3_FD_184461 | JGI IMG/M metagenome (GOLD analysis project Ga0208714, IMG submission 184461) | Arctic peat soil microbial communities from Barrow, Alaska - NGEE Surface sample 415-1 shallow-072012 (SPAdes) | ecosystem: Environmental > Terrestrial > Soil > Wetlands > Peat ... | reverse complement strand
GCGACGTTGGTGCCCAGCTCGGCCACCATCATCCCGATCGCGGTGCCCATCGACTGATCGTCGCGCTCGCGCAGGTTCACGGGAATCCCGGCGGTGAGCGGCCGGTCGGGGACGCGCGCGTGCTCGGCGAGATAGCGACGCAGGGCGCTGCCGCACAGGTAGAGGACGATGTCGTTGAGCGTGCAGTCGGCGGCCCGCGCCAGGCGCTTGATCCGCGCGAGCTCGTACTGCTGGGTTGCAAAGCGCCGCTGCCCGCCGAGGCTTGTACCGAGCACCGAGCTCGGCGCGCGGTAAGGGGCCTGCAATGCCCGATCGTCGACCGCCGCGACGGCCAGGTCAAACGCCGCGCGGGAGAGGCCGCCGACGGCCGCGGCCGCACCCCGTGCGGCGCGGAGCGGGAGTGCCAGCGCTCCCAAGGGGCCGCCATCCTCACTGGCGTGTTGCGGGCGCTCGCCGGCGCCGACGGTCCAGAAGGAGGCCATGCCGCGCCGGTCGGGATCCTTGGAGAGCGCGCGCATGATCAACCGCATCCCGCTGACGCCGTCGATCAGCGAGTGGTGAATCTTGCTGTACATGGCGAAGCGATTGCCTTCGAGCCCCTCGATCAGATGGACCTCCCACAGCGGGCGATGGAGATCCAGCTGATTGCTGTGCAGGCGCGAGACGAGAATTCCCAGCTCGCGCTGGCCGCCCGGATGCGGCAGCGCGGAATGGCGAACGTGATAGTCCAGATCGACGTCGTGGGACTCGCGCATGAACGGCGCCCGCTGCCCGAACAGCGGCCCCTCGACGAGCTTCAGGTTCCAGGGCGGCGGGATCGCGCGCGCTTCGCGCATCCGCTCGAACTCCTGCTTGAGGTAGTCCGCGGGCGCGTTCTCCGGCAGCGTGAACTCGAACAGCCCGCCGACGTGCATCGGCGTGTCGCGCGACTCGAGCGCCAGCCAGACGGCATCGAGTGGAGGAATCTGCCTCATGGCCCCGCGTGTGCGCCGACCGTGATCGCGCCGGCCAGCCGCTTCACGGATTCGGGGTCGTGGGAGGGCAGATAGACGGTCGGGTGCTGCGCGCAGTGGGCAAGGATCGTCTCGAGAGTCGCGACGTGCTCCTTGGGGTCCGGTCCGATGGCGTCGGCACGCCGCGCGTGCAGCTGCTCGAGCGTGTCGGTGGCGTCGCCTGCCAGCATCACGTGGCGGCCGGCGTCATCGATGCAGATCACCGAGATGTGGCCGGGGGTGTGCCCCGGGGTGGCGACCGCGACGATGCGCCCGTCGTCGGTGAGGGCACGGCTGTGCGGGAACTCGCCGAAGCGACCGCCGTCGAGCGCGAGCTGCTGCGGCGCGAACCCGGGCGGAAGCGGCTGGCGCAGGATCCGACGCATCACCCGCGGGAAGGCCGTCTGGGCGAACCGCAGCTCGGCGTCGTTGATCTGAGCCGGTGCGCGCACGTGAACGAGGCCGTCGACGTGGTCGCCATGGTGGTGGGTGAGCACGACCTCCGCGACGTCGTCGAGCGATAGGCCTACCGCTGCGATCGCTGCCGGCAGCTCTTGCTCGCCGGCGACTTCGAAGCGGGCGAACGGGATGTTCCGCGCCGTCGCCGTCTCGCCGCTGTCGACCAGCATCAGACGGTCGTCGTGCTCGATCGCCCAGCAGTGAATCGGCAGGGGGTGCGACCAGGGGCCCGGCAGGAACAGATCCAGCTGCCGCCGTACGCCGGAGCTCGGGAACAGGAACGAGTGCTTGACGCGCACGGTCCCGGTCGTCAGGGCGTGGATTCTCATGCGTGAGGCGCGAGCCTACCTTGCTTTGAGCGCGGCAGGTCGGATTCGAAGGGGAGATCTCCTCTCGCCGCTGCGGATTCGCGCCCGGCGAGGTTTCGCGCGGCGCGCAAGCGGGTAACTCCGCGCGCAGATGAAGGGGTCACCACGTGGCGCTCGGCGGGAGTCGACGACGACTCAGCCATCGTCAGGGCTCACACGGCGCGATCTGCTTCGCGTCAGTGCGGCGGCGGGGACGATGGCGACCTTAGGGTCGCTTGCCGCGCCGGCGAAGGTGCTCGAGCAGGTGCTGGCCGCGCCGGCGGCGTGCGGCTCGCTGGCGGATATCGAGCACGTCGTGATCTTCATCAACGAGAACCGCTCCTTCGACAGCTACTTCGGCACCTATCGGGGGGTTAACGGCTTCGCCGATCGCGGCGCCCCGACGCTCGCCGACGGAAGCGGCAAATCGATCTTCTACCAGCCGTTTCCCGGTGCCGCGGGCGAACCCTACGGCGGTCATCTGCTGCCGTTCCACTTCGACACGAACAACGGTGGCGAGTGCGTCAACGACATCTCCCATGAGTGGGCTGCGCTGCACGAATGCTGGAACGGTGGCGCGATGGACAGGTTCGTTTCCACGCACCTGCAAGCCAACGGGTTGCGAGACGGTCCGAACACGATGGGCTACTACACGCGCGAAGACCTGCCCTTCTTTCATGCGCTCGCCGACGCCTTCACGATCTGCGATCACTACCACTGCTCGGTGATCGGGCCGACCGATCCCAACCGCATGTACACGATGAGCGCGACCATCGATCCCGACGGCAGAGACGGTGGCCCGTCGCTGGAGACGCTCGTCACCAATCGCCAGCAGCAGTTCGGCAAGTTCACCTGGCGAACGTATCCCGAGCAGCTGCAGGCGGCCGGCATCAGCTGGAAGATCTACTCGACGCCCGACGGCGACTACGGCGACAACGTGCTGCCGTACTTCAAGGCCTATCAGGAAGATCCGTCGCTCGCCGCCAACGCGTTCTCGCCCCAGTTTCCCAGCGACTTCCTGGCCGACTGTGCCGCCGGGACGCTGCCGAAGGTCTCGTGGGTGCTCGCGTCATTGGTTCAGAGCGAGCACCCGCCAGCGCCGGTTTCCTACGGCGAGGTGGCGCTCTCCCAGGTCTTGCAGGCGCTGGTCGCCAACCCCGCGGTGTGGGAAAAGACCGCGCTGTTCGCCACCTACGACGAGAACGGCGGATTCTTCGACCACGTGCCACCGCCCGTGGCGCCCCCGGGCACTCCGGGCGAGTACCTGACCGTCGAACCGTTGCCGAGCATCGCCGCCGGTATCCGCGGGCCGATCGGCCTGGGGTTGCGGGTGCCGATGCTCGTCATCTCTCCGTTCTCGCGCGGTGGCTTGGTGTGCTCGAAGAAGTTCGACCACACCTCGCTGCTGCGATTCCTGGAGACGCGCTTTGGCCCCGAGGTGCCGAACCTGAGCCGCTGGCGTCGCGGACACACCGGCGACATGACGCAGGCCTTCAACTTCGCTGCCGCGCCCGACCCCATGGTTCCCACGCTGCCGTCACCGACGTTGGCCGACCCGCGGGTGCTGGCCAGCGACTGTCCGACGCAGGCCCCGGATACCGGGACCGCCGAATTCCCGACCGTTCAGGGCTACCCGTTGCCCGCGCCTGCGCAGACGCTTCCGGCTCAGGAACGCGGCAAGCGGCGTCGCCCGAGCGGCTGCTAGCGCCGCGCGCGTGCGCCTTGCGCGCGTCGCGCGCGAATGCCCACACATCGATCTGCCGCAGCCGCCGGGAATCGCCGACCCCTTGGCTACCAGCAGGCGAGCAGATATGCGAGAGTCCCAGACTCCAACGTCCAGGAGAGGGTGGTTGCGATGGCTGACGGCGTCTATCGGGTTACCGAGGTGATCGGTGTTAGCGACGAGTCCTGGGAGGCAGCCGCGCGTAGCGCGGTCGAGACTGCGGGCAAGACCGTCCGCGACCTCCGGATTGCAGAGGTTCTCAGGCAGGATGTCGCCATCGAGAACGGGCAGATCAAGAACTACCGCGTTCGGCTCGCGATCTCGTTCAAGTACGAGTCAAGCGACTGAACGACCTCGTCAGGGTGGAGTACGCTGCGCTGGAGGGACTGTCGCAGCGCGATTGGCGGGAGGGCAGATCGTGAGCACCATCAGCCAGGACCAGACACCGCTCGACGAGGTGCGTGTCGCCGATCGCGCCCGCTTCCAGGAGGGGCCGCCGCTGCAGCTGTTCCGTCGCCTGCGCTCGGAGTGCCCGGTTCACTGGTCGAGTGGCATCTCGGAGTACCCCGACGAGGACGGCTTCTGGTCGGTGACGACAGCCGACGACGTGTTCGAGGTCAGCCGTGACTGGCAGACCTTCTCCTCCGAAGTCGGTGGGTTCATCGCCTTGAAGAACGCGATTCTTCCCGTTGAGCTTCAGCAGGCGATGTTCATCGGGATGGACCCGCCCAAGCACGACCGCATCAAGGCGCTGTTTCAGCGTGGTTTCACGCCGAAGCGGATCGCCGAGCACGAGGGCGCGATCCGCACGATCACGACCGACGTGTTCGATCGACTCGAGGGCCGGGCCACCTGCGATCTGGTCAACGATGTGGCCCAGCCCTCGGTGGCGCGGGTGATCGGCAGCTTCATGGGCCTGCCTCCAGAGGATGACGAGGTCTGGGCGAACCTGATCAACGTGATCGTTGGCGCGGGCGACCCGGACGCGACGCCCGAGGGCGCGCAGAGCGTGATGGAGCGCGAGGTCCCTGAGGTGTTCGAGCGCTGCGGCAAGCTGATCGCCGAACGACGAGCGTCGCCGACCGATGACCTCACGAGCGTGCTCGTGCACGCCGAGCTCGACGGCGAGCGGCTCGAGGACCACGAGATCGTGATGGGCTTCTTCCTGCTGATGGCGGCCGGGAACGACAGCACGAAGGCGACCTACTGCAGTGGGATGCGGGCTTTGATGGAGAACCCCGAGCAACGACAGCTGGTTCTGGACGACCCCTCGCTGGTGCCTGCGGTCGTCGAGGAGTCGCTGCGCATGTTTCCGGCCTTTGCCCATTTCGCCCGCACCGCCACACACGACACAGAGCTTCACGGGCAGACGATCCGTGAGGGCGAGAAGGTCGTCATGTGGTACCCGTCGTCCAACCGCGACGAGACGCGCTACGAGGATCCCGACCGATTCGACATCACGCGCAACGCCGAGCACCAGGCGTTCGGCGCGGGCGGCCGACATTTCTGCCTGGGCACCGCGCTCGCTCGCCTGGAGTTGCGGATCCTGATCCAGGAGACGCTCGAGCGCCACCCCGACATGGAGATCGCCGGACACCCGACCTACGTCGAGTCGCCGTTCGCCAACCAGCACAAGACGCTGCCGGTTCGGCTGCGTCCGCTGTAGTCCGTCGCTTGCGCGATCGCCGTGCGGCTGCTCGCGGGAAGCCGCGCAATGGCTGCGGGGAACCCGTACATACGGCGATGTTCGCGGTGGTACGGTTCGTGCGTTCTCACAACGTCGACCGGCGGAGGAAATTCGTGGAGCGCCTCAGCCCACAAGATGCTTCGTTCCTGCATCTAGAGGACGCCGTGAGCCACATGCACATCGGTGCGGTGGCGATCCTGGAGGGACCGGCCCCCGACTACGAGGCGCTCGCGCGGATGGTCAGAGCGCACCTGCCGAGCGTGCCGCGCTACCGGCAGAAGGTCAATTTCGTGCCCGCGGCACTCGGCCGACCCGTGTGGGTCGACGACCCGTCCTTCGACCTCGCCTACCACCTGCGCCGCACCGCCCTGCCGCCGCCGGGTGGCGACGAGGAGCTGCGCAAGCTGGTCGGGCGCGTCATGTCCCACCAGCTCGACCGGGGCAGGCCGCTGTGGGAGATGTGGATGATCGAGGGTCTGGGCGAGGGGCGGTGGGGGTTGATCACGAAGCTGCACCACTGCATGGTCGACGGCGTCTCCGGCGCCGAGCTGCTGGCAGTGATCCTCGACCGCGAGCGCGATCCCGATCTGCCTGCTCCCGAGCGGTGGTACCCCGAGCGCCAGCCGATGGGGGCCGAGCTGGCCGTCCACGCGCTCGCCCGGCGGGCCGTCAGCCCATACGAGCAGCTCCGCGCCGTGCGCGCGGTTGCGCGCTCGCCGGGCGCCGCCGCGAGCACCGCGGCGGCGGTCGTCCGGGGGCTGTGGAGCCTGGGGGGAGTCGTGGCGCCGCCGCCGTCCTCTTCGCTGAACGGATCGATCGGGCCCAACCGCCGGTGGGCGTGGGCGCGCTCGCAGCTGTCGGACGTACGGTGCGTCCGCGAGGCGTTCGGCGGCACGGTCAACGACGTCGTCCTGAGCGTGATCACGGGCGGCTTCCGGGCGCTGCTGGCCGCCCGCGGCGAGTCGACGCAGCGCGACGTGCGGACGCTCGTGCCGGTTTCGGTTCGCTCGCCGGGAGAGCGCGGCGAGTACAACAACCGCGTGTCGGCGATCTTCGCCAACCTGCCCGTGGGCATCGAGCAGCCGGTCGAGCGGCTGGCCGCAGTCAGGGCGCAGATGCAGCAGCTCAAGCACTCCGGCGAATCGGTGGCAGGAAGCGTCCTGGTTGGTCTCGGCGGGTTCGCGCCGGCGATGCTGCTGGCGCTCGGGCTGCGCGCCGCGACCCACATGCCGCAGCACAGCGTCAATACCGTGACGACCAACGTGCCCGGACCCCAGCGGCCGCTCTACGCAGGGGGGCGACGGATGCTCGAGTGCTTTCCCTACGTTCCCCTTGGGGGCCATGTGCGGATCGGCGTGGCGATCTTCTCCTACGACGGTGGGCTTGCGTTCGGCGTGACCGGCGACTACGACACGGCCCCCGACATCGAGCTGCTGTGCGACGGGATAGAACGCTCGATGGGCGAGCTCGTGTGCGCGGCGGAGGGTGTCGCAGGTAGGCGCGCGCCCCACGCGCGCGGTGGCGAGAGACGCGCGGCCGGCGCCATCGCCGACGGGGATGGCCCACACGCACCCGGAGGCGGCCGTCGTCGGCGCGCTGGGTAGCGACGGCGGGGGTGGAACGCCTGTCGTGCTGGACCATCCTCTCCGCGTGGCTCTGCTGGGCGGCGAGCTGGTTGCCAACCGTCTGCGCGCGCATCCGCGGCTGCGGGTGATCCTGGCGACGGGACATACGCCGCTCGGCATGTACGCGGCTCTGCGCGGTCATGCCGCCGACGGGAGCCTGCCGGCCCGTCAGGCGACGCTGTTTCAGCTCGACGAGTACCTCGGCCTCGGTCCCGACGACGAGCGCAGCTACAGCGCGTATCTTCGTCGCGAGCTTGCGGGCGTGCGCTTTGGCGCGGTCGCCGGTCTCGACGGCTCGGCGTCCGACCCCGACACCGAGTGCGCGCGCCACCAGGCGCGCCTGGACGAGCGGCCGATCGACCTGGTCGTCCTGGGCCTCGGTCGCGACGGGCACGTGGCCTTTGACGAGCCGGGCTCGCCCGTCGACGCGGGCGTGCGCATCGTCAGCCTGCACGCGATGACGCGGGCGGACGCGGCGGGCGACTTCGGCGGTCTCGAGCGCGTGCCGCAGCGCGCGCTCACGGTCGGCCTGCGGACGCTCCTGGCGGCGCGCGAGCTGATCGTGCTCGTGTCCGGCGAGTCCAAGGGCGAGGCCCTGCGCGCGATGCTCGAGTACGAGCCGAGCGATCGGTGTCCGGCGTCGCTGCTGCGCGGTCACCCGCAGCTCACGGTCGTTTGCGACGCGCCCGCGGCCCGCCTGCTGAGACCGCAGCCGAGCTGGCACAGCGATCGCGCGGTGATCGTGCTCGGCCACCGCGAGCCGGGTGTCAGCGTCGAGCAGCGCATCTCCGACGAGTCGCGCGCGCGACTGCGGCGGGCCGAGCGCGAGTGCCGGGCCGAGCCTCCGCGGGCGGTGATCCTGACGGGATACACCCGCACGCCCGGTGGGTCGTCGGAGGCAGAACAGATGAAGGCCGAGTGGTCGCTGAGCGGCGTGCCGGCCGTCCTGGAGGATGCGGGGCGCAACACCGCCGAGAACGCCAGCCGCTCGCTGCCGCTGATCCGGGCGATCGGCGGCGTGCGCCGCGTGACGGTCGTCAGCTCTGCCTGGCACGTGCGCGTGCCCTATTTCTTCGCGCCCTACCGCAAGCTCGGGCTAGGGCTGTCCTTCGCCTGGGCGTTGCACGGACCGTGGTGGCGGCTGCTCTGGCAGGAGCTGCAGGGCGCGCGCTCGATGGCCCGCCAGCGCGACCGCGCAATGGGCGCGATGCGACTGCCGGCCGAGCTGGAGCTGTCGCCGGTTGGAGATGCGTCGTGAGCGTGCTGCTGGCCGGCGATCTGGCGCTCGACGGAACGCTGGCCGAGGGCTGGGTCGAGCTCGACGGCGCTCGTCTGGCCACTGCCGCGCACGGCGCGCCGCCGCGGGAGCCCGACGAGCGACTCGACGGAATCCTGTCACCGGGCCTGTGCGACCTCCAGGTCAACGGCGGCGGTGGCCGCGAGGTGACCGACGGGGCGGCGGCGCTCGATGCGATCGACGCGATTCAGCTGTCCCGCGGCGTGACCAGCTACCTGCCGACGCTGGTCAGCCCCGACGACGACACGGTCGAGCGGGCGCTGCCCGAGCTGGCCGCGCGGATGGCCGACCCGGCCTCGCCGGTGGTGGGGGTGCATGTCGAGGGCCCGTTCCTGAGCCGCGAGCAGGCTGGGATGCATCCTGTTCAGCGCCTGCGCTCGCCGGCAGACGGGGTGCCGGCGTGGCTGGAGCACCCTGCCGTGCGCCTGGTGACGATCGCGCCGGAGTTGCCGGGCGCACTCGATCTGATCGGCCGGCTGAGCGACCGCGGCGTGGCGGTGTCGCTCGGTCACTCGGCGGCGTCGGCCGAGGTCGCGACGCTGGCGATCGACGCCGGCGCCTGCCTGGTGACGCACGTGTTCAATGCGATGGCGCTCATGCATCCCCGCGCACCCGGCCTGGCCGGCGTCGCGCTGACCGACGAGCGCGTTCACGTGGCGGTGATCGCCGACGGCGTGCACGTCCACCGCCCGATGCTCGAGCTGATACGCAGGGCAGTGGGAACCCGAGTCGTGCTCGTGACCGACGCGACACCCGTGACGGGGGCTCCCGCCGGTCGCTATGAGATGGCGGGCGTGACGATCGAGCTGGGTGCCGACGGGGCGGCTCACACCCTCGACGGGACCCTGGCCGGTAGCACCTTGACACTCGACCGGGCAGCACGCAACTGGCATGAGATGACCGCGGCGACGCCTGCGCAGGCTCTGTTCGCGGCGGGCCAGGCTCCCGCGCAGGCGGCCCGACTGTGGACCGGGCTACGCGCCGACCTGCTGCTGCTCGATTCGGCCGGGATGGTCAGGCGGGCGATGCGGGGCGGGCACTGGCTGGATCGCCCGACGGACGGCGAGGCGGACCGCCCGTGAGCTCGCCTGCCCGTTCGTTGCAGACGCTGGCCGGCCGCTTCGACCCGACGGCGTTCGAGCCGCAGGGCGGCCGGGCGCGGGTCCGGCTGGCGCTGGCCGGAGGCGACTCCTGGGATGCGGTCCTGCAAGGCGGGACGGCTCAGCTGGAGCCGGCGAAGGGCAAGGCGGATGCGACGCTGACGGCCGATGCGCGGGGCTGGAGGGCGATCGCCGAGGACGTCGGCAGCGGTATGGAGGTCTACCGCTCAGGCCGCCTGACGGTGCGGCGCAATCTCCATCTAGGTGTCGGGTTCCTGGCCGCGACGAGCGGCCAGACCGGACCGGGACGCCTGCGATTTCAGATCGTCAAGACCCGCGGAGCTCGCCTCTCGACCCTGGAGGCGGGCAGCGGGCCGCCGGTCATCGCGATCCACGGGCTGGGCGGCACGAAGGGATCGTTCCTGCCGACGGTGGCCGAGCTGGGCGGCCGCTTTCGCGTGATCGCCGTCGACCTGCCCGGGTTCGGGGACTCAGCCAAGCCGCTCGGAGCAGCCTACGACGCGCGCTTCTTCGCCCGCGCGATCGTCGACCTGCTCGACGCGCTCGAGCTCGAACGCGTCCACCTGATCGGCAACAGCCTCGGGGGCCGCGTCGCGCTGGAGGTCGGTCTGCACGACCCCGATCGGGTGAACCGCCTGGTTCTGCTCTGCCCGTCGCTGGCGTGGCGGCGGGACCGTCCGCTCGTGCCGCTGTTGCGACTGACCCGGCCGGAGCTCGGTCTCGTCCGCCTAGCGCCGAGGGCGTTCGTCGAAGCGATCGTGCGCCGGATCATCCCGGGTGCGGACGGAGGCTGGACGGCTGCGGGCGTAGACGAGTTCCTGCGCGCCTACCTGACCCCGGCCGGCCGGGCCGCGTTCTTCGCGGCCGCCCGACACATCTACCTGGAGGAGCCCCACGGAGAGGAGGGCTTCTGGACGCGCCTGCACGCCCTGGAAGCCGATTCGCTGTTCGTCTGGGGAAGGCGCGACAGGCTCGTGCCGATCGCCTTCGCCCGACACGTGGAGGAGGCGCTGCCGCAGGCGCGTCACCTGGAGCTCGACTGCGGCCACGTGCCCCAAGTCGAGCGGCCGGGAGAGACCCACAAGGCGGTCGGCGCCTTCCTGAACAGGCCCGTGGCGAAAGCCCGCGCCGGCGCCGGCACCCGCCGTCAGCGCTGAGGCGCAGCTCCCGCCGGGGCCGGCAGCACGAGGACCGACGGATGTTGGGCGTCGTGGAGCACCTCGACGTCGACCGGGCGAAGCTCGGTGGCGGTCGTGACGTCCTCGCCGGTGCCGGGGTTGCGGGCAAAGCGGGGGTGGGCGCCGGAGGAGACCTGCAGGCGTATGCGGTGGCCGGCGGAGAAGCGGTGGCCGATCGGCCACAGGTCGAAGGCGACGCGGACGGTGCCGTCGGCGGCCGGCTCGAAGCGCCCAGGCGCGACGCGGGCCAGGCCGTCGCAGACGTTCCATGACGCACCGGCCTGCTCGACGTCGCAGACGCGAGCGAACAGATCGAAGTGCGGCGCGCTGGCCCGGACGCAGAGCTCGACGCGGACCGGACCGATCGCCTCGAAGGTGTGGGGCAGTGGTGCGGTGGTGTAAGTCAGCACGTCGGACCTGGCCTCGAGCGGCCGGTTGTCGAGGACCGGCTCGCGCGCGAGCAGGACCGGGCCGCCGAGCGACGGCGTGGGGTCGCAGGGGTCGTAGCGATAGCGCTCGCCGTCGGTCGCGTCGCCGGTTGGCTCGGCATCCTCGAGCTGCCCGCCGGCGGCCGGCCACAGCCGGCGCTCGGCCGTGTCGGGCGGCGGCCAAGCGAGCAGATCGCGCCAGCCGCCACCGTCGCGCTGGCCGGTCACGAACACGCGGACGCTGGCCGTCCGCAGCAGTCGGTCGTCGTCGAGAAGGTGGGCGCGCAGCCAGCCGAGGCCGTAGCGCAGTCCGGCGGCGAGCAACCCGGGCGAGGTGTGCGTCCACGGGCCGATGACGAGCTGCGGCTCGCGGCCGCCCGCCTTCAGGGCGGCGAAGTCTTCGAGCATCCAGGGCAGGAAGATGTCGTGCCAGCCGCCGATCAGCTGGACCGGCGTGCTGACGCTGCTGACGCCGGCGGCGAAGTCCCGGGCTACCCAGTAGGCGTCCTCGCGGTCGGGGCTGGCGAGCGCCTCGCGGAACCACGGGACCTCGGCGCCGGCGGCGCGCGCGTCGAGGTCGCCGATCGGCAGTTGCTCGAAGAGAGCGGGCAGGCGCCGGAGCGCGCGGACCATCGCCAGCGGCGCGAGCCGACGCTCCTGGGCGGCGACGAGGACCAGCCACGATGCGGCCGTCTCCAGCGCGAGGCTCCCGCCCGGATAGGTCTGGCCGTGGAACTGCGACGCGCTGACTTGGATGGCCAGCGCGGCCAGATCGTCGCCGGCGTCGGTCGAGACGGCCCACTGCACGAGGCCGAGGTAGCTCGGGCCGATCATGCCGATCCGCTGGCCATGCCACGGCTGCCGGCGGATCCAGTCCAGCGTGGCCAGACCGTCCGCGCGCTCGTCGAACGGGCTGAAGTCCCCCTGCGAGCCGAAAGTGCCGCGAACGCTCTGGACGACGACCTGCAGCCCCCGCTCAGCCAGCAGCCGCCCGAAGATCAGGCCGAAGACCTGGCGGCGTCCATATGGCGAGCGGACCAGCACGGTCGGCTGGCGCTCGTCGCGCGCGGTGCGCGCGACGTAGCGGTCTGCCAGCAGGACGGCGCCGTCGTCCATCGTGGCGCGCAGATCGCGTTCGCAGACGATGTCGTGGGTGGCCGCGCGCGGAAGGCGCATGCGCCGGGCGATGGCGCTGCCAAGCAGTGTCATGGCCGCCCATCGTATGGCGTCCACAGCCCGGCGGGCTACTGCCGGAGCCGCTGCCCGGCGTACGATCCACTAGCTTGCGATGATGGACATCGCCTGCATCGATGGCGTGTTGGTACCGCTGGCCGAGGCCCGCATCTCCGTGACCGATGACGGACTGCTGCGCGGAGACGGGGTCTTCGAGGTCCTGCGACTCTACGACGGGGTGGCGCTGGCGGTCGAGCGGCATCTGCAGCGGATGGCCCAGTCGGCAGCGAGCCTTCGCCTCGATCTCGACATCGCGGCCATCGCACGGGACATCGAATCGCTGCTCGCGACGGCCGAGCCCGGTGACGCTCTCGTCCGTGTGGTGGCGACGCGGGGCGGCCGGCGCATCGTGCTGACAGAGCCGCTACCGGCGCTGCCGGAGTCGATAACGCTCGGCTATGTCACGTTCGCGCCGGTGCGCGTGCTCGACGGTGTCAAGTCGCTGTCCTACGCGGCCAACATGCAGGCGACGCGGCTCGCCCGCGAGCGCGGGTTCGACGAGGCCCTGCTCGTGACGCCGCACGGCCGCGTGCTCGAGCTGCCGACGGCATCGTTCTTCTGGGTCGCCGACGGCCAGGCGCGGACGCCGCCGCTGTCGGATCACATTCTCGACTCGATCACGCGCGGGATCGCGATGGGGGCCGCCGACGCGACCGAGCTGAGCGCGACGCCGGCCGATCTCGAGCGTGCGGACGAGGCGTTCGTCGTCTCGAGCGTCTGGGAGCTGATGCCCGTGAGTCGCATCGAGGAGCGCGAGCTCGCCGTCGGCGGATCCGTCACCACGGCGATCGCCGGCAAGGTGCGCGCACGAATCGAGGCGCAGCTGTCGCGCGGCGGGTGAGTCCCATCAAGCCCGGCGGCGGACTCGCTGGCACGGCGAATCTCTAGGTCCTGGCTAAGTTCTGAGCGATTGCCGCCTCGGCGGCGTTGTGGGGTTGATCGCGTCCGCTGGGCGGGCGGGTTGGGATGGTCGGGCGGCCGGTTGAGTTGTTGGCAGGGGGGCAGCTCCGCATCCTTGCGGTCGGTCTTCACCCGGTCAGAAGGCCCTCTGGGCGTCTTGGCGGGCGCGACCACCTGCACCTCCACGCCCGCCGCCGCCGCGGGGCGGGCAACGCCTCCGAAGAAGCCCGATCAGACTGTCAGCGAGTGGCGCAGCCGCCACACGGCGGCGGTTATGGCCACGGCGGCGAACGCCAGCAGGACGCCTACCTGAGGCAGCACGGTGACGAGGTCGCCGCCGTGCTTCAGGAGCTTCGAGAAGGCTTCGTTGGCCCAGGCGTGAGGCGTGACGTGGGCGATCGTGCGGGCGGTGTTCGGGAAGACTTCGAGCGGCGCCATCGAACCCCCGAGCGCGGCCAGGCCGAGCCCGAGCAGGAGCGCCACCGGTCCAGCCTGCTGCTCGCTCGCGAAGAGGCTGCCGAGGAGCACCGCCGCGCCCGTTCCGACGAGGCAGAACGACACGAGCACCGCCGCCGTACCGAGCGGTTCACCCCAGTTGACACCGAAGAAGAGCAGCGAGCCGAGCACGATGATGAGCGCCTGCAAGAGAGCGACCGCCCGCGTGCTGTGCCCCTCGGCGTGCCGCCAGCCTTGGCCCGGATTGGTGCGATTTGCAGGCCGTTTCTCGAGAGCCCAGCAGCGGACTCGAACCGCTGACCCCTTCCTTACCATGGAAGTGCTCTACCAACTGAGCTAGCTGGGCGGGGAAACGGCACTGTAGCGCGCCGGCAGGCTCGGGTGGCAGCGTCCGGCGCGGGGCGCGCGGGGCACGACGCGAGAGCGGCGCGGCGGCGGCGATCAATCCTCCGGCGTGACGGTCGTTACGGGAAGGCCCATGCCGGTGACCTTGCTCGGCAGGTCGAGTTTCAGCCAGTGCGAGATTTTCGTCGGCAGCGTCGAGATGATCACCTCGTCGAAGCCGCGCAGGTTGATCGCGTCTTCGATCGCTGCGATCGGGTCGGTCGAGCCGACGATGCCCTCGACGGGCGCTCCGGCAGCGTCGCTGAGC
>Ga0208714_1000317_pt1 | contig 14135 bp, 10 predicted proteins | sample NGESurshal072012_3_FD_184461 | JGI IMG/M metagenome (GOLD analysis project Ga0208714, IMG submission 184461) | Arctic peat soil microbial communities from Barrow, Alaska - NGEE Surface sample 415-1 shallow-072012 (SPAdes) | ecosystem: Environmental > Terrestrial > Soil > Wetlands > Peat ... | reverse complement strand
CAGGACGGGCTGGAAGTCAGCGAGTTTCTCGAGGGCTACCGCGCCTGCACCAACGCGGATTTCGGCGATCCTACCATCCAGTCCGACGTGCTTTCGCTGTATCGCCGGCTGCATTCCGGCCCGTCGCTGGGGCTGACCAAGACCATCTTCGACATGATCGAGGAGCATATCCAGCAGGGCCGCGATCTCGGCTCGCACTTTCCGCCTGACATGCCATGGATCGAGCATCGCTACCAGCAGGCCAAGGCGGCGTTCATGGCGTCGGGGCTGGATCTGGTGCCCTGCTTCAACGATCCGATGCCCGGCAATTTCCTGATCAGCCCAGACCCCGTCGCCGATCCGAAGCCGATGCGGCTGATCGATTATGAATTCGCATCGAACAACGAGCGCAGCTACGAACTCGGCGTGCTGTTCGCCGAGATGTTCTACGACGAGCAACTCACGCTCAGCCTGATCGAGCAGTATTTCGGCTCCGTGCGTCCCGCCATGGTGGCCCGGGTGATCGTCAACCGCGCGCTGGCCGACATCAAATGGGCGTCCTGGGCGGTGGTCAACCGCAAGCTCAAGGAGTGGGACTTCGACTATCAGAAGTATGGCGTGTGGAAGTACATGCGCGCCCGCAGCCTGATGTACGATCCGCGCTGGGACAGCTGGCTTCGGATGGTGTGACCGTCGCCATCCCGCGCCGGACCGCGGGTCTCAGGCGGCGCTGCCGAGAACCGCCAGCGCCTGGTCGAGCAGGCGCTCATTCGCGGCGGCAATCACGCGGCCGTCCGACATCGGATTGAGCGGGCGACCTTCCCAGTCGCGCATCACGCCGCCGGCGCCTTCGACGACCGGCACCAGCGCCATGAAGTCGAAGGACTTCAGCGACGCTTCCACCACCAGATCGCAATAGCCAGACGCCAGCAGCCCGTACTGGTAGCAGTCGCCGCCAAAGCGCCGGAACATCGCCTTGCGGCTCAGCGTGTCGTAGCGCTGCCAGTCCTCCGGGGTGAAGAAATCCGGCGAGGACGTATAGATCTGCGCGTCCGCGAGGTCCGCCGTCGTGCTGACCGTCACCCGCTTGCCGTTGAATGTGGTGCGTCCAGCCGCTCCGTACCATCGCTCGGCGAGCGCCGGCATGTCGATCATGCCGGCGACGATGCTGCGCTCGCGTTCGTCGCTGAGCGCAATCAAGGTTCCAAACAGCGGCATGCCCGATATGAAGCTCTTCGTTCCGTCGATCGGGTCGAGATACCAAGTATAGCGGTCTCCCGGCGTCGAGCCCATCTCCTCGCCAAGGATGCCATGATCGGGAAAGCGGATCGATATGCGGCGGCGCAGCTCCCGCTCGATGGTCTGGTCGGCGATCGTGACCGGTGACGAATCCTGCTTGCGCTCGAAATCGAGCGGCGAGCGGAAATGACGGAGCGCGACCGTTCGCGCCGCGTCGGCTAGATCGTTGAAGAAGGGCGCGAGTTCAGCGTCGAACGAGGCCTCTTGCGTCGGCATATCAGCCAAGGAAATCTCCGGAAGTCCGCTGAGCGGGTGGCAAGGCGGCGGCAGGACCGCGCGGTGATGGCTGGCGCGCTATGCCGTCTCGTGCAGCGCACGCCGCTTGTCGGTTTCCCAATAGCCTGCGCCGAAGCGGGGCGACGCCGCGACCTCGTCGCGAACGATCGCGTTCTTGCCGGGCTTCGCCGCAGGCCCGGCACTGGCGACGGAGGCCTGGCCGAGTTGCCGCACGTCCCGCGGGGCGATGCTGAAATGGCGGCTGAAACTGCGCGAGAAGTGCGAGACATTCTTGAAGCCGACTTCATAGGCGACCTCGGCCACCGTGCGGTGGCCTTTCGGGTCGGCCACCAGAATCTCGTAAGCCTTTTGCAGCCGCTTGACCTGCACAAACTGCCCGACGGTGGTCTCATCGTCGTTGAACAGGCTGTACAGATAGCTCATCGAGATCCGGCTGCTTTCGGCAATCTTCTTCGGCGAGAGGTTCTGATCGCCGAGATGCTTTTCGATGAAATCGAAGATTCGGCGCCGCAGCTGGTAGCGCGTGTTGCGGACATCCATGGCCGCGCCACGATCCTCGGTGCCGATCGTCAGCGCGACGAAGCTGACGATTTCGGTGGCGAGCGCCTGCGGATTCGGCGGTGCGCGGTCGGCGAACAGCTCCGCAATGCCCTTGACCAGGTCGACCAGCAGGCACGTCATCCGCTCGTTGGCGCCGAAGCGGCCACCGACGTGATCCTCGATCGAGACCAGGCGGCCGCGGAGCTCGGTGGCGGGGATATGCACCATCAGCAGCCGCGAACTGGCCGCCGATGACAGTTCATACGATCCAAGCTGACTGAGCAGGATGTATTCTCCGGCGCTGGCCACTCTGATCCGGCCGTTCTGGGTGAAGGTGACGCAGCCCGCGAGCGGAATGGCCAGGACGTAGAATGCGTCGCGCACGGCCTCGACGCGTTCCCAGCCCCATACGAAGGGCTGCTCTGCGGCGATATTGTCGATGGTGAGCCGGCCGATCTGGATCTGCCGGTTCGTGGTCAGGTTGCTTCTGATGGCGGTGTCGTGCATGGCATTTTCACTCGTGTTGGGCGGCGATCGAACCGTGGTGGGTCGTGCTGGAAGGGTTAGCGCTGGGCGACGATGACCTCCGTCCCGGCCTCGCGGAGCGCTTTCGCCAGCGCGCCTTCGGGTTGCCGGTCGGTGACGAAGCGGTCGATCTCGGTCCATTGCGCGAAGACGGTGAGGGCGCGCTGCTCGAATTTGCTGTGATCGGCGACGACGATGGCCTCGGCTGCGCGCTTGACCATCGCGCCGTAGATCGCGCCGGCCTCTTCATCGGCGTCGTTGATTCCCCGGCCGCCGACGCCCGTCGCCCCCACGATGGCGCGGTTGGCCTCGTAGCTGTTGATGCTGGCGATGGTCTGGGTGCCGAAGACGTAGCCTTCGGTCGAGTGATAGCGCCCGGGGCAGCACAGAATCCGAATCGAAGGATTGGCGGCCAGCGCGCCTGCGATCGCAAAATCGTTGATGATGACGGTGATGTCCCTCGCTGTCGCGGCAAGGCGGCGCGCGACGTGAAAGGTCGTGGCGCCCGCGCCCAGCATCAGCACCTCGTTGGGCAGCACAATGTCGGCGATGACGGCGGCGATGGCTTCGCGCTCGGCGATCATCAGCCGTTTGCGATCGACCAGCGAAGGCTCCAGCGCGAACGGCCGCGACGCGCCGCCATAGGTACGGTTGATCAGCTTCTGGTGCTGCAGTTCCATCAAGTCACGGCGGATCGTCTCGCCGGATACGCCGAGTACGGCGGCAAGCTCCGAGGCCCGCAGGGTCGGTGCTGCCGTGAGTTGCGAGATGATGTGCTTGTGACGCGCCGTCTTGGAGAAGCGGTCGCCGTCCTGACGCCGCGATTTCCTCATCGCGACGGTGTCGGTGTCGTTGTCGGGCGTGGGCTCGCTAACCATTGATCCTCGAACGAAACCGAAATCCGGCAGGGCGGTTCGCAAGTAAAAGCTTCCTTTGGAACATGTTGTAAGTCCACACCAATGATGTGGCACTTCCCCCACTTGTTGGGCAGCAGAATGCATACGAGTTAGGCAGATGCCACAAATAGCCACGAATGACGATTTTCCGCGTGGGACTCCGCGATAGTCGCCGTGCTCCTCTAAAGCATTGCCTGGGTTGTGGTGCGGTTGTGGGAACTTCCACCTTGGATCAAGGTGCTCCCGGCGCGAAGAAGCGATGATCCCGCGCGGTGCGGGACGCGCGCCGCGGGTCGGCGAACTGCGCCGGGAAGGGGACGGCGTGGCGCGCGACAGGGAGATTTTGGCGCTGAATGCCTTCGATCCGAAGGCGCCGGCATCCGCGAATCCGGAATTGCGCGCGGCGCTGGAGCGGCGGATGCGGTTGTTCGGGTCGAACTCGGTGCTGTTCTATCAGGAGCCGATCCGGATGGTGCGCGCCGAGGGCGTCTGGATGCATGACGCCGACGGTCGCCGCTATCTCGATGTCTATAACAATGTTCCGTCGGTCGGGCATTCGCACCCGGCTGTCGTCGAGGCGATCCGCCGGCAAGTCGGTGAGCTAAACACCCACACCCGTTACCTGAACGATGTCGTCGATAGCTATGCGGAACGGCTGCTCGCGACGTTCCCCGCGCCGATCGGTCGTCTCGTTCTGACCTGCACCGGCAGCGAGGCCAACGACCTTGCGCTGCGAATCGCGCAGGCGACCACCGGCGGCATCGGCTTCATCGTCACCGAGACCGCCTATCACGGCAATACCGCGGCGGTGACCGATGTGTCGCCCTCGTCGCGCCCGGGCCGTCCGCCGCCGCCGCATGTGCGGCTCGTCTCCGCGCCGGAGTCGTTTCGTTCTCCGGGCAACGATCTCGGCGCGCGCTTCGCCGCAGCCGTGACGGATGCGATCGCCGATCTCGAGCGCAGCGGCGTCAAGTTCGCAGGGCTGCTGGTCGACACGATCTTTTCGAGCGACGGCGTTTATGCCGATCCACCGGGCTTCCTCGCCCCGGCGGTCGAGGCCGTGCACGCCAAGGGCGGTCTGTTCATCGCCGACGAGGTGCAACCCGGCTTCGGCCGGACCGGCACGGCATTCTGGGGCTTTGCGCGGCATGACGTGAGCGCCGACATCGTCACCATGGGCAAGCCGATGGGTAATGGCTTCCCAATGGGCGGCGTGGCGACGCGGCCGGAGCTGATGGACGCCTTCACCGCCGAGGTGAAATATTTCAATACGTTCGGCGGCAACCCCGTCGCCGCCGCGGCGGGCCTCGCCGTCCTCGATATCATCCGCGATGAAGGCCTGATGGAGAATGCGCGCACGATCGGCGGCTATCTGATGGATGGGCTGCGCGAGATCGGCAATCGTCACGTCCAGATCGGCGACATCCGCGGTTCCGGCCTGTTCGTCGGGCTCGAACTGGTGCGGGATCGCGAATCGAAGGAGCCGGCGCCCGAGATCGCCAGCCAGGTGATCAACGGATTGCGCGATCATGGCATCCTGATCGGCGCCGCCGGGCCTTACGGCAGCACGCTGAAGATCGGCCCGCCGCTCTGCTTCACCAGGGAGAATGCCGACATGGTGGTGTCGGCCTGCGACGCGGTGCTGGGCGACATCTCCGCGGCGTGATCCCGCCGGCGATCAAAACAGCCGCGTTGTCCTACAGAGATGCAGAAGTCCGCTCCGCCAGGAGGTGCTGGCGGAGTGGACCGCAGTCAGGTGCTGGCGGCGTTGGCGCAGCAGCTCGCCTCGTTCACCTCGGCGGGCAGGTCGATGCAGGGGTTGCCGTCGAAGAAGCCGTGCGGGACCAGCTTGAATCCGGTGGAGATGCAGGGCTGGACCGGGAAGTCTTCGAGGCGAACCGGGTGATGCAGTCCGAACACGTGCCAGAGCACGATATCGGCATTCCTGATTCCGCGGTCCTGCTTGACGAAGTCGGCAATTCCGCCGGCGCCGTCGGAATGGTTCATATACTCGCCGCCCGGATAACGCTCGTCGGGATCGAAGGCGGTGACCCAGACGTGGTTCTGGACGAAGCTGGAGCGCTTGCCCGACGGTGAATTCGGACTGACGAAGGGCGTCACGCAATTCATCGCCTCGAGCTTGTAGCTGACCGGCGTGCCCGCATAATTGCTCTTGTTCGGGTTGACCACCTTCCAGTAGCGCTGGCTTGCCGGATTGGCCCGGCGCGCCGCCTTGAGTTCGGTGTCGAGCACCGTTTCGCTTTCATAGAAGGCGTTGCCGTAGGGGTTCTCCGGTCCTTCCGGCTCCGCATAGGTGTTGCATTCGACGAAGCTGTTCTGGTCGCCGTCAACCGCCATGTCGAGGCGGGCGCAGAAGATGTGCTGATGGATATGGCCGACCACGCCGGGCAGCACCTCGCGGGCGTATTTGCCGGGCTGACCCGGGAGACAGGCGGCGGTGTTGATGATGCCGGTCGCCTTCATCTCGAACTCGATCGAGCCGTCGATGTGGAAATACCAGTACAGTGCATATTCGTAATTGCCGACGGTGCAGATGGTCGAGACCACGAGCTTGCGGGCACGCCGGATCTCGGCGCGGTCGGTGCGAAAATCCCAGTGCTTCCACAACAGACCGGAATCCTCCTCGTGGATGCAGATCGCCTTTTCGATCGTCATCACGTCGCCGTTCATCGTGTTCAGATGCACGTCGAGATATTCGATGACGCCGAGGCAGTCGCAGCCGAGCTTCAGCGAATTGGCCAGCTTGCCGATGCCGTATTCGCCTATGTCGAACACGTTCTTGCGGAAGTGGCCGTTGGCAGGGCTGCCATAGGGCACCACCATCTCGACCAGCGAGGCGCGGTGCGCCACGTGGCGGCCGTCATACTTGATGTCATGCAGCGTCAGGGCCTCGCGGGCATTGAATCCGACCAGGAACGACCATTTGTCCCAGGTCAGCTGGCTGCCCTCGACCTTGAAGTTGACGCCTTCCGGCTGGACCACGTCGATCGGCTTCAGCGGCTTGCGCGTGGTCTTGATGAATTCCCTTTCGTAGTTGGCTTCCCTGGTCGGGATCGGAATGGCGCCGTAGTCGTCGACGCGGATGACTTCCCAGGTCTTCAGATCGATCGCGGCGTTGAGGCCCTCGATCGGATTGGCGTAGAAATTCTCGTTCTCGCGCAGGCGCTGCCAGGCGAACACGTGGCACAGGTGCCGCCCCTCTTCGCCGGGGATCGAGAAGTTGCCTGCCGACCAGGGATCGACGCAGACCGTCTTCATGTCGGTGATGCCGCGACGCTTGCAGCCGGCGATGAAATCCGGATGCTCGCGCACGAAGCCTTCGATGGCGAGGAACTGCTCGAGCTGGATCATCGGCCGCGCCGTCGGAAAGTTCTTGCGCGAGGTGATCGCGCCCTCGTCGAGCGAGACGAACAGCCGCGTCACGCCGATGGTCTTGGTGCTGAAGACGCTGACGCGCGCGTTCCGCGCGATCGGCGACCCCGGCTTGAACGATCGGACCACCTTCTTTTCCGGTTCCAGCAGCTCGATCGTCTCGAACCTTGTGTCGACGCCATAGGGCGGATCTGCGTTGACGATGGCGGCGACCTTGGCGATCTCCGCCGGCGTCAGGGCCTGCAACGGATGCAGGACCGACAGTGTGTCCGTCTTCGTCGCCGTATGGCAGCAATCGGTGGCTTCCGCGACGCTCATGGTTTCTGCTCCGGTTCTTGACCTGGGTGGCTGCGACGAGGACCGTTCGGTCCCCTTGTCTCATTCAAAAGCGCGACCCATTATGGAGGACAAATGAGCCCCATGATTGACAGTAGACGCCAATCTCGGTTCCGGTCGTAAAGATCGCGCAAATCGAGCGCGGCCAAAGAATGAGCGTTCGCCTAAGGAACTCCGATGGGTTGCGAGCCTGCGGGGGCTGGAGCCGGGCGGCTGATCACTGTCCCATGGGTCCAATTCTTCGTGTCTTTGCCTTTGCGTTCAATCGGCCGAGCCCGCTCTGGCGTGCGTCTTGCTAGGAAACGTGGGTTTCTCCCCTCTCAAGGTGGCGGGAATGTCTCAAGGAACGATTGCCGCAGGTGCAGTGCAGGAATTGCTGTCCGCCTTGGTCAGGTGGCGGCCGGAATCCGCGGGGATCAACGCCCGCGCCGGGATTCCGCGCGCGGCCTTGGATGACCCCCAGGAAATGCTGCCGTTAGCCGCCTTCACCTCGATGCTCGAGGCGGCTGCATATGAATCCGGCAATCGCACGCTCGGTCTGGAACTGGGCAAGGAGTTCAAGATTGCAGCGCTGGGACCGATCACCCATCTCATGCAAACCGCCCAAACCGTGGGCGACGCGCTGCAAAGCTTCAACCGCTTCTTCGAGAGTGTTCAGACCACGACGCGCAGTGTCCTGTCGGTGAGCGACGGCACCGCGCGACTGGTCTATTCGATCCAGGATCCGGCCATCCGCTTCCGTGAGCAGGATGCCGGTCTCACGCTGGCCATCGAATATTCCATGCTGGCGAGTTTTCTGGGGCCGGCCTGGCAGGCGAGTGGCGTCGAGTTCGAGCATTCCGCCGGCGATGATCTGCCGTTCTATCAGCAGCACTTCGCATGCCCGTTGCGGTTCGGAAGGCGAGAGAATGCGCTGCTGTTTCCGGCGCGCTTTCTCGACGTCTCGCTGAAGGAGGCCGATTGCAATCTGCATGCGCGGCTCGAAGCCGATCTGGCCGATTCGATCCGGCAACGGACGCTGCGGCTCGATCTGGTCGGCGGCATCGAGGCCTGGATCGCGGCCTCGCTCTGCCGGTCTGCCGCAACCGACATCGAGGTCGTAGCCGGCGATTTCGGCATGAGCACAAGGTCGTTCCAGCGCAAGCTCGCCGACCACGGCGTCAATTATCTCGACATTCGCAACCGGGTTCGGTCGCACATCGCCAAATGCATGCTGGCCGAAACCAGCATTCCGGTCACTTCGATCGCCCTCCAGCTTGGATACAGCGAGACCAGCGCGTTTTCGCGCGGCTTCAAGATCCAGGTCGGAGAGACGCCCGGTGAATTTCGCAAGCGCGAGAAACGGGCCATATTGCTCTCTTGAGTTCTGCCCGGATCCGATTTCTCTCTCCTTTTTGTGGCAGATGGGCTCGAATGGCACGCGAGGTCGCCGCTCGATCCGCGGTCTCAGCCACGCTTGGCGCGCGCTGACGGCCGGGTGAGCCGGAGCCTGCCATGGGTTCGCGGCAGGTATTGAGCTCCCTTGGCGCTCAGGAAATCCAGCATCGCCTGCGCGGGCGGCAGCAGGACCTTGTCCTTGCGGGAGAGTACGAACCATTGACGGACTACCGGCAGGCCATCGACATCCAGCGTCACCAGCCGTCGCTCATCGAGTTCGGTCGCAACCGTATGCGCGGAGATGAATGCGATCCCGAGACCTGCGATCACCGCCTGCTTGATGGTTTCGTTGCTGCTCATCGCCATGCCGATCTTCGGGCGAATGCCGGCGCTTTCGAACAGCTGCTCCATCAACCCGCGCGTTCCCGATCCGGGCTCGCGCGTCAGGAACGTCTCGCCGGCAAGTTCGGATAGTGCAAGGCGCGACTTTCGCGCCAGCCGATGGGTGGTCGGTGCGATGATGACATGCGGATGATCGCCGATCAGGTTGACGTTCATGGGAATGTCCACCGGCGGCCGGCCCATGATCGCGATATCCAGATCGTAGCCGCGGAGCGCCATTCCGATTTCCTGGCGGTTTCCGATCGAGAGCGTGACATCGATATTGGGATAAGCCCTCGAAAATCCGGAGATGGCGAACGGCACGAAATATTTGGCGGTGCTGACGGCGCCGATCGATATCCGCCCGGCGGTCTTTCCCGCGATCATATCGAGCGACGTCTCGCAAGAGCCGACCGCGGCCTCGATGCGCTCGGTGAGCGCAAGCACTTCACGGCCGGCATCCGTCAGCAACATTCCGTCGCTGGTCCGCTGAATCAAAGGCATGCCGGCGAGGGCCTGCAGGTTGCGAAGTTGCAGCGTGACCGCGGGCTGCGTCAGATGAAGTTGTTTGGCCGCAGCGGTAACGGAGCGATGTTTTGCAACGGCGGCCAGCGCCCGCAACTGGCGCAGCGTCAATTCCCGCGAAAAACGGCCCGCCATGTCGGCCCCTCCATAAGTAAAACTTTGCCCTGGCAAAAGATAACAAAATTTCACTAATTCGGCAAATTGCGCTTCCTTTGAACGGCGGTTGCCGACCGGCGAACCGCATTCGACAGCCCCGAAAGAGGGCGCAGGGAGACGGCCATGGACGAGCGCGCGACACTGCGTTCGCATCTCAACCAGTCGACACCGCAGACGCCGCACGGCGCAGCGGCCGGCGAGGTGATCGAGGCCATCGCCACGGCGGCGGTCGAACTTGCCGGGCGCATCGCTGACGGACCGCTGGCGGGCATCACCGGCGCGGGCCGCGGTGTCAATTCCGACGGCGATCAGCAGAAAGACATCGATGTCCTCGCCGACGAACTGATGCGGGCCGCGTTGCGCAACGCTCCGGTCGCCGCGGTTCTTTCCGAGGAAGTGGCGCTGCCTGAAACCCTCAATCCCGATGCGCCGCTTTGCGTCGCGATCGATCCGCTCGACGGATCAGCCAACCTCGAAAACAATATCTCGGTCGGCACGATCTTTTCGATCCGGCCCCGGGGAAACGATATTCTCTCGACTTTCTTCGAGCCCGGCACGGCGCAGTGCGCCGCCGGCTTCGTCGTCTACGGCCCGCAGACCACGCTGGTGCTCGCGCATCAAGGCCGCGTCGATATTTTCATTCTTGACCGCCATACGCAGCAATTCGTGCTGATCAAGCAAGGCGTCAGGGTTGCACCCGACACGCCGGAATTCGCCATCAACGCGTCCAACCGCAGGCACTGGCACGGGCCGGTCCGCGCCTATATCGACGAATGTCTCGCCGGCACCAACGGCGACCGCGGCGCGGATTTCAACATGCGCTGGATCGGATCGCTGGTGGCGGAGGCGTATCGCATCCTGATGCGTGGCGGCGTGTTTCTGTATCCGGCCGACGCCCGGCCCGGCTATCGCGAAGGCAGGCTTCGTCTTCTATACGAAGCCCATCCGATGGCGCTGGTCATGGAGTGGGCGGGAGGCGCTGCCACCACCGGGCGCCGGCGAATTCTGGAACTCGGGGCCAAGACGCCGCACCAGCGCGTGCCGCTGATCATGGGCTCGACGCGCGGCGTTCGCGACGTCGCCGCGATTCATGAAGGCATCGAGCCGATGTTCGACAATAGCGACGCGCCGCTGTTCGCGCGGCGCGGCCTGTTTCGCTGAACCGGGGTCAATTTGCGATGTCGCGCAGTCATCCCATCATCTCGATCACGGGCTCATCGGGCGCCGGCACGACATCCGTGAAAAAGACTTTCGAGAACATCTTCCGCCGGGAGAAGGTCGCGGCCGCCTATATCGAAGGTGACGCCTTCCACCGTTACAATCGCGCGGAAATGCGGACGAAAATGGTGGAGGAGGCCGAGCGCGGCAACAGGCATTTCAGTCATTTCAGCCCCGAGACAAATCTTTTCGAAGAACTCGAGCGCGTGTTTCGCGACTACGGGGAATCCGGGACCGGAACGACGCGTCATTACGTTCACGACGACGACGAGGCCAAGCTGTACCGGGCCGAACCAGGCACCTTCACCGAATGGGGCCAGTTGCCGGAAGGCTCCGACCTGTTGTTCTACGAAGGTCTGCACGGCGCCGTCGTGACCGAAAAGGTCAATATCGCCCAGCACGCCGATCTCAAGATCGGGGTCGTTCCCGTGATCAATCTGGAATGGATCCAGAAGCTGCATCGCGACCGCAGCGACCGCGGTTACAGCCAGGAGGCGGTGACCGACACCATTCTGCGGCGCATGCCGGATTACGTGAACTACATCTGTCCGCAGTTCGCCGAGACCGACATCAATTTCCAGCGCGTGCCGACGGTGGATACCTCGAACCCCTTCATTGCGCGCTGGATCCCGACGCCGGACGAATCGATGGTGGTGATCCGGCTCAGGAATCCGCGCGGCATCGATTTCCCCTATCTGCTGTCGATGATTCCGAACAGCTTCATGTCGCGCGCCAATTCGATCGTGATTCACGGGGCCAAGCTCGACCTCGCGATGCAGCTCATTCTCACCCCCCTGATTCTGCAACTGATGGAACGCAAGAGGCGTACGGCATGAGTGTTCATCCTCTCCAATCTTTCACCGGCCGCGTGAATGTAGCGCATGCCGACATGGCGAACGCGATTCGCTTCCTGGCCATCGATGCGGTCGAAAAGGCAAAATCGGGTCATCCGGGCATGCCGATGGGCATGGCCGATGTCGCCACGGTGCTGTTCTCGCGCTTTCTCAAATTCGACCCCGCCGATCCGGCATGGCCCGACCGCGACCGTTTTGTCTTGTCTGCCGGCCATGGCTCGATGTTGCTCTATGCGCTGCTTCACCTGACGGGCTACGAGGGTGTGACATTGGACCAGCTCCGGGCATTCAGGCAGTGGGGATCGAAGACTCCAGGTCATCCCGAATACGGCCATACGCCGGGCGTGGAGACCACCACCGGTCCGCTGGGGCAGGGCATTGCGACGGCGGTCGGCATGGCCCTGGCCGAACGGCTGTTGAACGCGCGCTTCGGCGACGAATTCGTCGATCATCATACCTACGTGATAGCGGGCGATGGCTGCCTGATGGAGGGCCTGAGCCATGAGGCGATTTCGCTGGCCGGGCACCTGCGGCTCAACCGGCTGATCGTGCTGTTTGACGACAACGCAATTTCAATCGACGGATCGACCTCGCTGTCCTGTTCGGATGACCAGCTGGCGCGGTTCCAGGCGTCGGGCTGGTCGGCCTGTCGGATCGATGGGCACGATCCAGAAGCGATCGCCGCGGCGATCGAACGCGCGCGCCGCAATGACCGGCCATCGCTGATCGCCTGCCGCACGGTGATCGGTTTCGGCGCGCCGAACCGGCAGGGTACCGAAAAGGCCCACGGTGCGCCGCTCGGCGCCGATGAAATCGCCAAGACGCGCGCCGCTTTGAACTGGCCCCATCAGCCATTCGAGATTCCTGAACATATCGCCGCGCAATGGCGCGAGATCGGAACGCGGGGACAGGTGGCCCGGCGGAGCTGGATCGAGCGGACCCGGCGTCATCAATCGCCTGCGCGGTCGCCATTTCATGATGCGTTGAACCGGAAATTGCCCTGCGAATATACCGGAGCAATGGAGCGGCTTCGAACCCGGCTCGGCACCGAGCGGCCTACCATCGCCACCCGGCAAGCGTCGCAACTGGTGATCGACGCGATCGCGGAAGTCTTGCCGAATTTGCTGGGGGGCTCGGCCGACCTCACCCACTCCAATCTCACCCGCGCCAGGACGCAGCGGCCGGTGCGGCCCGATTTCTTCGAAGGCGATTACGTTCATTATGGCGTCCGCGAGCACGCCATGGCGGCGGCGATGAACGGCGTCGCGTTGCATGGCGGCTTCATTCCCTATGGCGGCACGTTTCTGACCTTCGCCGATTACAGCCGCCCGGCGATCCGGCTGGCGGCGCTGATGCGGATCAGGGTCATCCATGTGATGACGCACGACTCGATCGGACTGGGCGAAGACGGTCCCACCCATCAGCCGGTCGAGCACCTCGCCGCGCTGCGGGCGATTCCCGGCCTGCTGGTATTTCGTCCCGCCGACGCAGTCGAGACCGCGGAGGCCTGGGATTGTGCGCTGCGGGCGGAGACCAGCCCGTCAGTGCTGTGCCTGTCGCGGCAGGCGCTGCCGGCGTTCCGTGGCGAAACGGCGAACGTAAATCTGGTGGGCTATGGCGCTTATGTGGTGGTCGAGCCGGAGGAGGGCCGTGACGTCACCCTTATCGCGACCGGCTCCGAGGTTGCGATCGCCCTCAAGGCGGCACAACTGCTTGAGCAAGACAACGTCCGCGCCGCGGTTGTCTCGGCGCCGTGCTTTGATTTGTTTCGCCAGCAATCGCCTGAATACCGCACCGCCGTGCTGGGACGCGTCCCGAGGATCGGCGTCGAGGCCGCGGTCGAGGGCGACTGGGGGCGTTGGCTCGGCGACGGCGGCGAATTCGTCGGCATGACGGGTTTCGGCGCCTCCGCGCCGGCGGAAGTGCTGTACCGCGAATTCGGCATCACCGCGGAAGCCGTCGCGGACACCGCGCGGCGCTGCCTCGCGCGGTCGAGGATGACGGCACCCCACGCATGACGCTTCTCGCGCGACAAGGAAGGATACGGAGACAACGATGGCAAGAATTACCCTGAGGCAGCTATTGGACCATGCCGCCGAGCATGACTACGGCGTACCGGCGTTCAACATCAACAACATGGAGCAGGGCCTTGCGATCATGGACGCCGCGGCGGCCGTCGACGCGCCCGTCATCATCCAGGCCTCGCGCGGCGCGCGCTCCTATGCGAACGACATCATGCTGTCGAAGATGATCGACGCGCTGGAGGAGATGTATCCGCAGATCCCGCTCTGCATGCACCAGGATCACGGCAACGAGGAAGCCACCTGCGCGACCGCCATCAAATACGGCTTCACTTCGGTCATGATGGACGGTTCGCTGAAGGCGGACGCTAAGACCGCCGCGGATTATGACTACAACG
>Ga0208714_1000316_pt1 | contig 14150 bp, 13 predicted proteins | sample NGESurshal072012_3_FD_184461 | JGI IMG/M metagenome (GOLD analysis project Ga0208714, IMG submission 184461) | Arctic peat soil microbial communities from Barrow, Alaska - NGEE Surface sample 415-1 shallow-072012 (SPAdes) | ecosystem: Environmental > Terrestrial > Soil > Wetlands > Peat ... | reverse complement strand
TCGTCATCGGTGAACGCGACGATCTCCCCGTCCGCGGCCTCGAGCCCACGATTGCGCGCCGCCGAGATCCCCGGCCGCGGCTCGCGCACGACCCGCACACCGTCCAGCTCCACCGGCGCCGACCCCGCCCGGCGATTGTCGACCACGATCACCTCGAAGTCCGGGTAATCGAGTGCGGCCACGGAGTCCAAGCAGGCTCGGATGCCGTCCACACGCTCCAGCACACTCGGGATCACCACCGAGACCGGCGGCAGGCGCACGCCCGGCGGCGCCGTGGCCGGCGGGGCGGCCGCGGATTGCGGCGACCACGCCGGGCCGAGCTGGCGGCGCAGCTCGCGCTCGAGCTCCGGCGCCGAGATGGTGATGCCGAGCAGCGGCATCTCGGCGATGCCGAGCGGCCGTCCGGACCGGCAGGCGAGGATCCAGGCCCCGCGGTACGGCGGTCCTCCGAAGCGGATGCATCCGAGGTCGCCCAAGGGCTCGTCGAGGTCGACGACCGCGACGCGATAGGGACCGGGCGCAGTCATACGAGCATCCCCTGACCGCGTCGGGACTCGGGCGGCCCGCAGGCGCCGCAGCGCCGCCCGGCGGCCCAGGCCGACCGCTTCGCCCGGGACCACCCGCGCGCCGCCCGCGAAGGCGAGCGGCTGACCATGGCCAGCAGGGCCTCGGACGTCGTCTCCGGCGTCACCGCCAGCCGGGGCAGTGCCCAGCGGTCGTCGTCGACGCAGGCGGCCAGGTCGCCCACGGCGCAGGCCTGCCCGAAGCCCGCCTCCCGGATCGCGCGTCGCGCGCCGGCGGTGTGGTAGCCGAACGGATAGGCGAAGCTCGTGACGGCGATCCCGAGGTGGTCCTCGATCTCGATCCGGCTCTCGGCGGCATCCCGGCGGACCATGTCCGACGGGTTCACGTCGGCGGCGAGATGCCCGTGCCCGTGCGAACCGATCTCGAACCCCGCCCGCGCCAGCTCCTCGAGATCGGACCAGCTCACCATCGCGCGGTTCCCGTCCTCTCCCCGCAGCCAGCGCGAGGTGCCCCCCACGAAGCCGGTGGGGACGAACAGCGTGGCCGGCAACCCATGTGCGAGCAGCACCGGGGCGGCTTCGCCGGCGGCATCGGCCAGCCCGTCGTCGATCGAGATCGCGACGGCGGAGCGGCCCATGGCGAGGGCACCCGGGACCTCGCTGAACGGAATCACGTCAAGGGCCTGTTCCCGCAGCATCGCGATGTGCTCGGCGAACAGCACCGGGTCGACGGTCAGGTTCGCGAACGCTGTCGTCGTGGTCGCGGCGACGCTGTGGTACATGAGGACGGCCACGATCGTCGGCGGGCGCATCGCGGCTCACCGCCTCGCGGTGGCGCGCTTGAGGCGGCTGGCTTGCAGGCGCGCGACGGGGTACATGAAAGCGCCCTGCATCAGTCCGATCTGGTTGGCTCGCACGAGCTCACGCGGCAGCCCCCAGGCCGGTTCGACCGAGCGCCGCCGGCGTCGCGCGAGCTGGTAGCGCGTCGCCCGTCCGCTGAGCCGTAGCAGCTCCGGCGCACATTGCGGCCGGTGGGCGAGGATGCTGGCGTAGTACGCGGTCAGGCCGCGTCCGTACCCGAGCATGTGACGGCGCAGGGTCTCATATTCGCGGCGATGGCGATGGTGCACGATCGCCGTGGGCTGATAGACGATCGTGCCACCGGCAAGCAGCAGCTCGCTCAGCGCCGCGGTGTCCTCCCCGGCCAGGGTCGACGTCCCCGCGCCGAGTGCACAATCGAAGCCGGAGATCCGCTGCAGCGCTTCGCGACGGAATGCCATGTTGCCCCCGCAGCCAAACGAAGGCATCGGGTACAGCGGACTCTGCTGGTGCGCCGTCGCTGGGGACAGGACAGCGCGGGTGAACCCGCGGCCGGTGTGGACCCTGCTGTACTGCTCAAACCAGATCTGGCTCTGCGTCTGCAGCTCCATCGGGATGACGGGGCCGGTGACCGCGTCGGCCCCAGGCACCTCGACGAACCCGCGCGCCAACTCCGCCACCCACCAGGCGTCGACCAGCTCATCGTCGTCGGCCCAGGCGATGACCTCGCCGTCGGACTTCTCGATCGAGAGGTTGCGTGCCCACGACAGGCCGGGCCGAGGCTCGATCACGTACTCGATGTCCCGGTCACGAGCCAGCGCGGAGACGAGTCGCTCGGAGCGGTCGTCCGAGGGCGCGTTGTCGACGACCAGGATCCGCAGGCGCGGATAGGCCTGCACCCGGAGGCTCTCGAGGACCGCCGCGAGACCCTCAGGGCGATCGCGGGTGCACAGTGCCACAGTGATCGACGGCCCATCGCGGAGCACGAGCGCGCGGCTCTCGAGAAAGCGCGGAGTCCGAATCGGCGCGATCCCGTCAATCGGCAGCTCGCCCGCGAAGCTCAGTCCGCAGTCCTCGATGCGCGTTCGCAGCTCAGGACCCAGCTCGGCGACGATCGCGGCGGCGAGTTGTTGCGGCGTCAGGCCTTGCGCCGGAAGCGTCAGACGGACCGTCCCGAGCGGCTCAGTGAAGATCCGGACCAGCACGAGCGCCGGGGCCTCCGACCGTGGCGACTCGACGCTCGGCACCCCGTCCGCGACGTCGCAGTCGACCACGATCCCGGCTGGAGCGGCGTGATCATTGTTCATGGCGCAGCAACTCCGCGTAGATCGACACCGTGCGCTCGCCCACGTTCTCCCAGCTCGGCACCAGGTCGGCACGGGAGCTGGTGCCCGGTGCCGTCAGGCGCCGGACCGCGTCCGCGATCGCGAACGGCGAAGCGCGCCGGGAGACGAACTCGATGCCGTCCCGACTCGTCTGAGCTGCCGCCTCGCGGTTGGCCGGAATGTCGGAGGCGATGATCGGAACCCCGGCGCAGGCCGCCGTCAGCAGCGTCCCACCCCACAGGCTCTCCTCTTTCAGGGTCGCGATCACCGAGGCCGTGCGCAGCCAGCGATGGAGTACCTCGTCGCTCACCGCGCCGAGGAACCGCACCTGGTCGGCGACCTGGAGGTAGTCGGCGTGCGCCTCGAGCATGCCGCGGCCGCGGCCGGTGCCGGCCACGACGACCGCATAGCTCGGTCCCAGCGCCGGCAGCGCCGAGATGATCCGGTGGATGCCCGCCCAGCGCGTCAACCGGTCGACGGTCAGGATCATGCGCCGCTTGACGCGGAACGGCTCCGCGCCGGCGATGGCGTCGATGTCGAATCCGTTGGGGACGATACGCACGGCTGCGTCCGGGGCATAGCGGCGCACCTGGAGCGCTTCGCTCTTGGAGATGCACAGCACCCGTTCGGCGCCGGACAGGACCCGGTGATCGAGCCGGTGGCGCCGACCCTGAACCAGGCTGCGCAGGTGCGGCTGGGCCGAGGCGTAGTAGTGCGGCGTGAAGATCACGTGCCGCGCGTCCCCCTCGGTCAGCAGCATCGCCGGCAGCATCCGCTGTCCGTGCGCGTGCACGAGATCGAAATCGCCGGCGTGATGGCGCAGGTAGGACCACAACTCCGGCGAGAGCGCGTAGTCGTGGGCCGGGATCCAGGATGGGAAGCGCCGGACTGAGATTCCCTCCTCGTCGGCGGGCAGATGATTGCCGTGACCGGCATACAGGAGCACCTCGACCCGGGCACCGGCGCGTGCGGTGGCCGACGCAAGAGCCTGCACGTGACGGCCGAGCACGCCGGACCCACGGCCGTACCCCGGGGTCAGGTAGGCGATCTTCATCTGATCTGACTCCTCTCGAGCAGTGCGTCGAGCGCGCGCCGCTGAGAGACGCGGAGCCGCTCGAGCATGATCGTGCGCAGGATCCGCAGTCCGTCGCGGATCGCGCTCAGGTTGCTGAGCCCTTCCAGGCGGGGACGCTCGTAGCTCGGAACCTCATGGATCAGGAGGCCCGCCCGGGCCACCCGCACGGCCATCAGCGTCTCGACCTCGAACCCGGGGACGTCGAGTCGAATGTAGGGCAGGCAGCGGGACCAGAACGCGTTGTAGCCGTAGCAGAGGTCTGTGTAGCGGGTGCCGAACAGCGAGTTGACGAGCCAGTTGAGGGAGGCGTTTCCCAGCCGGCGGGTCGGCGTCAGGTCGCTGCTGCCGCCGCCCTGCGCGTAGCGCGACCCCTTGACGAAGTCTGCACCGGCGCACAGTGCCGCGATGAAGCGCGGGATCTCACTCGGGTCGGTTGATCCGTCCGCGTCGAGCATCACGATCGCGTCGCCGGTGCAGGCCTCGAAGCCGGCGCTCAGCGCGTCGCCTTTCCCCTTGCCCGTCTGATGGACGATCTGTACGTCGGGCCGCAGTCGGAGCGCTTCCTGCGGCGTGTCGTCGACCGAATGACCGTCGACGATGATCACCTGATGGAGTCCGACCGGCAGCCGGGAGAACACGTAGCGGAGGTTCCTGGCCTCGTTGCGAGCCGGGATCACGACGCTGACCCGGACCTCCGCCGGCGTTAGCCGGACGGGCTGCTCGCGTCGGGAATACAGCTCGTTGTCGGGGCCAGGGGCGACATCGACGCTCGCCTCCCATGCCGCGACCCGACGCTCCGTCGCGGTCCGGTGATCGGTGTCCTGGCGCCGGCGCAGCCGGTGCCCGTGTCGTTGAGTGGTGTCGTGGCGCATACAACCCGTTGTTCGGTGGGTACGCCGGGTCCACGCTCCGTTGCCCGCACCGTGGTGATTGCGGGTTACTACGGTGTGGATGTGGAGCGATGCGGCCGGGGCCTAGGCGGCGGGTCGCCCGAGCCCCTCGCGCACGGCCAGCAGCGCGGCCTGCGTGCGATCGGCGACCCCGAGCTTGGCCAGCAGACGGCCGACATGCGCCTTGACCGTCTTCTCCGAGATCGCCAGCTCGAGCGCGATTCGCTTGTTCGAGTAGCCGCGCGCGATCAGGTCCAGCACCTCTCGCTCGTGCGGGGTGATGTCGAGTCCGGGGCGGACCCCGGCCGTGGAGGCGATCTCCTCAACCAGCCGTGCCGCAACCATGGGATCGAGCAGCGCCTCGCCGGCATGCGCTGCCCGCACGGCCCGGGCCAGCTCCCTCGGTTCGACGTTCTTGAGCAGATAGCCGGCCGCTCCGGCCCGGATCGCCGGCATCAGCCGGTCGTCCTCGGCGAAGCTCGTCAACACGATCACACGGCTCTCGGGCACCTGATCGCGCAGCCGGAGCATCGCGCCCACGCCGTCGAGCCGGGGCATCACGAGGTCCATCAGCACGACGTCGGGGCGCAGGCGGCCGGCCGCCTCGATCGCCTGCTCACCGTCGGCCGCCTCGCCCACGACGACGATCCCGTCCTGCGCTCGAGGAACGCGCGCAGGCCCTCCCTCACCACCGCGTGGTCGTCGAGGAGCAGAACCCGGATCTCCTCAGCCATCGCACGGGACCTCGAGGGCGACGACCGTCCCCCGCCCAGGGGCCGACCGGATCTGCAGCCGCGCGCCGAGCTCGGCGGCGCGCTCTTCGATAGAGGTCAGTCCCAGGTGCCGTGAGCGCAGCTCGGGATCGTCGGGGTCGAAACCGGAACCGTCGTCGGAGACCTCGACCACGATCCCGCCGCTGCTTCGTCCGAGCGCCACCGCGATGTGCCCGGCGCCCGAATGGCGCAGCGCATTGTGAATCGCCTCCTGCGCGATCCGCAGCACGTCGCCGTCGCGCTCATGCCCGGCCTCGGCGGATCCGTCCAAGCGCAGCTCGATCTCGACATCGTGCAGGCGCTCGAGCATGCCGACCTCCTTGCGCAGCGCTCCGGCCAGGCCGTCATGCTCGAGCTCAGGCGGTCGCAACCCGAGGATCAGCGAACGCAGCTCCTCGAGCGCCTCGCGGGCCAGCTCCTGGAGCCGCTGCACCTGGGCGTGGGCGGCACGGGTGTCCCGGTCGATCAGCGTCGCCGCGGCCTCGGCGCTCAGGATCAGGCTGAACAGTTTCTGGCTGACCACATCGTGCAGCTCGAGCGCGAGCCGGTTGCGCTCGGACAGGATCGTCAGCTCACGGCTGCGTTCGTACAGGCGCGCGTTGGTGATCGCGATCGCGGCGTGGGCCGCGAGCAGCTCGATCAGCTCCTGCTCCTCGGACCCGAACGAGCCGCCGTCCTCCTTGTCGGTCAGGTAGAAGGACCCGATCACGCCGTCGGGCGAGACGATCGGCACGCCGAGGAACGAGCGCATGTCGGGATGCCGCCTCGGCCACCACCCGTGGAACCGCGGATGGGTGTGGATGTCCTCGGAGCGAAACGGCTCCGGCGCCTCGAGCATCGCGCCGAGCAGTCCGTGCGTGCGGGGCAGCGGGCCCATCGCCGCGATCAGCTCGTCCTCCATTCCGGAGACGAGGAAGCGCCGGAACCCACCCGCGCCGTCGGGGATCCCGAGCGCGGCGTACCGCGCCCCGGCGAGCTCGCGCGCCGAGTCGACGAGCCGCTGGAGCACCTCATCCACCGATCGCTGCGAGGCCACCGCCAGGACCGCGTCGCTGACGGCCTTCAGCGCCGGGCTGAGTCGCTGCTGCGCCATCGCCTCGGGACGATAGAGGCGGCCGTCCTCGCTGCGATCGACCGTTAATATGTGTCTTGCCCGCAGAACAGGTCCCAGCGGCCCGGGTCGGTTCAGGTCGCCGTCGCGCTAGCGTACGTGTGGATGCCTCGTTCCTGGGTTTGGATGCAGGTCGCGATCCTCGTCTTCGTTGTGGCGGGGATGGTGATCGCGATCACAAAGCTGGCCTGACCGCTGGCCTACCATCACTCGTCCCCGATTCAGGTCAGGAGGCCCGGATGTTCGGTTCGATCGTCGTCGGCACCGACGGCTCGCAGACCGCCACCACCGCGGTTCGCTACGCCATCGGCCTGGCCCGGCAGCTGGGGGCCAGGTTGCAGATCGTCAGCGCCTACGAGCCCGTCTCCGATTCTCGCCTGCGCAACGAGAAGGTCGAAGTGCCGAAGGACCTCCAGTGGATGGTCAACCCGCGTGAGGACGTGCTCGTGATGCTGCAGGAGGCCGCCGACGAAGCCCGCTCCGCCGGCGTCGCCCAGGTCGAGACCTACGCCCGGCAAGGCGACGCGGCCGACGCCATCCTCGACGTGGCCGAGGAGCAGCGCTCAGACCTGATCGTCGTCGGCAACAAGGGCATGACCGGCGCCAAGCGCTTCCTGCTCGGCTCGGTGCCGAACAAGGTCTCCCACCACGCACCGTGCTCGGTGCTGGTGGTGCGCACAACGTAATGCCGTGATCACAGGCTGGCCGGCACTGGCCCGAGCGACCCGCTCAACGCGCCCGGGCCGCCCCGGCGATCGGCGCCGTCGCCGCGCCCGCGTCGATGAGCCCGTAGCCGTAGGTCTGGTTCGGCCACGGTCCGCCGAGATGCTGCGCGGTCGTCTCGAGCCGGGTCAGCAGCTGGTTCGGGGTGGGATGCGGGCCGAGCACCCGGCTCGCGATCACCAGCGCGACCGTGGCCGCGACGTGCGGCGCCGACATCGACGTCCCGTAGATCCCGCCCGGCAGGCCGAAGCGGCTCGGATTCGACGGGTTCGTGAGCGTCATCTGGTAGATCGTCGGCAGCTGGCGGTCGGGATGACAGTTGGGATCCGTCAGCAGGCTCGTGTCGTCGCCGCCGCCCGGAGCGACGAGGTCGAGCCCGGGCCCGCCGTTGGAGTAGTCGGCCAGGCAGCGGTCCCGGGTGGTGGCCCCGACCGAGATCACCAGCTGGGCGCGAGCCGGGTAGGCGAGCTGCCCGACGCCCTCGTTCCCGGCCGCGGCAACGACGACGACGCCGCGCTGGTGGGCGAACCGGATCGCGCTGATGATGTCGGGGATGTCGGCCGGTGAGACGTCGAGCGAGAACTCGAGGCTCAGGTTGATCACCTGGGCTCCGTGATCGACCGCGTAGCGGATCCCTCGGGCGATCGTGATCGCGTCGCCCGTTCCGTCCGCATCGAGCACGCGGACGGGCATGATCGAGGCGCCGTACGCGAGCCCGGTGACGGCGTATCCGTTGTTGGTCGTCTCGGCGATCGTGCCCGCGACGAACGTTCCGTGTCCCTCACGGTCGAGCGGGTAGCGGTTGTGGGAGACAAAGTCGTAGGGCGCCACGAAGCGGGTGCCGCTGAAGTCGGGTGACTGGCGGTACTGACGCCAGTTGCGGTACGCCACGCCGGTGTCGAGCACCGCGACCGTCGCGCCGCGTCCCCCGGGGCGCCCGTCGGCGATCAGGTTGGCCCACGCCAGCGGGGCATCGACGCCGGCCCCGGGCAGGAAGTTCCACTGCAGACTCTCCCAACCCGCGCGAAAACGCGACGTGCCGCGGTCGTCGGGCACGTAGGGGCCGTCGGCGTGGGCGACGAAGTCCGGTACGGCGTATGCGACCCCGGGCCGGCCGCGCAGCCGCGCGACTGCCTGGGGCACGCTCATCGTGGTCGGCAGCTTCAGGACGCGCTCGCCCGGGGCAGGCACGACGGACAGCGAGCGGGCGTTCACGCGGGCGTTGACCGAGCGCGTCAGATGAACCGTCGGGACGGCGCTGTAGCCGACGACAACCACGCCGGGCACGTAGTCGGCGGCCACCGCGGCCATCGCGGCGACCGCGGCCACCGCGAGCGCAAGGGTCATCGCGAGCGCCGTGACTGCAAGCCGGCGGAGGTTCGAGGAGGGGATCAAGGGGGGTCGGGCACGGCGGAGTGACGACCGCACCACGGTTAAGACATCATCGGAGCCTGGAAAGTTTCTCTGTTGGTCGCCGCCAGACGGTACCGACCCGCTCGCCTAACCGTGGCCTCACACTTCTTCCCGCGCGATGAGTACTTCATGCGCCTCGCCCTGCGCGAGGCCGAGCGTGCGCTGGAGCACGAGGACGTGCCGATTGGCGCCGTGATCGTGCGTGAGGGCGAGGTGATCGGCACCGGCCACAACGAGCGTGAGATCCGCGCCGATCCGACGGCCCACGCCGAGATGATCGCGCTCCGCGAGGCCGCACGGTCGCTCGGCAACTGGCGCGTGCTGGACGCCGTCATGTACGTCACGCTCGAGCCGTGCGCGATGTGCGCCGGGGCGATCGTGCTCGCGCGCCTGCCCCGCGTGATCTTCGGGGCCACCGACCCCAAGGCCGGCGCGGCGGGAAGCGTGTTCGACGTGCTCGGCGAGCCGCGCCTGAACCACCGCCCCCAGGTCGTGGGCGGCCTCCTGGCCGAGGAGTCCGCGGACCTGCTGCGCAGCTTCTTCGCTCCGCGCCGCTGAGCCCCCCGACGGCGCCAATGGCGCTAAGTTTCCTCGCCCACCGGGAGAGGTGGCAGAGCGGTTGAATGCGCCGGTCTCGAAAACCGGTATGGGCCTTTCGGTCCATCGGGGGTTCGAATCCCCCCCTCTCCGTTGTTTACGCCGAAACTCCCGCATCCATAGGGAGTTTCGGCCGTTTGCGGGCCGTCATGCTCCCCCTCTCGGGTGGGTCAACGCAGGCCAACCTGGGCCCCTCCCTCGGGGTCGTCTTTCCCCCCAGCTTTCCCCCCAGCGCCCGCTGGCGGCGCCGCGGCTCGCCGCTACCAGATGGAGGCCTGGCGTAGCGAAAGTCGGCCCGCGCCAGGAAAGCGGAGACGAAATCCATGATCGCGCGCGAGGCGCGTCCGCGCAGGATCTGCCGTGAGCGACCGGCGCGCGTGGCTGGATGAGTGGTGCCCTTGCTGCGCGGCGGCCCCTGGCTCTCGCTGCCGGCAACATCGGTACTCGGCTCGCAAGCGACTGAGTCCGGCGCTGACCATGGACGCCGCGCGGGGCTGGCGAGAGCGGGCGTGCCCGAGTTGCAAGGCGCTGTCCGGCGAGCCGTGCCGCACGCCGTCCGGTCGTGTGGCCTCGCGACCGCATGCGGCTGGGCTCTACGCTGGCCGGGGCGAGCTGGCGACTCGCCAGGCTGTGTGGGAGGAGCTTGAGCGCCGTGGCGCGGCGATTGCGGTCGTCCCGTTCTCGGGTCGCGCTGGCGACGGAAGTGGGACCGGAACGATCACTCTCAGTCGTTTCGAGGGCGATGGGCTGGTCGACGTCGAGCGATGGAGTGGTCGTGATGAACTGGCCCTCGCACTCGAGGGGCCCGTATGGGACCGATACGCGGCGTTCGCTGGCCATCCCTGGATCCGCGGCACCGTCACGTGGACGGTCGCTGACCGCTGCACACTGATCGTCGGTCAGCGCGGCGGCGAAGCCTTCGCGGAAATGCTTGCATGAGCCCGCACGCGGACCGCTGGGCGTTCGCCTGCCGCGATCGGGGAGTCGGCACTGACAGTGCCGGCCAACGACGACGCGGAGCGGTGCCCCAACGAAGCTTGCCGTCCAGCTCATCGACGAGCGCCGGCGGGTCCGAGTTCGTGTCCCCGAGCAGAGGGCCACCACAGAGCGTTTGCGCTCGCAAACGCGAAAGACCGGGTTCGCGGCCCGGTCTTCCAGAAAATAGGCGCCTTCCAGCGCCGTACAAAAAATCGTACGGACACTGTAGCCGGGTTGCGGACGGATCCGCGACCGGTACGTCGCTCTGCGCCCGTGTGTCCTCGCTGATGATCATCGCGAGCCCCGCCTCTGTTGTGGTGTTGGCGATGGCTTTCGGCCACATCAACCTCGACGCGCCCGGCGCCCTGCCGGGGGGCAACGACCCGTGCCCGTGCGGGTCGGGGAAGAAGACCAAGCGCTGCTGCGGAGTGGACCGCTCGCGGTTCCTGCCGCTGCGCGGCCGGCACCGCGGCGTCGTGCCCGTCGACTTGGCGGCGCGTGTTGATGAGATGGCCGGTGACTTCAGCGTCCGGTTCCTCGCCAGGACGTTCCTGCCCGCGCGTCTCGGTGGCCTCTGCCCCGCTGCTCTGACCGTCGAGGAGCGCGTCGAGCTGCGCGCCGGTCGGGATCGAGCGGGGTGCCCGCCGGGACGCTGCCTCGAGCCACGGCGGGCTGACCTTCGCCCAAGCGGTCGAGCGATTGAATGAGGAGGTCCAGCGCCACGAGCAGCGGCGGTTTGACTTCGCCGCCTGGCGGTCGGGCCAGCTGCCCGACTGGTCGGAGATGTCGTTTGACCGTTGCCGCACCTACTCGGCTGTCGCCGGCCAAGTGGACGCGGAAGCCGAGCGTCTACGAGCGCTCTTCGAAGCTGTCCTGCAGGTGCCAGCGCTTGGTGCTCTGGACGCGCCGACAGTCTGTCCGGTCTGCGACGAGGGAACGCTCACGCCGGCGCGGATCGCCGCTCTGCGCGCGCAAGTGGCTGGCGCGACTGACCTCCGCGAGAAACAAGCCGCGGCACAACGCGAGCTCGCGGCGGCTCGCGCGCCCCTCGCCGGCTTGCCTGCTCGAGCGGACGCGCTGGCTCCGCGTGCGCAAGCACTATCTGACGAGCAGCTTGAAGTCGTCGATGCCAGTGCTCGAACCATCCTTGCCGAGCACAAGAGCCTGCACGGCATCAGAGAAACCGCACGACGGCTCCAGGAGAACGCGGCTACGCTGCGCGAGACTGCGGAACTAGCCCTCCAGCGTATCGACGACGCGATCGACGCTGTCCGCGAGACGCACGTTGTCGATGTCGATGTCGATGTCCTCACACAGATCCTTGGTCACACGCAGGCAGCCCTGAACGAAGCGGTGCCGGCACGAACCGCCTACACGGATGCGGCGGCTGAGATCCTGGTGCCCATCAAGAACAAGGTCGACGAACAGATCGGCACCTCGCAATGGAGCTGCCTGCTGCGCCTCGCCGAAGATCCAGGCGCGCTCATCGCCAGTCTGCGTCAGCGGCGCGCGGTCACTCAAGCCAAACAGGAGTTTCTGGCGGCCCACCGCGACATCGAGCGCGCCAAGCTCGAGGTGTTTCGCGATAAGTTCGCCGCGATGAGCGGTGAGATCCTACGCTGGTGGCAGCTGCTGCGCCCGGACGAGCCCGTCTCCTTCGATCGCGCTGCACCACGCGGCGAAGGTCGGCGCTATGTCGACATGAAGGCCAAGCTGCACGCCAATGGGCACGACGAGGAGCGCGACGCGCTCGGCATCTTCAGCGACTCGCAGCTCAACGCGCTCGGCCTGGCTGCCTTCCTTGCGCGCGCCACCCTTCAGCAGTCGCCCTTCATCTTGCTCGACGATCCCGTTCAGAGCGGCGATGACGAACACCGCGACACCTTCATCGACGTTGTCCTGCCCGAGCTGATCAGCATCGGGCTGCAGGTGATCATCACCTCGCATGACTCGCACATGCGCACGCTCATGACCAACGCCCACACGCTTGATGGGTTCACGGTCACGCTCGACGAACCGCACAAGGGAACTGTGGTTATCAGGGGAACCGACACCGCCGAGGCACTACTCGATGAGGCGAAGGCTTTCATCAGGGACACCCCATCGCTGCGGGACACCGGCGCGCAAAAGCTGCGTGTAGCCGCCGAGCGCCTCGCCAAGGAGATCCTGGTACAGAAGCGTCACGAAAACGGCGAGCGCGCCTCACTGGCCGACTACCGCAAGCACACGCTGGAGAAGCTCGTGCCGAAACTCTGTGACGTCCTCGCGGACGAGAAGGAGCAGGGGATGTGGAAGAACATCAGCCCACGCCTGAGCCCAGGCGCTCACGACGACGCCCCACCCGCCAAGAACACGCTCAAGACCGTACGCGACCAGCTCGTCACCTCACACAAACGGCACGTCAAGGACCCGCAGCTCGGCAGAACCGCCTAAACGGCATGGGTGCCGGCAGCCTCAACGATCGCAAGACCTTCCCGTAGCACTGAAGCAGGTCGTCGTCGCGACAAGGAGGTCGGACTCGAAGTGGCACGTACTCATAGCCAGGCGCTACCGATCTGGCCAGTGGCCGGTAACGATCGATTACGGACGCTATCGGAGCCAACGTAAACACTGGCGATTCAGTGTTCCAAAACTCGTGATCTATTGTTCGCACCGCTTACGGTCCTTGGCGGTACACGCCGGGTATGGATACGGACCACGGCACCACTCGCTCTGAGGCCGAGGAGAACTTCAAGGCCGAGTACGGGACTACCCGGTCCGAGTCGAGCTGCCCGAGCCCCCACCGGACCCGCAAGTTGACGCGCTAATCGCCCGATGGGCCCGGCGCGGGCAGCCACCAACGCTGCGGGCGATCGACGGAGGGCAGGGCCGGCTCGCGTGAGACTCGGCTACGGCCGTGTGTCGACGCGCGATCAGCATCTAGACGCACAGCACGACGCCCTCATGGCCGCCGGCTGCGAGCAGGTCTACGTGGACGTAGCCAGCGGCAAGCTCGCCGCCCGCCCCGAACTGGACAAAACGCTCGCCTGCCTACGCAAGGGCGACACGCTCGTGATCACCCGCCTCGATCGGCTTGGTCGGTCTCTGTCCCACTTGCTCGAAGTGAGCGCTGAGCTGCGCGAGCGCAACGTCGACCTGATCGTGCTTCAGCAGCAGATCGACACGTCAACCGCCGCCGGGCGCATGTTCTTCGCGGTGCTCGGCGCTGTCGGCGAGTTCGAGCGCGACCTGCTCTCCGAACGCACCCGCGACGGGCTGCAGGCCGCGCGCGCTCGCGGCCGCACCGGCGGCCGCAAATCCAAGCTCAAGCCCGCGCACGTGCAGCTCGCACGCCAGATGCGCGACGAGCTCGACGACGACGGCCGACGGCGCCACACCGTGCAAGACATCGCCGACGAGTTCGACGTCAGCCGCGGCACGATCTACCGGGCGCTCAATAGCGCCCCCCGGCCCCGGTAGAAGGGGTGTCGCACGGCCGCATCGGGCGCCTCCTTCTGGCCGGAGGCGGAAGCCCCGCTGCCGCCGTCCCGTCCGCGGATCCGACGATCGCGTCGTCGCCATAGGAATCGTCCGGTTTGCATGGGCCAAATCGCGAAAGCAATCGTCGCGAGGTGCGCGGTGCCGCGCAATGGCGAACTGTCATCGCGGAAGCTGAGACATCGCTGCTGCCGCCGATGCAGGACCGCGGCCGCCACCGTGAGCACGATTGACGTGGCTGCTTCACGCCTGAAGCAGCCACGGCAACCGGGCTGCCGCTCCGCGCGGAGAGGGGCAGTCTCAGTCTCCGCGAGACTGCCCCGTGGGCGACAAACCAGAAGCGTGGTCTGAGCCGTACGAGACGCCTGAGATCGTTCCCAAGCAGGAGCTCGCTCAAGGTCGATCCAGACTTCCGCTTCGAGCGAGGCGTGTTTGCTGGCGTGGA
>Ga0208714_1000314_pt1 | contig 14238 bp, 11 predicted proteins | sample NGESurshal072012_3_FD_184461 | JGI IMG/M metagenome (GOLD analysis project Ga0208714, IMG submission 184461) | Arctic peat soil microbial communities from Barrow, Alaska - NGEE Surface sample 415-1 shallow-072012 (SPAdes) | ecosystem: Environmental > Terrestrial > Soil > Wetlands > Peat ... | reverse complement strand
CAGATCTTATGACGCTGCAGGAGCTTGCGCCCGATGACCATCCGCTGGATCTCTGAGGTTCCCTCGCCGATCAGCAGCAGCGGCGCGTCGCGGTAGAGACGCTCGATCTCGTACTCCTTGGAGTAGCCGTAGCCGCCGTGGATGCGCAGGCATTCTTCGACGCAGAAGCGCCCGGCCTCGGAGGCGAACAGCTTGGCCATGCCGGCCTCCAGGTCGGAGCGCTCGCCGGCGTCCTTCAGACGGGCGGCGCGCAGCGTGAGCAGGCGCGCGGCGTCGACCTGCGTGGCCATGTCGGCGAGCTTGAACTGGATCGCCTGGTGCTCGGCGATCGGCTTGCCGAAGGTCTTGCGCTCTTGGGAGTAGCGCAGGCCGAGCTCGAGCGCGCGCTGGGCGATGCCGACGCCGCGCGCAGCGACGTTGACGCGGCCGACCTCCAACGCGTCCATCATCTGCGAGAAGCCGCGGTTGAGGCCCGCCTGCTCGCCGCCGAGGACGTTCTCGGCCGGGCAGCGGTAGCCGTCGAACACGAGCTCGGTGGACTCGACGCCCTTGTAGCCGAGCTTTCTGATCTGCGGCGGCACGGTCAGGCCGGCGAAGTCGCCGGTGTTCTCGCCCACGCCAGGCTCTTTTTCGGCGATGAAGCAGGTGAAGCCCTTGTGGCGCGGCTCGGCGTCGGGGTCGGTCTTGACGAGCACGAACACGAGCGTGCTGCGCAGGCCGTTGGTCACCCACATCTTCTGGCCGTTGATCTCGTAGTCGCCGTCGGCTGTCTTCTTGGCGGAGCTTTTGATCGCCTGCACGTCGGAGCCGAGCTCGGGCTCGGATAGCGAGAAGGCTGCACGGATCTCCCCGGTGGCCATCCGCGGCAGGTACTTCTGGCGCTGCTCCTCAGAGCCGAACTTCATCAGCAGGTAGGAGCCGATGAAGTGCGTGTTGATCACGCCGGAGATCGAGATCCAGCCGCGCGAGAGCTCCTCGACGATCATCGCGTAGGTCGTCAGGTCCAGCCCCATGCCGCCGTACTCCTCGGGGATCGTCACGCCGAACAGCCCGAGCTCCTTCATCTGCTGCACGATCGGCTCGGGGAAGGAGTCCTCGTGGTCGTAGTGCTCGGCGTTGGGCAGGATCTGCTCGTCGGCGAACTGATGCACCATCTCGGTGATCGCTTTTTGCTCGTCGGTCATCTCGGTATACGGGGAGGCGGCTACGGCCATGCGGTCTAGGGCTCCAGAGTCGTTTTGGGCTGGTCAGGGGAGAATACCGGCATGAACTTCGCCGGCGACGTGGTCGACCAGCTGCCCGCCGCGAACACGGCACTGGTCGAGCTCGCGCGCGACGGCGCGCGCCGCGAGTGGAGCTTCGCGGAGGTCAGCGAGCGCAGCGCGCGCCTGGCGGGCACGCTGGCGCGACTGGGGATCGGCCGCGGCGACGTCGTGATGACGCTGATCGGCAACCGCCCCGACTGGGTGTTCGCGATGCTCGCCTGCTTTCGCATCGGCGCCGTCGTGCTGCCGTGCACCGAGCAGCTGCGTGCGAAGGACCTGCGCCTGCGCCTGGACGCCGTGCACCCATCGCTGATCCTCGCCGACGAGCGCAACAGCGCCGAGCTGGCGGCCGCGCAGCCGCAGTGCCGCGTCGCGCTGATCCCCGACGAGCGCGTGTACGACGCAGAGCCGGCGCCACTGGCCGACCTGGCGCCCGACGAGCCGTGCCTGATCACGTTCACGAGCGGCACCGCGGGCGAGCCCAAGGCGGTGGTGCACGCGCAGCGCTATCTCGACGGCCAGCGCCTGCAGGCCAAGCACTGGCTCGGCCCGAGCGCCGGCGAGCTGGTCTGGTGCACGGCGTCCAGCGGCTGGTCGAAGTCGGCGCGCAACGTGTTCATCGCGCCGTGGCTGTGCGGGGCGACGGCGCTGCTGCACGACGAGCGCTTTGACCCGGCGCAGCGCCTGGAGCTGCTGGCGCGCGAGCGCGTCAACGTGCTGTGCATGGCGCCGACCGAGTATCGCGTGCTGGCCAAGCGCACGACGCTGCGCCCGCTGGCAGATCTGCGCGCGATGGTCGCGGCCGGCGAGGCGCTGAACCCGGAGGTGCTGCGTGCCTGGCAGGAGGCGACCGGCCTGGACATTCGCGACGGCTACGGCCAGACCGAGACCGGCCAGCTGACGGGGGCCCCGCTTGCGCTGCGCGTCAGGCCGGGATCGATGGGCAAGGCGCTGCCCGGTGTCGGGCTGCTGGTCAAAGGCGGCGAGCTGACGGTCAACCCGCGGACCGTGCCGACGTTCTTCCTCGGCTACCTCGGCGAGCACGTTCGCCGAGGCGAGGACGGCGGGTGGAGGATCGACGATCGCCGCGCGGGCGGCCCTTGGCGAACGGGCGACCTCGTCGCACAGGACGACGAGGGCTGGCTGCACTTCGAGGGTCGCGACGACGACGTGATCATCTCCTCGGGCTACAGGATCGGGCCGTTTGAGGTGGAGTCCGCGCTGGTCTCGCATCCCGCCGTCGCCGAGGCAGCCGCCGTGTCGGCGCCCGACGAGGAACGCGGGTCGGTCGTGCGCGCGATCGTGGTGTTGCGCGACGGCGACTACGCGCCGTCGCCGGAGCTGGTGCGCGAGCTGCAGGAGCACGTCAAGCGAGAGACCGCGCCGTACAAGTACCCGCGCATCGTCGAATTCGCCGCCGAGCTGCCGAAGACCGCCAGCGGCAAGGTCAAGCGGGCCGAGCTGCGGGCACGCACCTAGCGCGCCCGCAGCTGCGCAGCGAGAGCCCGGTCAGGCGAGCTGAGGCTCGGCCGTGGCGTACTCGCGATCGAGCTCGCGCTCGAGCTCGTCGACCTCCTGCTGCACCGCGCCGGCGGGCGGGCGCAGCACGAGGAACGCCGCGAGTACGCCGGCCGCCACGCACGCTGCCGCGACGAGGTAGGCGAGGTGGTAACCGCCGGTCAATGCGCTGATCAGCGAGTGTCCGCCGGCGCTCAAGGACTTGGTGTGGTCGGTGGCGATCGTTCCCAGCGACGCCAGGCCGATCGCGCCGAACAGCTGCACGGAGACGTTGATGATTCCCGAGGCCAGTCCGGCGTCGCGCGGCGGCGCGTCTGCCATGCCCATGGTCAGCAGCGGCAGGAACGACGCGCCGGCGCCGAGGCCGATCAGCAGGAAGGCGAAGAACAGCCCGGGGAAGTAGCTGGCGTGCACCCCGGCGGTCGCCAGCAGCAGCAGCCCGGCGACGATGCTCGCGAGTCCCGCGCCGAGCGTGTTCAGCGCGCCGAAGCGCTCGGCGACCCTGGCGGTGAGGCCGACCGACATGATCGCGATCGAGGCGGTCAACGGCAGGAATGCCAGACCGGTGTCGATCGCGTTGTAGCCGAGCACGCGCTCGAGATACAGCGAGCCGAGGAAGAAGGCCGAGAACATCCCGGTCACCAGCAGGCCGCGCACCAGGCTGGAGCCCATGAGCATGCGCAGGCGCAGGACGCGCAGGGGCATGATCGGGTTCTCCAGGCGCGCCTCCAGCGCGAGGAAGCCCGCGAGCAGCAGCAGCGAGGCGGCGCCGACGCCGAGCGTGCGCGCGGACAGCAGCCCGTATTCGGTCGACTTGACGATCGCGAACGCGCCGAGCATGGTCGCCAGCGTGATCAGCGCGGAGCCGAGCCAATCGACGCCGCCGGACAGGCCGATGCCCTCGTTCTCGACGATCAGCACCTTGCCGAGCGCGAACGCGAGCAGGCCGATCGGCACGTTGACGAAGAAGATCCAGTGCCAGTCAAGCGACTGCGTCAGCACGCCGCCGGCGAGCAGTCCGATCGAGCCGCCGCCGGCGGAGACGAACGCGTACATGCCCATCGCCTTGCCCTGGTCGACGCGCTCGGGAAACTCGGTGACGATGATCGCGAGGATCACGCTGGAGGCGACGGCGCCGCCGATGCCCTGCAGCAGCCGCGCGCCGATCAGCAGCGCCTGGCTGTCGGCGATGCCGCACAGCACCGAGGCGACGGTGAACATGACCAGGCCGGTGAGAAAGACGCGCTTTCGCCCGACGAGGTCGCCGAGCCGACCGGCGAGCAGCAGGAAGCCGCCGAAGGTGATCAGGTAGCCGTTCATCACCCACGTGAGGTTGCCCTGGGAGAAGTGCAGGTCGTGCTGGATCGACGGCAGGGCGACGTTGACGATCGTCGCGTCCAGAACCATCATCAGCTGGCCGAGGCAGAGGACCGCGAGGGCGATCCAGCGACGGCGGTCGCTGGAGGTGGACGATGCGGCGATTGACTGCGGACGCTTCAGTTGCTGGATCGTGGTGCTCATGCGGCTCCCTTCGAGGTTGCGAAGGGAACACCGTAGCAAAGATGATCCTTGTCAAAGGGATGATCTACGAAATATTTATTATGGATGATATAGTGACGACTGATGCGAAATGGTGTAAAATCACGCGGCATGGGTGACGAGAGGCCATGTGCCCCGGGCTCGATGGCCCTGCTCACACGCCTGGCCAAGCAGGTGTACAGGCGCAGCAACGAAGAGCTGCTGGGCATGCACATGCGCCATCTGATGGCGCTCAGCTACGTGCGCGACCACGACGGCGGCCCGCAGCAGGAGCTCGCGGAGGCGCTGTGCATGGACGCCAACAACGTCGTGCTGCTGCTCAACGAGCTCGAGGAGCTCGGGTTCGTGGCGCGTCGCCGCGACACCGCCGACCGCCGCCGCCACGTCGTCCAGCTGACCCCCGAGGGGCGTGCTGCGCTGGAGAGCGCCGAGCACGCCCAGGAGGAGATCGAGGACGAGGTTCTCGGAGCGCTCGACTCCGAGGAGCGCGCGACGCTGTGGCGCCTGCTCGGCCGCGCGCTGTACGCGGCCGAGCCCGCCGAGGCGGTCACCGAGGCCGCCGGCAAGCCCTACAGCGCGACGACCGCCGCCTAGAGCGCGACGACCGCGTCGATCTCCACGTAGGCGCCCTTCGGCAGCGCCGCCACGCCGACCGCCGCCCGCGCGGGCGGCTCGGAGGCGAAGAACGTCGCGTACACGTCGTTGATCTGCGCAAACGCGCCGAGATCGGTCGTGTAGATCGTCAGGCGCACCGCCCGCTCCAGCGAGGTTCCCGCCGCAGCGCACACCTCGCGCAGGTTCTCCAGGCAGCGTCGTGCCTGCTCGGCGGGCGTTTGGCCCACGAGCTCGCCGCTGCGCGGGTCCAGCGGGATCTGGCCCGAGCAGAACAGCAGGCCGCCGGCGCGCACGGCGTGGCTGTACGGCCCGACCGCGGCGGGCGCCCCGGGCGCATCGACGATCTCGCGGTCGCTGGGCATCGTGCGCGGGAGCCTAGCGCGACGCTGGCACGCGCCCGACTCCGTGCACCCAGGCTGCGCCTAAGCGTCCACTTCGTCCGGCCTCAGCCGCTTACGACCCTTGTGGTCGGTCCGGCCCGTACCGATGCACTCGCGGCACACGATCCACTTGCCCTCCGGCTCGGCCTCAAACCACGTCCAGCCTGCGCCCGCGCAGACCGAGCATCGGTCCTTCTCGGGAATGAGCCGGTCGCTCTGCGTCATCGCCCAAGCGTACATCGCATTGGAACGGACGCTCCGCATGGGTTTGTCAGCGCCCACATCGCCGATAAACGCGCGACCTCGCGGGTAGGTTGGCTTTCGTGGCCGCATCGGCACAGCGGACAAGTGGGGTCTCCCGACCACCGGTGACGCTAACGTTGCGCCAGATGCCAAGGCGAACGCTGATCACGATGTTCGCGGCATCGCTTGCGATTTGCCTGCTCGCCGGGACGGGAGTTGCGCCGGCGCACGCGGCGCTTGCGTTCGCCCCGTGCGCGAACGCAAGCGGATTCTCCTGCGCGAGCCTGACCGTCCCGTTGGACCGCAGCGGCAAGACGCCGGGCACGATTGCGCTGACGGTCGAGCGCAAAGCCGCCAGCGCGGCGCCGGGCCAGAGTGCGGTTATCGCGCTCGCCGGCGGGCCCGGACAGGCAGCCGATCCGTTGGGCGAACTGCTCGGCCGCACGATCGCGCCGGCGTTGACCACGCGCGACCTGCTCGTCTTCGATCAGCGCGGCACAGGTCAGTCCTCACCGCTGAACTGCCCGGTCTTCAGCAACACTGCGGCATTGGAAAACGCCACCGAAAGCACGCTCGCCCCGCTGATCGAACTGTGCGCGCTGCAGATCGGGCCGGCGCGCGGCTCGTTCACGACGCAGGAATCGGTCGAAGACATAGAGGCGATCCGCCACACGGCCGGTTACAAGAAGCTCGTCCTGTACGGCACCTCCTACGGCACGAAGGTCGCGCTGGCGTACGCCGAACGCTATCCCCAGCACGTCGAATCGATGGTGCTCGACTCGGTCGTGCCCAGCAACGGGCCCGAAGCGTTTGGCATCTCGCGCTTTGGGGCGATCGGCTCGGCGCTTGGCGAACTCTGCTCCAACCGCGCCTGCAGCGGGATCACGTCCAATCCACTCGGCGACCTCGCGCGGCTGATCGCGCGGCTGCGCCAGCACCGCCTGACGGGGTCGGCGTTCGACGGCTCAGGTAAGCGCCACGCCGTGTCGCTGGGCGAGCTCGACGTGCTCAACATCCTCCAAGCCGGCGATCTCAATCCGGCCCTACGCGCGCTGCTGCCGGCGGCGGTGCGCTCGGCGCTCAACGGCGACCCCGATCCGCTGCTGCGCCTGAACCTGATTGCCGAGGGCCTGATCCCGAGCGTGCCGATCAGACCGAACCCGGAAGGCGAACCTTCTCGCGAAGAAGAAGACAACGCGCTGTTCTTGACGACGTCGTGTGAGGAGACGCCATTCCCGTGGCAGCGCAGCGCGACGACGGCGACGCGACAGGCAGAAGCGCTCGGCGCGCTGCACGCGCTGCCGGCCGACGACTTCTACCCGTTCGACTCGACGACGGCGCTGGCCAACAGCCTGGTGCCGATCTGCGCCTCCTGGCCCGACGCCTCCGCGGCGCCGGCCGCGCCCGGCGCGCTGCCGAACGTGCCGACGCTGATCCTCTCCGGCGGGCAGGACCTGCGCACGCCCACGTCCGGGGCGAGGGCGGTCGCGTCGCTGATCCCCGATGCGCAGTTGCTGGTCGTCCCCTACACCGGTCACTCGGTGCTCGGCAGCGACTTCAGCGGCTGTGCGCAGGCGGCCGTCGGAGCGTTCTTCGCCGGCACGCCCGTGCAGTCGTGCACGACCACCTCCAACGTCTTTGCGCCGACGCCCGTCGCCCCGCGCAAGCTCGCCTACGTGCGTGCGCCCTCCAGTCTGGGAGGCAAGCCGGGCCGCACGCTCGCGGCCGTGCTCGACGCGATCGTCGACCTCGACCGCCAGGTCGTCGCGGCGACGCTGCAGGCCGAGCAGGAACTTCCAAGCGGGTCGAGCTTCGGCGGCTTGCGCGGCGGCTACGCGCGCCTGACGTCCTCCGCGGCCACACTGAAGGGCTTCTCGTTCGTCAGCGGCGTATCGCTCACCGGGACGTTTCCCGTGCGAAACCACGAACTGCAGCCTGCGACGATCCGCATCAGCGGCGCGAGCGGCGCGCACGGGACGGTCAGGCTGTCGGCGAACAAGCGCGTGAGCGGCACGCTCGGCGGCCATCGCTTCAACGTCAGCCTCACCAAGGTCAAGCTCGCGCGCGCGGGCGGCGCCGGCGAATGGCCCTCGCGACCGGTCGAGCTGCCACTGGCGGGACTTGTCGCCGAACGAGCCATCCCGCTGCGCTGAGGGCGAGGCGACCGGGCGCTGCGCGGGCGCGATTGGCGGCACGCGCGGGATAGCCCGGACCGGCCGGCGCCGGCGGTACTAGGCTGGCCGGATCATGGCCAACGCGCTCGCGTCCGAGACGTCTCCGTACCTGCGCCAACACGCCGAGAACCCGGTCGCGTGGCTGCCGTGGGGCGACCGCGCGCTGCAGCGCGCGGTCGCGGAGAACAAGCCGCTGCTCGTCTCGATCGGCTACTCGTCGTGTCACTGGTGCCACGTGATGGAGCGCGAGTCCTTCGAGGACCCGCGCACAGCCGAGCTGATGAACGAGGCGTTCGTCTGCGTGAAGGTCGATCGCGAGGAGCGCCCGGACGTGGATGCGCTGTACATGGAGGCGGTGCAGGGGATGACCGGACACGGCGGCTGGCCGCTGAACGTGTTCCTCACGCCCGAGCAGCTTCCGTTCTACGGGGGCACCTACTTCCCGCCCGAGCCGCGCCACGGGATGCCGGCGTGGACGCAGGTGCTGCAGGCGATCGCCGAGTCCTGGAGCGAGCGCAGCGAGGAGATCCGCGCCGGTGGCGAGCGCCTTCGCGGGCAGCTGTCCGGCGGAGCTCAGCTGCAGCCCTCCTGCGAGCCGATCCGCGCCGAGGCACTCGGCGCCGCCGTGGCGAAGCTGCGCGAGTCCTTCGACGTCGACGAGGGCGGCTTCGGCGCGGCGCCGAAGTTCCCGCAGGCGTCGGTGCTCGAGTTCCTGCTGCTGCGCGGCGAGCGCGAGATGAGCCGCGCAACGCTGCGCGCGATGGCCGACGGCGGCATCCACGACCAGATCGGCGGGGGCTTTGCCCGCTACAGCGTCGACCGCTTCTGGACGGTTCCGCACTTCGAGAAGATGCTCTACGACAACGCCCTGCTGGCCCGCGCCTACCTGCACGGCTGGCAGGCCTTCGGCGAGCGCCGGCTGCTCGACGTCTGCCTGGACACGCTGGACTGGGCGATGCGCGAGATGCGCGGCCCCGAGGGTGGCTTCTACTCGGCGCTGGACGCCGACTCCGAGGGCGTCGAGGGCCGCTACTACGTGTGGACGCTCGCCGAGCTGCGCGCGGCTCTCGGCGAGGACGCCGAGCAGGCGATCGCCTGGTGGGGCGCGACCGAGCAGGGCAACTTCGCAGACCCCCACCACCCGGGCACACAGCGCGAAGCGCTGGGTCCCGGCCTGAACGTGCTGCAGGATCGCGAGCACGACCACTTCGCGGCCGCTCTGGACCCGCAGACGCGCGAGCGCATCCGCGCGCGCCTGCTGGCGGCGCGCGACAAGCGCGTATGCCCGGCCCTCGACGACAAGCGGCTGACGGCGTGGAACGCGCTGATGATCGCCGCGCTGGCCGAGACGGGCGCACAGCTGCGCGACGCGCCGGTCGACGACGTCGACCCTGCGCTGGCGCAAGCGCTGCTCGACGCGGCGAGCCGCTGCGCGCAGTTCGTGCTCGATCAGCTGCGCGACGAGCGCGGCCGGCTGCTGCGCAGCTACAACGACGGACAGGCGAAGATCGGCGCATACCTCGAGGACCACGCGTTCCTGCTGGAGGCGACGATCGTGCTCTTCGAAACGACGTGCGAGGAGCGCTGGTTCGAGCAGGCGACGGCGCTCGCCGACGAGCTGATCGCGCGCTTCTCAGACCCCGACCACGGCGGCTTCTTCTCGACCGCCTCCGACCACGAGGCGCTGATCGCGCGGCGCAAGGATCTCGAGGACTCGCCGATCCCCGCCGGCGCCTCCAGCGCCGCGATGGGCCTGCTGCGCCTGGCACAGCTGACAGGCGATGAGGACTACGAGCGCCACGCCGTCTCGGTGCTGCGCCTGCTGCACGAGATCGCGCCGCGCCATCCGTCGGCCTTCGGGCATCTGCTGCAGGTCATGCACTGGTACCTGTCCCCCGCCCGGCCGATCGCCTGCGCGGTGCCCGCGCGCCCGCCGCCGAGCGGCGGCGCCTGAACGGGGTCAGGCGCCCAGCACCGCACGGCCAGCCCGGCAGGAAGCGGTGCGCGCGGACCGAATGCAGGGCTCATGGCAAGTCAGCGAGCGCCCGACGCCACTGCGCCCGCGCCCGCGCCCGCGCAGCCGCCGTCGCCAATGCCAGCGCATCACCGGCCGTTCGGCGGCGACCGCTTTGGCATCCTCGCCGAGCGCTTCGCGCGCTTCTTCGGCAAGCCCAAATTCACCGCCGCGGTCTATAAAGGCGGCGCCGCCGCCGCGCCGGCGCCCTGACGGCGCGCCGACAGACCGCTCAGATGATCGACAGGTAGCGGTCGAGCTCCCACTGCGTGACCTGCACGCGGTAGTCGTCCCACTCCTGGCGCTTGATCTCCACGTAGCGGTTGAACATATGCTCGCCGAGCGTGCGCAGGACGAGCTCGGACTGGGCCGTCAGCTCGATCGCTTCGCCGAGGCTCTCGGGCAGCTGCTCGACGCCCAGGCGCCGGCGCTCCTCGCCGGAGAGGTGGTAGAGGTTCTTCTCCATCGGCTCGGGCAGCTCATAGCCCTTCTCGATGCCCTCCAGGCCGGCCTGCAGCAGCACTGCGAAGGTCAGATACGGATTGCACGCCGGGTCCGGGCAGCGCAGCTCCATGCGCGTGGCCTTCTCTGAGCCGGGGTGATACAGCGGTACGCGCACGAGCGCCGAGCGATTGCGCCGCGACCAGGCTACGTAGACGGGCGCCTCGAAGCCGGGGACCAGGCGCTTGTAGGAGTTGACCCACTGGGCGAAGATCGAGCAGATCTCGCGCGCGTGCTTGAGCTGGCCGGCGATGAACGCCTTGCCGATGTCTGAGAGGAAGTACTGGTCGTCGGCGTCGTAGAACGCGTTGACGCCTTTGCTGAACAGCGACTGGTGGGTGTGCATGCCCGATCCGTTCTCTCCGTACAGCGGCTTGGGCATGAACGTCGCGTGCCAGCCGTACTTCATCGCGTACTCCTTGACCGTGATGCGGTAGGTCATGCAGTCGTCGGCCATCTTCATCGCGTCGGCGTAGCGCATGTCGATCTCATGCTGGGAGGGGCCGACCTCGTGGTGGGTGTACTCGACGTGGATGCCGAGCTGGTCGAGTGCGAGCACCGTCTCCCGACGCACGTCGGAGCCGGCGTCGAGCGTCGTCAGGTCGAAGTAGCCGCCTTCGTCGAGCACCTCGGTCGAGCGCGAGTCTTTGAACAGGAAGTACTCCAGCTCCGGGCCGACGTTGAACACGTCGAAGCCCATCCCGTGGGCGCGCTCCAGCGCGCGGCGCAGCACGTGGCGCGGGTCGCCCTCGTAGGGCGTCCGCTCGGGGGTGATCACGTCGCAGAACATCCGCCCCACGCCCTGCTCTTCCGGGCGCCACGGGAGCACGGCGAACGTCGCCGGATCGGGCATGGCGATCATGTCCGACTCCTCGATCGCGTTGAAGCCGGTGATCGACGAGCCGTCGAAGCCCATGCCCGACTCGAACGCGTCGTCGAGCTCCTCGACGTTGATCGAGAACGACTTCAGCTGACCGAGGATGTCGGTGAACCAGAAGCGGATGAAGCGAATCTGGCGCTCGGCGACGATCGCCTTGACGTCGTCCGCGGTTTTCGGCGAGTCCGGCATCGGCGTGACCTTACCGATGGCCCCGGCCCAGCGGTATCGACGGATGGCCAAACCGTCCGCGCGCGCGGCGGCCGGCCAAGTCGCCGCCGGTCAGTGCCCCGCTACGGCGGCTACGAAGTCGGCCACGTCTTCGGCTTCCTTGCCCTGGTAGAGCAAGGCCGGCATCTGGCCGAGGCCGCGCGCGCGACCTTCGGAGATCGCGCTCAGCACGAGCGCCTTGCGGCCCGCCGCCGTCGAGATATCCGCGCCCACGCGCACGTCGAGGTTCGGCCCGATCTGACCGACCGACTTGGTCGCGGCCAGCGTATGGCAGACCGCGCAAGTGCGCGAGAACAGCTCGCGGCCGTTCTGCTCCCGGGCGTTGAGGTGCACGCCGCCCGATCCCACGCTCGCCTTGTGCTCGCCGTTGAACGCCATCACGATCGCCGGCACGGCCAGGCCGAACGCGAACAGCACGATGACCCCCAGCGTGATCGTGCGCTGGCTGGCCCTCGATTCGGTGTGCGGCGCGTGACGCGCGCCGCGCGGTCCCCGGCGCATCGCGACGAAGAAGACACCGAGCCCGAGCAGCAGCCAGGCGAGGACGATGATGATGACCATTGCGCGCGAGAACATATCGCCTGGCGGCGCCGGACGGGCGATCGACCCCTCGCCGGCGGCACAATTGGCGCTTGCCGGCGCCTGCAGTGCCTGGACGAAAGCCCGCCGCAACGCGCGCATGAGCGTTCTCACAGAGAACGCATGCCTTTAGGCGCGGGCAATGTACGGCGCTAACCTGGAGGGTGATCCGGTCGTGAACATACTGCGCCGACTTCCCCTCTCTCGCCTGTTGCTGCTGTGCAGCTTGGTGATCGCGCTCGGCGCATCGGCCACCGCGATCGCCTTCGCGCTCGGCTCCGGTCCGACTCCGCCGCCCAAGCCACTCGCGCAAGCCGTCCACGACGCGCTCGCGGCGGCGCCCGTCGAGGGTGTCAGCGCGAACGTCAAGCTGACCGATCACCTGCTCGAAGGAGCCAGCCTGACGGCCGATCAATCGGGATCGGGCGGCGGCGGCGAAGCCGCCGGCCAGGTCGCCTCAAGTCCCCTGCTCTCGGGCGCGTCCGGACGGCTGTGGGTCGCCAAGGACGGGCGCGTGCGGCTGGAGCTGCAGGCCGAAAAGGGCGACACGCAGGTGCTCTACGACGGGCACACGCTGACCGTCTACGACGCCGCGTCAAACACGCTCTACCGCTACACGCCGCCCGCCGGCACGCCGGGGACCGACACGCACCCCGCGACCGACAAGCGCGAAGTCCCGAGCGTCGCGAAGATCGAAGAAGCGATCGCCAAGCTCGATCACGTCAACGTCTCCGGCGCCACGCCGACCGACATCGCCGGGCAACCCGCATATACGGCGCGCGTCTCGCCGAAGGAAGGCGGCAGCCTGATCGGCGGCGCCGAGCTGTCCTGGGACGCCAACAACGGCCTGCCGCTGCGCGCGGCGCTGTACTCCTCCACGAGCTCCTCGCCGGTGATCGAACTGGCGGCCAGCGAAGTCTCCTACGGACCCGTGAGCGGCTCGGTCTTCGAATTCACGCCTCCCGCCAACGCGAAGATCGAAGAAGTCACGCTGCCAAGCAAGCACGCGAGCAAGCACCCGGCCGGCGCCACCGGCGAACACGCGCGGCCAAAGGTCACGACACACGGCAACGGCATCTCCGGCATCGCAGTGCTGGAAAGCAAGGTCAAGCCGGGTGAGAAGCCGGCGAAGCTCCCCGAAGGACTGCCGAAGGTGAAACTCGACGGCACGACGACGGCAACCGAGCTGCCGACCGCCCTGGGAACGCTGCTCAGCTTCGAGCGCTCGGGCGTGCGCTACCTGCTCGCCGGCGCCGTCACCCCCGCGAACATCGAGGCAGTCGCACGAGGGCTCTAGTCGTGCGGTGCACGGCGGACGCGTCGCCGTTGCCGGCAAGGACGCACAGAGCGTGACTGAGGACGCAGTCAGCGGCGACCAGGCGCCGCCGGTTCGCGCTCGCGGGCTGGTCAAGCGGTATGACGAGGTGCTGGCGGTCGATCACATCGACTTGAACGTGCGCGCAGGCGACGTGTACGGCTTCCTCGGGCCAAACGGCGCCGGCAAGACGACCACGCTGCGCATGGCCCTCGGGCTGATCACGCCGAGCGAGGGCAGCGTGGAGCTGTTCGGGCGCGACCCGCTGCGCCAGGGCGCGCGGGCGCTGGAAGGCGTCGCGGGGTTCGTCGAGGCGCCGCGCTTCTACCCGTACCTCAGCGCGCGTAAGAACCTCGAACTGCTCGCCGCCCTCGACGGCGGCGGCGCGCGTGAGCGCATCGGCGAGGTGCTCGAGATCGTCGAGCTCACGCCCCGCGCCGCCCATCGCGTCGGCGGCTACTCGCACGGCATGAAGCAGCGCCTGGGCATCGCCGCGGCGCTGCTGCGGCGCCCGCGGCTGCTGATCCTCGACGAGCCGGCGACCGGCCTGGATCCGGGTGGGATGCGCGACATGCGCCTGCTGATCCGCCGTCTGGCCGGCGAAGGGATCACCGTGCTGCTCTCCAGCCACCAGCTGCCCGAGGTGCAGGAACTGTGCGACCGCGTCGCCATCGTCGACTCGGGTCGCGTCGTCTACGAGGGCGCGCTCGCCGACCTGCGCCGCCAGGGCGGGGCCGGCTATCGCCTGCGCACGACCGACGACACGCGCGCGCTGGGCGTCCTTGACGAGCAGACCGGCATCGAGCATGCGGCCGCCGGCGAGCACGGACTCGGCTTTCAGGCCGAGGAGCCCGCGGTCGGCGCGCTGTCGCTCGCGCTGGCGCACGCCGGCGTGGGAATACTCGCGCTGACTCCCGAGCTGGCGACGCTCGAGGACCTGTTCTTCCGGCTCACCGAGGGCGGCGCGGCGGACGGCGCGGCGGACGG
>Ga0208714_1000313_pt1 | contig 14241 bp, 11 predicted proteins | sample NGESurshal072012_3_FD_184461 | JGI IMG/M metagenome (GOLD analysis project Ga0208714, IMG submission 184461) | Arctic peat soil microbial communities from Barrow, Alaska - NGEE Surface sample 415-1 shallow-072012 (SPAdes) | ecosystem: Environmental > Terrestrial > Soil > Wetlands > Peat ... | reverse complement strand
GGGATACGGCGAGCGTGTGGCGGAAAATCAACGCCGCGTTTTTCACATCGCCTATGGCATTCTGGGGAACCGGGCGGATGCCGAGGACGTGGCGCAGGAAACATTTCTGCAGGCGTACCGGAAATATTCTTCGTTGCGAGCGGCGGACAAGTTTCGCGCATGGGTGAATCGGATCGCGTTTCGTCTGGCGCTGAACCGGCAACGGGGGATGCGACGGCGCCTGACACGGGAAACAGGATGGCACGCCCAGGGAACGGGCGATTCGGTGGACGGAATGAGCGACGCGGAGAAGGGCGTGCTTGTGGAGCGGTTGCGGAACGAGATTGAAGAATTGCCGGAGAAACTGCGGAGCGTGCTGCAATTGTCGATTGTGGAAGACATGGACGCGGCGGATGTAGGCGTGGTGCTGGGAATACCGGCGGGTACGGTGAGGTCGAGGCTACACACGGCGCGAAAGCTTTTACTGGAAGCGATGAAATGAAGAACAATTGCAGGAAATGGAAAAATGAGTTGTTGGAGGCGGCGCTGACGGGAGCTACGGCAGGCGGCCTGGAAGAACATTTGTTGACGTGCGCTGGGTGCGCGGAGGAATTGGCGGAGCTGCGTGCGAAGCGGGAAAGGTTGAACGCGCTTCTGCCGCTGGTGGCGCTGGGGGCGGAGCCGGCGGCGGGATTTGGCGCGCGGGTAATGGCCGCTGCGGAATCGGCGGAAGAAACGAGGCGAGGGCGGGCATGGCGAGTATGGGGATGGTCGGGCGCGATTGCGGTGATGGCGACGACTATTGTGGTTGGATTGGCGCTGCAGTGGAGAACAGTGAGCACCGTGCCGGAGAGCGAACTGGCGGGGGCGAAGAAGCTGGCGAAATGGCGAGCGCCAAGCGATGTGCTGTTGGAAACTCCGGGGCGGGAGATTTTGTGGAAAACGCCGAAGCTTGGCGAGTCGTATCTGCACGTCAGCGAGAAATCGAATGAGGAGGAATGAAATGAAAGCGAAATTTCTGTTGGCGTGCGCAGTGATGATGCTGGCGGTGGGAATGATCCGTGGACAACAGCCGGAGCAAGACCCGATCGGGCAGAACTTGTTTGCGCCGGACGTGGTGATGCAGCACCAGGAAGCCATTGGACTGAACGACGAGCAGAAAAATTATTTGAAGACGGAAATCCGCCAGGCGCAGGTGAAGTTCACGGAGTGGCAATGGAAGCTGCAAGACGAAATGGAAAAGATGGCGGCGCTGGTGAAGCAGCCGCGAATCGATGAGCAAGAGGTTTTGGGGCAGTTGGAGAAAGTGCTGGCGATTGAGCATGAGATCAAGAAGGCGCAGGTGACGATGCTGGTGCGGATAAAAAATAAGTTGACGGTGGAACAGCAGGCCAAGCTGGTGGAGATCCGAAGCAGGACGGGGAATAAGTGAAGTTGTGAAGGGATGCCCACGGCATTCGCCGTGGGCTAACTTTCTGCGGTTGCGGACGCACGGGAAGACGACCGCGCTATTGGGGCTTGCGTTCGTTTTGATCGAGAGTGCCGATCATCAATAGGTTGCCGGTTTTGGCGTCGAAGGCGGCGTAGGCTCGCGAGAAGCGAGCAGCCTTGGCGTTGGGCGGACCAGTGAAGACGAAGGAGCCGACGAGTGTGGCGAAGCCGATGCGGGCGGTCTCTGCGAGTCCGGCGTTGGCGCCGTTGAGGCGAGTGGCAAGTTCGGCATTGGTGAGGAATTCCAAAGTGTCCACGGTGAAATCATTCGTGGTGGTATAGTTCATGGGCAGATTGTGAGTTTTGAAATAGTTGGAGACATCTGTTTTGTCGAAGGGCGTGGCGCCCGGCTTCACGGTTAAAGCGGTGGAGCCCTGCGGGCGTTTTGGAGGATCCTTGGGAATGTTCAAGGCAATTTTCTTTTGCTCGCGGTCATCATCGTCGTGGTGACAACCGGCGGTGAAGGCGGCAAGCGGCAAAAGAACTAGAGCGATCCAATTTGTGCGCTTCATGATCATATTCTCCTTTTTGGCCTAGCTGCAGCAATGCGTAGTGAATTGGCCGCCTTCGGGTGGAGGCGGACCGGAAGGATCGATGGTCCAGGAAGCGAACGGAGGATTGGCGCTGGTGACGCCAGTCTTGGTGGTCTGACGGTTGTACCAGAAAACATATTCTGGACCGAGGATCTGCACAGCCCAAATGTTGCGGGTGAAATTGGCGGTGCCTGCGGAAGCGCCATTGGTTCCGGCAAGTTCCTGGCCGATCATGACCACGTCGCCAGACATGGTATTGCTGGTGGAAGTTCCCTGATAGAGCGTGCTGAGGCCATCGTTGTACAACCACACCTGGAAAATGCCAGGGCCGCTGCGGCCATCCTTGATGATCATGTAGTGGTCAGTGGTTCCTTCGGCGTCGGCTGAGCCGAGGATGTGAAGGTTGAAGGTGTTGGAATTCATGGGGCGGCTGTCGGCCCAGAAAAATTGCGCGCTTTGTCCGTCGATGAAGAAATAGCCCGCCTCAACCCAGCATTGGCCGAAAGGATTGCCGGTGCATCCGGCGGATTTGTTGTCGATGAGCCAGAGTTCGTCGTCGACGAACCCGCCGCAACCGGAAGGACAATTGACGGAAGCGCGGAGGATGTCCGAGTAGGCGCCAAAATATTCCGACTTCTCCTGCCAACTGGTAATGCCGTAACAGTGGCCAGAGCTGGGATTGCCGCAGGAATAATTTACGGCTTGGGCGGAACCGGCGAAGAGAAGTAAGGCCAGGGCGAGCAGGGAGATTCGGGTGACGACGGAAACGAAAAAGGAATGCTTACTGGGGATGAACATAGAGTTAGCTCCTCGAAGAGCACGCTCTGGTTGCGGGCGTGGTCGTCGTTGACATTCGTAATGGGAAGCCCTGGCGGCGTGGTGGCCGTTGGTGCTTATGAGTGGTAGTGAGTGAATAGGGCAAAACGTTTCATATTTGGATCAGGCAGAGAAAAGAAGAAGGGAAAGAGAAAGAACGGATTAACGCAGAGCCACTGAGGACGCAGAGAAGAGAACAGAAGGAAAACCCAAGACCCACACGCAACTACAGCGTGTGGGGCAGCCTTAGTGGAATAAAAGTAAAGGAAATCCAGGAGCACAGTCAGGAGTGGCTGTGCCACGAAGATCACGGGCAGTTCTGCGCTAACAGGACTGAGAAAATGACGCTGGCATTCCCGGTGAACAGCACCGGGACGCCAAGGATGCGGAAAGCCAGCGCTACTCAGAGGGATCGCGCCTACGGGGCGAGTTGATAGCTGACGAAGGCGAAACGTTTGCTGTCGGGAGACCAGGAAGGGACGTTGATGGTGCCCTGGCCCCCGAAAAGTCTTGCGAGGACGGTGATTTTGCCGTCAGAAAGAGACATGAGGCGGAGGAGGACATCTTTGTTGGGAGGATGTCCGACGACGGATTTGTCGAAAGAGATGATAGTCATGAATTTGCCGTCGGGGGAGATGTGGGGGAACCAGTTGTTGTATTCGTCGTGAGTGATCTGTTCCTGCGCGGAGCCATCGGAATGCATGCGCCAGATTTGCATTTGACCGGTGCGCACGGAATTGAAGTAGATGAATTGGCCGTCGGGCGAATATTCGGGGCCGTCGTCTAGACCTTCCGCGGTGGTGAGGCGAGTTTCTTCGCCGCCGTCGACGGGAATGGAGTAGATGTCGAAATTGGCGTTGCGCTCACCGACGAAAGCGAGGGTTTTGCCATCGGGCGACCAACCGTGCCAATAAGATGGAGCGTTTTTGGTGATGCGTTTGGGAGTACCGCCGGCGATGGGGAGAGTGTAGACGCGGGAGTTGTGATCGTCCTGGGATTGATCGCTGACGACTAGCATTGTGCCATCGGGAGAGATGCCGTGATCGTTGTTGCAGCGATTGGCGAAGCCAGTGTCGATTTCTTGCGGCGCGCCGCCGGTGGCGGGAATTCTCAGAATATGGCCTTCGCGGTTGAAGAGCATGTAGCTGCCGTCGCGGGACCAGTTGGGGGCTTCGAAGTGTTCGGGAGCGACATAAAGAACGCGGCGGTCGGTGGAATCGATGGAGATGGTTTCTAGGGTGCTGTATAGCTTCGGCTCGGGGACGACCGAGGGGGTGCCGATTTTTACGTTTGAGAAAACGGCGCGCTCGACGATTTCTTTTTCGTGGGAGCAGACGCCGATGCCGATGTAAAACGGACCGGTGAGCGGAACACGGATGGAGCCGCCGGAGATCTGCGGTTGGTCGTTGGCGTGGGCGAGGGACAGGTAGAAATAGTCGCCACGTTTTTCCAGGAGCAAGCGAGTGGGCTTGGAGATAGCGGCTTGAATTTCATGGGTGGTGCCGCCGGGTTCTTCGCGAAATTGCAGAGAAGTGAGGCCGTCGCCGTGTAGGGCGATATCGGCGTAGGGGGAACTGACGTCGAGTGACTGACGAATCATGAGGACGGCTTTGCGATGGGGATTTTTGCCGGCGCCGATGAAGGAAATGTCGGCGCTGATGGAAGCGTCGCCAGAAACTTTCTTCCAGGCGAAATAGAAATCATCCTGGGCGAACCAGAGATCGCCGCCGCCTCCAGCAACGGTGTAGGAGTGGGTTTGGGCGTCGTATTTGATTTCGCCGGGGAGTTGGACGTTGCCGATGTTCTTGCTGCCTTCGAAGATTGTGGCGGGTTGATCGGTGGCGCGAAGGAGTGCGGCGAAGGAGAAGAGTAGTAGGAAGAGCAAAGGTGCGTGGAGATGAGATATGGAATGTTGGTGGCACGAGCTTTTCATGGGAGTCCTCAATCTGCCGAGTTGGTGCAGGGCGGCGGAGATTTTCGGTGAGTGCATTGTGTTGGAGCGGGTGGTTACGAGGTGAGGATAGCACTTTTTGGGGAGGGTAAAGAAGAAGAGAAGAATTTAACGCAGCGACACAGAGGACAGGAAGAAGAAAAAAGAAACGGAATCAACGCAGAGATCACGGAGCAGAGATCACAGAGCAGAGGAACCCAAGGGCACGGGGCCCCTGCGGCGGCAAGCAGGAGTGACTGTGCCACGGTTCGTGGTGGGCTGGAGGTGTTGCTGTTGGCAGAAAGTTCCATTGACGTTACCCTATTGGGCGGACTAACGTCCTAGGTCCTAGAACTGTCCGTTCATTCCACGAAGTAATTGGGGGACCAAGTTGAATTCTCCACTGGTTCGATTTTCCGTAATTTTGCTTCTATGTGTGGTTGGGTGTGTATGTGAGCCCGCACGAGCGCAAGGGCAAGCGGTTAGCGGGCAGGCGCGCGTCAATGAAAGCAGGCAAGTTCGATTGAGCGGGACGGTGCACGCGCTGGCGCGGGCCGAGAATGATCGCGGGGCGGTGGAAGATTCCTTCAGGGCGGAGCGGATGATCGTGATACTGAAGCGGCCGGCGGAGCGAGAAGCGGCGCTACAGGGATTTTTGCGAGAAGCACACACGGCGGGTAGGGCGGGCTATCACAAATGGATCAGCCCGGAAGAATTTGGGGCGAAGTTTGGCGCGCGAGATGAGGATGTGCAGCAGGTGCAGTCGTGGCTGCAAGCGCACGGGTTTGCGGTGACGCGATTGACGAAGAGCAGGGACTATCTGGAATTTTCCGGCACGGCAGCGCAAGTGCGGGAAGCTCTAAAAACGGAAATTCATCAATATGAGGTGGACGGGAAGAATTATTTCTCGATTGCGGCGGAAGTGTCCCTGCCGGAGGAGATTGCGCCATTGATCAAGGGGTTTGCGCCGCTGAACACGTTTCCGCTAACGAGTTTCGTGAAAGAGGTGGGCAGAGCAACACTGTCGGCAGGAAGAAAAGGAGTGACGGCGGACTTCACGACGACGAATGGAACGAAAACGATTTACCCGCTGGCTCCGGAAGATTTTGCCACGCAATACAATCTGGGGCCGTTGTATCAGGCGGGAGTGGACGGAACGGGAAAGACGATAGGAATAGTGGGGCGGGCGAATCTGGATTTGTCGACGGTGGATGCGTTCCGGAAGTTGTTTGGGCTGGCTGGGAACAATACGCAAGTGGTGATTGACGGAGAAGATCCGGGAATCGGGATTACTCCAAGCGTGGAAGGCTTTCTGGATGTGGAGGTGAGTGGAGCGGTGGCGCCCAAAGCGGCAGTGAATTATTACATTGGAGGCGGAACGCATTTTCAAGACGGGCTGATTCTGGCAACGATGCGGGCGATTGAAGATAACCAGGCGGATGTGATCAGCGTGAGTTATGGGGAGTGCGAACAAGCGCTGGGGCCGATGGGAAACATGATGTGGGCGGGATTTTGGGAGCAGGCGGCGGCGCAGGGGCAGACGGTTTTGGTGTCCAGCGGGGATTCCGGCCCGACGGTTTGCCCAGGGCTAGGACAAGTGCTGAATGGGAACGTGTCGTTCCTGGGATTGAACGTGAATGGGCTTGCGTCGACGCCGTGGAATGTGGCGGTAGGGGGAACGGATTTTTATTACGCGGACTATGCGACGAGAGGAGCCAGTATAGCGAATCTTTGGAATGCGACGAATGACGCGAATTTCGGGTCGTTGAAAGCGCCGCTGCCAGAGCAGCCGTGGGATAACCCCCTGGGATTTAATATCACGCCGTTGTCGGCAACGAATTTTGGAGTGCCGGGAGCGGCGGGGGGTGGAGGGGCCAGCAGTTGTTCGCAATTTACGAGTCCGGGCGGATTTTTGGGAAATGGGAGTACTTGCTTGAGCGGCTATGCGAAGCCGGTCTGGCAGAATGCGCCGGGAGTGCCTGGCGATGGAGTCCGGGATTTGCCGGACGTGTCACTGTTCGCGGCAAATGGGAGGAATTTGACGGCTTACGCGATTTGCGCAGAGCCGAACAACTGCGCGGCGGTGCCGACCGGAGAGCCACAAGTATTTCTGGTGGGAGGAACATCGGCGTCGGCGCCCGCGATGGCGGGAATCATGGCGCTGGTCAACCAGAAATACGGAAGGCAGGGGCAGGCAAACTTTACGCTGTATGCCCTGGCGCGGCAACAGCCGAGCGTGTTTCACGATATTACGACGGGAACGAATGATGTGTTGTGTTTTGCCAATGCGCAGGATTGCACGACGCCGGTGACGGGATTGCCGCCGATATTTTCGACCGGGCCGATCGCGATTGAATCTTACGGAGTGTACGAGGCCGCGCCGGGATACGATCTGGCGAGCGGGATAGGGAGCGTGGACGCGAACGCTCTGGTGAACAACTGGAACAAGATCACATTTTTGCCGACGAGCACAATGTTGCAGATTTCTCCGGCGTCGATTGTGCATGGTTCACCGGTCAGTATCACGACGACGGTGAAGGCGGTGTCGGGGACGGTGGTGCCGGGTGGAGACGTGAACATCAGCACCACTTCGCCACAGCCGTTAGTGAAGGGAAATGAACTGACGTTGAATGCGGGAACGGCTACGGCAAATTGGAATTATTTCCCCGGTGGAACGTATAGCGTGACGGCGAATTATGCGGGAGACGGAACATTTGCGACGAGTAGTTCCGCGCCATCGACACTGACGGTGACGGCGGAACCGAGTGCGACGTCGTTGCTCTTGCGCTACGAGTATGAAGATCCGTCTTCGCAGCAACTTTTGTTTGTGGGAAATGTGATGAATGGAGGACAGGTACCGTTCAGCAGTTTGTTGACATTTTCGGCGCAGCCTAGCGGGCAGAGGAGCCAAGACACGGGGGATGCGACAGGAACGGCGACGTTCACGGATGGAACGACATCGGTGACGGTGCCGATGAATGCGCAAGGTGAGGCGACGTGGTCACCGCAAACCTTGGCGATGGGAGCGCACTCGGTGAGTGTGAGTTATTCGGGGGATGCGAGTTATAGCGCGTCGATAGCGGGACCGCTGGCGTTTACGGTGGGTAAGGGGATACCAGTGGCGAGTGTGGGACTGGAGACCTTGCCGACCGCTATCGTTCCAAGCGGTGGATTGGGTCAAGGCGAGTACCAAGCGGGATCGAGCGTGGTGGCGCACGTGAAGATCGCGGCGCTGAACTCATTCGTACCGCCGACGGGAAACGTGACGATAACGTTCGGGACGCTAACGCAGACGGTAGCGGTGACGCCGACGGCGTACTCCAATCAAGGGCTTTCGGCGGCAAATGTAACGTTTGCGAATGTGCCGGCGGGGACGTATTCGTTAAGCGCGACGTATGCAGGAGACAGCAACTGGAATACGGCGAGTTTCACTTCTCCGTCGCACTTTGTGTTTGTAGCGGGAACGGCCGCGACAACGACGACAACGTTGACGGCGACGCCGACTAGCGTGGATAGCGCGGGGTCGGTGAAGTTTGCGGTTACGGTAAGCTCGACGGTGCCGCAACCGGGTGGGCTGGCAGAACTGTCGGCGAACGGGACGATTTTTGCAGTGATCGGGTTGAACTCCACTTCGAGTGGCGGAGCGTTAACGAACACGGGAAGCGTAACGGTTCCGGGAACAGCGTTGCCGTCGGGAACGCTGCAAGTCATCGCGATTTACACGGGGAGTTTGGGGCAGGGGCCATCGACGAGCGCGCCAGTGCAGTTGAACGTTAATTTTAACGACTTCACGATGTCGACGGCGGCACAGAGAGTGGTGGTGAAGTCGGGGGGGAGTCTGGGGGTGCCGTTGCTGCTGGGCGGGCCGAATGGAGGCGGCACCACGGTGTCGCTGGCTTGTTTGCCTTCGGCGACGAGTTTTAGTTGCTCGCTGAGCCCGGCGACGCAGACGTTGAAGGGCGCGGGATCCGCGATGATGACGGTGAACGCGTACGTTATGCAGACGCGCGCGGCGGCGAATGTGGAGCGCGGTGCCTGGCAGCTTGCGTGGCTGACGGCTAGCGGAGGATTTGCCTTTGGATTTGTTTTTATTTTGGCATTGCCGAAGCGGAAGCACTTTGGTGGAGTGCTGCTTTGTTTCGGGCTGATGGCGGTTGGAACGTTTGCGGCAGGATGCGGAGGAGGGTCTTCGAGCGGACCGCCACCCCCACCACCGCCGGTGAAGCTGAACGCTCCTGCGGGAACGTACAGCATTGTAGTAACAGGGGTGGCTGGAGGAGTAACGCATAACAGCAAGGTTGAAGTGGTGGTCGAATAGCGAGACTTAGGCGGAGGATTAGGACAAAGGGTGCAACTGCAATGAACAAAAACAAAGTGGCGATGGTTTTGTTTGCCGTGGCGGGATTGGTGCTGGGGGCAGAAGCGCTACGCGCGGCACGGAGTGCCGCATCCAGCGGGACAATCGTGGCGGCAGGGCAGATGCTTTCGGCGCGGGCGGATCATAGCGCGACGTTGTTGCAGGATGGGAGGGTGTTGATTGCCGGCGGGCTGGTGAAGAACGGACAATTTTTGAAAACGGCGGAGCTGTACGATCCGGAGAAGAAGAGTTTCGTGGCCACGGGCGAGATGAGCGTGGGCCGCGTGGGGCAGGCAGCGGTAAGGCTGAAGGATGGAGAAGTATTAGTGGTGGGCGGATGGGAAGTGAGCGGATCGACGGACAGCGCGGATTTGTATGATTTGAAAACAGGAAAATTCAGCGCGCTGCCGGCGATGAACAGCAAGCGAGCGCGGCCGACAGCCACGCTGCTGAATGATGGAAGGGTGCTGATCGCGGGCGGAGGATTGAGCGACCGAGCGGGGGAAAAGTCTGCGGAGATTTATGACCCGAGCACGAAAAAATTTACGCGATCGGGCGAGATGAGTGTAGGGCGGATCGTGCATTCGGCGAACTTGCTGCCCGATGGGAAGGTGCTGATCGCCGGAGGAATGGAGAACGGAAAGGTTACAGCAACGGCGGAGGTTTATGATCCAGCTTCGGGGAAATTTACGCGGGTGGGTTCGCTGAAGACGGCGCGCTACAAACACACCGCCGGAGAGCTGCCGGACGGCAGAGTGCTGATCGCCGGAGGTTCCGACGAGAGGGATGGAGCGGGGACGTTAGCGTCAGCTGAGATTTTTGATCCAAACAGCGGCAAGTTTAGTGATGCGCCGGCGATGGCGAACGCGAGGTATAAGCTGCCGGAGCAGGCGGCGACGCTGAGGAATGGGGATGTGCTGGTTGCGGGCGGAAGTGCCAGCGGGGAAATATACGATGCCAGGAAAAATGCGTTCGTGGTGGTGGATGGAGGAACGGGCAAGCTGCAGTGGTATTTGAGCGAGACCGCTTTGGCGAATGGAGATGTACTGCTGGCGGGAGGATACTCTACAAACTATCAAGCGACAAACCAGGTTTGGGTGTACCGGCAGAAGTAAGAAGGAATCAGAAGAGCCGGGAAAGAAGTTGAGGCGCAAGCGGGCGAGTTGGAGAGTCAGAAAGCTCTAAAGTCAAAGAGCGCGAGCCGAGAATTGGATTGGTCCTAGGACCTTCGGTGGAGGTTGGTGAGTAGTGCAAAACACTTCCGTAAAATGCAAAAAAGAATTCCTGATTAATGAAAATATTTACGCAAGCGCCAGTTCGAGAAAAGCTTAACCGAGTTGTCAACGTGAAATTGCCCCAAATGTCCTAAGATGTCCCGACCTGTCTCTTGCTGTTAAACCAGAATTTGCGCAATATCGCGGAAACGTACGGCTGCACGCGTTTCACTTCGCCCAAGTTGTCTGCTGCGGGGGCAAATGACTTCATTGGGCGCGAGAGGTGAAGGATGTTGCAGCCGTATTTTTACAGCCACGACGCCGGGTCAGGGGCAAATTCCGGCGACGGGAACATTGAGCCTTATCTCCCACGTCCTTCCTTATCTTCTACATCCTTAATTTGAACCAGATCCTGCAGATCGACGTGACCGGCGGGCATACTGCGCCGGCGATAACGCTACTGACGGCGAAAATCCCGGCGGTTTAGGGCGAGCACGGAGCGAAGTTTGAAAGGCGAATCGAGGTCGTGGAGGCGCGAGCTTCCACGGCCTCGATTCTTATTTGTGGGGGAGAGGAGCGACGGAGAAATGGGCGAGAAATTGTTACATGGCATACAAAGTTTGTGAAAACAGAATGCGGAGAGTTTTGGTATTATTCCGAGGCTGATTCCGCCCGGAAAAGGTGAAGGCGACCATGAAAAATCGAACTGCCGCGTTGATCGGATTGGGAATTTGCGTGGGACTTCTGGGATGCGGGACGTCCGATACCAAGAAGATGTCGGAGGATGTAAAAGCGACAGGGAATGCGGCGCAACAGGCCGGCGCAGATGCGGTGGATGCCACGAAGAAAGTGGTGGGCAGCACTGCGGACGCTACGAAGGATGCGACTTCAAAAGCAGTAGACGCGACGAGTTCGGCGACTTCTGATGCGATGGATAAGACCAAGAAGATGGCGGACGACGCAGCCAATGCGACGAAGAAGGCGTACGACGCCACGGCGGAGAAGGCGAAGGAAGTGAGCAAGGACGCAGTGGCGGGATCGAAGAAGGCGGCGACGGCGACGGGAGAGTTTGTGGAGGACGCGGCCAAGAAGACAGAAGCGGCTGCGAAAAAGGCCGCGGATGCGACAAAGAAAGCGGTAGAGGATACGACGAAGCCTGCTGGTAAGCCGTAGTCGTTGTTTGCGAACGAGGAGAGAAACCCAAGAGCAACAGCCCCCCTTCGGGGCAAGCAAGAGTGACTGTGGCACGGTTGGTTGGAGAAGAGGGCGGCGTCAAGTCTCCATCACGGAGAGCAATGAGCGGTTAGGAAAGAGAAAGGGTGGCTTCGGGCCGCCCTTCTATTTTGCGTTCAAGATTCTAAACCGCTGGAGAATCAGGGAGCGTCGGGACGGCGCTTGAGCGTTGGGCGATCGTCGTCGGTGCTGCTTGGGTCGGTCTGTTGGGTGGTCTGTTTGTTCTTGTCGGACTGCTCGGTCTTGGTGCGGAGCGTGGGCTTGCCGGGGGCGTTGTCCTGGACCTTGCGGGCAAACATGACGTTGCGGAGGCGAGCCTTGACCATATCAAATTCGGAAGTGGTGACAATGTATTCGTCCTTGTCGGGCAGAATGCGGGCAATTTCTTTTTGTGTGTCGGCAATGCGCTCGGGGGTCGGCGGATGCGTGGAAAAGAACTTGGGAATAGTGCCGGGGCGGCGCTTTTCGTCGGCTTGGATGCGCTCGAAGAAAGTGACGTAGGCGTTGGGGTCGTAGCCAGCCTTATACATATACTGCAAGCCAAGGAAATCGGCTTCGCGCTCGTCGTCGCGGGAGAATTTCAGGTAGGAGAGTGGGATGGCCAGGTTTAGCGCCTGATAGATACCGTAACCGGCCCAGCCGCCAGGGCCGAGGAGCATCAGGGGGATGGTGGCGAGCTGCATCATTTCGCCCTTGGTGGCTTGCTTGGTGCCGTGGCGCGCGGTGACATGAGAGATTTCGTGGGCCATCACACCTGCGAGTTCGGATTCTTCCTGGGCGCGGAGAATGAGTCCACTGTTGACGTAGAAGAAACCGCCGGGAAGAGCGAAGGCGTTGACTTCGTCAGAGTCGATTACCTTGATGGTGAAAGGTACCTTGGCGTCGGAGTTGCGGACGAGGTTTTGGCCAACGCGGTTGACAAATTCGACCACGACGGGGTCGTCGATGAGCTTGGAGGAGCGCTCAACTTCCTGAGCCAGGCCCTTGCCCAAGGCGATTTCATGCTCGATGGAGTAAAAATTGACGCCCTTGCCGACGTTGCGGTTACCGATGGCTTCGACGTCTTCCTTGGAGTTCTTGGGATGGACGGTCTTTTGTTGGGCGACGGGATCGTCCGAACCGGGCTTCTTGGCGGCAGGCGCAGTTGAGGCCGGAGGAGCGGGCGCCTTGTCGGGAGGAAGCTGAATACCGACGGGATCCTGAGATTTGGAGTCCTGTGAAGTCGTTGCAGGGGTCTGCTGGGTGGTAGGCGCAGGAGCGGGATTCTGAGCGGGAGTCGTAGATTGAGCAGCGGAAACGGCGACCGGACCGGTGACTATGGCCCAGGCGATTAAGAGAGTTAAACGGTGTTGCAAGAGCTTCCCCATCTTCAAACCTCCCCATCCATCGACAGAAGTATAGCACCCGGCATGGACCGGTGGGCCCAGTGCTTATGATGTAGGGAGTGACCAGAAGGTTTCCCGCGGAGGCTGGGTGGAGCCAGTAAACTGGGGAAGGGGGAATTGTTGACACTTTTGGCGGAGGTCTCTAGAGTCAGAGATGGCTTATGAGCGTGCGAAAACTCCAGATTGGGCAGTTGTGGAAGAAGGAAGATAGCGGGGAGATATACCTGGTGACGCGGGTGTATAGCGAGGCGTTGAGCACGATAGCGGTGCTGCGGAAGTCTGGTGCGGAAGAAGAGAGCGTCACGCGGGTAAAGGTGGAGCGGACGGGCAAGGGGCAGAACCTGCCAGGGTTTACGCCAGCGGTGGATGACGATTCGGTTTAGCGGGATCAGTCGAGAGTAAGACTAGGATTCAGAAAAGAAGGCTGGCCAGCCTGACGGCCGACACCTACATTCGGAAATACCCCCACAAGTTGGGTTAGATGGAGCGGACCTGGAGGTCCACTATGTTGTCTACCTGCATTAGTTCTCTTTGCAGGAAGGGCTCGCCGTATTTTACGCCGATTAGATGGCCATTGTGGCGGGCCAGGAGTTCCATGCGATTGTCGAGTTCGTCGATGGCCAGATAGACCCGCTGCATGCGCTCGCTTTTGGCGGGTCGGAACTGGGAGCCATAGGCGAGGATGGCGCGGTGGCGGGTCTCGTATTGCTTGGTGATGTCCACGACGAAGGTGGTGGGCATGCCTTCGAAGGATGTGGCGTAGAGAATTTTGAAGGGACGATAAGGCTCGCCCTCGAGGGGAATTTGTTTGAGGCCGGCGAGAAAGCAGCCTTCGTAGCCAAGGGTGCAGGCGTGGTAGTGGTCGGGATGGCGCGCTTCCCAGTAAGGGAGGATGACGGTGCGCGGGCGAAGTTCACGAATGATCTTGGCGAGACGAAGCTTGTGCGGACGAGTGGGCTGGACATCGGAGTCAGGAACACCGAGAGTTCCGCGCCAGGAAACTTTCAGGATTTTGGCGGCGCGAGCGGCTTCTTTGGCGCGGGTTTCGGGTGTACCGCGAGTGCCCATTTCTCCGGCCGTGAGATCGAGGATGCCGGTTTTGTAGCCCTGTTGGGCCATTTTGAGGAGAGTGCCGCCACAGGTGAGTTCCACGTCATCGGGGTGAGCGGCGATTGCGAGCACGTCTAGTTTCATGGGGCACCTCGAGAAGCAGCGAAAATTTTAGCACTAAGTGAGGCGGAGAAGCCCACAACGAGGCAACTTGTGAGCCAGAGTTCGTCGTTGGCAGAGGATGTGGTATTTT
>Ga0208714_1000312_pt1 | contig 14250 bp, 12 predicted proteins | sample NGESurshal072012_3_FD_184461 | JGI IMG/M metagenome (GOLD analysis project Ga0208714, IMG submission 184461) | Arctic peat soil microbial communities from Barrow, Alaska - NGEE Surface sample 415-1 shallow-072012 (SPAdes) | ecosystem: Environmental > Terrestrial > Soil > Wetlands > Peat ... | reverse complement strand
CCTCGGTCTTGGCCTGGCTGGACGCCTCGATCACCACCGGCACGCGCTTCGCCTTGAGTTCTGCGACCACGCGCGGCTCCTGGTGATGGGGCGGATAACGGTAGAAGACGTGCCGGCCGTCCTTGAGCACGAGGTGCACACGGCGCAGGAGCTTGTTGATCGTCGCTTCCGCGATCGTTCCGCTGTCGAGCTGCTGGCGGAACGCCGCCGCGCCCTCTTTCTGCTCCAGCGCGGCTGCCGAGGCGGGCAGCAGGGCGAGAAGGAACAGCGCAAGGACTATCCCGAGGGGCCGCGTGAGCTTCGCAGGCAGATCCTTCATCGGCCCTACCCTAATGCCTGCGCCCGTACGGTGTCGCGACGATAGGCGCGTACCGCCAGGGCGCCGAGGAGCGCCCTCCCCGTGGTGATCACCAGCCACGCCCTCCGTCCACGGGTGTCGCTCTCTCGGCGGTTACGATCGTGGCGGCCCGCCCGGGAGATCGATCACTTGCGCAGCTGCCTGGCCGTCTTCACGCGCTGCACCCGCGACAGCTCGACCTTGCGCATGCGCACCGAGGAGGGCGTCGCCTCGACCGCCTCGTCCTCGCGCACGAACTCCAGCGCCTCGTCGAGCGTCAGCTTGCGGTGCGCGTCAAGGCGCACGAGCACGTCGGAGGTCGATGAACGCATGTTCGTCAGGTGCTTCTCCTTGACCGGGTTGACGTCGAGATCCTCAGCGCGCGAGTTCTCGCCGATGATCATGCCTTCGTAGACCTCCTCGCCCGGGCCGACGAACAGCGAGCCGCGCTCCTGCAGGGTGAACAGCGAGAAGGTGACCGTCGCCCCGCGGCGGTCGGCCACGAGCACGCCCGAGTTACGGGTCAAGAGCTCGCCCGCCCACGGCTCCCAACGGTCGAACACGTGGTGCATGATCCCGGTGCCGCGGGTCTCGGTGAGGAACTCGGTGCGGAAGCCGATCAACCCGCGCGCGGGAATCAAGTAGTCCATGCGCACCCAACCGGTGCCGTGGTTGATCATGTGCTCCATCCGCCCCTTGCGCGCGGCCAGAAGTTGGGTCACCGTGCCGACGTACTCCTCGGGGACGTCGACCGACAGCAGCTCGACCGGCTCGTGTCGCTTGCCATCGATCTCGCGCTCGACCACGTGGGGCTGTCCCACCGTCAGCTCGAAGCCCTCGCGACGCATCATCTCCACGAGCACCGCCAGCTGCAGCTCACCGCGGCCCTGGACCTCATAGGTATCCGGGCGCTCGGTCTCCTTAACGCGCAGCGACACGTTTCCGACGAGCTCTTGATCGAGCCGCGCCTCGATCTGCCTGGCGGTCAGCTTCGTCCCGTCTTTGCCGGCCAGCGGCGAGGTGTTTGCGCCGATCGTGATCGACATCGCGGGCTCGTCCACGGTGATCACCGGCAGCGGGCGTGGATCCACGGGGTCGGCAAGGGTCTCGCCGATCGTCACGTCGGCGATCCCCGCCACGGCGATGATCTCGCCCGGCCCGGCCTCCGGCGCATCGACGCGGTCGAGCGCGTCGGTGACGTACAGCTCCGCCACGGTCGCTTTCTGGATCGAGCCGTCGGCGCGACACCAGGCGATCTGCTGGCCCTTGCGGATCGTCCCGTTGCGCACGCGACAGATCGCCAGACGCCCGACGTACGGGGAGGCGTCGAGGTTCGTCACGAGCGCCTGCAGCGGATGGTCGGGTTCGTACGTGGGCGCGGGAATCCGCTGGAGCAGCAGGTCGAGCAGCGGCGCCAGCGTGTCTCCTGCAAGCGGCTGCCCGGGCTCGTAGTGCAGTGAGGCGATGCCGGCCTTGGCGTTGCAGTAGACGATCGGGAAGTCGATCTGCTGCTCGTCGGCGTCGAGGTCGAGGAACAGCTCGTAGACCTCGTCGACGACTTCCGCGACGCGCGCGTCCGGGCGGTCGACCTTGTTGACCACGAGGATCACCGGCAGTTTGGACTCCAGCGCCTTGCGCAGCACGAAACGCGTCTGCGGCAGCGGCCCCTCGGAGGCGTCGACCAGCAGCAGCACGCCGTCGACCATCGTCAGGCCGCGCTCGACCTCGCCGCCGAAGTCGGCGTGCCCGGGGGTGTCGATGATGTTCAGCTTGACGCCCTCGTAGCGCAGCGAGGTGTTCTTGGCGAGGATAGTGATGCCCTTCTCGCGCTCGAGGTCCATCGAGTCGAGCACGCGCGTGGCGACGTCCTGGCCCACGCGAAAGGCGCCGGACTGCCACAGCATGGCGTCGACGAGCGTCGTCTTGCCGTGGTCGACGTGCGCGACGATCGCGACGTTGCGTATGTCCTCTCTTGGTACAAGCACGGCCGACTAGGCTAGCGGCGCATGCCCGCGGCCCTCAGACCGGTGCGCGCGCCGAATCGCGCGAGCGCCGACGGATAGCGCTCGGCGCGAGCGATCGTCTCCTCCAAAGCAGCGGCGAATCGGCGGATCTCCCCCTCCTCCACAACCAGCGCTGGCAGCGCCTTGATCGTGTTCATGCGGTGCCCGGCCACCTGGCAGAGGATGCGATGCTCGTGAAACAGCGGGACCGTGATCAGCTGCGAGAAGAGGCCCGCCTGGCGGCGCTCGACCGCCTCCCACAGCGCTCGCCCGACGCGTCCGGAGGGCGGCCCGAACTCGATCGCCCAGATCAGCCCGAGCCCGCGGACCTCGCTGACGACCTCATAGCGCGCCACCAGCGGCTCGGTCAGCTCCAGCAGCAGCGCCCCCATGCGCTCGGCGTGGGCGACCAGGCCCTCCTGATCGAGCACGCGCAGCGTCGCCAGCGCGGCCGCCGCGGCGAGATCGTTGCCGCCAAACGTCGAGCCGTGGCGCACCGCGCGCTCCATTCCGTCGAAGACCGCGTCGAAGGCGCGGCGCGAGACGAGCACCGCGCCGATCGGCACCAGACCGCCCGACAGCGCCTTGGCCACGCAGATCATGTCCGGCTGCAGCTGCCAGTGCTCGAGCGCGAGAAAGCGCCCGGTGCGCCCGATGCCGGTCTGCACCTCGTCACATACGAACAGCGTCCCCGCCTGGCGGCACAGCGTCTGCGCGCGCTGCAGGTAGTCCGCCGGCGGCAGGTTCACGCCCTTGCCCTGGATCGGCTCGATGACAAAGGCCGCCACGTCGCCGCGCGCCAGCTCGCGCTCCAGCGCGTCGACGTCACCGAACGCGACAGGGTCACAGCCCGGCAACAGCGGGCCGAAGCCCTCGCGGAACTCGGCATTGCCGTTGAGCGACAGCGAGCCGAGCGTGAGACCGTGGAAGGCGTGCTCGGCGTACAGCACCCGCGGGCGTCCGGTCGCCGCGCGCGAGATCTTGATCGCCGCCTCGACCGCCTCCGTGCCCGAGTTCGCGGGGACCATCGCCGCGACGCTGTCCGGCGCACGCGCCAGCAGCCGCTCGGCCAGCACGCCGCTGAGCAGCGTCACACCGAGCTGGGGCAGGTTGCCCGTGCGCGCGGCCATCACCTCCTGCACCGCGGCGATCGCCTGCGGATGGTTGCGCCCGATCGCGAACACGCCATAGCCGCCGAACAGGTCGAGGTAGCGCTCGCCGTCGGCGTCGATCAGGTGGGCGCCCTCACCGCCACGCCAGACCTTGTCGAAGCCCAGCGTGCGCAGGATCCGGCCCATCTGCGGGTTCAGATAGCGGTCGTTGAGCGCCATCTCCTCACCCGTCCGCTCGCTGAGGATCTCAGCGACGGTCGGCGGCACCGAGCTGTACATGAGCTAAGCGTACGAGAGCGGCGCCAGCCGCCATAGAAATACTCCTCGTAGGCTCCGTCGGAGGGTCGGCGCGCGTGTGCCGTTTGCTCGTGCAATTCCGGCAAACGGATTCTATCTGGTACAGTTGTCTGCTCGGCACTTGAGGTATTGAAGGCCCGGCGCGAGGCCGTCGAAGGCCGTCGCATGGAACACGGGTCCTGGCTCTGCCCGACCGAGCGCGATCGCAGCCGCGTCGTCGACGCGAGTGAGCGCGTGCGCACGATCCGCCTCGTCGGCTCCGGCGCCGTCGGCGCGGCCCTGGTGGCCGCCGCGCCGTGGGTCGGCTGGTGGACGCTTGCGCTGTTCGCCGTGTCGGCCGTCAACTTCCTCAACGTCGAGCGGCGCATCCACTCCAGCTGGTCGGCGTCGTCTCGATCGTCTGGGCGCTGCAGGCCGCCGAGCTGCACCACCGCGACGAGGCGATCATCGATCCACTCACCGGCCTGTTCAACCGCCACGCACTGATCCCGCGCTTCTCAGAGCTCAGCCATCAGGCCCGCCTGACGCACCGGCCGGTATGCCTGCTGCTGTGCGACATCGACCACTTCAAGTCGATCAACGACGAGCACGGGCACGCACGCGGCGACACCGCGTTGCGCGACATCGCCTATGAGCTGCGCAAGCGCCTGCATTCCTTCGAGCTCGTCTACCGCCTCAGCGGCGAGGAGTTCCTCGTCGTGCTCCCCGGCGTCGGTGCCGGCGCGGGGCGCAGGGTCGCCGAAAGGCTGCTCGTGGCGATCGCGGGCATCCGTCCGGGCGGGGTCGCGATCACTCTGTCGATCGGCGTGAGCGCAGCATGCGGCGATCGCGTCGAGTACGAGGCGCTGTTCAAGGCCGCCGACGAGGCCCTCTACGAAGCCAAGCGCGCGGGACGCGACCGCGTTGTCGTCGCCGGCGCGCGCGCCGGCGAGGCACCGGACGCGGGCGAGGCGCGCGAGCCCGCCTACCCCGGCCAGCGGTTCGAGATCGTGGGTTGACAGCATTGTTATGCTCGGCGCCAGGAGGGTCAGGTCCGGGCTGACCCGCGCTCACGGGGCGGGTAGTCGGGGAGCTGGCTGAGGGAGCAATCACGGAGGTAGTGGGATGGGGACTCGCCTGCAGGTGCCAGCGACGCTGGTCGTTCTGGCTCTGGGAGCAATGCTGTTCAGCACAACTGCGATCGCATCGCCCAGCGCGTCTGGCGCGGGCGCCAAAGGATCGGCGAAAAAAGCCGAAGAACCGCTGCCGCCGATCGAAACGAAAGGCAACTGCGAGTTCATCGCCAACCCCGGCAACTCGGTCTGCATGCTGCCGTTTCCCGACGATTACTACACGTCGGCCGACCCCGGCAGCCCGACCGGACGCCGGATCGCCTTCCAGACCGAAGGCACGCCGACGAACGTGCTCGGCCAACACGTCGAAGCAGGCCCGTACAACGCCTCCGACGGCTTCAGCCCCGGCTCGGTGATCCTGGCGAAGGTCCCCGGCCTGGAAACGGTCGCCGACGTGCGCGCGACTCGCGCCGTGCCGATCAGCAGGCTCAGCCAGTACACGCGACCGAACGCCCCAGTCGTCGTGATCGACACGACGACCGGCCAGCGCTGGCCGATCTGGGCGGAGATCGACTCGACGGCCGAAGAAGCGTCGGCGGCCGACCTGGAGATCCACCCGGCCGTCAACTTCGCCTCCGGCCACCGTTACATCGTGGCCCTGCGCAACCTGAGAAACGCCGCGAAAACGAAACTGCAAGCGCCGGCGGGGTTCCGCTACTACCGCGACAACGTGGCCTCCACACAGGAAGCGATCAACCTCCGGCGCCCGCACTTCGAAGAAATCTTCTCGACGCTGCAAGGCGCTGGGATCGCCCGCAGCAACCTGTATCTGGCGTGGGACTTCACGGTCGCCAGCGATGCCAACAACACCAGCCGCGAGCTCTCCATGCGCAACGACGCATTCGCGCAGCTCGGCGACAGCAACCTGGAAGACGGGGTCGTCGAAGGCGTCTCGCCAACCTTCGCGGTGACGGAAGTCGAAAACGAACCGAACCCAGGTGAAATCGCTCGCCGCGTCAAGGGCACGTTCACTGTGCCCTGCTACCTGTTCCCGAGCTGCGCGCCGGGCGGCACGATGCAGCTCGACGGCGAAGGCCACCCGATCCAGAACGGGATCTGGACGGCCAACTTCGACTGCATCATCCCGCTGTCGGTGACGACCGGGCCCGCCGAAGAAGGGCGACCATCGCTGTATGGCCACGGCCTGTTCGGCGATGCATCAGAGGTCGGGTCGAGCCCGCAGCGGAGCCTGTCCCAAGCGCACAAGATCGTCCAGTGCGCGACCGACGAGATCGGTATGTCCGAATCCGACGTGCCGGCCGTGATTCCGGCGCTGGAGAACGTGTCGGCGTTCCCGACGATTCCCGACCGGCTGCAGCAGGGCCTGCTCGACGAGCTGTACCTGGGAAGGGCGATGATCAGCTCGACGGGCTTTACGACCAACGTGGCCTTCCACCAGGACGGCACCCTGAGCACGGGCTCGGTGCTGAACACCAGCCAGCTGTTCTACAACGGCAACAGCCAGGGCGGGATCATGGGCGGCGCGCTGACCGCGGTGTCGCCCGACTTCACCCGCGCATCGCTCGGCGTGCCGGCTATGAACTACTCGGTGCTGCTGCCGCGCTCGGTGGACTTCGACGAATTCGCTCAGGTGTTCTACCCGTTCTACCCGAACGAAACGTCGCGGCCGCTGGTGCTCGACCTGATGCAGATGCTGTGGGATCGCGGCGAGCCGGACGGGTACGCCGCGCGGATGACCGAAAATCCGCTGCCCGACACGCCGGCCCACCAGGTGCTGTTGGACATCGCCTTCGGCGACCACCAGGTGACCGACTACCAGGCCGACGTCGAGGCCAGGACCGTGGGCGCCTCCGCGCACAAGCGGGTGCTGTTCAAAGGCCGCTGGCCGGGCACGAACGTGCTCTGGAACGTGCCGAGGATCAGCAGCTACCCGTTCACGGGCTCGGCCGCGTACTACTGGGACATCGGCCCGATCCGCGAAAGCTCGCCGGGCTCGGGCAAATTCATCGGCACAGAACCGCCGCCGCATGAAAACCTGCCCAACCGCACAGGCGAAGACCCGCACGGCGCGCCGCGCGCGGCTCCCGCCGAGCAGCAGCTCGTGTCGGACTTCTTCGGCGGGGCGATCCAGAAGTCCGACCGCTGCGGACCCGGGCCCTGCTACGCGGGGAGCTTCACCGGGCCGTAGCGAGATCGCAGATGCGCCGGGCGCGCGCGAGAGCCGGCGCCCGGCACGATCGGCAACGAGCGCGGCGGGGACGGTCTCCCGCCGCGCTCAGGATGTGCAGAGATCCTTGGCGAGCGAGATTGCTGTTGCGCGTCCGATTGCGGCAGCGGCCGAGCCGGAAGGGGACGAGAGCCTCGAGCATCCCCGTCCTTCACCGCGACCCCCGCAATCCCGAGTGCTGTCACCGGGTCTGCTCACCACCAGCCAAGCAAGGCATTCAAGGCGAGACCGACGAGCAGCCCCGCCGACAGATAGGCGCAGAGCATCGTCTGGCGGCTCTCGCTCTTGGTCGCCGAGGACCCAAGCGCATCGGCTACTCGCGCCTTTGTCGTGGCCAACGGGGGCATCGTCGCGAACGAGGTTCTCGGCGCGCTCGGCCACCCAGCTGAGGTCGCACACGCATAGCTGGCCGCGGTCGCGCAGCGCAACGGCGAGAGGCAGGCGCGTCGGCATGGTTTCATCCTAATAATCGTTGATATGTGGGGATGTCCTCGATCACAGGCCACCGTGCGTTGAGGCAGCGCTCTCGTCGCCGGTCTATCTAATGGCTGTGCGGGTGCCCGCGTACCGTGCGCCAGCTCTCGCGGGTGATGCGCAGGATCACGGCGGTCATGCCCAGGCCGAGGACCGGATCGAGGATCGGGGCGCCCGCGGCGATGGCCAGAGCGCTTGCGATGACGGCGAGCGAGACGTACGCGTCCACGCGGGCATGATCGCCGTCTGCGATCAGCGCAGGGCTTTGCAGCCGGCGCCCGGCGCGGCTGCGTACCAGCGCGGCGAGCCAATTGCCGGCGAACCCGATTGCCCCTGCGAGCGCGAGGACGAGCAGATGACCGGGCGTGGACGGATGGATGAGGCGCAGGATCGACTCATACGCCGCGACGCACGCGGAGATGAAGATGGCCGCGACAACCGCCAGGCCGGCCAGACGCTCGGCGCGGGCAGAGCGCAGCGCGAAGGCGAGGCCAAGTGGAATCGCGGTCAGTGCGTCTCCGCCGTTGTGGATCAGATCGGCCAGCAGCGCCAGGCTGCCGCTGAGCGCGAATACGAGCGCTTGGACTGCCGCGGTCGTTCCGAGGATTGCGAGCGCGAGCGCAACGGCTCGGACTCCCTTGCGCGAGCGCTTGATGCTCTGGTCCACGAGGCCGTGAGAGTGCGCGTGCTCGGCGTGATCCTCGCGCGTGTGCTCGTTGCCGCGGTGGGAGTCGTGTGCGTGCGGCCCGGCATGCGGGTGGGCGTGGCGCAGCGTGCCGTGACGGTGCAGGTCGCCTTTGACGTGCTCATAGCTAGCGACGGGCATGGTCCCCAGGTTAGGTCGCCCGGCGTCACCGAGCGCTCAAGATTCTATGTCGTCGATCCCGACGCAATCCGAGAGCTGTTCACCGGCGTGTCGTCCATGAGATTGCCGGAGCGCCAGTGATGGAAGTGGACGCCGCCGATGATCTCGACGACGGCTCAGCTCGCGCCGGCCTTGGACTTGCCGCTGCTCGGCGCCTTGGGCGCGAGACAGCTTTTGCCTGAGTGTCCCGCCTTGGCGGCGCCGCAGCCCAGCCCGCCTTCGCCTTTCTCGACCTCCTTGAGCACGAGGGTGCTCGGCGCGTGGGGGAAGCTGTTTGCGGGCCCGTAGCCGATGACGACGCTGTCGCCGTTGTGCAGCACGAGCGCGGCGGGGTTCTGCAGCGGCTTGCCGTTGAGGTAGAAGTGCAGGTGATCGCCGCCGTAGCCCTTCAGGCCGCCGACCTGCGCGGGGCCGAGCTTCACGCCCCAGACCGAGAAGAAGTCCCCGAGCGTGTAGTTGAAGGGATGCGGAGCCTCCATGTGGATGATGCCGGTGCCGTCGTGCGTGTGCATGCTCGACTCGATGCCCTTGGCCGAGTCGATGCCGATGTCCGCCGGCAGCGGGCTCAGCAGGCCGTTGACGTAGATGTGCAGCAGCGCGTGGATGTGGAACTCTTCCTTGCCTCCGGCGGGAATCCCGATCAGCTTCAGCCGCTGGGCCAGATGCGCGTATTCCGGTCGCCACGGCGCCTGGTTCGGTTGCACCGACGGTTGGCTCGTCTGCAGCCCGGGGCCTGAGATGCTGAGCCCCGATGGCGCGTCGGAGCCCGAGCCGCAGCCGGCCAGGACGAGCGCGAGCAACGCCACGGCCGCGCCGAGGCAGCGGTAAGCCGTGCAGCCGTTGGCTTTGCGAGGAGCCATCGTGGGCAAGCAGAGTATTCGAACTCGGGTACGCCTCGCCCGGTTCGCCTGCGATGCATAAGCGCTCTCTTGGCCCGACGCGCTTGAGCAGCGCTGCACCGTGCACGCGTTGCGGAGGGTCACGAGCAAGCTGCCCGAGCGCCACCACCAGGAGGTCAAGGCGCGCTGGTGGAAAGCGTTCGATCAGGCACGATCCCCCGGGCTGCACGGCCCGCTCCACCTGCTCATGGGGGCGGGCCGTGGCGGCACGGGGGCTACTTGGTGATCTTGATGATCCGCTCCATACCCAACAGGGTATGGCTGCGCCCGTCCTGGGTGTCCATGAAGCAGACCTCGACATATATTCCGGGCTTGGCGGTGATCGTCTCCTGCTGAAAGGCTTCGTGCGACAGCGGCCCGGTGAAGCCCCCCGGGGGGCCGACTATCAGCTTTTCAAGCTGCTTTTCGTTCCCAGCGCGCAAGAGCTTTATGGCCCGCTTGGCCGCGTTCATGTTCTTCACCGGCGCCACGAGGTTCATGTGAACGAGATAGCCTTCGTTTTCGAAGCGGACCAGCTCGCCGTCGTGCAGGGTACTCGGTCCACGGAAGCCGAACTCGATCGTTCGGATCGTGGCCTGCGGTGTCGGGAGCGTAGCGAGGGATTTGGCGGCAGTCACCGTGAAGGTGGTCTTCGCCGTCGGTCCCTTGCCTTCTCCAGGGACGAGAGCAAGGTACTGACCCGGCTGCAGGTCCGTCTGCACTTCGCTGCTCTGGCCGGGATTCACTTCCGCGGCAAAGACGATCGAGCCGTACTTGCCCGTTTTGTTCGGGTCCTTGGCGCCACTCTTAATGGCCGTTTCGACTTCAGCCGGGCTGACGCCGGGCTTCACGAGAAACAGGATGGCGACTGCTTCCTTAACGCCCGTGGCGGTCGATACAACGTTGACCGCACCCGACTGCGTGGTGCCCCCGACGGTGATCGAGGACTTGGTGAGCGTGAGCGTGAGCGTGGGAAGGGCCGATGCCTGCGCCGAGCCGGCGGCAACGAGACTGGTTGCCACGACCAGCGCAGCGCCGGCGGCGAGCGTCGCTCGCAAAGTTGTCTTGTTCACTTTGGTTTGCCTCCTGGCTGGTGGGCGAGAGTGCGCGTGGTTGAACTGCAACCGCCCGGCTGCAATCGCCGACGCGCAGAGCGGCCGCGGTCGATAGGCCAAGCGCCCGCGCGCTGGCGGCACTCAGTTGCTCGGACGGGGCGCGAGCGCGCGAGCTTAGGGCCTGCCATCGAGAACATCAATACGTAATTGCACGTAGGAGACGGCCAGAGACTAGAATTGCCGATCATGGAGAGTCTGTCGGCGTCGCGTTTGCGGAGCGTCCTGCAGGCGATCGCGCAGGCCGTCGAGTTCCGCACGCTCTCCGAGTTTCGCACTGGTGCCATCGCGCTCGTACGCGAGCTCGTTCCATGCGAGAGCGCCTCCTACAACGAGATCAAGCCCGGCGTAGGCGCAATCGTGGTAGCCGATCCAGCCGCTTGGCCTACAGAGGAAGACTTGGAGACATTTGGCAGGTTCGCCGGCGAGAACCCCCTGATAGCGCATTACGTGCGGACCGGCGACGGCCAGCCCGTGCGCTTCTCCGACTTCGTCTCCCGCCGCCGCCTGCACCGGCTCACGCTTTACGACCAGATCTACCGGCATATCGGGGTCGAGCACCAGATCGCGCTCGTGCTGCCGTCGCCTCCCGGCGAAGTTGTCGGGATCGCCTTGAACCGCGAGCGCCACGACTTCACCGGCGAAGAGGCCGCGATGCTCGACCTGTTGCGGATGCCCCTGCGGGCCTGCTACGAGCGACTCCTGGAGCGCGAGCAGCTCACGAGCCTGCTGTCCGCGCACGAAGGCCGTGACGACATCGTCGTGCGCGCGACGGCGCTCGGACTCTCCGAGCGCCAGGTCGAGGTGATGCGGGACGTGATCGGCGGCGCCTCAAACGCGGACGTGGGGATGAGCCTGGGCATCAGCAGGCGAACTGTGGAGAAGCACCTCCAGAACATCTACGCCCAGCTCGACGTCACGAGCAGGACGCAGGCGATCGGCAGGGTGCGGGCGAGGACTGACTCGTAAGGTCCCGAGCTGATACGCGCGAATGAGGCAACTCGTTCGCGAAATCATGGCTCGCCCCCGCGGAATCTGAGCGGGCGAGGATGTCCCCGTCCAGGGCACTCTCCGGGAGCTGCTCGAGCGCGAGCTCCAGCACCCGAAGGTGATCATCAGCGTTGTTGGCGCCCGCATGCCCGGGACGCAGAACAGCTGGGCGCCGGCTCCGAGTAGGGACAGCGCGAACGACGATGCCTCATCCCCGGCCCGGGGGTAGAGATGCCTTACCTCGGCCGCGCGCGTGCGGCGAGCAGTCCGGTGTACAGTTCCCGCATGGGGGTGCGCGTGCTCGCGAGGCGAGCTGGCATTGCTGTCCTGGCGGCAGGGGCCTGCTTGTTGTTGGCGACCGCGTCGGCCTCCGCGCGCGTGAGCTGCAAGTCGGGCAAGACCGTTTTCAAGCGCCCAGCCGTCCGTGTCTTCAGGGTCGCCCGCGTCTACGGCAACCCGCGACAGGAGGGCTCCCACTACAAGCAGTTCTACCTCTGCGCTCGCGACTCGCACCACCCGTACGCGTTCCAAGGCCAGCCGTTCGTGAGGAACGAGTCCGTCGCGCAGTACAAGCTCGTAGGCGACCGGCTCGGCTTCGTGGCCTTCGCGGAAGGCGTGTCGGGTGGGGCTGGGACGACGATCGGATGGGTGCAACTGCCGCGCGGACCGGACAAGGAAGCGGATATCTGGGACAGGGAAGAAGTCCCCGAAGAAGAGGAACCAGGGCCGAAAGTGCCTTCGGAAGAGCTGAACTACGCGATCGCCGAAGACGGCACCGTCGCGGTGGCGGGAGAAGCGAACGACTTCGCAGCCGAAGCGGAACATCCCAACAAGCCGCCCCCCAAGGAATGGGAGGTCTGCGTTCTTTCGGTCAAGACCCGTCGTCTCTCGAGCCCGAAGGCGCTGTTGAAGACGACGTCTCCTACCGAAGCGCCGGTCCTCAGCTCGATCGCGATCAACGCGTCGACGGTGAGCTGGCGAAACCGCGCCGGCCTCGCCGTCTCGGTGCCGCGTTAGCCTGGAGAGGAGCGGCCTCACCGTGATTGATGCATCGGATCTGCTTGGCGCTCCCCAGCTCGCGGGTGTCGTGGTGAGCCCGATCGGGCTCTTCAGAAAGATCGAGTCCGGCATGACGGTGATCAGCGGCGGCGTAGTCGTACCTGGCTCGACCGGTCCCGCGATCTCCGACAAGCTCGGTGGGACGAGCGCGGCCGAGCAGCGTGAGGCGGACGCCGGGGCGAGCGCGGAGACACCTGATTGCGGCAAATGGGGATTTCTGGCTGTCACCGAACGGGACCTCGCCCTTACGAGCACGCAGCCACCGGAGCTCGTCGGCAGACGGCTCGGGGAGCTCGTCGAGCGAGTGCCCCGAAGCGCGATCACGGCGGCCGAGCTCGAGGGTGGCTGGCGCCATCCGACGTTGTACTTGTTCAGCTCAGCTCCCCTTCGGATCCTGTTCGCTGACGGCACAACGTGGGTGTTCGAGGTGGCGCGCTTTTATCGCCGACACGCCAAGCATGTGGTGCACGCGCTTGGGTGACGGTAATCCGCCGCTTACGGGACAGCCTACGGCAGATGGCGCGCCCGGTGAGAACGGCGAATATTCCGTCAGAGGAAGAGCTAGCTAGCTCTCCGCCAGAGCACGGCTCCGCTATGGTTCCTCGCCTGAATCTGCCGCGCAGAGCAGTGCAGGGGCGGCGGCGCAGACGGGGCGCGGCCCGCCAGGCGATGACGAGAAGACGCGCCATGCGATCGGTCACGAGCAAAGGGGGCACAATGGGCGGGCGTATTGGAGGTCTGGCGGTTGCCGGCGCGATCACGATTGTGCTGGCGGTGTCCGGGTGCGGGTCATTGGACTTCACGCCGGGCTTGTAGTCGACGATCGCCGGGGCGCCGAGCGCAAGCGTCGTGCCGGGCGGGGTCGTGCCCGCGGAGGGGGTCGTCGATGCCCCCGTCGACTGCGGCGAGGATGTCGACCCCGATGTCGCTGCCGGAGCGCTCGTCGCGGCACCTGCCGAGCCGGTATTCGTCGAGCTCGAAACAGCCCCACCTACCGCCTGCGCGTCGGCGTCCTCTCGATCACCAAGGCCCCCGCCGCCGATCTCAACGGGGTCGAACTCGAAAAGTCACAGCAGGGCAAGACGCCCTACTACGTAAAGCTCAGCATCACCAACCTCGGCGAAGGCAACGCCAGTGCCGAAGAGGGCACTCCGGCCGTGGGCTTCCAGGCGATCGACGACCGCGGGCAGCAGGGCCAGGAACTGACGGTGCTCGGCACCTTCCGCCCCTGCGACTCGGGCACACAGCCGAAGCAGTTCACTCGCGGCGTCACCTATGCCACGTGCCAGGTCTACCTGGTGGGGGGCGGTGGCTCGATCGCCAAGGACGAGTGGGTGGGTAGCGTCGACGCATATACGGGAAAGCCGATCGTGTGGAAGGCAGGCTGAGCCTCTCCGGCCCGGTCCGTTGCTCGTTCACGTCAGCTTGACGACTACGGAGCCGACCGCGTTTTTCTCCCCCACGAGCGAGATCACGAACTGCGGCAAGCCCGTCGCCGTGTTCAGATTCAACCCGGCTAGACTGCCCGTGCCGGTGCCGTCGAGCGTCACTTCGCCGACGCCCGGGGTCGGGTTCCCGTCGACCCGCATATCGCGGGCGACCCGGGCGCAAGCTCCACGGTCTGATTGCAATCCCGACCCGGCGAGCTCATGCGAACAGCGCTCCGCGAACCTGAGCGGTTCCCGGATTTCCATCCGTGTTCGCTTCTGTTCGCGGCCTACCAGCCAATCGGGGCGCCGAGATTCGAACTCGGGACCTCACCGACCCGAACGGTGCGCGCTACCAGGCTGCGCCACGCCCCGATGCGCCGTCAGTATTCCATA
>Ga0208714_1000311_pt1 | contig 14310 bp, 17 predicted proteins | sample NGESurshal072012_3_FD_184461 | JGI IMG/M metagenome (GOLD analysis project Ga0208714, IMG submission 184461) | Arctic peat soil microbial communities from Barrow, Alaska - NGEE Surface sample 415-1 shallow-072012 (SPAdes) | ecosystem: Environmental > Terrestrial > Soil > Wetlands > Peat ... | reverse complement strand
CCACGCGCCCGCGTCCGAGCGCGTAGAAGGCGGGACGCTCAGGCGCCGCGCGCATCGCCGGTCCCCGCGGCCTTCGTGGCCGACATGACAATGCCGCCGCCAAGGCTCATCCGCCGCACGCTCACGTCCGCCAACCCGGCTTCGCGCCAGTAGCCGGCGATCTGCTGCACGGGATGGCGCGCGTAGTAGCCGCGAATGCTCGGCCCGAGAAAGCGCCCGACCTCGGCCCACTCGCGCGAGGCCAGGCGGCCGAGCACGGGCAGCCCCACCGCTGTGTAGAACCTCCACGCGACGCGCGCTGGCGGCAGCGGCGGGACGCCGAACTCCAGCGACGCGACGCGGCCGCCCGGCTTGACCACGCGTGCGAGCTCGCGCAGCGTCGCCGGCGGGTCGTCGACGTAGCGCAGCAGGTACGTGAACGTCAGCGCGTCGAAGCTCTCGTCGTCAAACGGCAGCCGCTCGGCCTGACCTTCGACGAGCTCCACGCGACCGTCGCCGGCGAAGCGCGCGCGGGCGCCCGCAAGCATCTGCGCGCTCTGGTCGAGGCCGACGACCGTGCAGTCGCCGCGCGCGAGCAGCTCCGCGGCGACCATTCCCGTGCCGGTCGCCACGTCGAGCACGCGCGCGCCCGGCGCCGGCGCGACGGCGTCCACGAGCGCGCGCCGCCAGCGCGGGTCCTGACCGAAGCTCAGCGCGGCCGAGAGGAGGTCGTAACGGCGCGGCAGCCCGCGGAAGAGCTCCAGCGCCTCGCGCTTGCGCGGGGACCGGAGGCCGCTCGAGGCGGCGTCGTCTGCGCCGCTGGAAGGGTTGGGGCTCATGCTGTCGGCAATCTGAAAGGCTAACCGGCGTCCGCCTCACGCACTCCGGCCGGCCAACACGCCAAACGAGCACTCATCATCAACTCCTCAGCGACCCCAGGCCGACCATACGTAGCGCTGATCACCGGCGCCGGGAGCGGAATCGGCGAGGCGACCGCGCGGCGGCTGGCGCGTGACCCGGGCTGTTCGCTCGCGCTCGTCGCCCGTCGCCAGGAGCGGCTGGCGGTCCTCGCCACCGAGCTCGGCGAGGAGCGTGTGAGCGTGCTGGCCGTCGACCTGCTCGACGAGGACGCGCCCGAGCGCATCCACCAGCATGTGCTGCAACACCACGGGCGGCTCGATCTGCTCGTCAACAACGCCGGCGCCGCCTGGCGCGCGCGCTTCGCCGACGGCGGCTACGCCAACGTCAAGCGCACGATGGCGATCAACTTCGACGCCCAGGTGCGCCTGACCGAGGCGCTGCTGCCCTTGCTGCGCGAATCGGCGCCGAGCGCGATCGTCAACGTATCCTCGACCGCCGGGCGAGTGGCGCGCGCCGGGTCCGGCGCCTACAGCGCGTCGAAGTTCGCGCTCGCCGGCTGGTCGGATGCGCTGTGGGCGGAGGAGCGCCCGTACGGCGTGCACGTCGGGCTCGTGCTGCCCGGCTTCATCGCCACCGAGGGCTTCCCGCAGTCGGAGCTGACCGAGAAACCGCTGACCCGCTGGATCGTCTCCACGCCCGGTCACGCAGCCGAGGCGATCTACCAGGCCGGCGTGCAGCGTCATCCCGAGCGCTACGTGCCGCGCCCCTACGCCATCGCCGCAGCGCTGCGCGCCGTCGCCCCGTGGCTCGTGCGCCGCGTGCTCGGCGGAGGGGCCGCGAAGGTGATGACGACGACCACCGGCCCCGACATCGCGGCGCGCCAGAACGGCTCCACGCCCGCGGACTAAGCTGGGGCAATCGCCACCCGCGCACTACTGGCCGGGGCGACCGGCTTCATCGGTGGCCGGCTCGCCGAGTCGCTGATCGCCTCCGGCGCCTCCGTCCGCTGCCTCGTGCGCGACCCCGCGCGAGCGCGCGAGCTGGAGCGCCTGGGCTGTGAGATCCGCCGCGGCGACGTCACCGACGAGGCCAGCCTGCGCGGCGCCGGCGAGCAGATCGACGTCGCCTACTTCCTCGTGCACGCAATGGCCGGCGGCGGCGGCTATGCCGAGCGCGAGCGCAGCGGCGCGGAGAACTTCGCGCGGATGGCCAAGCGCGAGGGCGTCGCGCGCGTCGTCTATCTCGGCGGCCTCGGCGACGAGCGCGTGTCCAGCCATCTGCGCAGCCGCCACGAGACGGCGATGACGCTCGCCGCAAATGGGCCGCCGCTTACATACTTTCGCGCCGCGATGGTTGTCGGCGCGCGCAGCGAGTCCTACCGCACGATTCGCCACCTCGTCAAACGGCTGCCCGTGATGATCGCGCCCTCGTGGCTGCGCAAGGCCACGCAGCCGATCGGCATCAACGACGTCGTCGAGTACCTGCGCCGCGCCCCCGAGGTGCCCGAGTCGGCCGGTCGCGAGGTGCAGATCGGCGGCCCCGACGTGCTCTCCTACGCCGACATGCTCGACCGCATGGCGCTGGCGATGGGCCTGCGTCCGCGCCCCAAGCTGCCCGTCCCCTTCATCACGCCGTGGCTGTCGGCGCTGTGGCTCGGGCTCATCACGCCCGTCGACACCAACGTCGCGCGGCCCCTGGTCGAGGGCCTGACCACGGAGACCGTCGTCACCGATCCCAGCGGCGCCGCGGCGTTCGGCATCTCCCCCGCGCCGTTTGACCAGACGCTGCGCCGCGCGCTCGCCGAAGAGCATCAGATGCAGGCCGGCGCGGACGAGTAGGCTGGCGGCCTGTGCCCCGCGTCGGCACGAGAACCTAGATCAGGAGGCCCGCATGCTCATCACCACCATGAACGACCTGCCCGGCTATGAGATCAACGAGGTGCTCGGCGAGGTCTTCGGCCTGACCGTGCGCGCGCGCAACGTCGGCGCGCAGATCGGCGCCTCGTTCAAGTCGCTTGTCGGCGGCGAGCTCAAGGGCATGACCAAGATGCTCGCCGAAGGCCGCGAGCACGCTCAGGAGCGCCTCGAAGAGGAGGCCACGGCGAAGGGCGCCGATGCGGTCGTCGCCTTCCGCTTCGACACCTCCGAGCTCGGCACCACGTGGACTGAGATCTGCGCCTACGGCACCGCCGTGCGCGCGACCAAGCTCTAGCCCTCCGGCCGGCGCAACGGCAGGGAGCCAGCCGGCGCTCTGCGACAATCACGCGCCATGCGCCGGACGCTCATCCTGCCCGTGCTCGTCCTCGCCGGCGCGCTGCTCGCGTCCTGCGGCAAGGGCTCGCTTACCGCCACCAGCCGACAGGCCTCCGCCGCGCACTCCGGCGGGCCGACGTCCAGCTCGACCCCTCCCGCGAGCCCTCCCGGCGACCAGACGTCGAGCAAGCAGCGCGCGGTCGCGTTCGCGCACGCCGTCAACCTGACCTCCGCCGACGTGCCGGGCTTCACAGCCACCAAGAAACACGACAGCAGCTCCACCAAGGAAAAGCAGCTCGAACGTCAGATGCTGCGCTGCGCCGGACTCAGCGGGTCGGCCAAGGCGGTCGTCGAAGAAAGCTCCAAGAGCTTCCGGCTCAAACACCAGATCATCGATCTCAGCGTCAGCTCGGAAGTCGCCGTGCAGTCCAGTGCCGCCCAGGCGCAGAAAGGCCTCTCGGCGATCCGCAGCGGGCACGTGCGTGGGTGCTTCTCGCGCTACCTGCAGCAGATCTTCAATGGCCAGCAGGCCAGCGGCGCGACCGCCGGCCCGGTGACGATCCAGTCGGGCACGCCGCCCGCACCGGGAATGAACGGGAGCTTCGGTTGGCGCGTCACGGCGACCTTCGACGTGCGCGGCATCAAGGTGCCGATCTACCTGGACTTCCTCGGCTTCGTCGACGGGCCCAGCGAGGTCACGCTGCTCAGCTCCGGGCTGCTGCAGCCCTTCCCGGCGTCCGTCCAGCAGCACCTGTTCACGCTGCTGCTGTCGCGCGCGCGGAGCCACACGCTGTGAGCGATCGGACCTGGAGCGACGTCGACCGGATTGTCGAGCGGCAGCTGATCGGCGAGGATCGCGACCTCGACGCCGCCCTCGCGGCCAACGCCGCCGCGGGTCTGCCGCCGATCGCCGTCACCCCCAGCCAGGGCAAGCTGCTGCACCTGATCGCGCGCTCGGTCGGCGCGCGCTCGATCCTCGAGATCGGCACGCTCGGCGGCTACAGCTCGATCTGGCTGGCGCGCGCGCTCACCGATGGCGGTCGCCTGGTGACGCTCGAGGCCGACGCGCGCTACGCCGAGCTCGCCGAGTCGAACATCGAGCGTGCCGGCCTCGGCGAGCTCGTCGACGTGCGCGTCGGCAAGGCGCTAGACACGCTGCCACAGCTCGCCGCCGAGCAGCCCGAGCCATTTGACCTGGTCTTCATCGACGCCGACAAGACGCACACGCCCGACTACTTCCAGTGGGCGCTGCGCCTCACGCGTCCCGGCAGCGTGATCATCGCCGACAACGTCATCCGCGACGGGGCGCTCGCCGATCCCGACAGCACCGATTCAGCCGTGCTCGGCTCGCGGCGCCTGCACGAGATGCTCGCCGGCGACCGATCGGAGATCGGCCAACGCGTGAGCGCCACGACGATCCAGACGGTCGGCGCCAAGGGCTACGACGGCTTCACCTTCGCGCTCGTCCTCGGCGCCGGCGAGCCCGACGGCAGCGACAGGTAGCGCAGTACGTCGCCGCTTGACGCGGTCGAAGCCTCTGCGTCTCTCCCCCGTTTGCAAGCAAACGGGCAGAGGCCACCGCGAAGTGTTCTGTTTACGAACTGCGATAGCAATCGTATATACGATGTAAATACCATGGCTATCGCTGGCTCCACTCGCACACACCAAGCCCATGCTGCGTAACTACCATGGCTATCGCTGGCTCCACGAGCGGCCGCGGGTGGTGCACGATGAACCTGAGTCGAACGTCTAGGCCGCGAGGCGCTGCAGGACCTCGTCGGCGTCGGTGCCGTGCGCGTGCAAGGCGCGCTCGAAGACCGTCCCGTACACCTCCATCACCGCCATCAGCACGTCGATCGTGCCGATTCCCGCCGCGCCTCGACCGAGCGCCACGCGCGCGGCGTGTTCGGTGACGAGGGCGATCACGTCGCGGTGGTCGGGGTTGACGGCGTCGGCGAAGCGCTCGCCGTCGACGAACTCTCCGGCGTCCGCGCGCAGCGAGTCCTCGCTGACGCCGAGCGCCTGCAGCGCGGCGCCGACCTCGCCGTGCAGGCGCAGCAGGCGCAGCCAGCGCTCGGCCTCGTCCTCGGGCGTGCGCGCGAACGGGATCGCCGTAGCTGCGATGCCGAGGACGATCGCCGCGTCGGGGGCCAGTTTCGGCGCTGGGCTCATCGCGCTCCCACCGCGGTCAGCGCCGCCGCGTGGATGACGTTGTCGTGTGCGAGCGAGACGTGCGGTGGCCCGTCGCCGAGGCTCAGCTCCAGCAGGGCGCTGTCGCGGAGATCCAGCTCGGCGCGCGCCGAGTCGATGACGCCGGCGGCCGCAACCGCCGTCATGCCCGACTCGCGCAGGAAGCGCTCCGCGCGTCCGCTGGCAACCGCGGCGCGGTCGAGCTCGAGCAGCTCGTGCACGATCGCCGGCGAGCCCGCGCCGTTCTCGACGCGCAGCAGGCACGCGGCCATGTCGTCGGGACGGGCGTCGATGCGCTCGGCGACGCTGTCAAGCAGCGCCCGGGCCGTCGCCTCGCGCCCGAGATCGCCGAGTGCGCCGGCCAGCCGCTCGGCTCCGAAGAGATCCCCTTCGATGCGCGCCTCGGTGACGCCGTCGGTGTGGAAGCACAGCCGCGCCGGGCCCGGAACGGAGATCACCGTCTCGCGCGTCCCCGTTCGCATCCCCGCGCCGATCGGCGGTGCCGAGCACGCGGTCGTCAGCTCGATCGCCTCGACCGAGCCCCCGCCTTCGGCGCCGTCGCCGAGCACGACGGGCGGCGGGTGACCGGCGCTCGCGTAGGTGAGCGTGCGCTCGCGCGGGTGGTAGATCGCGGCGACGACCGTCGCAAACGAGCCTGCGAGCTGGCGCTCGAGCACGCTCCCGGCGGTCTGCAACGCGTTGCGCGGGGCCAGTCCGGCCTCGAGGTAGGCGCGCACGGTGAAGCGAACGAGCGCCGTGTGCGGCAGTGCCTCGCGCCCGTGGCCGGAGACGTCGCCGACGATCACCGCCAGGCGCCCGTCGTCGAGGGCGAACACGTCGTAGAAGTCGCCGCCCGCGCCAGGTCCGTCGGCGGGACGGTAGGCGACGGAGGTCGCGACCGGACCCAGGCGGGCGGGCGGGACGGGGAGCAGCGCGGCCTGCAGCAGCCCCACGTCTTCGAGCAGCTGCCCGCGCTGGCGGGCCAGCCGCCGGGCGCGCACGCCGGACAGGCGCGAGCGCGCGGCCAACGCGAGCGCGAGCGCGACGAGCGCCGCAATCAGGATGCGCACGGGGATCGGCACGACGCCGACGATCCGCGTGATCGTTTTCACGAGCGCCGGTTGCGCGGCGCTGGTCTGCGTGTGCTTGACCGCAGCTCGCGCCGGAGCGCTCGCCTTCGCGCCGCTCCCGCTAGACGGCACGAGCAGCGCGACGGGCGCCGTAGCGACAGTGGTCGGGCTGCCCGGCGCGTCCGCCGCGACGCGGTGCCGTGCGTTGCGCGTTGCGCGCTGCGCGTGCACGCCAGCGGCGGCGATCGCCTTGGCGACGGGCGCGACGGAGGTGATCGAAGCCGGTCCGGTGCCAGCCACGGGGCTCGCTGCGGGCGAGGACAGCGAGGCCGCGGTGGCGCTCGGGCCCGCCGTTTCCTGCGACAACGCGACGGTCGACGCTTCCTTGCCCTTGCCGATCTTCAGCACAGGGGTGGAACTGACGGATTCTTTGCCTTTTTCTTTGCCGCCTTTTTCTTTGCCGCCTTTTTCTTTGCCGCCGCCTTTTTGCCCTTTGCCTTTGTGTTTGCGCGCGAGCGCTTCGGCGCCCTGCCTTGATTCGTCGGCGGACACCGCTGCGGCCTGACTGCCCGGCGCGCTCGACGTTTCGCCGCGCGCTGCGCCTTCCTGGTGTCGGTGCGCGCGCGCGAGCGGCGGTTCGCGGTCGAGCCTGCGCAGTCCCAGTCCGGGCCCTGCCCCAGCTCCAGCTCTAGGCGGCGGTCCGGGGGCGGGCTGGATCGCTTGGCCGTGGCGGCCGTGGGCGGCGACGGGCGGTTCGCGGGGCGGTGGCGCAGGAGCCGGCGCGATGGCGGGCGCCGCGGGGACGCCTTCGGCCTGCACGGCACGTTCGGCGTGTTTGCCGTGCGGCGCGACGGTCGCTTCGCCAGAGACCGCCGAGCTGGATGTCGAGTTGGCGGGTTTGGCGGCCTGCGCCGTCGGCAGCGCGCCGAGGCCGAGCACGCAGCAGCCGGCGGCGATCGCGACAGCCACGCGCCGTGATGCTCGCGCGCCTCGCGCCGGTCGGTTTGCGTGGCTGGCCATGGGCGGCCCTGCGCCTCTCACCCGATCCGCGCGGTGTGTCCTCGGACGTGGGCGAGCGCCTCATCGAGCGTCGGGAAGATCGCGAACGCGCCATCCATCCCCGACAGCTCGAAGATCTTCAGCACATTGGTGTTGACGCAGACGATCGCCAGGCGGGCGCCCACGTCGAGGCTCCTGTTCACGCCGACGAGCACGCTGAGCGCCGTCGAGTCCATGAACCTGACGCGCGTGAGGTCCACCACGAGCTGCTTGTAGCCAGCGTCGACGGAGTCGACGAGCGCCCACTTCAGGCTCGGCGCGCGGCCGAGATCGAGCTCTCCTTCCAGCGCGACGACGCTCGTGCGCTCGTCGGGCTGGCTCTGGATGATCCCGAACGCCCCGGTGAAGGGCTCTGGGCTGGATGTATCGGCAGTAGTCAGCATCGGGCTCCTCTGAATTCCACACTCAGCAGCAGCTTCGGCCGGCGTCTGGCTCGAGCATTACTTCGGCCGCCGCGGGATCAAACGTGTGTCCAGTCTCCGACTCGCGAGGACTGACGACCGGCCAGCGGCGCGGGCCTGCGCGCGATCCGCTCGGGCCGCCCCCCCCGCCGGGCGAGCGCGAGCTACGCGGTCGCGCCGGCGGCCAGCCGCCTGCCCATCCACAAATGCGGGATGCCGGCATCGTCGAACGGCTCGGATTCGACGCTGAAGCCGGCGCGCTCGTACAGCTCCATGGCGCGTATCTGTGCGGCGAGGCGAACCTTCGCGTGGCCCTCCTCGCGGGCACGCGCCGAGGCGATCGCGAGCATGCGCGAGGCGACGCCGCGATGACGCCAGTCGGCCAGCACCGCGACGCGCCCGATTCTCGCGTCGGCCTCGCCGAGCAGCAGGCGCAGCGTCGCGACGACGACGCCGCCGGGCGCGTCGTCGGGGACGAGCGCGACGAGGTGAAGTGCCTCGTCGTCGAGCGGGTCGAGCTCCTCGCTGCGCGGCACGCCCTGTTCGCCGCAGAAGACGTACTCGCGCACGGCCATCGCGCCACCCACGTCCTCCGGTGTGGCGGCCCAGCGGATGACGATGTCGCCAGCGACCATGCACGCCAACATAGCGCCGCGCCTGCGACGCTCGAGCGACGCGGGCGGAGTGGGCGCGTCAGGTATTGACGAAGTCGGCGATCAGCTGCGCGACGCGCTCGGGCTGCTGGGCCATGAACGCGTGCCCGCCGCCGGCGATGCGCTCGACGTGGGTGCCGGGCCAGCGCGCGGCCAGCGCGTCGGCGTTCTGCGGCGGGATCACGACGTCCTCGCTGCCGCAGATCGCAAGCACCGGCGGAGCGTCGCCGCCGGGCAACGGCTGCGGCTCGGCGTGCCACGCCCGTAGCGCCCGCTCCTGCGCGGCGAGCAGCTCGGGCGAGAGCTGCGCGCGCGCGTCGGCGACGAGCTCGCCGAACTGCCGGTCGATCTCCGGCGCGACGTCCGGCGGGAACAGCAATGAGATCAGCCGTGTCGCCTGCTCGCGCGGCGTGCCCGAGTGATCGGTGAGCCGCTCCCAGACGCCCGGTTCTGCGGACACCGCCGTCGGACCGCAGGGAGCGCTCGCGAGCAGCACCAGGGCGTCGACTCGCGCGGGCGAGCGCATCGCCAGGCGCTGTGCCACGTAGCTGCCCATCGACCAGCCGGCGATCGGCGCGCGCGCGATGGCGAGCGCGTCGAGCAGCCGCTCCAGATCGGCCGCCATCGCGTCGATCGTCAGCTCGAACGGGTCGCCCAGCTGCGACGCCCCGACGCCGCGGTTGTCCGGACAGATCAGCTGGAACGAGCGGCCGAGTGCTTGCAGCAGCGTCGGGTCCCAGTCCGCCGACGACGCGGCGTATCCGTTGACGAGCAGCAGCGGCATGCCGGCGCCGAGCGATCGCCAGGCAAGGCGCCGCCCGTCGATCTCGATCGTGCGCACCTCGTCGTCGCCGGCCGCGGATTCGCCCCCGCGCGCGCTGCCTTCGGCGGCCGCGCTCATGCCGGCGTCTCCTGTAGGCCGACGACGTTCAGCAGCCAGCGCGAGAAGAGCTCGCGCGCGAGCCTGACGGTCTCGCGCTCGGCCGCGCCGACCTGCGCGAGCAGCGCCGCCGGCGCGCCCTCGCCGTGCAGCTGCTGCAGCTCGTCGACGAACTCGGACACGCCCATCCACTCACCGGCCAGCGCCGAGTCGACCTCGAGGTGAAACTGCAGCGCGTAGGCGCGCCCGACGACGAACGCCTGCTGCTCGTAGCTGGACGAGCGCGCGAGCTGCACCGCGCCGGGCGGCAGCTCGTAGGTTTCGCTGTGCCATTGCAGCGTCTGAAAGCTCGCGGGCAGGCCGGCGAAGACGGGGTCCTCAGCGGCGGCGGCGGTCAGCTGCACGGGCAGCACGCCGAGCTCGGCCTGCGCACCGCGCGACACGCGCGCGCCGAGACTGGCCGCGAGCAGCTGCGCACCCAGGCAGACACCCCAATAGGGCACGTCCGCGCCGACCGCCTCGGCGATCAGGCGCTTCTCACCGACCAGCCAGGGGTGCTCGGCCTCGTCGTACACGCTCATCGCGCCACCCATCGCGACAATGCCCGCGTACGCGCGCCAGTCGGGCAGCTCCTCGTCCTCGTCGAGCACCGCCCGCGCGAACGCGACGCGCCGGTGCAGCAGCTCGTCTTCGTAGACACCGGGCGGCTCGCAGCCGGCGTGCTGCAGTACGAGGATCGGCCGACGCTCAGAGCTGTCGCCCATGCACGGGAAGTCTAGGCCCGCGCCATGCAACTAGCGTCGGCGAGCAGCTCGCGCAGCGCCGGTATTGCGATGCGGTTTCGCGCGCCGAGGTTGACGCCGCGCACAGGACGATCTGTCTCACGGCTCGGGCAAGCCTAGGACACCCCGCGGTCCGGCGGGTTTCAGGTCAGCGCTTTGACTCCGGCCACCGCGAGGAACACGGCGAAGACGAGGCACAGGCCGGCGCCGATGCCGCGCCGGTGAGCGGTGAAGACGCCGTTGAGGCGCTCCAGAACGGGAGTCGCGCGCGCGCCAAGCAGGGTCACGAACAGCGGCGGGCCGTAGGCCATCAGCAGGGTGATCGCGTAGAGCAGGCCAAACGCGAGCAGTTGCGCGCCGAGGCCGGCGTCGGAGGTGGCGATCTCGTGCATCGCCGGGAAGAACAGCACGATGCTGGAGAAGTTGGTGAGCATCAGCCCGATGCCGAGGGCGAAGGAGCGGCGCAGCGGATGCGCGCCGACGTGCTCGGGCCTGGGCGGCGCCGGGGGCGCACGCAGCTGGCGCACGGCGACCGCCACCAGCAGCGCGGCGGCGACGAGCTTGACGATCGCGCCCGCTTCGGAGGGGCTCTCCGAGCCACCGGTGCTCTGCGCGAGCGCGAGCCCCAGCCCGCTGAACACCGCGAGCACGAGCGCGCAGCCCCCGGCGATCGCCCAGGCGCGGGGAACCGGCGCGTTCTTGCGCGAGAGCGTCAGCAGCTGCAGCGCCAGCACCGTCGGCGAGATCGACGCGGCAAGGGCGAGTGGCAGGACGATCCCGAGCAGACTCGCCATCGGCCCACGGTACAGCCCGACCCACGGGACGACCGGCCGGGTCGACTTAAGGGCGCAGCGTGCGCGGCAGCCCGAACCGGGCGAGCACGGCCTGCCCTCCGAACCGGGCGACCACGGCCTGCCCATCTCCCGCGCGTGCGCGCGGGAGCGTCGTCGCGGTCACGCCCAGATCCTCGCACCGTCTGCTCCTTGCTTGCCCATCGCTGCTTGAGACACTGTCCGTGGCGCAAGCTCATCGCTGAGTCGGCGCCCATCGCGGTGTCTGAACTGACAACCAACCAGCGAAGGAGGACCCGATGAGGCGTGTGATGGTTCGCTACAAGGTCAAGCCCGAGCGTGTGCAGCGCAACGGCGAGCTCGTGCGCGCGGTCTACGCGCAGCTGCACCACGAGAAGACGCCGGGAATTCGCTACGCGACGTTCAAGCTCGACGACGGCGTCACGTTCGTGCATCTCGCCGAGACCGAGGACGGCGCCAACCCGCTCGGCGCGCTCGCAGCATTTCAGGAGTTCCAGAGCGACATCGGCGCTCGCTGCGACGAGCCTCCCGTCGTCGCCGAGCTGGAGGAGATCGGCTCCTATCCAGCGATGAGCTTCTGAGCGTAAGCTCGTCCTACCTCCAGAACCCCACCCCAAGGAGGAGCAAATGTCAGACACGCAGACCAGTACGCGAATCAGTCAGATCGGGACCGTGATCGTCCCCGTCTCAGACCAGGATGCGGCGATCGCCTTCTACACCGGCAAGCTCGGCCTCGAGAAGCGCACAGACATCCCGTTCGGCAACGGCGAGCGCTGGGTCGAAGTGGCCCCGCCGGGCGCCGACACGACGATCGCGATAGTCAAGCCACGCCCTGGCGAACCGACGGGCGTCGACACTCGCATCGCGCTCTCCAGCGCAGACATCGACGCCGACCACGCCGACCTGAAAGCTCGCGGCGTCGACGTCGACGACGAGGTGTCGCGCATGGGCGACCCGGTGCCGCCGATGTTCTTCTTCCGCGACCAGGACGGCAACAAACTGTTCGTCGTAGAGACCGGCTGACGAGCGCACGGCGAGTCGCGGGCCGGACGACCGGTCTTCGCGACTCGCCGAGCGGACCTCTATTGCGTCGCCGTTGCCGAGATGGCGAATGTCGCACGAAACGCCCCGGCCGGCTGCACCATCGGCAGCTGATCGCGGCTGATCAGCGCGTTCGTCGGCGCGGTCATCGGCTCGAAGCAGATGAAGTCCTCGCGCGCGGGCGCGTAGACCTGCGCGTAGCGGTAGCCCTCGCGGAACTCGAGCTCGATCCGCCGTCCGCCTGCGGACACGGCGAACACCGTCGGTCGAGCCAGTCCGGCGAAGGCGTCGTCCCAGCCGGTCTCGGCGAGCTGGAAGCGACGTTCGTCAAACGGCTCGCTGGCGCCCGTCGGAATCATCCGCTCGTCCAGCAGCAGGCGCCTGGTCACCGGCAGCTCGACCTGCCACGCACTGCGGTCGACGCCGGGGATCGTCAGGTACGGGTGGTAGCCGAACGACACCGGCACCGGCGCGTCGCCTCCCGCCTCGACGCTCGTTTCGATCACTAGCGTCGCGCCGACGATGCGCGCGCGCAGCTCGAGCACGTGCGCGAACGGGAAGATCGCCAGCAGGTCCGCGCGCTGCCAGCGCAGGCGTGCGCGCAGCCGATCCCCGTCGCCGCCGGCATCGTCTTCGAGCAGCTCCCACGGCAGTCTCCCGGCGATCGCACCGTGAATCGGCAGGCCGTTGACGTCGAGCTTCACCAGCGGGCTGTCGGGCGCGAGCTCCACGGCGCCCGAGACTCCCGGGTAGCGCAGGCCGGCGAGCCGATTGGCCCACGGATACAGCAGCGGGATACCCATCGTCGAACCGCGCTCGGCGTACGCCCGCACGCCGTTGCGCTGCGCCAGCAGCTCCGCGCCGTCGTGGCGCAGCGAGCTGCAGACCATCCCCGCGCCCGGCACGAACGTCGCCCGCAGCTGCGGTGACTCGATCGCAACCGTCTGCATACCGTCCGCGCTGGCCACAGCTGAATCGTCTCAGTCAACGCCGGCGGCGGCGTCGTCGTCGTCGGGTCAGCATGCTGATGGCCAACGCCGGTCTCGTGCGCCGCACCGCCGCCCACGCACCCGACGCCTGGCGCCGGCACCTAGCGTTCGTGCTCGACGGCCTGCGCGCGGCCGACGCGAGTCCCGCGCCCGCGCCGCCCGACGAGCAAGCCGTCGCCGCCGCGATGCGCGACGGCGGGTGCTGAGTTGCCGCCCCGCTAGACACCGGCATGCGCGCCGCTACCCTCCGGCCGCCGCACGCGCCGGCTCGACGATGCTCTGCTGCAGGCGGCGCGCGGCGTCGACGTGGTCGCCGGTCCAGATCATCCGCACCGCCGTGGCGCTCGCCTTGCCGTCCTCGCCGCCCAGATCGCGACGCACGGCGTCCACCAGGCGACCGTCGGCGACGATGTCGTGTGCGAGCGGCTCGTGCGGCGGGCCGCCATCGAGCAGGCTCGTCGCGAGATCCTCATACCAGCGCTTGACGACCTCGCTCGCGCGCAGGATCTCGCCGCGCGCCGCCGACCTGTCGCCGGCCGCCGCGCCGTCCTCGCGCTGCCACAGGTCGAGCACCGCGTCGGCGGCGAGGCGAATGCCGTCGACGCCGCCGACGAGGCTCGCCACGCCGGCCAGCGATACGCGCTTGGCGCCCCGCTCGGCCAGATAGCTGCGGAAGGTGTCATCCAGGCGCCGCGCCGCGGCCGCCGCGCGCACGGCGTCCTCGGCGGGCGCCGCCGCCGAGGCGGCGCTGGAGTCGCAGCGGCGCATGCCGAAGTCGACCGCGCTGGCCAGGTAGTCGGCGCTGTCGACGTAGGCGTCGGCGAGCGCGCGGCGCAGCGCCGCCGCGGCGCCGCGCGGCCAGAACAGCAGACCGACGACGAGGCTCACGGCGCAGCCGATCGCGATGTCCTCGACGCGCAGCAGCCCGATGCGCCAGCCGGCGGGCTGGATGATGTTGTAGAGGAACACCAGCGTCAGCGTGAACGCCGCCTGACCGGCGGCGAAGGAGATCGCCGCGGGGGCGACTCCGGCGAGCAGGATCGCCGGCGGCAGCAGGAACCACAGCAGCGTCGTGTCGGCGCCGATCAGCTGCAGCAGCGCGCCGCCGACGACGAAGCCGGCGACCGTGCCGGACAGACCGCGAAGCACGTTCTGGCCGGTGTTCAGCGCGTTGGAGCGCAGCACCGACAGCGTGCCGAGGACGACCCAGAAGGAGTGCTGCACGCCAGTTTGATTGGCGACGAGCACGGCCAGCGCGAGGCCGGCGGCCCCGCGCACGCTGTTGTGCAGCCAGACCGAGTGGCGGTCGACGTGCGCCGTCGCGCGCTCCTGCGCGGCGCT